>Ga0194118_10000185_pt1 | contig 120367 bp, 109 predicted proteins | sample TA2MahsurfametaG_2_FD_148662 | JGI IMG/M metagenome (GOLD analysis project Ga0194118, IMG submission 148662) | Freshwater microbial communities from Lake Tanganyika, Tanzania - TA2015013 Mahale N5 surface | ecosystem: Environmental > Aquatic > Freshwater > Lake | place: Tanzania: Lake... | reverse complement strand
ACCCGCAAAAAATATAGGTGCGGGCAATGCGCTACTGCAGGAATGGAATATAAAATCCGGGCTAAACATGAAAAATCAGGAAGAAATTCCGGTTGATATTCGCATTGGAGGAACCATTACCAAACCCATGGTATCTGTTTCACTGAAAGGGTTTGCCAAATCGGTGAAAGAAGATTTGAAAGCAGCGGCAACTGAAGCCTTGGAGAAAAAACGGGCCGAAGCACTGAAACTTGCCAGAGAAATGGAAGATCTACTGAAAAGTGAAGCGGCTAAAAAAGCCTCGCAATTGCGCGATGAGGGTAAAAAACGTGCAGACCAACTTAATGGTGAAGGAAAACTGAGGGCAAACCAAATCAGGCAGGAAGGCGACAAGGCTGCTGAGAAAATCAATGCCGAAGCACAAAAGCAGGCCGCAGCGATTGAAGCCAAAGCCACCGATCCCTTGCAAAAAGCTGTTGCCAAAAAAGCCGCAGACAAACTGCGGGAAGAAGGCCGCAAAAAAGCCGAAGCTGCCCGTGGTGAGTTCAACCTAAGGGCAAAACAGGCAGAGGATGAAACCGCTAAAAAGGCCGCTCAGATTACTGCAGAAGCCAATAAAAACGCAGATAAAATAGAAAAAGAAGCTGCAGACAAAGCCGACCAACTTCTCAAAGAAGCAGAAGAAAAAAGCAAAATTGAGAAATAAATTCGGTTAGGATTTTTCGATGGCGCGCACACCGGCCAGGTATCCCGTACTCCAGGCTGCCTGAAAATTGAATCCGCCGGTAACACCGTCCATGTCTATGATTTCGCCGGCAAAGAAAAGTCCGGGGAATTTTCTGCACTCCAGGGTGTCTTTGTCAATCTCGGCAATGGAAACCCCGCCGGCTGTAACAAATTCTTCTTTAAACGTGGTTTTTCCTTTTACCACAAACGGACAGCGAATACAGTTTTCCAGCAAACGGTTTTTATCCTGTTTGGAAAGTTCGCGCACCACCGTATCTTCATTTACCCCCGAACGCTGCAACAGCAAGTTCCACAGGCGCGAAGGAAAACTAAAAGGATTGGTGTTGACTATCTTCTTGGCTGCATTCATAAGCAAATCTGATTCCCAGAGACTTCGGGCCTTCTCCTCTCCCATTCCTGTCCAGTCAACCATCACATTCACATTATAATTGGCAGCATGCAGCTCACGGGCCAGAAACGCTGATGCCTTTAAAACCGCCGGTCCGCTTAGCCCCCAGTGTGTAATAAGCACAGGACCCGAAAACCAGCCTTTTTCAGGACCGGAATCCATGCCGGTCACGCGCACCTTACATCCCGGAACACTATTACCCATAAGCGAGTGAAGCTCTTTATCGGGAATATTAAATGTGAACAAAGACGGAACAGGTTCCGTAACTTCTATACCATGATTGGCAATAAAATCAAACTGAGTGAGCTTTGGGAATCCACCACAGGCCAAAATCAGGGTTTTGGTGATGATAACACCGCCTTTTTCGGTAAGTACCCGAAATCCTTTTGGGGCAATGGGTTCAAATGCTTTTAGGCCGGTTCCTATCATGCATTCCACACCCAGTCGTTCTGCTTCGTTTAACAAGCAATCCACCACGGTGGCTGAATCATCAGTTACCGGAAACATACGGCCGTCTTCTTCGGTTTTCAGCGGAACGCCATGCCGTTCAAACCAGCGAATGGTATTGGTTACACCCCATTTACGCAATGCCCATTTCAGCAATCCGCGTCCACGGGGATAATGCTCCAGAATGGCTGTCAGATCGGGCTCGTTGTGTGTAACGTTGCAACGCCCTCCCCCGCTGATGGCCACCTTGGCCAGCACCTTGTTGGATTTTTCAATGATGAATACCTTTTTAGCCGGTTTGGCTGTTTTGGCATGTATGGCGGCAAAATAGCCGGCTGCCCCGCCCCCCACAATCAATAAATCGGTATGTAGCTCTGACGGTTGGATACACAAAACTAATCGTTATTGGTAGATTAGCCGCATTTTCTGCAGATGATTTATTTTATTGCGGAGAATTCATTCTGCCACAACCCGGCAAAAAAACTAACTTTGCGGTATGCACATCGGCGGGCTGCAACTCTTTTATTTCAAGAACCACGAGGAACAGCACCTGGAGTTTTGCGACGGCATCAATTGCATCACCGGACCCAATGGCAGCGGCAAAACCAACATTCTGGACGCGGTTTACTATCTGGCCAATACCAAAAGTTTTTTTAACGGAATAGACCAGCAGCTCATAAAGCACGGACAGGAATTTTTCAGTATTCACGGTTTCTTTGAAAATGAAACCACTACCGAGATTTTGGTAAATTTTGGCAAAGGCAAAAAAACGCTGAAGAAAAACGGCAAGGTTTACAGCCGGCTGATTGATCATATCGGCATCATACAAACGGTATTTATAACGCCGTACGATATTTCGCTGATACTGGAAGGCAGTGAAGAACGCAGGCGCTTTCTGGATTTTACCATCAGCCAAACCGACAGGCCCTATCTGGAGCAACTTAGTTTGTACAAAAAACTGCTGGATCAGCGCAACGCTTTTTTAAAGCAGGCCGACGGAAGACCCGTAGATCCCGTGTTGCTGGAAACCTTCGACGACCGCATGGCGGAAGCCGGACAGCGCATTTTTGAAAAACGCAGGGCTTTTATTGCCGAGTTCACGCCCTATTTCCAGAAATTTTACGGCTTCCTGAGCGGCGATGAAGAGCAACCTGCCCTGCTGTATGTGAGCGAATTGCATGAAAAACCGCTATTAGACATATTGTACCTAAACCGCTATAAAGACAGGGTTATGCAGCGTACCGGCAGTGGCACACACAAGGATGACCTGGAGTTTTTGCTCAGCGAATATCCGTTGAAGAAATACGGCTCACAGGGACAAATCAAAAGTTATGTCATTGCCTTAAAACTGGCTCAATACAAGTATTTTCTTGAGAAAACAGGCAAAAAACCCATTTTGCTGCTGGACGATATTTTTGAGAAAATTGACGGAAACCGGGCCGGAAAGTTAATGGAGCTGGTGGCAAGGGATTATTTCGGTCAAATTATCATTACCGACACGCATGCCGAACGGGTGAAGGAGCATTTGGAGGGGTTGACGGTAGAGAAAAAATACTTTGCGCTGGAAAGAACCCTTAATACAAGTGCTGCACCGGCTCAAAATTCCAGCGAAGACCCATGGTAAGCCATTTTCCGGATGATGCCTGCCAGCCGGTTTGGTTTCGGTAAAGCCAGCTCACATCCATATTCACATTGTGGCTGATCATGTAGGTTACATCAATCTTAAAAGAACGAATCTCTGAAATTTCGCCCTGCAGCATCTTTACTCCTTCATCGGCCACCCTCACATCATTGTCGCGGCGGGGATTGCTACCAAAGTTTTGTCCGTTCAGCCAGGGATCGTTACCTTGTGTGGCCAACATGGCCAGTGCATGAATACGAAGGTTGGGCAAGGCTTTGGGCTGAAAGAAACCTTTAAAACTCCACTCCCTGAAATTGCTGCCCAGCGGATGTGCCAGCGGCTGGTTGTAATGCGTGTAGCTGTTTAAAATATCGGAGTGCGAATAGGTGTAAGGTCGAACGGTATTGTACTCCGCCTGCAGCAATCCATTGAATTTTGGGGTTCTTAAAATCCGCATGAGGCCCAGCTGCCAGCCAAATTTATTGCCCCACCAGCCACCTTGTTTCAGCTTGTTTAATTTAAACTCATCGATTACGCCTTGTCCATAAAACCGCCAGCGGTAGGGCAGGCTGTAGGTAAAATCAAACGCCATCAGGGCATTATCGGCACTGCCGGCATTGGCTTCCACAGAGCGATAAAAGATAACAGGGTTCAGGTAATCCAAATCAAAACCGCCCTGGGGTCTGTTGTGAATGATCATTTCTGAAAAGCCAACTTCCAGTTTCTGAAAAGGATTGGCAAATGTTAAACTGCCACGGTGCAGGGCAAAATATTTTTTGGGTAATAACGTATTGCCCAGCAAGGGCGTAAACCCGTTCAGCTGACCATACAAATTCTGGTACTTAAAGGGCCCTATTGAGGTGTTTAAACGAACAAAACCATAAGGTGCAGCATAGTTGCTCAGGATGAGACTGCGGATGCCCTGGCCAATAAAAAACCGATCATGCCCTGCACTCATCACAATATGGTTTTTTGCAGATACATCATTCAGCAATGCAGCAGAAACATAGCCCACAGATTGCATGTAATCGGTTTTGGCCGATGCCACACCCCCGTTTTGTCCGGCGCCTTTCCACCAGCCCAGTCCGGGCACCACGCCCAAAGAATCGCGGTAGTGGTTCATAAACTGCGGGAAATAAGACTGATTTTCGGTAACACGCGTATAGAAAGCCACTTTCTGCTGAATATTACCGCGTATTTCCACACCGCGGCCATTCTGGTTAAACCTGCCATCGAATCCGCTGCCTGCCTGCAAATTCAATATTGGATTGATGATGAAGGTGGACTTCCCTTTTACGTTCACATCCTGCCAGCTGTAGAACATCCCCTTTCTGAGAAAAAAGGTTCTTCGAAAACATGACTTTCTTTTGTAGGCACTTTCCGACTCGGGATTATCTATCTGAAAATAAGGTCTGAAAGCCACACCGCGTATGGATTTTGACGTATCCTGGTTAAAATTCCAAACCCTTGGATTAAAACGCAAACTGTTGCCTCCGTCCTGTGTGATAATCAGCTGGGTTTCCTGCCAGCAACCAGGTTCATAAACAATATACTGGGCATTCGCCTTCAAGCAAAAGCAAAACAACAGCGACAGGAAAACCCTTGCTTGCATAATGCAAACATACACACTGACGGTGATTTAATGAGAATCAGTACTTCGTAAAAATCCAGTAACCGTCTTTTTGGGTGGCAGGAACGCCATTAAACACCATGGATTTGATGTAGAAATAGGGTTTGCAGCACTCTGTCTCTTTGGGATTGAAAATGAGATGAATGGTATCAATATCCGTGTTGTTTTTCAGATACAAGGTATCGGCCGGATAGATTTTCCCGCTTTGGTATCGCGGATAGGTTGAAAACATGGAATCGTAGCGCATCAGCCAGGCAGGACTCCATTCAATGGAACCCATGGAATACGCACCAATCCAGACGCTGTCTGCCGGATACTTTGCCTGTGGCCCAAAAAACCAATCAGCTCCGGTTTTGCTATCCACAATTTTAAAACTTGCAGTTTCTTCACATACATAATCACAACGGTTGCATTGAAATTGCTGCAACAAAACGGCCATCAGCACCACCAGCGAAGTTAAAATCCATTTCATGATTTAAAGGTATACAAATTGTCGATAACGAACCCCCAAAAATACCCTTAATTTGTGGTATGCGAATCTTAGCCGGTCTAATTTTTACATTTATCCTACACATGAGCAAAGCCCAGAACACAAGCCCCATTCATTATTCGCTCAGCATTCCTGAGCCCCACACCCATTATGTGAAAGTGGAAATGGAAATTGTTGCCACCAATAAAAAGGAGGTACAACTAAGCATGCCGGTTTGGACACCGGGAAGCTATCTAGTAAGGGAATTCAGCAAAAGTGTGGAACGATTTGAAGCCACTACATCCGGAAAGCCACTATCGGTAACCAAAACAAACAAAAACACCTGGAGTATCGCCAAGGGAAAAGCCGAGAAAATCAATGTTTCCTATTGGGTTTATGCCTACGAATTCAGCGTGCGCACATCTTTTGTGGATGCGGATCAGGCACTACTAAATCCCAGCAGCATTTGTATGCTGGTGCAAGGGATGGAAAACAATTCAGGCACCCTGGGAATCAACCTTCCGGGCAGATACAGTAAAATCAGCACGGCTTTGCCAAAGAACAAAGAGGGTTACTACGTTTTTCAGCACTATGATGAACTTGCCGATTCGCCCATTCAGCTTGGGAACCACGAAGAATGGTCGTTTGACGTGCGTGGTATTCCGCACAAAGTGGCCATGGTGGGCATTCACAATGCAGATAAAACCCGTTTTCTGAAAGACCTGAAAACCGTTTGCGAAACCATGACCGATATTGTGGGTGTGCATCCCTGCAAGGAATACCTGTTCATTGTGCAAAATGTGGAAGCCGGCGGTGGCGGCCTTGAGCACCTAAACAGCACTGTGGTGGTAATGAGCAGACTGAACTGGAAAGATGAGAGCAAATACAAATCGTTTTTGGGCCTGTGTGCCCACGAGTATTTCCACCTGTGGAATGTAAAACGCATTCGTCCTTTGGAACTGGGTCCGTTTAACTACAGTGCAGAAAACTATACCGAACAACTTTGGGTGGCCGAAGGGGTTACCTCTTACTACGACGAACTGGCCATGCTAAGAGCCGGTTTTGTAAAACCTGCACAATTCTTGGCCACGCTGGAAGGTTATGTGAATGACCTGGAAAACAGGCCCGGCAGCAAAATCCAAACCCTGGCACAGAGCAGCCATGATGCCTGGATAAAAGAATACCGACCCAATGAAAACAGCAAAAACACCAATATCAGCTATTACGCCAAAGGTGTAGTGGTAGCAGCACTTCTGGATGCCAAAATCAGTTCGGCTACGCAAGGCAAAAAGAACCTGGATGATTTGATGCGGCTGCTTTGGAAAACCTATTATAACGAGAAGAAACGGGGCTTTAGCGTGGCGGAGTTTGAGGCCGCAGCATCGGACGTTGCCGGAACGGATTTAAAAATCTTTTTTGACAAACATGTGCGTTCATTGGAAACACCTGATTATCAGGGAGTTTTCAACGATGCAGGTATAACGGTAAATATTAAAACCGACAAACGGCAGGTAAGTGGAATGAGTACCGCGTTAGAAAACGGAAAAACTGTGGTGAAGTTTGTGGAAAGCGGCACACCGGCCTGGAATTCGGGCGTGAATGTAAACGATGAAATTGTTGCAATGAATGGTTTCCGTGTTAACAACGATGCCGATGATTTGCTGAAAAAACTGTCATACCCCGAATCATCAAAATTGCTGGTTTCCCGCGGTGGCATTATAAAAGAGCTCGATTTTAAGTTTGCTCCCACCGGCAGATTTTCATTGACGCTGGGCTTTGTAAAAGACAAAACCTCTCCTGCTCTGGAAAAATGGCTGGGAAAAATCAATTGATGATGACAGAAGTATTGATTGGACGCGAAAAACTGCAAAACTGGGTTGAACGCGTTTTTGAGCATTATGGATTTTCGGCAGAAAACGCCCGTCTGTCGGCTGATGTTTTAATCTCTGCTGATTTGCGCGGTATCGATTCGCACGGTGTGGCTCGCTTGTCGGGCTACCTAAGACTGATTGAGAAAAAACGCATCAATTCGGCACCGCAAATGAAGATTTTGCACGAAACGCCATCCACAGCATCCTTTGATGCAGATGGCGGAATCGGATTGGTTTCTGCACCCGCAGCCATGGATATTGCCATAGAAAAAGCCAAAAATGTCGGCAGCGGCTGGGTTGCCATTCAAAACAGCAACCATTTCGGCATTGCGGCCTACCATGCCATGAAAGCCCTTCCCTATGACATGATTGGCTTTGCAGTTACCAATGCCAGTCCGCTGGTGACACCCGCACTGGGTACAGAACGCATGCTTGGCACCAACCCCATCTGTCTTGCCATTCCTGCATTGCACGAACCGGCCTTTGTACTCGACATGGCCACATCTGCAGCCAGCAACGGAAAACTTGAAATTGCAGAACGAGCCGGAAAAAATATTCCCAAAGGATGGCTCACCCAAAAAGACGGTTCAGACAGCGAAAATCCATCTGAGCTAAAGAATGGCGGCATGCTGCTTACACTAGGCAGCGACATGGATCACGGAAGCTATAAAGGTTATGGATTAAGTGCAGTGGTAGATATTCTCAGCGGTGTGCTAAGCGGTGCTAACTATGGCCCCTGGGTTCCGCCGTTTGTTGCATTTCTGGATCCGCTGAATGACCTTCCAGGCAAAGGCATTGGCCATTTTGTAGGTGCTTGGAGAATAGACGGTTTCAGGCCGGCCGATGAATTCAAAACACACATGGACCAATGGATACAGCGTTTCCGAGAAACCAAGCCCTTGCATTCTAATCATCCAGTACAGATTCCCGGTGATAAAGAACGAGCTCATCATACTAAAAGATCCCTAAACGGAATTCCCCTCGTACAAAAAGTTTGGGAAGATCTTCAAAACATTTCTGCCCAAACCGGTATTGTATTAGCAACGTAATTCATGCAAAAAAAATCACACAAGATTATTGCACTGATTGTTTTTATTGCCATTATCCTAGGCACCGGTTTTGTAATATATCACTACAAACTCAAAGGCCGAAAGTCTTTGCGCAAAGGCGGTTACCGCACCGACTATAATCCGCGTTACGTAGACTCGATGGTAAGGGCAAAGCAGAAACAAAAGCACGATTAATTTATCTGCGTGTTTGATTAAATAAAGTTTTAGAACTTTATTGCGGCATGCACTATGCCATACCCCCGGGAAGTACGCAATGGTGGATTGGAATTGCTTTTTCACTGGCCTTTATTGCACTTCCTCCCTATTTTCTGCGCAATACTGCAGATGAAACCAAATCCGGAACAGGAAAAGCAATAGGCGCGTTTATCCTGCTATCAATTGTTGCAGGGCACTTTTATTTGATGAATGCCGGCAAATGGCATCTTCACAGTTCATTGCCGCTGCATTTGTGTTCCATGAGTGTGATTCTGGCCGGAATTATTCATTTCAGACCAGGACAAAACCTGTTTGAATTTTTGGTATACTGGGGACTCCCGGGTGCATTTCATTCCATAATCACGCCGGAACTCACCCACGGCTACTCTCCATTTCTTTATGTAGAATATTACATTGCCCATGGGGGAATTTTTGCCATGGCTGTATTTGCAACTTCCGTCTATGGCATGAAACTCAGAAAAAACAGTTGGTTCAAAGTGTGGTTATTTACACAGCCGGTACTTGCAGTTGTGGGAATTACCAATTATATAACCGGTGGCAATTATATGTACCTGAGTGAAAAACCCATTGCTGAAAATCCTTTTGTAATCGGAGACTGGCCCTGGTACATATTGGGACTCCAATTGGCCGGATTGCTGCATTTTGCAGTGGTTTACGGTATCTTTTATCTCTGCAAAAAAGTAGAACTCAATCCGCCAGCATCTGCTGAATTAGGTACTCCATAAAGGTTCTGTCAGTAAGTCTGTCCTCCAGTTTACCTTCAATGATATGGTTGAGCAGCTTATCGTTTTTGGCTCCCATATCCAGGGCGTACTTGTAAGGCGTGGTGTGAAATGTAGTAAGTTCATACTGGCTTTTAAACAAATCGGGATACAGCTCAGTTAGATCATGTTCCACATGCTTGCGGTGGAGGAAAGCTTCTGTTCCAACGAGATCGCGCATTTCTACAAAGTTCTGTATAGCCAGGCTGGCTATCGCATCAGCATTGGGCTTGCGGGCTTTTTGGTATGCATCCAGGGCTTTTGACCAATTGCCTTCATTTTCAGCAATCAATTCATCCAGCACAATACAATCCTCGAAACAGCAATTCATGCCCTGTCCGTAGAATGGGATAATAGCATGAGCAGAATCGCCCAGCAAAGCTGTGTTCTGTTTCACCCAGGGATAGCATCGCATCGTAACAAGTGTTCCCGTAGGATTGCCAAAGAAATCATCTATTAAACCCGGCATCATATCTACTACATCACCAAATTCTTTTTTGAAAAATTCAGTCACCAATTCGGGTGTATTGAGCGATGCAAAACTGTTTTCCCCCTCAAAGGGCATAAACAATGTACAGGTAAAATTGCCTCCGGGATTGGGAAGGGCAATCATCATGAAACTGGTTCTGGGCCAAATATGCAGGGAGTTTTTTTGCAAACGAAATTCTCCGTTTTCATCGGGCGTAATTTCCAGTTCCTTGTATCCATGTGCTTCGTAGGTCTGAGAGTAATTGAACCTGCTTGTCATAAAAGCATCGCGCACCGCACTGAATGCACCATCGGTTCCGATCACAATATCTGCTTTGTCTTCAACCGCATTGCCACTGGCATCCGTGTAACGGGTAATTCCTGTTTCCGGATCACAGAAAGTGCATTTATAGTCGAAATACATGTGTATATTGGGGTATGCATCAGCCAGTTGGAGCAATCTAATATTGAGCGCTCCGCGCGATACTGAATAAATGGCCTGTCCCTCTTTACCATAAGGCTGATAAGCCAGATTTCCCGCACGGTCATGCATCATGCGGCCGGTCATGGGAATAGCAATTTCCAGAATATCTTTGGCAATACCGGCTTTTTCCAAACCACGAATCCCACGGGTAGACAATGCAAGATTTATGCTCCGTCCACCCTGGTAGTTGCCCTGACGCATATCAGGTCTGCGCTCAAATACGTGCACTTCGTATCCTTTACGTGCCAAAAAAACGGACAGCAAGCCTCCCGACAAACCACCGCCAACCAAAGTAACTTTCTCAGCCATGCTGCAAAATTAAGCATTGGCGCATTTGGAATATTTCTAAAAAAGCGTTCATTTTGCCTTGCCGATGTATGTTTTCAGGATTCCCGGAATTTTCCCTGTGCTTTTTCCAAATTGGAAATGGCTGGGAAATAAGGAGGAAAAGGCTGTGTATCTAACGTTCGACGATGGTCCACACCCTGAAATAACCAAGTGGGTAATTGAAACATTGGCTGCCTTTGAAGCCAAAGCCACCTTTTTTTGTGTAGGAGAAAATGCCCAAAAGTATCCGGATATCATCAGGTTGGTTCAGAAAAACGGCCATAAAACCGGCAATCATACCCATAACCACCTGAAAGGATGGGAAAATCCTGATGCAGATTATATTGAAAATGTAAAAAAAGCTTCAACCCCACTACCCGGTAACCTTTTCAGGCCGCCTTACGGAAGAATACGCCCATCTCAGGCAAAAAAACTGCGGAATATGGGTTTTGAGATTGTGATGTGGAGCCTGCTAAGTTGTGATTACGACCCAAAACTGAATCGGGAAAAATCCCTCAACAAATTGATAAAACACACACGAAACGGCAGTATTGTTGTTTTTCACGACAGTGAGAAAGCCTTCGAAAATCTGAAATTCATATTGCCACCCTATCTTGAATTTCTTAAATCCAACGGCTTTGAAATGAAATGCCTGTGATGATTTTGTTTTGGATATCATTAATAATTGGACTGGTATACCTTGCCATTCAAATTTGGCAGTTAATTACCCTGCAGCGCTACAGGCTTTCCTACCTTCCTGAACCCGAAGAATGGCCCGAAATCAGCATTCTCATTGCTGCCAGAAATGAAGAAGACAACATTAAACAATGTCTGGATTCCCTTTTGGAAATGGATTATCCGGCCGATAAAATTCATATTATTTGCGGAAATGACCAAAGCAACGATAACACCGGTTTAATCTTGGCTGAATATGCAGTCAAATACCCACACATCAAAGCCATTGAAATACAGGACGACAACAGCGGTCTCAAAGCCAAAGCGCGGGTGATGGCCCAGCTGGAAGCTTTTGCCAAGGGTGAATTCTACCTGATAACCGATGCTGACATTCGGGTAAAGCCTCAATGGGCCAAATTCATGGTTAGAAGCATGGAAAAAGAAACCGGCGTTTGTAGCGGAACCACAGTGGTGAAAGGCAATGGCGCATGGGGGAAAATGCAGGAAATGGACTGGGCTTACTTCATGGGCATGTTAAACATTATTTCGTACAACGGGGTTCCGGCTACGGCCGTAGGCAACAACATGGTTGTTCGTGGGGAAGCTTATCACCAGGTTGGCGGATACAAGGGTATTCAGTTTTCCATTACGGAGGATTACAAGCTATACAGCGAAATCTGCAAGAAAGGCTGGAAATGGAAAAACATCATGCAAAAAGAAGTGACCGCCTACTCGGCCCCGGTTTTTGGTATTGGGACATTGCTGCATCAGCGAAAGCGCTGGCTAAGCGGTGGTCGCGAACTGCCCTGGTACTGGTGGTTGCTGTTTGGCGTTTTTGGCCTTTTTTATTTTTTAATTCCTGCACTCATTTTCATACAACCCATTACCGGGCTTATCATCTGGACTATGAAGTGGGCACTTCAGACCATCCTGATCGCCGGAATTTATCGCTTAATTGATGAACCCAAGCCTGGATTGTTCAATTTTTTGGTGTATGAAATTTTCATCACAGCAAATACAATATTCACAGCCATTTTCGCACTTCTCCCTTTAAAAACCAACTGGAAGAACCGCCATTATTGATTTCTTTATTTAGAATCTATCTAAATAATTATCCACACTATTTGGAATGTTTCTAAATAGATGATTGTTTTGCCGTCAAATGGACACCGTGAAGCGATTGTTAGCAGCCCTTTTCCTACCCACACTTTTATATTCTGATGCCCTGGCACGGGAATATGGTGATACGGGCAAGCCCGCTTATCTGCCTGATGTGAACGTGGTGGGCACCGCCAGAAACCATAACACCATTCACTTGCCGGAAATTGTGGGTACGCAAATTTACGCGGGCAAAAAAAACAACCTCATTCTGCTTAAAAACCTAAACGCAATTGTAGTAAACAACAGTATGCGGCAGATAATGGCTAAGGTTGCCGGCATTCATGTTTGGGAGAGTGATGCTTCCGGTATTCAAATTGGTATTGCCGCACGCGGACTAAGTCCCAACCGCAGCTGGGAATTTAATAACCGCCAGAATGGCTATGACATTGCCTCAGATCCGTTTGGTTACCCAGAAGCTTACTATAATCCGCCCATGCAGGCTGTGCAAAAAATACAGGTGGTGCGAGGAGCCGGTTCCCTTCAGTACGGACCACAGTTTGGTGGCATGGTAAACTATGTTTTGAAAGATGGCAGTGACATTAGCAAATCCTTTCAAGTAGGAACACAACAGACCATTGGAAGATTTGGCCTTATAAACACATTCAATTCAGTGGGCGGAAACACCAAAAAACTCAACTACTACGTTTTTTACGATCAGCGACAAGGCAATGGCTGGAGGCAAAACAATCGGTTTCAGACAAAAACACTATTTGGTACATTCACCTGGAAAGCTCGTAAAAACATCAATTTTACGGCCGAACAAACCGTGTATTCGATGCTTAGTCAACAGCCTGGCGGATTGACGGAAGACCAGTATCATATTGACCCACAGGCAAGTTATCGAGCCAGAAACTGGATGAATATTCCATGGTATATAAGTGCGCTAAAAATGAATTGGGACATCAACGAAGATACGCGCTTACAAGCCAAGGCATTTTATATCAATGGCGACAGAAAAAGTGTAGGATTTTTAAAATCAGCTACAACGAGAGACACCGCCAATAGCGTTACAGGCAAATATGCCAACCGTGAAGTATCCCGTGATTTATACAGCAATTTCGGCACGGAATTATCGCTGCTTCGTGAATATAAAATTGGCCAACAAAAACACACATTTACGGCAGGTATCCGTTATTACACCGGCCTTACCACTCGTTTCCAGAAGGGCATCGGAACTTCAGGCAGTGACGCCGACTTCAGCATTTCCACACCACAATTTCCGGTTGATTTACGTTTTAAAACGCTAAATACAGCAGGCTACCTGGAAAACGTATTAAGGGTGGGGGGAAAATGGCTGATTATACCAGGAGTTCGTTTTGAAAACATTTTATCGCAAACCGATGGCCGAATTGAATTTAATACCAACGGAGAAGAAATATTGACCCGCTATGAGAAACGCGGAAGAAACTTTGTTCTGCCAGGCATTGGCATAGAGTTTCATGCTTTCCGGCATGCCGAATTTTATGCCAATTATTCAAAAGGGTATCGGCCTGTGTTATTTTCCGATTTGGTTCAAAACAATACCACAGATGTAATTGATCCCAACCTGAAAGATGCCTCAGGCTATAATGCAGATATGGGATTGCGCGGAAATATTGGAAAATTCCTACGTGTGGATATTGGTCCGTATCTGTTGCAATACAATAGCCGAATCGCATCAATAAGCAAAACCGACAGTAGCGGAAACATCTATATTTTCAGAACTAACGCCGGAAGCACCACAACTATGGGAGTTGAGAGCATGGTCGAAATTGACCTCATGGAAGCATTATCTGTAGAAATATGGAAAATGCCTGTGTTTTTAAGTTATTCATTCAATCACGCACGATATAACAATTTCATTTACACATCAGTTAAAAACGGCACCATCGCTGAAAACAACCTCAAGGGGAATTTGGTAGAAAATGCACCTGCAACTATCATTCGTGGTGGCTGGGGTTTGGAATACAAAAAAATCCAGTGCAATATTCAGTTCAGCAAGGTTTCTGGATTTTACACCGATGCACAAAACACGGAAACTGCCTCAGCCAATGCCCAAACAGGGAAACTACCCGGCTACACAGTCTGGGATGTAAATGGTTCTTTCCCTGTATACAAACAAATAACAGCCAGAATTTCCGTCAATAATTTAATGAATGTAGCCTATGCCACCAGAAGAGCCGGAGGCTATCCAGGACCCGGAATTCTCCCTGCAGACGGTCGCAATATTATGGTAGCAGTTTCTGCTGTTTTTTAGTAGTCAATGACTAAAAACATAGACGGTAAATAAAAAACCTGAGCATAAACTTGTTTTATTGAAAACACATGCAGTATTTTTGTTCGATATTATGCAAAAAATAAATCGTTTTTGTGTTGCCGCAGTGCTAATTTCCATAGTTTTTACCGCCTGTAAATATGAAGATGGTCCAGGCATTTCCCTTCGTGCAAAGCGCGATCGTATCGCTAATGAATGGATTGTTGGCGAATTTATCTATGATGGAAAAAATGTTACTGATTCTGTTAACAGCCGACAAGATACATTTAGTATCATTTTCGAAATGACCCGTACAGGTTCGTATTCGGTTGAATGGGTTCGCTACACTGTTGACCCAAACAATGGAATGAAGTACTACGGAACTTCACATGCTACCAACCACAACCTTAATAATTCAGGTCCGGCCATGTGGAATCCTCAAAATATTGGAAACTACGGTCGCAAGATGCCCATACCACTTAAAGTTCTTGGTGCCAGAGGTTTCTGGAGCTTTGATGAAAAACACAAAAAAATCAGCATAGGACCCGAAAGCTCTTACAATGCTGAACCAAGTAATGGTAATAGATATCACGAAAACGCACGCTTTTGGAATATTACCAAACTGAAAGAAAAAAATATTGCCTTCAAAGGAGTTGATTCTACCGGCAAGTCATGGTCAATGCAATTAAAAAACCTTAACAGAGAACCTTACTGGTATTAATAAAAAAGCTTATCATAACAAAGGCTTCCAATGGAGGCCTTTTGTTTTTGTGAATATAGAATGACAACACTGCAGGAAGATTACAACACCCAACGAGAACATCTCAACATTTCTGAATATGGAAGACAAATTCAGGAGTATGTTAAACACATCCAAGCCTTACCTGATAAGGATATAAGAACAAAATGGGCCAACAGTGTAGTTAATATTATGGCTACGCTAAATCCTGAACTGCGTCAACAAAGTAATTACAGGGAAAAACTTTGGGGGCATCTGTATCAAATTGCCGATTTCAACCTTGATGTTGAATGTCCTTATCCTGTTCCAACCCGCGAAGACAAAGCCAGAAAACCTTCTCCTATTCCCTATTTTGACTCCAAAATCAAGTTTCGTTTTTATGGTCGCAACCTCCAAAACATGGTTGATAAAGTGGGCGAAATGGAAAATGGTGAGTTGAAACAGGATTTGGTTAACTTGATTGCATCTTTTATGTTCAATAGCTGTAAGAGCTGGAACAATGAAAACCTGAGCAATGATGTAATTGCAGAACATTTAAAGATTTTGTCCAAAGGTAAACTTACTCCGGAAGGACAAGACATTGTGGTTTCGCCGGATAATAGCCCGGCTGCCTTTAACCAGCAAGGCAAACAGCCTCGCAAATTCTTTAAACGCGGCGGACAGAAAAAAGGTCGGTTCAACAGAAATAACGGAGGATTCAGAAGACACTGATATGGAAGTTTTTAAAATTGAAGGCGGCCACAAACTCAAGGGAGAACTTACACCACAGGGAGCTAAGAATGAGGCACTGCAAATTTTGTGCGCAGTATTGCTAACTCCTGAAGAAGTTATAATTGAAAACATTCCGGAAATACGTGATGTTCTCAAATTAATTGAATTATTGCACAGTCTGGGTGTAAAAACCCACAGGATTGAACGTGGTAAATACAGTTTCAAGGCAGACAACGTAGATATTGACTACCTGAAAACTGCAGAATTCAAGAAACAGGGCGCGGCACTTCGTGGAAGCATCATGATTGTTGGACCTTTGCTGGCCAGGTTTGGTAAAGGATACATTCCCTCTCCCGGTGGCGATAAAATTGGCAGACGCCGCTTGGATGTTCACTTTGAGGGTTTCGCACAGCTGGGTGCAACGTTTGAATATTTGCCGCAGGAAAGTTTCTATCAGGTGCATGCTAAAAAACTGAAAGGCAACTACATGTTGCTGGATGAAGCTTCGGTTACAGGAACTGCCAATATTGTTATGGCAGCTGTTTTGGCGGAAGGTACAACCACCATTTACAATGCAGCTTGCGAACCATACCTGCAGCAGCTCTGCAGCATGCTCAACAGCATGGGAGCCAAAATATCAGGTGTAGGATCCAATATGCTGATTATTGAAGGCGTTAATTCTCTGAAAGGTTGCACACACCGCTGCCTGCCGGATATGATTGAAATTGGCAGTTTCATTGGCATGGCTGCTTTAACGCAGAGTGAAATCACATTGAAAAACTGCCGTGTAGATATGCTGGGAATAATTCCCCGAATGTTCCAAAGACTGGGAATACAGATGGAAATTAAAGGGGATGATATTTATATCCCTGAAAATAAGAATTACGAAATTGACACTTTTATTGATGGAAGCATTCTTACCATTTCAGATCAGGTATGGCCCGGATTTACTCCTGATTTAATTTCTATTGCCCTGGTAACAGCTACCCAGGCCCGCGGAACGGCACTCATTCATCAGAAAATGTTTGAAAGCCGCCTGTTTTTTGTCGATAACCTGATCGATATGGGAGCCCAAATCATTCTTTGTGATCCCCATCGAGCAACGGTAATTGGTCTTGACAGAAAAACGCAGTTAAAGGGAATAACAATGTCTTCGCCCGATATACGCGCGGGTGTGGCGTTGCTAATAGCCGCCATGAGCGCAAAAGGAAACAGCACCATCCGTAATATTGAGCAAATTGATCGTGGTTACGAGCGGATTGAAGAGCGGCTAAACCCACTGGGAGCTGTTATTCAGCGCACGGTTCAAGATTAATTTTTTCTTCGGGATTTTTTACTCCTGATACCTGTGCTTATGCCTAGGTAAAAGTCAAGCCCGTTATAGCTATTGCTATTAATTGACTTCAAAAGATTATCTGTTCCAAAAAATAAAGGACCAATTCTGGTAAACCAACCCAAACCCACATTTTTGTAATCATTGTAAAGACAAAGAGGCATTGAACACTCTATCCATTTGTTTTCTATGCGAGGAATTAAAATAAGTGATGAAGGGCGTCTCAGTGCAATATCTCTACGGCTTACCACGGCCTGCGACCAGTTGACACCAACGTATATCCATTTTAAAACATTCCAGTCAAATTGCACATTTAAAGTCGATGGTATTGATGCAGTGATTTTACCCGACCCTTCCTGATAATTCATATTATTACGTGCAAACGTTCTTACATACTGTATTCCACTGTCAATACTGCTTGCAAAAGCTTTTCCAAAGCCAGAGTCAATATGTAATTTAACAGGATTCTGATTCATGATTCTAAATGTTTTTCCATTTTTTCCATAAGTAATGAAACCCATATCAAGCAATGAAAAGCTGAGTTTCCATAAATAGCGGTTTTTGGAAGTTAATAATCTGATTTTATTGGGGCGATGTTCATAAATGAATCCGGCATCCCAACCAAAACCACCACCTAATATTTCAGAAAAAGAGGGCAAAGCCCATTGATATATCCCCTGAGTTAAGCGATTTAATATTGAACCCTGGGTAAATCCGGCAGATACATCCGATTGACTTATCATTAGGCTATCACCACCAAGGGTATTAATTTGAAAACCATTATTAACAATATATCCGGAACCCAGTCCCATTAAATATTTTCCGGTTGCCCCGGCTTTTGCATAATGGGACTTTTTATTGTATAAAACGTGAGCAATAGAAAAACTTAATTCCTGATATGCGTTTACATTCATGGTAAAACGACTATCTGTAATTTGGGTAATCGCATTTTGTCTATCTATAATGCCTTTGCCAAATTGAACCAGCGGCTCAGCAACCTGATTTAGCTGTAAGGAACCTCTAGTTCTGGAAGCAACCGCAAAAGCTCCATTCTTTCCAAGTCTGTTCATATATGCCGGACCACGGTTTTCAATTCCCACATACAAATTTTTAGGCTTTCCATTTAGATTTTCTTTTATCCAGCTGCCCTGCCAGTCAATATTACCATTGGTGTTTTTATAATTATCAGGAACAGTTCCAAAAACCATTTGCTTAAATGAGAAAGGTAACTCAAGACTTGCGTAATCATTGGCAAACAAAACTGCCGTTGTCACAATGTTACTATGCTTTTTAAACCGAGCATCTGCAATTCCGGCAGGATTCGTGTATATGGCATGTACGCCATTGAAATTGGAAAACTGAAGTCCTGTCAGTTGCTGGGTAAATCCCATAAAAGGATGCAGAATAAAACTCAGCACCAAGTAAAAACGTGAAGACATAAATTCATACGCAATCTACACAAAATGCGCATAAAAAAAGCCGTCATAAAAGACGGCTTTTTAAAAAGTTGTTTAATTCTTATTTCAGCAGCATAGCCTGGCTAACAGCGCCAAATGAACCTGACATTCTTACGAAGTAAGATCCGGCAGGCAATTCAGCTACATTGAAGCTGATGCTTGAAGTGCCGGCAGCGAAGTGCTGCTTGGCAATGCTCTTCACTTTCTGTCCCTGTGCATTGAAGATATCAACAGACACATCAGAAGCTTGCTTCAGTTTAACCTGAACCATCAAATCGCTATTTTTAGCGGCGGGGTTAGGATATACATTGCTGATATCTGCACCTGAATTTTCAAAACGCTTGTTACCCAGATTGAAGTAGTTCACATGGAATCCTGAGTAAAGGTAAATGCGCTGTGATGAAGGAATATTGTAGGGCAGGAACCATTCCGTAGCGCGCGAGGAGTAACGCTGGCTGCTGAAGTTAATCAGGGCGTAGTTATAGAATGCCTGACCCTCAAGACCAGTTTGAGCCTGAACGCAGTAGGGCTGGAATGCACTGATTTTCTTCACAGGATCGGTAGCGCGGCTGGTATCGCGGCCATAAATCATGGTATCACCCATTTTATAGCTGTAGTTAGGCTTCATATAGGCAGTAAATCCAAAAAGACCTGTACGGTTAGCTGCATTCATGTCGCGAACGGAAACGGGTGGATTCAGAACCTGAACAAACTGTCCTGTGTATGAAGCAGATGAGGATACAAAAAAGTCCTTGGTATTGGATCCTGTATCAAGAAGATACTTGTATTCACGAATCGCATTGGGGCTGCGAAGACCTTTCAGTACAGGGGCATAGGTGTTTTCGCCTGACTGCCAGCGAAGTCTCGAAAATCCGCTGTCATCGTAAACCTGAACAATCAGTGAATCTGTATGACTGGGAACAGGATTATAATACTTGTATACGAAGAAGAAGGTATCTACAGTGTAGTTATTAAACTGCGAGAGACGTGTAGTCAGATAATCAGCTTTGGGATCAAGGGTTGCACCTACACCATGAATGTAAGCATGGTCATTGCGGGTAGAATAACGAAGAATGGGCAATGAATCGGGCCAGATATGGAAATCTCCATAATACAGATAAGACTCACCTGCAGCACGGGCTTCGTCTACGGCAATGTACCAGCCGTTGCCGGCATCTCTGCGTGAAAGACCTTTACCTTTTACAGTGTGGGGCAACTGATTGTCAGCACGCTTCAACTGAGACTGAACGCCCTCACTGAGTACATTCTGCTGAGCCACCAACGCACCACTGCCCAAAATTGCGGCAGTGAAAACGAGTAATAATTTTTTCATAGGTTCTATTATGATTGTTCTTTTGTTTGCAAATATAACGTTTACGTTAATTCATATCAAATTTAAGGCAAAGCATGCAAATACTGCAGTCCGTGACATAGTTTTACACATAACAGACTTTTGGAATAGACTAAATATCTCCTTCCAACGGCCTGATTAATAGTTCTTCGGTGCAAGCATGGGTGTTGCAGTTCCATGCATTGAACATCATTTCTGCCACATTTTCTGGCAATACAAACCTACTTTGAGGAAGCCCTGCACCTACCCAACTGTCCGTTAAGGTTGCACCCGGCATCACCGCGGTAACACAAATTCTTCGGGGTTTCAGTTCTTCACGGAGTAATTTGGTCAGTCCAAGCAATGCAAATTTGCTGATACAATAACTGCCACCATTGGGATAAGCTATGATACTGGCAATAGAACACATATTAAATACATGAGCCCTGCTATTTTCTGTCATAGCAGGAATTATAGTGCGGGAAAGATGATAGGCAGATGATACGTTTACAGTCCAAAGTTTTTCAAAAACTCCCTCATCTTCATTCAAAACACTTCCCGGCAGGAAAGTTCCGGCATTGTTAACAAGGACTGTACAACCACCCAGAAAATCCAATGCTTTTTGACAAAAGCCAATGGCCTCTTCCTTTTGGTCCAGTGCAGCAGCAAACCCCGCTATTCTGGCTCCCGGAAATTCCGATTGCAGCGCTTCAGTAACCTTTGCTACATTTACGGGTTTTGTGCCACAGAAAGCCGCATCGAAACCGGCATGCAGGAATCTTTTTAATATAGCCATCCCAATTCCGCGGGTAGCACCGGTAACAATAATAGTTGGTATATTTGTCATTTAATTTAGGTGGTAGGGCGACTCCATGAAAAACTTGGGAATACGCACCCTTACTATACCTTCGGCCGTACTAAACAGGTAAATGCCTTCCATTTGACCATATGGTGAAACAATAGGACAATAGCTGGAATAAGAAAAAGATTCACCGGGCAATATTTGGGGCTTCATGCCCACAACACCCTCACCTTTGACTGTTCGATGATTACCATAGGCATCGGTGATATTCCACTCTCTTTCTAATAGCTGAACCGGCTCATTGTTTTCATTGGTTATGGTTATCTGATAACCAAAAACAAAAACCGGCTGATTTTCTCTGCCATCGATTTGGATAAACCTACAGCTAACAGAAACCTGAATACTATGTGTTGTGCAAGAGATCAATTGCTTGAGTAACAAAGATACCCTAAAATTGATTTAATCCTCATCCATTGATCGGCTATTGCCAGATTCCTCGTCATCAGATTTTTCCTCTTCCTCGTTTTCCTCTTTCTCTGAAGGACGAACCAGCTCATCCATTTGTTCCTCAGTGAGGACCTCCTTGGGTTTTGCACTCACCTTAACCAGGTATATGGTGTCATCTGTTTCAAGACGCACCGCTGTAACAATTTCCCCCCTGGAATTAGGAAAGCGAATGGTTCGTCCGGCTATACCGGTAGGATACGTCTCATCATAGAGTTTTATCAACTCTTCACTTAGTTTGGAATAATCGGTAACTACCTTTTTCTTTTCCATGTACAGACCTCAGCAAAAATAATATGGATTGAAAAAAAAATAAAGACTTGCTACGATTGTATTTTCTGTATGTTGATAACCATGAGGATTTCTCGCCACAATGACTGCTTTAAGCGCGATTCTACCTTCGGATCATATTCTTTCAATGCGAACTTAAACCGATAATGAACCAGGTCTTTCTTGAACTCCACAACCTTAAGTTTGGCACTGTCATGACGAACAAATTGTTCTTCCTTATTCAGCACCTTTTTCAGCATTCCTTCCAAAGACACTGCATTTATGCTCTGGGCACTCTGAATCTCAAAATCTATGCTACTGTGGTGGCGGGGATTTCGGCTAAAATTAATGATCTGAGAATTCACAAAAACATTGTTGGGAATAATAATCATATCATCATCATCGCTAAGCAAATGCACACTCATGAGGGTGATATTTTCAATCCGGCCCTTATGCTCGCCTATTTTCAGGTAATCGCCTATTTGTATGCTGTCGCCAAACATTAGAATCATACCGTTTAATCCATTGAGTATATAATCCTTAAACACAATGGCCAGCGCTGCCGCAATAATGGTGATGCTGGTAAAGAACTCCTTGATGGTTATTCCAAAAACATGCAGAAACAGAAAAAACAACCATATACTCAGTAAAACATACGTAAGGTTATTCAGTCCAATTATGAAATTATCGGTGTTTTTGAGATTCTTTCGCTTGCGATACAACCAAATTCCTGTAGCCCTGCCCACCAGGATAACGATTAGCAGAACGAGAAAAACCTTATAACCCATTATTGACGGATGATTGGCAATCCAAACTTCGTAGGATGACATATTTGCAAAGTAATTCCAAAAACATGAATATGTTACATGAAATTTGCAGGAAAATTAATGACTGCTGAAACCCAAATATCATTTGGAAGAACTCAATTCACCGCTACTTCAGATGGGGTGTTGTTTCATCAGGATTCGGGCAAACTTATCATTTCAGACTGCCATTTCGGCAAAACCACCCATTTCAGGCGAAACGCCCTGCCCATTCCGGAACAAGCCATGCAAAAAGATTTTCTTCGGTTGGAAGCGGTTTTCAATAGGCTCAAACCCACTTCCATTATATTTCTTGGCGATTTGTTTCACAGTTATGAAAACAGGGAGTGGAATATCTTGTCTGAATTTTTATACACCCGAATAAAAAGTCAGTTCATACTGATTTTAGGCAACCATGATATTCTCCACAAAAAATCTTATGAAGCTGCCGGTTTTGAACTAAGAACACACGATACTATCAATGATATCTGCCTGGTTCACGATCTTGCAGATGCGTCAAACGAATCTAAATTTAACATTTCGGGGCACCTGCACCCAGGATATAAAATAAAAGGCAACGGCAGGCAGCAAATCCTTCTTCCCTGCTTTTATGTAAGCTCAAGTTCTCTGATTATGCCGGCGTTCGGAAGCCTAACAGGCCTCGCTATCATGGAAAAGAAGCATAAAACAGACAGCATTTTCTGTTTTACCTCAAATTCTATTTTCGAGGTGATTTAACTGTTCATACTTACCAAAAACTCTGTATTATCTTTGGTGTTGTGCATATATTTCAGGAAGGTGTTCATAGCTTCCTCGGGGTTCATATCGGCCAGGTGATTGCGCAATACCCACATACGTTGCAGGGTGGTCTTGTCTATAAGCAAATCTTCACGTCGTGTGCTGCTGCCCAGAATATCAATGGCAGGGTAGATGCGCTTGTTGGACAGTTTCCTGTCGAGCTGTAATTCCATATTGCCGGTACCTTTGAATTCTTCAAAAATTACTTCATCCATTTTGGAACCGGTATCGGTAAGGGCAGTGGCAATGATGGTAAGCGAACCGCCGTTTTCAATATTACGGGCGGCGCCGAAGAAACGCTTGGGCTTATGCAATGCGTTGGCATCAACACCACCCGACAATATCTTGCCTGATGCAGGCTGAACGGTATTGAATGCGCGGGCCAAACGGGTGATGGAATCCAGCAGAATAACCACATCATGACCGGATTCTACAAGGCGTTTGGCCTTTTCCAACACAATATTCACCAGTTTCACATGCTTGTCGGCCGGCTCATCAAAGGTACTGGCCACTACTTCTGCTTTCACATTTCGGGCCATGTCGGTCACTTCTTCAGGCCTTTCGTCTATGAGCAGAATAATCATGTAAACTTCGGGATGGTTTTTGGCAATGGCATTGGCAATGCCTTGCAGCAGCCAGGTTTTACCTGTTTTTGGCTGTGCCACAATAAGTCCACGCTGACCTTTACCTATTGGAGAAACCAGGTCTATAATTCTGTTGCTGTAATGAGAAGGATCATCACAAAGATTTAATTTTTCGTTGGGAAACAGCGGTGTAAGGTGCTCAAAAGCGACGCGATCGCGCACTTCCTCGGGTGTTTTACCATTTACGCTTTCCAGTTTCACCATGCAGAAATATTTTTCATTGTCTTTGGGTGGGCGAATGGTGCCTTTCAGCGTATCTCCTACCTTCAAACCATTCTGTTTGATCATAAAACTGGGAACATAAACATCATCCGGAGATGGCATATAGTTGTAATCGGGGCTGCGCAAAAAACCATATCCGTCCGGAACGGTTTCCAAAACACCCTGCGTGGTAACCACGCCTTCCATTTCGGTGTAGGAAATAAGTTGTTCACGGCGGCGCTGCTCTTCCTTGTTTTGAACAGGTTCCTGCGGCAGACCACTGTGCTCTCTTGTCACCGGTTGTGTAACTTCAGCAGAAGGCACTTTTTCCTGCTTTTCGGGTATAGGTGGAATAAACGCACCTAAATCTTCTTCCGAAATGGCATAATTATCAAGTTTTTCCTGCTGTTTGGCAATAGGCTTTATTGGTTTTGCAGGCCTCTCATTGCTAACAGGAATTTGCTCCTTTGCTGCCTCTTCCGGGGCATCAGATTTGGAAAATCTTTTCCTCTTGCGCTTTTCGCCTTCATCAGGGGAAGCGTCCTGCGGTTTCCGGGCACCTGCAAACTTATCCAGCACTTGCTGAATCGCTTCCATTAGCTCATTTTTCTTCAGTTTGGCTGAATTTGGAATTTCAAGGTTGTTGGCCAGTTCTTTGAGATCGGCCAATGACATAATGCTCAGGTCAGGTTTATCTGCCATAAATAATAGAAACAGTGAATGATTGTAAGGAGTTCAAATAATATTCAGGAGCCTATTTCTGGATGACTGCGCATCCTGATTTCAGCGATTTGACACCACAAATGTAGGGTAACCCGATAACTTTTCCAAGTTATGGCTTAAATCCATACCCTTGCACCTTCTGTGCAGTTGTTGCAAATATCAATTTTGGTTCGGCCCTGCTTTAGTTTTTGACCGAATGCCCGCCTGAGACTGCCCTTCCAAACTGCTTTCAGGCCTGTTTCATGAACATTGCCCAGATTGTGGACTGCGTCTTTGTCAAAGCAACAGGGAACCATGTCTCCGTTCCAGGTTAGCACAGGGTTTCTGTGAAAACGGCCACATCGGTTTTTCTTTGCGGCTTTGAGTGCAATCCGGCCTTCTTTTTCGCGGTAGCGTGCGTAAGCAGGATTGGCGGGCAGCCATTTGTCAGCATTTTCAAAATCGTAAATCTGGGCGGTTTTAAGCTGCAGTTTGTCTACGCCAATTTCTTTGGCCAGTTTCTTAATGGCAGGAATTTCATGTTCGTTGTGTGCAAACACAATAAACTGCCATACCACCACCGGATAGCTCACACCCAGGGCTTTTCGGGCTGATAGTATATTTCGGGTTCCCGCTATAACCTTATCCAGCTCTCCATCTATCCTGTATTCGGCATAGGTTTGCTGCGTGGCACCGTCTATGCTGATAATCATGCGTTTTAGGCCGGCTTCCACCGTTTTACGGGCAGTTTCAGGCGTAAGAAAATGGGCGTTGCTGCTGGTGGCTGTGTAAATTCCCTTTTCTGTTGCGGCGGCAATCATGCCGGTAAAATCCTTGTTGATGTACGGTTCCCCCTGGAAATACAGCGTAATGTAACCGGTGGTGCGGCTAATTTGCGGCAGAATGGTATTGAACTGCTGCAATGACATTTTCCCCGTGGGCCTATTAAATTGCTTCAATCCGCTGGGACATTGCGGACAGCCAAGGTTGCAGGCCGTGGTGGGTTCAATGCTGATGGCGGTGGGCATACCCCAGAATAGGGGCTTTCGGGTAAAACGGGAGATGAAATTGGATAGTTCTACCTGGAAGGTGTTTATAAACCTGGAAGGTCTAGCGTACGCGCGCACGAGGTGCCAGCTATCTTTCAGTCCCAGGTACATCAGCCGTCGTATTGTTCGAAGGTATATTGTTTTCGGTTATAACCCATTGCTTTTAGTCGGTGTCTTGCCTCTTTGCACATGGCTTCCCAGCCGCAGACGTAAAAATGGGCATCGCGCTTGTCGGTGAATATTTCTTCATACACTGCATGCACATATCCTTTTCTTTTCGCGTCTTCTTCCCTGCTCAACACCGGAATAAAGTGAAACCGCTCATATTGCATATCCCAAGCCTCAAATTCAGCTTTGTAAAGAATATCCTTATCATATCGGTTTCCAAACACCAGATATACATTGTGTTTCAGTTTACCTGATTTAAGCAAATGTCCAATCATACTGCGGAACGGCGCAACGCCTGTGCCTGTGCAGATAAAGCAAAAATCTTTTTCCCATGTTTCAGGCAAAACCATACTCCCCAGTGCTTCCGATATTTCTATGGTATTCCCCGGTTCCATTTTCCAAAGCAGAGGCGTAACCTTACCTCCCGGATTCAGCACAATGCACAATTCAATCAGGCCGCTATCGTTAGGCGGATTGGCAATGGAATAGCTGCGTTCACTATCCTGCAAACGAATGGTGATGAATTGCCCGGGAAGAAATCTAAATTCTTGGTCAGACTTCGGTTTCAGGAAAAACCGTTTTACGGAATCCGTTTCCTGAATGATTTTATCAATAACCGCCTGCATAGAATGAATGCAAATTTACAACGGCATGTTACATTTGCACTCATGAACTTTCAGGGATTAATATTGGTGGGACTCGGCGGCTGCATTGGCAGCATGCTGCGCTTTTTTGTTGGGTCTTACCTTCCATTTGAAACTTCAAAATTTGCCTGGGCTACCTTTACAGTAAACATGCTAGGATGTCTTTTTATTGGATTGGGTATGGGTAAAATTCAGGATGAAAACCTGAAACTGCTGCTGGTAACCGGCATGCTGGGCGGATTCACCACATTTTCGGGCTTTGGCTGGGAGCTTTTCCAATACGCTCAGGCCCAGGAACACATTCGCGCTTTGATATATGGAATTTTTTCCGTATCTTTGGGTTATACCCTTGTAATAATCGGCAGGAAATTTGCTGATGTTTTGTAAGATGATGCGAACCATTCTGTTTTCTATCCTGATGTTGCTGTCCTGCAGACTGCATGCTTCACGCATTCTCATACCCATGGATGAAACCCAGAAAAACCACCTGAAAAGTTATGGTCTGGCATTTTGGGTGCTGCAGCAGGAAGGGCGCGAAGTGAACTGGCTGCTCAACTACAAAGGCGGCAGCTTCATGATTGCCCACACCCCGCAAACCGAAAGCGAGTGCAAAATTCGCGGTGTTTCTTATGATGTGATTTCTGAAAGCGAGGCCAACAGCATCGAAGCAACCATCAGCAACCCCGAGGTGAATATGAATGTGGTGAAACTGCTTACCGCGCCTAAAATTGCGGTTTACAGCCCCAAAACCAAACAACCCTGGGATGATGCCGTTACCATGGTGCTCACCTACGCCGAAATCCCCTACACCGTAATATTTGATGATGAAGTATTGACTAACAAACTCCCCGAATATGATTGGCTGCACCTGCACCACGAGGATTTTACAGGCCAATACGGCAAATTCTGGAGCAGTTATGCGAGTGCACCCTGGTACCAAAACGAAGTTCACGAAGCGGAAGAAATGGCATCCAAATACGGCTATGCCTCAAACCGAGAACTGAAACTGGTTGTGGCCAAAAAAATCAGGGATTTTTGCCTGGGTGGCGGATTTCTGTTTGCCATGTGCAGTGCCACTGATACCTATGATATTGCCCTGGCTGCGGAAAGCACCGACATCTGCGGTCCCATGTTCGATGGTTCGCCATCAGATCACGATTGCCAGAACCGATTAAAATTTGAAAACTGCTTTGCGTTTAAGGAATTCATGCTGGAGCAAAACCCATATATTTACGAACACAGCGATATCGACGTAGATCCCCGGCGCAGAGGTGTAACCGAAGAAAACGACCTTTTTACCCTGTTTGATTACAGCGCCAAATGGGATGTAATTCCTTCCATTCTTTGCCAGAACCACACCCGCACCATCAAAGGGTTTATGGGCCAAACCACGGCTTTTCACAAAGAGAAAATAAAAAGCGATGTATTGGTGATGGGCGAAAACGCCGCTTTGGGCGAAGCCAAATACATACATGGCGAGTCGGGTAAAGGAACATGGACATTCTTCGGCGGCCATGATCCCGAAGATTATCAGCACCTGGTGGGCGAGCCGCCTACAGACCTGAACCTGCACCCTAATTCTGCCGGTTACCGTCTGATCCTCAACAATATCCTATTCCCGAGTGCCAAAAAGAACAAAATGAAAACCTGAGGGTTTTTGTGTTATCATTGCATGGGTGGGAACTCAAAATACGCGCATATGGCTTTTCGCTGTACTGATTTTATCAGCATGCATAAGGCTTTGGGGCATATCTGAAGTTAGTTTTACCTATGATGAACTGAGCACCATTTTTAGGGCAAAAGCGGTTACCTGGCACGACCACTGGCAGCAAGGTGTAATGCCCGATGGACACCCGCCGGGCATGCAAACCCTTATTTGGCTTTGGGTGCAGCATTTCGGAGAGCACGCCCCTCTGATGCACACTGTGCTTGCTCTATTCTCAACCATATCGGTATATTTTGTTTTCAAAACCGCCGAAACCCTTTCCACACCGAGCAAAGCCCTTTCCGTTGCACTCTTATATTCCCTTTCCTATCTGCCCTTGCTGTGGGGAAATCAGATACGACCTTATTCGCTTGGCATGTTTTTCTGCAATGCCTTTTTCTGGCAGTGGGCTTTAATCTGGACGGGAAAAAGAACGAATAAAAGGGCTTATATTGTTTTGGGAATATTGGGCGCCGCCTGTGCATGGATGCATTACTTCGCGATACTGCCATTGTTACTGCTGGGATTAATTGGAATCATCAAGCAGCATAAAAATAGGGTAAAGTGGCTTTTTTGTGCTCTCATGGCTTTTTTGTTGTTTGCCCCTGCCCTACCGGTTTTTTTGCATCAGTTGGGTGTAGGCGGACTTGACTGGCTGGGAAAGCCCGGTTTGGATTTCCCGCTAAAACACTTGCAATATTTACTGAATGGCATGCTTTACATGGCTTTATTGGTAGTTGCATGGACATTACTATGGCGTTGGCAAAAACCTGAAAAAAAAGACCGACAATTGGCACTGCTCGGCATTTTGGTATTTTTCTTTCCCATGGTTTTTGCATTTATTTGGTCTTGGTGGCAAAAACCGGTTCTACAGCACTCCGTATTGATGTTTAGCACTCCATTTTTTTTCATGGGAGCAATCAGTCTTATCCCGAATAAAAAGCTACTTTTATTTACCCCTTTGATGACGCTGCTGCTGGGTTTTGGACTGATACAATCAGGATTTTTCGGTGATGGCCGAAAAGATGTTTACCAGGAACAGGCGAAGGTGCTTAAAACCGCCTGTGGCGAAAAGAAATTACTGCTGGCGGATGGACCCGAAGATGTTTTGATGTACCATCTTTTCCATGAACATGATGTTTGTCTGCCAAAATTCATAAGTAATTCACAAATCCCGTTTTCATATAACCGATTGTGGCGTATTTGGAATGATTGGTCATTTAAAAATAATCCCATTATTCTTGCGGTCAATTCAGGCAGCCATCCGGGTATTATTCCACTGCTTGAGCACTGGTCGGGCAAAGAAGCCCGACACCATTATTTTATAGGTGGCGAGTTGGTTTACCTGAATGATTCGGGAACAAACAATAAGATTACCTATCAAACGCAAATTGTTGAAACGAATACGTCATCTGATATTCCGTTGATAAAGGTTGGTTATCAAAAAAACGATTTGATTGTCATTCACATCCCTGATTCCTTGGCCGAAAATAATGTTGAGCTAATTGGCAGCATGCACGATGGCGACAAACAAATTGACTGGCGCAGTATTAAGAAAACAGAATTTAACAATGTGGGCGACGGGAGCTTGTTTTTATTTATCAAAACCGCTGATATACCCAGTGTTTGCTACGATACAAGACTTTCTATTTTGTTAAAGACAAAGAAACCGGGAAGAAAAACCCGCATGCAATACAGACTTTGCCGCGCCAATCCGGATATGTATGGACCGGCGTGGTTTGAGTAACGAAAAATTACCGGATCATTTCTGTCACTTTTTGGCTCGATATGGGTGGATTCTGTAACAAAGCCGGGGTTAGGAAAAACACGGAGCAACCCTGTAGAGACGCAAAATTGTGCGACTCTACAGGGCCGTCAATGGTTTTGGCTCCACCTTTTTCCACAAAAAGATGGAGGAAAGAAAATGGCAGCTTTTCTTTGTCACTTTTTGGCGCCCAAAAAGTAACCAAAAAGGCTGTCACGATTTAAGGCGCCCTGCGCAGGCTATCCCGGGCCTCTTGCCGGTTTGCACCCTCCACTTCGTTTCGGGCTGCGAGGCCCTCCGCGCTCTGAAAATCGTGCCAAGCGGGGAAAAAGAATTATTGGCACACAAGGCAAATTTTAGCCGAATGTGCAATGTGTTCTACCTCACCCCTGCTGGAGAGGGGTAATTGTGAAGAAATTGCAATCACTGGCAATAGCTGGGGTGTGTTTATTTTCTCCGTTGCAAACACCCACGCTTTCCTCCCCACAACACACCCCGGTTTGTTAGCACAGATAACATCTATTTCGCATTTACCCCTCTCAAGAGGGGATTGAATTAGCGCAAAAACATGTCCTATATGGTCGGTCTCACTCCGCTGCGCTTCGCAAAGACCAACCAGCGGGAAATTTTTCCTGGCCGCTCGCATATTCTTCAATCATGATTATTGAATTTTTCATAATCATTTCCCCTTCGGAAAACACCGATAGCCCGCTGTTGGTGCAACTAGCAACCACTGTGTTCCATGTATGAATGGATAGTAGAATAAATAATATTTTTTTATACTATTCAAAATAAAAATGCTTTAAATAAATAGCAACTTAATTACTATTCTGGTTCATTAATTCGGGCTAGCCCCAAGATCTTTATCCCTGTGACGCTTAATTCTGGAAAGACCTTGACGCCACATCCAAATATTAAATACAATAAAAACAATTAAAATAGAAACAATAAATCCAACATTAACTGCACCATTTGCGGAGGCATACATCAATATAAAATCATAGGTTCCATGCAGTAAAACAGGAACCAATAAACTAAGCATTCTATGATAATTTGTATCTCTTCCTGATTCAAATTTCGATAAAGATAAATAATATCCCATGGGAACCGCAAACAGCATGTGTCCGGGAACTGCAAATATAGCCCGCTGCACGGCAACACCTAATCCATTGGTTTCAGAACCCATAACGTACATCACGTTTTCCAAAAGGGCGAACCCCATTGAAATAAAAATAGCATATAAAATACCATCAAAATATTGGTCAAAATCTTTGGCCCGCTGAATTATCCAGTAAAAGATTAGCCACTTGGCAAATTCTTCAGGGATAGCAGCCATGAAAAATGCGTTGAAGAAAGATTTTTCTCCGGCGGAAGCCATAGATGGCGCAAACGTTACAATGATTTGGGTTAAAACGAGTGTTATTGCGATAGAAAGTACGCCTCCAAAAAACGCTTTCACGAGCATTTGCAAGGGTTCTTTTTTAAGATCATGGCGGTAAATTAAATACATAATGAACAACGCCGGGGAGATTGAGGATAGGAGAAGTGTCATAGATTAGAGTAGTAAGTTGAAATACAAATGTATGCGTATATTCATTATTACAAAATTCCCCATGCAAAGAGCCTTGGTTTCAGCATAATACCATTATTTTTCTTAAAATGAAGACTAAACAAATAGATTTACAACCAAGTACATTGCTGTTAACTTTCATTGGGTTGCACATTTCAAAAATTTAATTTTATTTATATCAAATTAAATTACGCTTTTTAAAGGTTTTAATGAAGGAGCAGCGGCTAAACCGTTTTCACAAGCTTCAAAAAATCAACCGGCGTCATCAAAGGCAGTTCTGATTTTTTAAAATCTTTGATATTTCGAGTTAGAATCAAATCCACCTGTCCCAAGTGCAAGGCAGTAGCATACTGAATTCCATCTTCAAAAATGGCGAAATCGTTTTGCAGGGCCTTCAAAATCTTTTCTTTCCCGGTTCCGGCCAACGCTATCCATTTCAGCAAGGTTTTCAAAATAACGATGGTCTTTGCAATAATATACAAATACGATTATACGTATTTTTTTAATTATTTTACACGTGTCAAATTTTTTAATGCACCCTATCGCCCCTGTATTCCAGTCCGGCGATGATGTTGGCTTCCTCCTCCAGCAGGGTTTGCCAGCGTTCCTTCACCACCTTTTCGGGGAGGTATTCTTTGGCCAGGTCAAGAAACATGCGGTAGTGTCCGGCTTCAGAAACCATAAACTCGTGGTAAAATTTGCGTAAATCCACATCGCAGCAATACAGGCTCAGCAGGCGGAATCGCTCGCAGCTGCGGGCTTCTATCATGGCACAAATGAGTAAATCTTCCACCAGCTGGTCTTCGCGGCTGCCACCTTTTTTCTTGGTGGCAAACAGTTGGTGCACATACTCATCCTTTCGGGCATTCCCCAATGAAAAACCGCGCTTGTCCATTTCCTTGAGCACGCGCCGAAAATGCCCCCACTCCTCCGCCACCAGAGGCGTTACTTCTTCCACCACCCGCTTTTTCTCTGGGTATTTAATAATCAGGCTGATGCCGCTACTAGCGGCTTTTTGTTCGCAGAAAGCATGGTCGGTGAGAATTTCTTCCAGGGTTTTTTCGGCAATGTTCACCCAGCGTGGGTCGGTGGGCAATTTCAATCCCAGCATACGAACCGAATCCATACCCTCCGATTCCGTGCTCTCCTGCATGGTAATTATTCTTCAATTTTGGCAACCCTGTTTTGGTGGCGACCGCCTTCAAACGTTGCATCCAGCCAGGCATCAACAATCTTAAAGGCCTTCGCTTTGCTCACAAATCGAGCGGGCACACACAATACATTGGCATTGTTGTGTTGCCTTGCCAGTGAGGCGATTTCCTCTTCCCAGGCCAGCGCTGCGCGAATTCCTTTGTGTTTGTTTGCAGCAATGCAAACGCCATTTCCGCTACCGCAGATAAGGATACCCAAGTCATTTTCACCGGTAGAAACGCTTTCAGCCACTTTGTGTGCATAATCGGGATAATCTACGCTGTCGGCGGTATCCGGACCAAAATCCTGGAGTTCAAGGCCTTTTTCAAGTAAATACACCAGCAACTCATTTTTGAGTTTAAAACCGGCATGGTCAGATCCGATGGCTAGATTCATATTGTGGTATTTGCCCCAAAATTAAGGGTGCCAGTTAGCTTAAACTACTATGATGATGATTTGTGGAAAATTACGATTGATCCTGTTCTCTGCGCTTCTCTACATGCTTTGCAATAAAGATGCCCAGCACGTACAAAAGCATGAGAGGAAGGCCAAGCAGCATCTGACTAAAAATATCGGGAGAAGGGGTGGCAATACCTGCAATAATAAAAATGATAACCGCCGCATAGCGCCAGTATTTTTTTAGAAAAGAGGAGCTTACAAAACCAATGCGTGCCAACACATAAATGAGTACAGGCAGCTCGAACACCAGTCCTGTTGCCAGACACATGAATGTCACAAAACCGGTTACGCTGCTGATGGTGATGATGTTTTTAATCTGGGGACTCAGCGAATAGCCCAGCAAAAAATTGCTGGCAAGCGGCACCAGAAAGAAATACGCAAATGCCACACCGGTAAAAAACAGCAGAGAAACTACAAAAAGACTGCTGCGGGTACGCCTTATTTCACGAACACTTAGCGCAGGCTTTATAAACTGCCATATTTGGTGAATTAGATATGGAAAGGCAACGATAAAACTGACCACCATGGAAATTTTAAACGCCGAAACAAACTGACCTTGAATTTGCTGGCTTTGCATTTCCAATGCCGGTGGGTGCCAGCACATGATGTCCTTGCCTATAAAATAACGTCCTGCTTTGCAAAAAAATTCATATCCCCAGAATCCTTCCTTGAAAGGAGAAAGAATAATCAGATCAAATATCTCCGTGACATAGAAGAATGAAACAAACAGCAGAATGAATATTATAAAAGCTATGCGAACTAAACGCTTGCGCAACTCATCAATGTGATCGAAAAATCCCATGTTTTTTTCATAAGGAAAATCAGGACCGGTTTGATCAAGCGCCATGGTGTTGCAAAGATAATCTCAGAAATTGGAAAGTGAGGGGAATTTCCCGCGTTTACTGCATTACCATACCGCCGCAAACGTTAAGCGTTTGTCCGGTAACATAGGTACTCATGTCTGATGCCAGAAACAGACATGCGTTTGCCACATCCTCGGTGGTGCCGCCGCGTTTCAATGGGATAGTGTCAATCCAGGATTTTTTCACGTCTTCATTAAGTGCTTCAGTCATTTCGGTTTCAATAAATCCGGGGGCTACGGCATTGCAGCGCACATTGCGGCTACCCAATTCCTTGGCTACGGATTTAGTAAGACCTATCATACCGGCTTTAGAAGTGGCGTAGTTGGCCTGTCCGGCATTTCCTGTAAGCCCCACAATGCTGGTCATGTTGATGATGCTTCCGGCCTTGTTGCCCAAAAAGTGCCGCAGGAAAGCCTTGGTAAGGTTGAAGGCACTTTTGAGGTTGGTGTCCATCACTTCATCCCACTGCTCTTCGGTCATGCGCATCAGCAGCGTATCGCGGGTAATACCGGCGTTGTTAATGAGAATATCCACCTTCCCAAAATCGGCAATAACCGTATTGGCAAGCTCCTCGCTGGCTTTAAAATCTGCGGCATTGCTTTGGTAACCTTTCGCTTTCACGCCATAGGCGGAAGAAAGTTCTGCTTCAAAAGCACGGGCTTTTTCCAAAGATGAAGCAAAGGTGAAAGCAATGTTGCAGCCGTTTTTAGCGAACACTTCGGCAATGCCCTTCCCTATTCCACGGGAGGCACCTGTAATCAAGGCGGTTTTTCCGTTAAGCATGGGGCGAAGATAGTTAAAATCGTGCTTTTGCACTGCAAACGCATTGGGCGACAGATTATCAATATACGGAATTTTTCTCAGATTTCCTAATAAATCGGTGGCGGCAGACCTTTAATATTTCCCTAATTTCGCAGATATGCCGTCATTCCTCGAAACGCCGATTGAATACCTGAAAGGGGTAGGACCGCAGCGTGCAGAGGCATTGAAAAACGAGCTGGATATTCACACTGTTGGCGATTTGCTTATGCATTACCCTGCAAGGCATGAAGACCGCTCCAAGGTTTACAAAATAGCAGAACTGGGCAGTGCAGAAGCCAATGTTCAGGTTAAAGGCCGCATTGTCAAAACAGATTTGATTGGCGCCGGTGCGGCAAGAAGGTTTACCGCTTTGTTGCAGGACGAAACCGGCATACTTGAACTTATCTGGTTTCAGGGCATCAGCTGGGTTTCCAAATCGGTGAAACCCGGAGAATCTTACCTGGCCTATGGGAGGTTGAGCGATTACAAAGGAAAACTTTCCATGGCACATCCGGAGCTGGAAAGTGGTGATACAGCCGTTCAATCCAAGGGATTGGTTCCGGTTTATCCACTCACTGAAGGCATGCGCCGCCGACGGCTGGAGAACCGCTTTATGGTGCAAACCGTACGAACTGCGCTGGCAGATCCAAAATTGGATGTTCCTGAAAACCTGCCACTACTTTTGCTTCGCGAACTGCAACTACCAGGCAGAACACAAGCCCTGCGTATGTTGCACGCTCCGGCCGATCTTAAAGCACTTGAACATGCCCAGAAACGCCTGAAATTCGAAGAGTTATTCTTTTTGCAAATGCGGCATTTGCAGCTAAAAACTAACAGAAACCGCGTGGTAAAAGGGCCTATTTTCAGTGAAGTGGGGGTATTATTCAATACTTTTTACAAAGAACACCTTCCCTTTACGCTCACTGATGCCCAGAAAAAGGTAATAAAAGAAATTAGGGCAGACATGAAAACAGGCAGGCAGATGAACCGACTGCTGCAGGGTGATGTGGGCAGCGGAAAAACAATGGTGGCACTAATGAGCATGTTGCTGGCCGCCGACAATGGCTTTCAGGCCTGCGTGATGGCACCTACAGAAATTTTGGCCGCGCAACACTTCTACAGCCTCAGCGAATTACTGGAAGTTATGCATATCAAACCTGTTTTGCTTACGGGGAGCACACCCAAAAAGAAACGAACCGAAATTCTGGAGGGACTCAAAAATGGAGACATCCCCTTTCTAATAGGGACACATGCACTGATTGAAGATGATGTTGCTTTTCAGCAACTCGGACTGGTTGTGATTGATGAACAGCATCGATTTGGTGTTGCCCAGAGGGCCAAACTCAGTTCCAAAGCAAGCCTTCCGCCCCACATATTGGTAATGACTGCTACACCCATTCCACGCACCTTGGCCATGACGGTATACGGCGATCTGGATGTGAGTGTTATCAACCAGTTGCCCGGAGGACGAAAACCCATACAAACCGCCCTGAGACCGGGTTCCAACCGTGCGCTCATTATGGATTTTATCCGCAAGGAAATAAAAGCAGGCAGGCAGGTATATTATGTATTTCCATTGATTGAAAACAGCGAAAAACTGGAATTACAAAGCCTGATGTCGGGGTATGATTTGGTTAACGACTATCTACCTACACCTGAATTTAAATACAGCATTGTGCACGGCAAACTGAAACCGGAAGAAAAGGATGATGAGATGCGCAAATTTCGAAACGGGCAGACTGACATTATGATTGCTACGACAGTAATTGAGGTGGGTGTGAACGTGCCCAATGCCACGGTGATGGTCATAGAAAATGCAGAACGATTTGGTCTTTCACAGCTGCATCAGCTGCGCGGACGCGTAGGCAGGGGCGGAAACCAGAGCTACTGCATCCTTATAGCAGGGCATAAATTATCTACCAATGGCAAAAAAAGACTGGAAACCATGGTAAGAACCACCGATGGCTTCGAAATCAGCAAGGTAGACCTGGAACTGCGCGGCCCGGGTGAAATGGATGGTACCCGGCAGAGCGGCATACTGGACCTCAAACTGGCCGATATACGGTATGATGAAAACCTTCTGTTGCTGGCAAGAGCCAGGGCCGAAGACTTGCTGAATAATGATCCTATGCTTATGAAACCGGAACATTTCGGCGTAAGACAGGAACTGGCAAAGGTTCCGCACCGCACGGTCTGGAGTAAAATTGCCTGATGATGAATGCTGTTGGCTGTTTTGCCGAATTATCCCTAATTTTACCGCTGAAAAATGAACAAGCTGTTTTTTGAACTGGGACGCTACATACTTTTTGTGCGCAGCATGTTCTTCAAGCCCGAAAGATTTAAGGTTTTTTTTGAACGCACTATCCATGAAATGAACAATATTGGGGTAGGTTCCGTTGGAATTGTAACCATTATTTCAGTATTTGTTGGTGCGGTTACAACCCTGCAAACCGCCTATCAGCTGGTTTCTCCGCTGATACCAATGAAAGTAATCGGAACCATCGTATCCGATAGTTCATTGCTGGAATTTGCTCCCACCATTACTTGCCTGGTTCTAGCAGGAAAAGTAGGTGCCAATATTGCCTCAGAAGTAGGTAATATGAGGGTTACAGAGCAAATAGATGCACTGGAGGTTATGGGAATTAACAGCAGCGGTTTTCTGGGTTTACCAAAAATCATTGCAGGCGTTATTATGATTCCCTGCCTTATTATTGTTGCCAACTTTCTAATGATCAGCGGTGGCATACTGGCAGCGCGTCTCACCGACCTAATGTCGCCCAATGAATTTGTTCAGGGTGCCAGGGAAACTTTTAAAATGTTTACCGTTACGGTTTCCATGACCAAAGCCCTGGTTTTTGCTTTTATCATTACAAGCATGAGCACCTACGAAGGATATTTCACCGAAGGTGGCGCACTTGAGGTGGGCGAAGCCGGAACACGCGCCGTTACAAGATCCTGCGTACTCATACTCTTTGCCGATTTTATCATAGCCAAACTGATGCTGTAATTATGATAGAACTGGTAAATGTAAATAAAAGCTTTTCAGACAAACAGGTTTTGTTTGACATCAACGCCAAATTTGAGCCCGGCATACCAAATCTTATTATAGGAGCCAGCGGTGGCGGCAAATCGGTATTGCTGAAATGCATGGTAGGCTTATTCAAGCCCGAAGGCGGCAGCATCAATTACGATGGTCGGGATTTTGTTCACCTCCCCTACGAACAGGTACGTGAAGTAAGGCGCGAAATTGGCATGTTGTTTCAGGGAACAGCTCTTTTTGATTCGCTGACCGTTGAGGAAAACGTGGATTTCCCGCTGAAAATGTTCGGTAAAATGACACCTGATGAGCGCAAGGACAGAATCAATTTTTGCCTGAGCAGGGTAGGCTTAGAGAATGTCAATAAGAAGTTTCCCGCTGAGATATCAGGTGGTATGAAAAAGCGCGTTGGGATTGCCCGAGCTATCGCATTGGAAACCCGCTATCTGTTTTGCGACGAGCCCAACAGCGGCCTGGATCCCATTACCAGCCGAAGAATTGATGAATTGTTGCACGACATCACACAGGAATTTAAAATAACCACGGTCATCAATAGCCACGACATGAAAACTGTGTATGACATAGGCGAGTCAATCACTTTCATATACAAAGGGAAAGTATGGTGGCAGGGGCACAGGAATGATTTAGACAGCACCCGTGCCCACAACCATGAACTGGACGCATTTATCGCGGCCAGTCAGTTTTAAGTTATTTATTCATTAGATTTTTGTATAGTTTTACGATGCCGTAAATAACTGCGGCAATGATGAGTGCACCTAAAATCAAGGGTAAGTAATTCATCGGGGAGTTTTCTTAACGTGTTTTAAAATGAGTCTGTTCGAAGCATCGTTTGAAAGTCCTTTCAAATTATTATGATATAACCTCAGGCTTTGATCATAATAAAGAACCAAAACCGTTGCTGATTGAACCAGTATACTGTCCGCAGCCTGCATGCTGCGTATTCTTTGTGAACCATTTTCATTAAATGACTTTTTGTACAATGCATCAAACACGGGATTACTGAAATGGGTATAGTTAGGGCCATTTGGACTAAAATTCTCCGAATAAAAACAGGCCAAATAGTTTTCAGCATCGGGCACATCGGCAATCCAGGAACCTCTAAATATGGCGAGTTCGCCTTTGTTGCGCTTTTGCCGAAGCATGCCGCCTGTCTGTACATCAATTTTCACATTCACTCCAATATCTGCCCATGATTTTTTAAGAAACACGGCCATATCCAGGTAATCTGCGGTGGTAGTTAGAGATAGCTCCTGCAGGCCTTTCCCAACGGGATAACCGGCCATTTCAAGCTCCCGGCGGGCTTTTTCGGGATTAAAAGGCAGACCTTCCGTATTTGCATTCAGCAAAACCGGAGGCACGAAGCCATAATCGCCGGAGGTACCCAAACCATTTCTAAGATATCGGATCATTGATTTACGGTCAACGGCAAGCGCCAGTGCCCTGCGCAGATGAATATTCACCAGTGGATTTGGAATTCCGGCTACGCTATCACCCAACCAAAAACCGAGGTATTCTGTATTGAGAAAGGGTTTCTTCAGCATGCTGAAACGACCTTTGTATTTCGAATTTAGTTCACCTTCCCGGGTAAGCAGTTCATCTTTAAAACTTCCTTCCACACCATTGAAAAAATCAAATCTTCCGGATACAAAGTGCATGAATGCGGTTTGCTTGTTTTTGATAAAATCTACATTTACCGCCTCCAGATAAGGCAATGAATGTCCATGTACTTTCTCGAAGTAACGTGGATTTTTACGTAAAACCAATTTTACCTCTTCTTCCCAGTATTTCAGGTAAAATGGGCCTGTTCCCACCGGATGATGTCCAAAATCTGTTGTTCTATTTACATATTTTTCCGGAACGATACTGCAATATACTGTTCCCAGCAATGACAAAATAGTAGGATCAGGGCTCAACAGATTCAGAATAAACACAGAGTCCCCCTCTGTTTGAAATGCCTTGATATAGTTGGTGTCAACCTTCCCTGAAAATATCCATGCCGAAGGAGAAGCCGTGGCCGGATCAGCGATGCGTTTAAAAGAAAATGCCACATCCTTTGAAGTAATCCTTTCAAAACCTAAATCCTGCGGATTCAGAAATCCTGCATCCCTGTGCAGGAAGAACTTATACACAAGTCCATCGGCACTTGTCTCCCACCTGTAAGCCAATGAGGGCATGGGTTTCAGGGCAGAATCCAGCTCAATAAGCCCATTGTAGATTTGTTGCGCTATCCAAATTTCAGACTGTGATTTGATAAATGCAGGGTCAAGCGTAGCAACGGTCGCGTCTTCATTGTAGCGGAAAATCAGAGAGTCAGAATAATTATCCACATTTTTACAACCATAATTCCCCAAAACCATGTAGATAACTGAAATCACAAGGCCTGCAAACATTAGCTGTGCTGAAATAATTTTGCCAGACTGAAGAAGACGATTATGAAGGTTACTTACTACGGACATTCTTGTTTTGAAGTGATTAGCGGAGGCAAATCTATGCTATTTGATCCGTTCATTACGCCAAATCCATTGGCATCTTCTGTCAATATTTCCAACATTAACCCCGATTACATGCTCATTAGCCATGGGCATGAAGACCACGTGGCCGATGCTGTAAGTATTGCAAAGCAATCCAACTGCACCTGTATTAGTATCTGGGAACTTACAGCCTGGCTAACATCCAAGGGTGTGTCCAATGTTCATCCCATGAATATTGGCGGCAGCCGTGAGTTTGATTTCGGCACCGTAAAAATGGTCAATGCAGTCCACAGCAGCACTATGCCCGATGGCATGCCAGGCGGCGCTCCTACCGGGTTTGTTATTCAGAATGCGGAAGATTGTTTTTATTATGCCGGAGACACAGCCCTACATTCCGACATGCAGCTGATCCCCAGAAGGCACAAACTAAAATGTGCTTTTCTTCCCATTGGCAGCAACTTCACCATGGATGCCATTGATGCCATAGAAGCGGCACGCATGCTGGGAACAAACACGGTAATAGGCATGCACTACGACACATTTGGCTACATTACCATCAACCACGAAGAAACACATCGTGCCTTTCAGCTGGCAGGAATAAATCTTCATCTTTTGAAAATCGGAGAAACTTTAACCTTGTAATTTCTATGAAAACTGATAAAAAACCCCTTGGCGGAAAGATCATCTCAATTGCCAACCAGAAAGGCGGCGTGGGCAAAACCACCACCGCTATCAACCTGGCGGCCAGCCTTGCCGTACTGGAGTACAGAACCTTGCTGATTGATGCCGATCCACAAGCCAATTCCAGCTCTGGCATTGGATTTGAACCCAAAAACATCAAACTAGGGTTATATGAATGTCTGGTGCAGGATATTAACCCCAAAGACGTAATTCTTACAACCGACATTCCTTATCTGCATCTGATGGCCAGTAACATCGATTTGGTGGGTGCAGAAATTGAATTGCTGGAAATGCCAAACCGCGAGCGCTTGCTGGAAGGTGTGCTGCGTCCCATGAGAAACGAATACGATTTCATCATCATTGATTGTTCGCCGTCGCTGGGCCTCATTACCACCAATGCACTGGTGGCTTCCGACAGCATTATCATTCCGGTACAGTGCGAATATTTCGCCTTGGAAGGCCTGGGCAAATTGCTAAACACCATCAAAATCGTGCAGGGACACCTTAACCGCAATTTAGAAATTGAGGGCATTCTGCTTACCATGTATGACGGTCGTTTGCGCCTCTGCAACCAGGTGGTAGACGATGTGAAAACCCATTTTCAGGATATCGTATTTGAAACCATTATACAGCGCACTACCAAACTAAGCGAAGCCCCTAGTTTTGGAGTGCCGGTACTTTTCCATGCTGCAGAAAGCCGTGGCAGTATGAATTACCTTAACCTGGCCAATGAAATACTGGAGAAAAATGGCTTTATCAAACCTGTTCAACAAGACATAAACCCCGAATTCACTATCTCATGAGCAACCCTATCAAAAAGAAAGGCGGACTCGGAAGGGGTTTAAGTGCCTTGCTGGAAAACGCCGAAACCGATATCACATCCAGAGAAACCAGGCCCATTGGTGCGGTTTCACAGATTCAACTCAATCAGCTCGAAGCAAATCCTTTTCAGCCACGTACAGAATTCGACCCTAAAGAGCTAGAAGAACTTGCAGCTTCCATTAAGATTCATGGGGTAATTCAGCCTATTACCGTAAGAAAAATGGGCTATGACAAATTCCAGCTTATCAGCGGTGAAAGAAGAACCCGTGCTTCTATGCTGGCAGGACTGGAACGCATTCCAGCGTACATACGCATTGCAAACGACCAGGACATGCTGGAAATGGCACTTATTGAAAACATACAGCGCAGCGACCTCAACGCCATTGACGTTGCCATGAGTTACAAGCGCCTGCTGGATGAATGCAGCTTGAAACAGGAAGAACTGGGTGACAGAGTTGGTAAAGACCGCACTACAGTTAACAATTACCTGCGTCTGCTGAAACTTCCCGATGAAATTCAGGCCGGAATAAAATCTGGTAAAATTAGCATGGGCCATGCCCGCGCAATGATTAATATGGATGATATTGCCGAACAACTGGAACTTTATCAAGCCATTATTAGCGAAAGCCTGAGCGTACGCACCGTTGAGGCTCTCGTGAAAGACAAGAAAAATGGTACCCGCACCGCAGTTTTTGGGACAGTCGGCACAGATTGGGATCCCGAAGTGGATAGAATAACTGAGCAATTCCATAAACTTCTGAAGACCGCAGTGCATCTGAAGAATAATCCCAGTGGCAAGGGTAAAATCATCATTTCCTACAAAAACCGCGGTGATTTGGAACGCATTTTGTCGGTAATGGGAGGTTCCTGATACATGATATACCGTCTGATTGCATTTCATGTCTTGTTGCTGCTTTGCAGCTATTCACATGCGCAAACAGATTCTTCGGACAAACCCGTAAAACCACCTCTTAGACTGTTGTATTTTGGTGCACCACACTCCCCTACCAAAGCCGGTATTTACGGCGCTGTTATTCCGGGTGCAGGCCAACTATACAACCGTAAATATTGGAAATTCCCGGTGGTATATGCCGGTTTGGGAGCCAGCACCTACCTCATGATTAACCAACGTGCCAAAATGCGAAAACTCAATTTGCAGTTCGAGAATGCATATGTCATTAAAAGCGATACAACCCTTGATGCCAACCTAATCGCAGAACGCGACAACCACCGCCGTATGCGTGATTTCGGTATCCTTGCGATGACAGCCGTTTATGCACTGCAAATCATCGATGCCACAGTAGATGCCCACTTTTTCAGGTTCAATATTGACCAAAACCTCAGTGCGCGTATCCACCCGAGTCCGGCCCGCCTTTTTACCGTTACCTATAGCCTAAAATGAATCGAATCGAACAATTGTTAGCCTTCCTCAAGGAAAGCCCGGAAGACGCTTTTCTGAATTATGCCCTGGCAACAGAATATATAGGCCTCGGCGATGATAATAAAGCGGAGGGCATTTTTAGAACATTGCTGGAATCACATCCGGATTATATTGCAACTTATTACCATCTGGGTAAATTGCTGGAACGCAAAACCGAAAAAGAAGAAGCAATCCTAATGTACGAAAAAGGAATCGAAAAAGCAAAAAAATCGGGAGAAAGACACAGCCTCAGCGAACTTCAAAGCGCCTTACTGGAACTGCAATACGACTAAGCTTATTTCCCGAATAGCAGCATTCCTCCGCCGGTAAGAAGCATATTCACTATCGCTAGGGGTATAATAGACTTCCATCCCAGGTGCATGAGCTGGTCATACCTAAAACGGGGCAGTGTCCAGCGAATCCACATAAAGGTAAAGATGAAGAAACTGATTTTCAGGAAAATCGCTACAATCTGCAGAACCGCGAGTAAATTCTGACTATCAATCAGGTGCATACCGGGGAAATTGTAACCGCCAAAATACACACAGGTCATAACCGCGCTGCTGATAAACATGTTGATATATTCAGCAAACAGGTAAAAGCCCAGTTTCATGGATGAGTATTCTGTGTGGTAGCCACCAATCAGTTCCGTCTCACATTCGGGCAAATCGAAGGGAGCACGGTTGCATTCAGCTAAAGCACAAGTAAAGAATATGATGAATCCCAGCGGTTGGTAAATAATATTCCACTGCATACCACCCCATCCGCTCTGTTGTTCTACTATTTCCCGCAGACTCAAGCTGCCGCTCATCATAATAACGGCAATCAGGGCAAGGCCCATGCCCAGTTCATAGCTTATCATTTGGCTGCTGGCGCGAATAGCTCCATAAAGTGAATATTTATTATTGGAAGCCCAGCCACCGATCATGATGCCGTAAACACCCACACTCACAATGCCCATAATGTATAAAATCCCGATATCTACATCGGCAACTTGCAGTTGTATGGTACGACCAAACAAATCTAAATGGCTTCCCCAGGGAATAACAGCACTGGTAATGCAGGCGGTAATCATGGCAAGTCCTGGGCCCAAAATAAACAGCCACTTTTCAGCATTTTTGGGAATCAGTTCTTCTTTAAAGAACATTTTACCCGCATCGGCAATGGGCTGCAGAATACCAAAAATACCAGCCCGGTTAGGACCAATCCGATCCTGTAAAAACGCGGCTACTTTGCGCTCACCATAGGTAAGATAGGTTGCTATTCCCAGGGTGATGGCCGTGAGAATGAGAATCAGTATGCTCTTTTCCAGTAATAATGCAAAATCCATATCAAGTTTTGTTCAACAGGGGTGTATGTTCGGGAATGGGTTCTTCGTATTTATTGGCACTGATTACCGAGTGACGATCGATATGTCGGGGTCCTTCAATGGTCCAGTCGGTTTTTTCTTTTTTATCAAAACGGCATTCATTGCAGATGAATTCCTTCACCTCGCCAAACTGGTCTTTGCGCGCTGTGATGCGGGCAATTTCATCACCAATCATCCAGGCCACAGCCTTGCCACTGCATTTTTTACAGTCACGATGCGCATTCATGGGTTTGGTATACCAAACACGGCTTCGGAAACGGAATGTTTTATCCGTAAGGGCTCCCACCGGGCAAACATCAATTACATTACCTATAAAATCGTTATCCAGTGCATTCTGAATATAGGTGCTAATTTCAGCAGCATCGCCGCGTTTCATCACACCATGATCACGCTGATTGGTAAGCTGATCTGCTGTATAAACACAACGATAACAGAGAATACAACGGGTCATGTGCAGCTTGATATATTCACCGATGTCAATCTTATCAAAGGTGCGGCGTTTGAACTCGTAGCGGGTTTTCTCCAGACCGTGTTCAAAAGCAAGGTCCTGTAAATGGCACTCCCCTGCCTGATCGCAAATGGGGCAATCCAGCGGATGGTTGATGAGCAGAAACTCAACCACACCATGCCTTGCATCGTTTACACGCTCACTGGTTTTGTTTTTCACTTCCATTCCATCCATCACGGGTGTGCTGCAGCTTGCCACCAGCTTGGGCATAGGGCGCGGGTCTTTTTCACTTCCTTTGTTCACTTCAACAAGACATGTGCGGCACTTACCGCCACTGCCTTTCAAGCTGCTGTAATAGCACATGGCAGGTGGCACAACTTCACCGCCTATTGCACGGGCGGCATTGAGTATAGTCGTTCCGGGATCTACCGCAATGGTTTTTCCGTCTATGGTTACATTGATCTTTTCAGTCTGTTCAGCCATTGTTTTATCTTTTATGCGGTTGCGGGTTCAAAGATTTTTTCGGCAACCAAACCATAATTTCTTTCCATACAGGCCTTGGGTTCTTTTACATGCCATTCAAACTCCTCGCGGAAATGGCGAATAGCAGCTGCAACAGGCCACGCAGCGGCATCACCCAGCGGACAAATGGTATTGCCCTCAATTTTGCGCTGTATATCCCAAAGCAGGTCTATGTCTTCCATTTTACCATGGCCATATTCCAGGCGGTGCAATACTTTTTCCATCCAGCCGGTTCCTTCGCGGCAAGGACTGCATTGTCCACAGCTTTCATGGTGGTAAAAACGTGTAAAGTTCCAGGTATTGCGCACAATACATTGGTCTTCGTCATATACAATAAATCCGCCGGAACCCAGCATACTGCCGGCGGCAAAGCCTCCGTCAGCAAGGCTTTCGTAGGTCATTAAGCGATCTTGACCTGCAGCGGTTTTACAAACCAGATAATGCGGCAAGATCGGCACAGAAGAACCTCCGGGAACACATGCCTTAAGTTTCTTGCCATTTTTGATGCCACCACAGTAGGTATCGCTGTAAATGAATTCCTCCACGGATATATTCATTTCAATTTCATAAACTCCGGGTTTATTGATATTTCCGCCGGCAGAAATCAGTTTGGTACCTGTACTGCGACCAATACCAATCTGCGCGTAAGCATCACCACCCTCATTCACAATAGGAACAACGGCTGCGATGGTTTCCACGTTGTTAACCACGGTTGGACGTTGCCAAAGACCTTTCACTGCAGGGAACGGCGGCTTCATGCGCGGATTGCCGCGTTTACCTTCCAGGCTCTCAATCAATGCTGTTTCTTCACCGCAGATATATGCACCGGCACCCGGTGAAACCGAAAGATCAAGATCAAAACCGGAACCCATGATATTTTTTCCCAGCCAGCCGTTTGCGTAGGCTTCTGCTATGGCTTTTTCCAGTATGTGAAGTACATACATGTATTCGCCTCTGATGTATATATAGGAATGGTTGGCACCCAGTGCAAACGAAGACACAATCATGCCTTCAATCAGCAAATGGGGAATTTTCTCCATTAAATAGCGGTCCTTGAAGGTTCCGGGTTCGCTCTCATCTGCATTACAAAGCAAATGCCGGGGAACACCGTCGGGCTTGGCGATAAAGCTCCATTTCATTCCGGTAGGGAAACCGGCTCCGCCCCTGCCTCTCAACCCAGATTTTTTCACTTCTTCCACCACATCCTCCGGAGACATTGTTTTCAGTGTTTTTTCAACACTGCGGTATCCACCATTTTTGCGGTAAACATCATAGGTATGTATTCCTTCGATGTGTGCGTTTTCCAAAAGCAATTTTCTAGCCATGCTGTCTTTCCTTGGTTTTGATTACATCCCCATATAATTAGCCACGGGATTTGCCTTGTATTTCTCTATCAGTTCATCCACCTTGGCTTCAGTAAGATGCTCATGAAACTTTTCGCCCGCCTGCAACATAGGCGCATAGCCACATGCACCAAGGCATTCAACGGTTTTCAGCGTAAATATACCATCTGCGGTGGTTTCACCATCCTTGATTCCCAGTTTGTCTTCAATATATTTCACAATGTGCTCGGCACCTTCAATCATGCAGGGGCCTGTGCGGCAAACTTCAAGTTTCACCTTGCCCACAGGCTGGGTATCATACATGCTGTAGAATGTGGCCACTTCATATACTTCCACCGGATTTACATGAAGTAAACGGGCTACGTAATCCATTACCGGAACAGACAACCAGCCAAACTCGGCCTGCGCAAGGTGCAGCACCCTCAGAAGGGCACTCTTTTGCATACCTTCGGGAAACTGTGCGGTAATTCTACCCACTTCCTTCAGGGTTTCTTCCTTAAATGCTATTTGATTTTCAGATGTTTCCACAATTGTTCAATTAAGCGTCAAGTTCTCCGGCAATAACATTCATACTGCTCATGGTTAATATGGCATCACTCAGCATGGCTCCCTTCACCATTTCAGGGTATGCCTGATAGTAGATGAAGCAAGGTCTGCGGAAATGCAGGCGGTATGGAGTTCTGCCGCCATCGCTGATGAGGTAATAGCCCAATTCTCCATTAGCGCCTTCTACGGCATGGTACACTTCCCCAACAGGAATTGGCGTTTCGCCCATGATAATTTTGAAATGATAAATCAAGGCTTCCATACTGCGGTAAACTTCTTCTTTGGGGGGCAAATAAAATGAAGGTACATCTGCATAATGTTTGCCTTCGGGCATACCATCAATAGCTTGCTGAATAATGCCAAGGCTCTGCCTTATTTCTTCCTGCCTTACGATAAAGCGGTCATACGTGTCACCATCTTGGCCTACGGGAATGATAAAATCAAAATCCTCGTAGCTGCTGTAGGGATTCATAACACGAACGTCGTAATCTACGCCGGCAGCCCTGAGGTTCGGACCTGTAAAACCATAGCTCATGGCCTTTTCAGCCGATATTGGCCCCGCCTTTATCACGCGATCCATAAAAATACGGTTGCGTGTTAGCAGGTTGTCAAATTCCTGAAACTTGGCCGGAAACTCCTTCAGAAATTTCTTGAGTTTTTCCATAAACACAGGCGAGAACTCTCGTTCAAGCCCGCCTATACGGCCTATATTGGTGGTGAGGCGTGCACCGCATACCTCCTCATACATTTCATAAATTTTTTCGCGCTCTTGGAATATGTATGTAAAGCCGGTAAGGGCACCGGTATCCACCCCTATTACGGAATTGCACACCAGGTGATCGGCAATACGAGCCAATTCCATGATAATAACCCTCATGTAGTCCACTTTTTTGGGAACTTCAATTCCGGCCAACTTTTCCACTGTCATGTGCCAGCCCATGTTGTTTATAGGTGACGAACAGTAGTTCAAACGGTCGGTAATGGGTGTAATCTGGTTGTAGGGTCTTCTTTCAGCCAGCTTTTCAAAAGCGCGGTGAATATATCCAATGGTAGGTTCGCTGCTGATGATGCGCTCTCCATCAACCTTCATCACATTCTGAAAAACACCATGCGTTGCGGGGTGTGTAGGGCCCAGGTTCAGGGTTGCTATTTCACCGTCTATGGTTTCGGTGCTGACAAAAATGTCTTTGTAATTTGTGTCTAGCTGGCTCATCTTCCAAAGAAACTATCATCTTTATCATCACGGGTTTCATCCTCCAAGGCATATTGCTTAAGCAAAGGATGATAATCCATTTCGTCCATATTGAGAATACGTCTCAAATCGGGGTGGCCTGTAAACTGCACCCCATAAAAATCAAAGGTTTCGCGCTCCATCCAGTTGGCACTGTTATACAAACCGGTCATGGTGGTTATTTCAGGTTTTTCTGCAGGTAAGAAACATTTGATTCGCATGCGAAAATTCTTTGTCCAGCTGTGCAAATGATACACCACAGCCAATTCACGGCCTTTTTGTTCGGGATAATGCACGGCGCAAACATCCGTTAGAAAACCCATGCTGATATCCTTGTGATCTTTCAGACAGCCAACGATTTCTGTATTCCTGTCAGCAGGTATTTCAACACTGAGCATGCCATATTGCGTTTCTGGGTGCAGTATAGCTTCGCCGAATGTTTCATTCAGCACCTGCAATACATTTTCATTATTCAGTTCGGTCATACTCACTGGGTTTCGATGTTATAGCTTTCCAGCATTTTCTTGTATTCATCACTGTTACGGCGGCGCAGGCTTTCTTTGCGTGCCAGGTCCTGAATTTTCATTACACCTTCAATGATTTGTTCGGGGCGGGGCGGACATCCTGGAACGTAAACATCTACAGGAATAATGCGATCAATTCCCTGCAATACGCTGTAGGTATCAAATATACCTCCACTGCTGGCGCAAGCACCAACAGCAATAACCCATTTGGGTTCTGCCATCTGGTCGTATACCTGCTTGAGAACCGGGCCCATTTTCTTGGCAATGGTTCCCATCACCATTAGCAAATCGGCCTGGCGGGGAGAGAAACTCAGACGCTCTGAACCAAAACGGGCCAGATCATAGTTTGAACCCATGGTTGCCATGAATTCAATTCCGCAGCAGGATGTTGCGAAAGGCAGTGGCCACAGCGAATTGGCACGTGCCATTCCTATTACTTTGTCCAGCGATGTGGCAAAGAAACCCTGACCTTCAATACCTTCGGGCGCATCGACCATTTTTACCATAACCTTAGTGATTTTTTAGAATTGTATTTTATTTCTCCCACTCAAAAGCACCTTTTTTCCATACATAAATGAATCCTGCCAGAAACAAAGCCACAAATGAAACCACAGCCACAAACCCTTCCACGCCCATTTCTTTAAAATTCACGGCATAGGGATAAAAGAAAATCACCTCTACATCAAACAACACAAACAGAATGGCTGTAAGGAAATATTTAATAGACACCGGAAAACGGGCATTGCCCTGTGTTTCAATACCGCATTCAAAGGTTTCTTCTTTCTGGGTTGTTTTTCTTTTTGGCCCCAGCAAATGAGACAAACCTAGCGCCAGTGCAACAAAGCCAATGGCCACTCCTGTCTGAATCACGATGGGCAGATAACTAGATGGGCTGCTCATATTCCTTTAGCGATTACAAAAGTAATGCTTTCAATGTTCCAATTGTTTGCCAAACAATCCACATTTTTCACGGATTACTCACATTTACCAAAAATCAGTTTAGTGGGAGTTACTATTGTTTAAAATTGCTTTAATTTGCAATTACAATCTATCCAAACATGAGAAAAAATTACTTTATTGTTTCAGCCATGAGCATTGCAGGTGCATTGATTATGATGAGCAGTTCCAGTGGCCGCCCGGATGACCGTACGGGCGCTCCCTCTTCTAACGGAAATTGCAGCATTTGCCACTCCGGGGGTGCACAGGGCACTAACGTGAACATTGGCGTTACAGAAAAGGGAGGTGCCATTACCCCGGTAACTTCCTACAAACCTGGTAAGACATATACTATTGCCATTGCGGTTCTGGGAACTTCAACAGCCAAAGGATTTCAAAGCACAGTGTTGGATGCCACCAATAAAAAAACAGGCACTACGGCCAATCCAACTTCAGGCGCAAAAGTTATCAGTGCAAACGGACGCGATATTGTGGTTCAATCTTCTCCCAGCCTAACCGGTATTTGGTCTTACGAATGGACTGCACCCGCCAACCCTACCGGAGATGTAACCGTTTACACTGCTGGTGTTGCAGCCAATGGAAACGGATCTGACAATGGTGATCAAGGTGCTGTAAAAACATCGGTATTAACCTTAGATGCCAGTTCAGGAACAACAGGTAGCAGCATTGTAACTTTGTCTGCCTTCCCTAATCCCTGCAACGATGTTTTACAACTCAGCAAAGCGGTTGATCAAATCAACATAACAGGCATTAACGGTGCTACTTATCCTGTAGAATTTTCAGGCATGAAAATCAATATCCGCGGATTGGCTCAGGGCTTTTACTACATAAAATGGAGTAAAGGCTCGGAAACCGGAACAATTAAGTTTCAAAAAATCTGATAAAAATATTTAACCCAACAAAAAGACAGTCTTAATAGGCTGTCTTTTTTATTTAATGCCCCTTTCATCCATGGCACGGTGAAATGCAGCAGCATTGCGGTTGTGATCGGCCAGGTTGGTGGCAAAATCATGATAACCGCTGAAATCTGCTTTAGCGCAGAAATATAAAAAATCATGCTGTTTGTAGTTCAAAACCGCTTCAATGCTTTGCAGATTGGGAATGCAAATCGGACCGGGAGGCAAACCAAGGTGAATGTAGGTATTGTAGGGATTCTGAATTGTTAAATCCTTTGCCCATACACGTCCGGCTGTGCCACGGGCAAAAACCACCGTAGGATCTGCTTGCAACAACATGCCTTTTCTGAATCTATTTATATAAACCCCAGCTATCTTTTCGTATTCATCAGTTTTGTTACTTTCTTTGGTGACAATACTGGCAAGCATTATAACTTCCTTGCAAGTAAGACGCTGGATTGTTGAACGCTGAATCCTTTTTGTGTTCCAAAATTTCTCATATTCTTTTGCCATGCGCTGAAGCAATTCAGGTGTTTCGGTGGCAACATACATATTGTAGGTATTGGGAATAAACAATGCAGGCCAGGTTGTATCATTAAATTCATAGGTTCTCAATGCTGACGGGGATTTGAGCATTGCAACAAAACTGTCTTTATTTACCTCCAGTTTGGAAGCAAAAAGACTTGACAGGGTCTCAGCATCCATACTGCCCTGAATGGTAATATTTACCGTCTGATTACGGTTAGCCTTCAATTGCTGAATAAGGCTGTAAATATTGTCGCCCGGATTTATCGATATTGTGCAAGGTTTTGGAGATGAATAACCTGCCTTTTCTGAAAAAAGCTTAAAAAGCTTTGGATGTTTCAAACCTGCTTTTGCAACGAGCGAATCTGTCAGTTGCTCCAGGGTCCATGATTTGCGAATCCGCAGTTTTACAGACGTTTGGGATGAAAGGGCATTACCCGTAAGTAAATAAATGAAGAAAAGCACAACAACCAATAGCAGAGACGCAATGGCCCAAAGCCAGGTCTTTTTACCTAAGAATTTCACTGCTGCAAAAATCACAAAAAATGATTGAATACAACACGTATCGGAAAATTGATTGCTTTAAAATTATCTTTGCTTTGTGAAAATCGCACTGATTGGATATGGCAAAATGGGCAAAGCCATTGAAAAAATCGCCCATACGGCGGGACATGAAGTTGTGGGTAAGTTTGTAAGCTCCCATCCCCCAACAGCCGTGGCTTTAAAAGTGGCGGATGTTGCCATAGAATTTACCAGGCCAGAATTGGCTCCCGCGCATGTTGCGCTGTGTCGTGAAGCCGGTATCCCTGTTGTGGTAGGAACTACGGGCTGGTATGAACACTTTGATGTTGTTAAACAGCCATTTCACTCAGAAGGAGCATTATTTACCGCTACCAACTTCAGCATTGGTGTAAATATCACCTTTTACCTGAATCGTATACTGGCCGGCATTATGAATCGCTATCCTGAATATGCTGCAGGAATGACCGAAATTCACCATACCCAAAAACTTGATGCACCCAGTGGAACGGCCATTACGCTGGCAGAGGGAATCATTCAGGAGCATTTGTCCTTTAAAAAATGGGAACTTTCCGACGAAGAAGAACAGGCATTTGGTGGAAAACTGCCCATTCAGGCATTGCGAATAGACAATGTTCCCGGAACACACACTGTTACATGGAACAGCCCAATTGACAACATATCCTTGACACACACAGCACACAACCGGGAAGGCTTTGCCAGAGGCGCTGTAATGGCCGCCGAATGGATCATTGGAAAACAAGGTGTGTATACCATGCAGGATATGCTTAATTTTGAGTCGATTTAAACTGAAACAATATTCATGGAATCTTATTCACTGGGCTTATTTATGTTTATGTGGGCATTGGCTTTCGTGCTTACCCGCATTGGACTTTTCGTCATGTTTAGAAAGGCCGGTCAGCCTGCCTGGACGGCATTTATACCTATTGTTAGCTGGTGGTATTGGATTAAACTGGTTGGTAGACCTTGGTGGTATATGATTGGCATGGTTATTCCATGCATCAATATCCTTTTCAGTTTTAATATCACCCTGGATTTGCTGAGAAGTTTCGGACAGTTTAAATTTTGGCAGCATTTTACCGGCATCCTGTTTACCTTCATTTACTTGCCAGTGCTGGCTATGCGCAAGGATCTTACTTTTATTGGACCCGGAGGTGAAGCAGAATGGCGTAAAACAAATATCCCCAAGCATTCAGGTACCCGTGAATGGGCCGATGCGCTGCTTTTTGCAGCCTATGTTGCTGGTGGAATGCGGGCACTCTTTTTTGATTTCTTTGTGATTCCCACTCCCAGTATGGAGGGCAATCTTAAAGTGGGCGATTTTCTGGTGGTGAGCCGCATAAAGGTGGGCATGCGCATTCCTATGACGCCTATTACCGTTCCGGTTATTGCACACAAAGAATTAATGGGATTTTCGGCATTTTCAGATGCAGTGCAATTGCCATACATGAGGCTTCCCGGCTGGTATACTATTAAAAACAACGATATTGTGGTGTTTAACTGGCCCGCAGACGGCGAAGAGTTTCCAGTAGATAAAAAAGATAATTATGTGAAACGTTGTTTGGGCATTCCCGGCGATTCACTTAAAATAGTTAATAGTGCCGTTATGGTTAGAAAAAAAGGTGAAAACTGGACCACCCTTGCATCAGTAGGAAAACAGCAGAAAAGATATCTGCTGCTGATGAATGAGCCGATTAGCAGTGATTTTCTGGTTAGAAATGAGCTGGGGGATTTTACCATTCCCATAAAGGCCACTGAGTATATTCAGGCTGCTGAAAAAAGAGGAAAAAAACTGATTCCATACACCATTTTTACTTGGAAAGAAAATATAGAGAAAATCAAAAAAGACCCTGCAGTGGGGAGTGTTTTTGAAGACATCGCAGACGACGGTATGTCGGTTAGTTTGTATCCGGACACTACCAACAATTTGTATTTCCGACACAAATGGTCATTGAATGATTACGGCCCTGTGTATCTGCCGAAAAGAGGCGAAACCATCACCCTTACCAAAGACAACTGGGACTGGTACAGACTGGCTGTAAATCGTTATGAACAGGCTGGTATAACCTGGGATGGAAATGGTTTCGTGCAAGGCGACAAAAAGATAACTTCATATACATTTAAGTATGGCTATTACTGGATGATGGGCGATAACCGTTATAACAGTTCAGACAGCCGCTACTGGGGTTATGTGCCCGAAGACCATGTGGTTGGCAAGCCATTATTTACTTTCTTTAGCCTTAAAAAGGTTATTAAAATTGATGAAAACGGCCTTCCTTACATCCACGACAGCAATATGGAATACGAAACAAAGGGAATTCGTTGGGATAAAATTTTCAGAGGAATTGAGTAAACTTTAAACCCCAATTAGCAAGGAATTTGTTTCAAAGGAACATACCTGCCATCAAATCAATGTCATGGCAGCGAATACCGAATTTATCGGCCAAATCGCGGTTTGTGAGGCTTCCTTTATACAAATAAGACCCTTTTCTGATTCCCGGTTTGAGGCGCAGATAATCTGCAAAACCACCCAACGAAGCCATTTCATCCAGCATAGGTGTAAATACATTGCTAAGCGCGTAACTGGCTGTTCTGCTGACCCTGCTGGCGATATTGGGCACACAGTAATGAATTACATCGTGCTTTTTAAAGACCGGTTTTTCGTGGTTGGTAATGTCACTGGTTTCAAAATTCCCACCGCGGTCTATCGCAACATCAATGATTACGCTATTGGGGCGCATTCGACTGACCATTTCTTCGGTAACCACGACAGGGCTGCGTGCACCCTTACCTGAAAGTGCACCAATCACCACATCGGCACTTTCCAAAGCGCTCAAAAGCACGCGGGGCTGTATGGTGCTTGTGTAGAGATGAAATCCAAAACTTTTCTGAATTCTCCTTAGACGGTACATTTTATTATCGAAAACCTTCACATTGGCACCCAGTCCCATCGCCGCTTTGGTTGCAAATTCACCCACGGCACCAGCACCAATCACAACAACCTGGGTAGGAGGCACACCGGCAAAACCTCCCAGCAACTCACCTTTACCGATATGGGTATTATTCAAGTATTCCGCAGCAATGAGAATACTTGCCGTTCCCGCTATTTCACTCATTGCACGAATAATGGGCAGCGCCCCTGAATCATCTTCCAGAAATTCGTATGCCATGGCATTGATGCGCTTATCCATCATCTTCCGAAGCAAACTTTCTTCAAGCTGATTGATTTGCAGGGCAGAAATAAGCAGCTGCCCGGGATGCATCCAGTCGAGTTCTTTGGATGTTGGTGGATCTACTTTTAAAATTATGTCGGAATCATAAACTTCTTTAGCACTGTAAGTTATTTCAGCACCACATTCGCTGTATTGAGCATCAGAGAAATTTGCATTTCTTCCGGCGCCTGTCTCAAGCCTTATTTTATGTCCGTTTGACACAAAATACTGAACTGCGGAAGGTGTAAGCGGAACCCTGTTTTCCTGGAATGTTATTTCTTTGGGAATACCGATAGAGAGTGATGGAAAACGGGGATCTTTCTTTACAGCCAACGGAAGGGTTTCGGCCTCCCCTGCATATTTAACTGAACCGGAAGTGATTTTTTTGGCCATGAATTATTAACCTGTCCTTAATTATATACAAAACTCTTCAAAGCCAGTCTTTTAGGAATGCTTGCCGAGATTATAATATACAAAGATAGCAATATTTTTTCTTTTCCATACGTTATTCATGGTACGCTTTTTGCTATACATAATAACGCATCGTAAATTGCACTGTTGAGCCCCGAAAAATGCAACTGTCTAATCGCTATATCTGCACGCTGCTGACCAGTCTTTTCAGCATTCTCAATCTTTCCGCTCAGGCGCCAATTGGCCCTGCCATGGAAACGAATATGGACAAAATAGACAGCATGACTCAGCTGCTTTATGAGAATATACCTTCGCACATCCCGGTTACCGACACTTTTAATCATAACCTGCTCAATCAGGATGTTTTTAAATCACAAATGAACCAGCTGGGAAGCACAATTGCGTTTCCATATAACCAACATGTGGCGCTTCATATTCGTTATCTCATGGCTCAAAATGATGCGTTTTACGACATGCTGCACAAGCGCATGCAACTCTACTTCCCTATTTATGAACAGGTGCTGGACAGATACAATCTTCCTCAGGAACTCAAATATGTTAGTATCATTGAGAGCCACCTCAATCCCAATGCAGTGAGCTGGTGCGGAGCTACCGGTCTTTGGCAATTTATGCCGTATACAGGACGCAGTATGGGAATGCGTATAGACTACACCATCGACGAGAGAAAAGGAATTGTTCAAAGCACTGAAAAGGCATGTGAATATTTCAAAAACAGCTATAATATTTTCGGCGACTGGCTTATGGCAATTGCTTCTTATAATTGTGGTCCGGGCAATGTTCAAAGAGCTATTAACCGTTCAGGCGGCAAAAAAGATTTCTGGTCAATCATGCCCTTTTTACCCAAAGAAACCCAAAATTATGTGCCGAAGTTCATTGCCGCGGCCTATGTTCTGAGTTTTACAAGGTATTCAACCTACAACCACAATTATCGTTCTGCCGTACTGGTAAAAACACCCGTAGATAGTGCCATCGGCATGGGAGCTATCGCCCGATACCTTAGCATTTCTGAAGACGATATAATCGGATATAACCGCGAATTCATCAAGAAAAGCACACCCGGTAAACAAACTCACTACTTGCTACTGCCGTATGACGTGAGTATGCAGTTCATGGCTGAAAAAGACAGTATTTATGCTTTTGCCCGCAGGGAGAAAGCTGTGGAGGATGCAAACAAGCCTGCCTACGTGCAAAAATGGGTTCCTTCCTACCATAAAGTTACCCGTGGACAAACGCTTTACAGTATTGCAAGACGCTATGGGGTTACTGTGAAACAAATCAAGGCCTGGAACGGATTGAAAAGCAGCACCGCCCCACTGGGCCGCACCCTCATCATTTACAAAATGCAGTGGGTAAATAACCGACAGGGCTAATTTGCCTTTTTATACCCGCTTTGTGACAATTTATTTGCGGCAATATGTGAAATTTGCCACAATGAAATTTAATACCGCCTCACTGCTGGCCTTTGCAATATATTTATCTGCCTGTGGTTATAAGGAACCCGCAGATTTTTTGCCTACAGAAGGCTCACCTGCAGAGGTTTTTGCGGTAACCCATGAAGAAAATCAGGAGACTGTAAAAACCCACCTTGAAAAGAACTTCAATCGTTTTTCTCCCATTCTTATCAAAGCCGAACAAGCCGAAAAGCAGGAATTTGAACCCAGCCTGCAGTTTTGGTATGGCCGCCCCGAAAGTATTGAAGGTATTGAAAAGCAATCTCCCCTCATTCTGGTGATGGAAGTTAATGATACAAAAGTCGGCAAATACAGCAGCACTCTGGATAAAAGAGATGCTGTCAAAACCATAAACGGACGCGGATTTCAACTGCATATTTATAAAGACGTATGGGCTAAAAACCAGACGGTTATCCGCTGTGAAACAAAATTACTGACAGAAGATTTTAAATCGCTTGCTGAATCCCTTGAAAAAGAATTCCTTGAAAACGAGCTGCAGCAAGGACTTCCGGGCAACCTTATGCCCAATGAATATTGCGATAGTATTAGCCTCTTAATTCAAGGGAAATATGGTTTTTCATTTGCATTTCCACCCCAGTTCAGACTAGAATTCAGCAATCCTGAAGTGGCCTGGCTATGGCAGGAAACTTCACGTTTCTACAGACATGTATTCATCAATATTTTCAGCGATTCTGTATTGATTGACAATCCGGAAAAAGCCAAAGCAAATCGCAATTATTTCACAGGCAAATACGTAAAGAATACGGAAGGCACCCGGGTGGTAGTAAGCGAAAGTAAAATATTTCCGCTCACTTGGGATAATCAGGTTAAAATAGGAAAGTATACAGTCGGTGTATTGCGTGGATGGTATACCGAAGAAGGCACTTTCCGAAGAGGCCCCTTTGTACGTTACTTTTTTCATGACAAATCCAATAAACGCATCATTGCTTTTGATGGATTCATGCACGCTCCTGATATGCCCAAATTATCCTTTTACAGAACATTTGACCTCATGGCAGCAAGCATCAAGTTCCATTAATCATGAAATCCATCGTCATTTTTGCCTCGGGCAGCGGAACAAATGCTGAGAATATTATCAGGTATTATTCTGATTGCCCAAAGGCAAGGGTAACCGCAGTTTTCTGCAATAAACCTGAGGCCGGAGTAATTGCAAGGGCAAAAAAATGGGCGGTCCCGGTTGTTTTTTTTACCAAAGAAAATTGTCTTCAAGAGGGGTTTTTGGATGAACAACTTAATCTTTACAAGCCAGATATTATAGTATTAGCAGGTTTTCTGTGGCTTTTCCCAGACAGACTGGTGAAGATGTATAACGAACGCATATTAAACATTCACCCTGCTCTTTTGCCCGCTTACGGTGGCAAAGGCATGTATGGAGAAAATGTTCACCGTGCGGTATTGCAAAATAGAGAAACAGCGCACGGTGTTACGGTGCACAAAGTGAATGAAAAATATGACGAGGGTGAAATTGTACTGCAGGAGTCATTCCCAATAGTGCCAAATGAAACCCTTGACTCTTTGGCTGAAAAGATTCATCAACTTGAATTTGCTATTTATCCGAAGGCCATTTCAAAGATTTTGGGCATTTGATACGTTATCCGTTTAATAAACGATTAATATTATGCGATATCATTTAATTTTTTATGTATCCTTCTGTTCGATTTTACTGGGATTTTTTAATTGCGCAAATCATCCTGCTGACAGGAAGATGATTCATCTTAAGGTCGCTAAAACAGAGCCTGAAATAATTGATGTAAGAAAATACCTTAAAGAAAAAGGAATTACATCTGCAGAGCTTCTGGTTCTGATAGACAAATCAGAAAAGAAACTACAATTGATGCATGGTAACAAGGTACTCAGTACCTATCCTGTTGCCTTAGGATCAACCAGCCTTGCCGATAAACGAATGCAAGGAGACAACCTTACTCCCGAAGGTGAATTTTTAATACAAGCCAAATACCCGCACAAAAGCTGGAAGTACTTTATGTGGTTGAATTATCCCACAGCCGATTCAAAAAAGAAGCACAATCAGGCAAAAGCAGCTGGGCTTATTCCTAAAAATGCCGAAATCGGCGGAGAAATAGGGATTCATGGCGTGGTTGACGGACGGGATTTTCTGGTCAGTTGGGGCATCCCATGGACCAAAGGATGCTTATCCCTGAAAAACAATGACATAACCGAATTATACGGAATTATCGGTACCAACGCCACTCGCATCAAGATTCAAAAGTAGTGGGTGCATAAACGGTGGATTTACATTCGATTGTAAATTGTTAATTTGCATTATGCAGATTGAAACCAAGGTATTGCACGCAGGCATAGAGCCAGACCCAACCACCGGTGCCATCATGACACCCATTTTTCAGACCAGCACGTATGTGCAGGCAGCACCCGGGGACCATAAAGGCTATGAATACGCCAGAACCCAAAACCCCACCCGCGATGTGTTGCAAAAAAACCTGGCTGCCCTGGAAGGGATGAATTATGGACTTTGCTTTAGTACCGGCATGGGCGCCGTGGATGCGTGCGTAAAATTGCTGAAGCCCGGTGATGAAGTTATTAGCACAAATGACCTTTATGGCGGAACTTTTCGCCTTTTTACCAAGGTGTTTGAACCCTACGGCATTCGTTTTCACTTTGTGGATATGACCCATCCTGAAAACGTAAAACAGGCCATTACGCCGAATACACGGATGATATGGGCAGAAACGCCCACCAATCCCCTGCTGAGAATTATTGACATAAAAGCCGTTTGCAGCATTGGCAAAGAAGCCGGCGCACTTGTGGTGGTAGATAATACCTTTGCCAGTCCTTATCTGCAAAATCCTGCACAGTACGGTGCTGATATTGTGATGCACAGTGCCACCAAATATATCAACGGCCATAGCGATGTTGTGCTTGGCGCACTTTGTGTGAACGATACTGCACTTAGAGACCGGCTTGCATTTATACAAAACAGCTGCGGCGCCACACCCGGTCCACAGGATTGTTTTTTGGTATTGCGTGGCATAAAAACACTTCATGTGCGGATGCAAAGGCACTGCGAAAACGGCACCGCCATTGCCCACTGGCTCAAATCTCACCCTAAAGTAGGGGCTGTATACTGGCCAGGTTTTGAAGAACATCCCGGTCATGCTTTTGCCAAAAAACAAATGCGCGGCTTTGGCGGCATGATTTCCTTCACCTTAAAAGATGACTCTGTGGAATCAGCCATGAAATTCCTAAAGAGCACCCATCTTTTCTCTTTGGCTGAAAGCCTTGGCGGCGTGGAAAGCCTGGTTGGTCATCCTGCCACCATGACCCATGCCAGCATTCCCAAAGAACAAAGAGAAGCTGCAGGATTAAAAGATTCTCTTATTCGCCTAAGTGTGGGCATTGAACACATCGACGATTTGATCGAAGATCTCAACAATGCGCTGCAGGCTGTTTAGGTTTACAATAATGTAAATTCTGTCAGTCTATTGACTGTTTTTACATTATTTAAGTCATTTGATTGACTCTTTTAATGTTTTTTAGAAAAGAAATAAATTACCCGGAATGGATCGGAGCCTGAGGCAATGAATCAAAAAATGTTAAAACAACTGCTGGATGAGAAATACCATCAGTTCAACCATGCGTCTTTTATTGCATCTGACCCCATTTCAGTTCCTCACCGATTTAGCAAGAAACAGGATATTGAAATTGCAGGTCTGTTTGCCGCTTTGCTTGCCTGGGGAAACCGCACCACCATCATCAACAGCACCAACCGACTGATGAAGCTAATGGAAGAAAGCCCACACGATTTTATCCTCAATCACAGCGACGACGATCGGAAGCGATTTGAAAAGTGGGTTCACCGTACATTTCAGTTTCCGGATCTGCTTTACTTTCTGGAGTTCCTTCAATATCACTACAAAAGCAACGAAAGTCTGGAAACTGCCTTTTCGTCAGGAATAGGCAAAATGGACACTACCATAGAAAACGGATTGGTTCATTTTCACAGGTATTTCTTCTCACTGCCACATTTACCGCGTACAGAAAAACATCTGCAAACGCCTTTGCGCAAAAGCGCCTGCAAGCGTATAAGCCTTTACCTGCGCTGGATGGTAAGATCTGATGAGAAAGGAGTTGATTTCGGATTATGGGAAAGCATTTTGCCTGCACAATTGATCTGCCCATTGGATGTGCATGTGCACAGAACAGCCACGAGCCTCAAACTGATTAGCCGCAGACAGGCAGACTGGCAAACAGCCTTAGAACTTACCGAGTCTTTGCGCAAGCTTGATCCGGCAGACCCTGTAAAATATGATTTCGCCCTGTTTGGACTGGGGATGGAACAAGGTGGTAAAAAGTTGATAAAATGACGAAACGTCACACGCATTGTGATATTATCTTTGGTACGCAATTTGAAAAATAACAATTACTAATTTATATAACATGGCTGAAACTTTCACAAGCGGCAACTGGAATGAAAAGGTGCTGCAATCCGACAAACCCGTACTCGTAGACTTTTGGGCAGAATGGTGTGGCCCATGCCGCATGATAGGTCCTATCGTTGAAGAAATTGCCAAAGAATACGACGGCAAAGCTGTTGTAGGCAAACTCAACGTGGATGAAAATGGCGATATCGCCGGAAACTACGGCATCCGCAGCATCCCTACCCTGCTGGTTTTCAAGGGCGGACAACTCGTAGACAAAATCGTTGGCGCAGTTCCCAAACCTTCCATTACCCAAAAAATTGACGCAGCACTCTAAACGAATTGCTTTTTCAAAAAAAGGTCGGTAATACCGGCCTTTTTTCGTATATTTGATAGTATATGCTTCTCGAGGACGTTCAGCAGTACCAAAACCTTGAATTGCTTGCCAAACAAGTGGTAGAAGGCTTTATTACCGGTATGCACCGGAGTCCTTTTCATGGTTTTTCGGTAGAGTTTGCAGAACACCGCCCCTACAATCCCGGAGAAAGCACCCGCAATATAGACTGGAAGCTCTATGCCCGCACGGACCGCATTTACACCAAGCGCTTTGAAGAGGAAACCAACCTGCGATGCCGCATTGTGCTTGATTTGTCGGGCAGCATGTTTTTCCCTGCCGATAATCTGGCAAAAGTTAAATTTTCCATTTTAGCTGCCGCTTCCATTTGTCATTTGCTTCAAAAACAGCGAGACGCTTTTGGAATAACCACTTTTAGCGATAGCGTAAAACAACAAACACCCACGCGCAGCAGTCGGGCACATCTTCATGAAATCATCAGCAACCTGCAACCGCTTTGGGATCTTAAAAAAGCACCTGCACAGGTCGAAAACACTCAGATTGCAAATAGCCTGGAACAAATTGCACTGACACAACACAGACGCAGCCTTATTGTGATTTTCAGCGACATGTTTGAAAACGATTTGGATGACACGGCCATCTGGCAGGCCATTCAGCATTTAAAATATGCAAAAAACGAAATTATCATTTTTCATGTTCAGCATGCGCCTCAGGAATTGCAGTTTGATTTTGACAACAGACCCACCCGATTTATCGATACTGAATCAGGGGAACAAGTTTTGCTGAACCCTGCTGAAATTAAGACTGCATATTTACAGCAAATCTCAGCCCTAGACAAGAAAATTAAAGACCGTTGTCTTCAGTACAACATTGATTTTTACCCCATTGATGCCTCAAAGGATTTCGGGCAGGTACTGATGCCTTTTTACCTGAAAAGAATGAAAATGGCTTAGCGGTTGAAAGCCAGTCGCATGGGATTGTAATGCTCTGTCAGCCTTCCATCCCATCCCAAAGTGCCATTCACCCAAACTTTTTCAATGCTGTGGTTAAATTCCATTCCGTTTAGAGGGCTCCAACCGCATTTATACAGGATGTTCTGGTCACTTACCTTGCAATGTGTATTGGGTTTCACCAACACCAAATCAGCATAGTAACCTTCTCTTATGTAGCCACGGCGATCTATTTGAAAACACTCGGCAGGCTTATGGCACATCTTATCAATCACCTTTTCATAGGATATTTTACCTTGTGAAACATAGTTCAGCATTAGCTGAAGGCTATGTTGAACCAGCGGAAGCCCTGAAGGACTTTGGGTATAAGGCGATTGTTTCTCCTGCAACGTGTGGGGAGCATGGTCTGTGGCAATAATATCCAGCCTATCATCAAGCAAAGCCTGCCAAAGTGCCTGTTTGTGCCTTGCATCCTTAATAGCCGGGTTGCATTTGATAAAATTTCCCAGCGTAGCATAGTCATCTGCTGTAAAATGCAGGTGGTGTGCACATACTTCGGAGGTTATTCGCTTCTGGGCCAGGGGAATATCGTTGCGGAAAAGCTTCAGTTCTTCTTCAGTGGTAATGTGAAGAATGTGCAGGCGGGTATTATGTTTCATCGCCATATCCCTTGCAAAAGAAGAACTTAGTAAACAAGCCTCCTCGTCGCGGATACGGGCATGCTCTGCTGCTGGAATATCCTCACCATACTTTTGAACCCACTCAGCCAATCTTTCTTTTACCCGGGTTTCATTTTCACAGTGTGTAGCTATCAGAATCGGAATTTGGGAAAATATTTTATCCAGCACAGCTTCATCATCCACCAACATATCACCGGTGCTGCTACCCATAAAAATCTTAACACCACAGGTATTGAGGGGATTCACCTTTTTCAGTTCTTCAAGATTATCATTGGTAGTACCCATGAAAAATGAATAGTTAACAGCACTGCGGGCAGCGCCTATTTCCATTTTCTCCTCCAGCCTTTCAATGGTGGTGGTTTTGGGAATCACATTGGGCATTTCCATAAATGATGTTACGCCACCGGCAAGCGCAGCGCGGCTCTCCGTATAAATTTCTGCCTTGTGGGTTAGTCCGGGTTCGCGAAAATGAACCTGATCGTCAATCACACCGGGTATCAGAAAACTACCTGCAGCATCAATCTCTTTTCCTTGCCCTGATGAAATGCCGTTTCTTTCCACACGGGTAATGAACTGCGCCTCAATTTGCACATCGGCATGGTATATTTCGCCCTCATTTATAACACGGGCATTGCGAATCAGTGATTTGTTCATTGGCTTTCATTTACAAAAATAAGGGCTAATCAGGGCGGTGGCTATTATTGTTTTCAATAGGCATGACTATGCCCTTCATCACACATGACAATTGTCATTTTTTCGCCTTTAATGTGGCAATAGCTTCGTAACATCAAACCCTACCAATATGATTGACATACCAGAAAACCACCTTGCGCATACAGTCATTGGACTTGCCATTGAAATCCACAAAGCCCTGTGCCCGGCCTGAAAGAGAGTGCTTACCGCGAATGCCTTTTATATGAATTAGGGTAAAACGGTATTTCAGCCACATCCATGAAGCCTTTGTAGGTAACTTATAAAAATCTGCACATTGATGATGGATGCAGCATAGACCTTGTGCTGGATGACAAATTGACCATAGAACTGAAAACCTGCGATCAAATTACAGACTACCACGTATATAAAATGCTTCGCAACATGAAATTGGGCAATTACCGCTTAGGACCCGTCATCAATTTCAATTCACCTTTACTAAAAACTGGAATTCGAAGGGTAGCGAACCACAGGTTGTTGCCTGATGAAAGCTGCTTCCTGCCTGAATATGCCAGATATTAGTTTTGATAGGGTAATTTCGCAGGGTGAATGTTGGTGCATTTAACCTCCGTGTATATGGCATAGCCATTAAAAATGACAAGTTGCTCATTTCTACCGAACTGGGCGGAGACCATGCATTCACCAAGTTTCCGGGTGGAGGTCTTGAACATGGTGAAGGTTTGACTGATTGTCTGATTCGGGAATGGAAAGAGGAAATGGGCGCTGATATAGCTGTTGAAAATCTATTCTACGTAAATGAATTTTACCAACCCAGCGCATTCAATCCTGCGCAGCAGATTATTTCTTTCTACTACAATGTTTCTTTGCTTTCGGATGAAATTTTATTTAAATCCGTTGAGAAACGATGGAATAAAGAATATCTGGTAGAATTTAGATGGGAGCCATTAAATGAACTGCAGGTTGAGGATTTTACCTTCCCAATCGACAGGCTGGTATTTTCCAGGCTGCGGGAAGCCTACCTCAACAAGTGAAAACTTCCTCTGATGGTGCGGCGCTCATTGTCGCAACCAATCCAGGTTGCCAGGTAAACATAGGCTCCTTCCGGTGCAGGAACACCATTGATATTGCCATCCCAGTTAACATCCGGTGACTCCATTTCCACTAACTTTTCTCCCCAACGGTTAAAGAGCTTCACATTGTATAATGTTCCCACTTTCGGGAATTTATTCATGGGATAAAAATCATTGATACCATTGCCATCCGGAGTGAAAGCATTGGGCATAAATAAAGTAGACGGATACAAATCACCACGCTTATTGATAGTTACGGTGTCTGTTCCAAAACAACCATTGGCATCTTTCACCTTCACCCAGTAGGTGCCGGGGTCTATGGCTTTATAGGTGCGATCCGTGGTTCCGTTCTGCCAGCGATACCATATCATCCCTCCACCGGCGTCAAGAACAGGATGAACCGACAAACAAACGAGGGTATCACTGCCAAGATTTACGCGGGGGTTGGGATATAGCTTTACATTGATAGAATCGGCTTCGGGACAGCCAAACCTATTGATCACTTTAATAATTACCTTACCCGGATTCTGAAGCCTGTATGAACTGCTTGCAATTTCATTGTTCCAGCTTACAGCTTGAAAATCATTTCGGGGGGCGTTTAGCAACGTATCTATACGTTCGCAGAAACGCAAATCAGGTCCCATAAACAAGGTTGCCGGATAATTGCTTAGCGTGAATGTATCCCAGGTGCTGCAAAGTCCTCGTGTAACCTTTACAATATAGGTTCCGGGTGCCGCAATGGTCGTGGAAGTTCCCGTTTCTCCATTGCTCCAGCGGGTGACTGTGGCTGTTGGATTCTGGTTGTCAAACCTCACAGGATTTCCAGGGCACACAATGGTGTCCCTGATGGAAACAAATACCGGCGAAAATCGATTGATGTATGCAGTATCAACAGACACGCAGCCATTGACAGTAGTGCCGGTCACAATGTAAGAACCCGACTGATTTACGGTGATAGCGGAGGTTGTTTCCCCTGTGCTCCATTTGTAGGATTTTAATCCGGATGTTGCCCGTAGAGTCCGCGTAAACTGCTCATCGCTGCAATACAGTGTATCGCCTGTAATCTGCACCTTGGTTTTATCGACGGAAAGCACAATACTATCGCGCCATTTGCAGGTGTTTTTGGTCAACTCGAGCCAGTAAAGTCCCGCCTGATTGATGGTAACGGAAGCTACGGTCTGACCATTGCTCCAGCGATAGGCATCTCCCACAATATCCGAGGAAATGGTGAGCGAGGCTCCATCACAGATGATGGTGTCTTTAGGCAACTTGGGTATTTCGGGTTTTTGCACATCCAGTTCTGCTTCGAATGTATCCGAGCAACTATTTTTCCAGGCAATCAGCCTCACCTTGAATTTGCCTGCATAAGGAAATGTGTAAGTTGGCTGATACAAATTGGATGAATCCGTACTTATGCCCGGGACGCCAAAATCCCAGTGATAGCGGGTTCCGCCTTTGCTTTGGTTGCGAAACTGATATGTATACCCACAGACCACGGTTGGTACAAAATACGACGCCACAACATCAATCACGCAAGACTGTACATTGAACTGATAATCCCGCATGGTTTCCGAAATCTGCTTGCCTTTTCGGTATTCCTTTACCCTTATTCCGATTACAAACTGTCCTACGACAGTGGGAACCAGGGTTATCTTACCGGTTTTTGAATCTATAGACAGCAAGGGATTGCCATCGATGGGCACATTGGCTGAATAGCCAGAACCCCAGGTTATCTGTGAAAACGGCGGACTTTCCAATTGGGTACTGGTACTAGGCCTTGGCTGTGTGCTGGTACCGCCGGTATATGGCCAAAACAAGTCATACGAAAGGCTATCTCCATCAGGATCTTTGGCACTGTGATCAAAATTCAGGGGTGTATTGGTGCAAAGAAAATTGGGCGGAAGTTCCTTAAAAACAGCACTGTTATTTTCTTTCAAGTTGGGTGTAGTTCGCGGATCGGGTATGGCTGTCCAGTAGTTGGCACCGGTTAAATCCGGCCTGAATAGATTGGAAATAGTATTGTTACGGCAGCATCGCTGGAAAGAGATAATATATCCGCCGGTTCTTGGTGCCAGCGTGAGGGTTTTTTCATACCAGTAATGATCTACACAGGCGTTGGGGGCAATGGAAATACAGTTGTAATTGGTTTTTTGAATTCTTGTGGGGCCGGTACGGGAAACTTCTGTAGGATAACCGCTAATCATTCTTCGGGTACTGCCATCCCACACGCCAAACCATGCTGTGGCATCGCTGGAAATAGCGCCTGAATTCCCATTCAGACAGTCTATGTAAAGATCAAGTCGGATTTTATAGCTATTGTTTCCCAGGTAGGTATAGGTCATTTCCCCTCCCACAATGTGGGTAGCAGTGGAAACAGACATCCATAAAAAAAGGAATGCCGACAGAAGTTTCCTGAGATATGACTTAAATCTGTTCAAATAAGATTATATACAAAAATACAGTAAAAACCTTCGGAACCACCAAAAATGCTACCCATTTCAATGGTATCTGTACGTTTCATATTATGAATTAACAAAATAAAATGACAATCGTTTTGGATGCTTAATCTTTTTTTGTTAATTTAATTGCCTTGTTTTTGTCAATTTTTTTATCATGGAAAAACACATTGCGCACATGGACCTGGACAGCTTTTTTGTGAGTGTGGAACGACTGCGCAACCGGGCTTTTCAGAATATACCGCTGATAATAGGCGGCACCGATGATCGTGGTGTAGTAGCCAGCTGCAGCTATGAGGCAAGAGCCTTTGGGGTAAGGAGTGCCATGCCGGTAAAAATGGCCCGGCAGCTGTGTCCCAATGCCATATTTATACGAGGCGACCATGAATTGTACAGCCAATACTCACGTATGGTTACGGACATTGTGGCGGAAAGTGCTCCGGTGTACGAAAAAAGCAGCATCGATGAATTTTACCTGGACCTAAGCGGCATGGATCGTTTTTTCGGATGCTGGCAAATAGCCAATGAACTAGGGCAAAAAATAAACCGCGAAACCGGTTTGCCCATTTCTTTTGGTTTGAGTGCCAACAAAACCGTTAGTAAAATTGCTACCGGCGAAGCCAAGCCGGCGGGTGCGAGGCATATACTTCACGGCACCGAAAAACCCTTTCTGGCACCGCTCAGTATTCGAAAAATACCGGGCGTGGGGCAGGAAACCTACAAAACACTCAGGGGATTGGGCATACAGCGCATAGAAACCATACAAGTCATGCCCGCCGAGCTGATGGAAAAAACCCTGGGCAAAACGGGTACCGACATCTGGAAAAAGAGCCAGGGCATAGACCATGCACCCGTGGAACCTTACCGGGAACAAAAAAGCATCAGTGCTGAGCAGACCTTTGAGCAAGACACCATCGATGTGCCCAAACTTAAAAACATCATGGTAAGCATGGCCGAAAACCTGGCTTACCAGTTGCGAAAACAGCAGAAAGTAACCGGATGTGTTACCGTAAAAATACGCTACAGTGATTTCAACACCTACACCAAACAGATACGCATTCCCTACACCAGTGCAGACCACACCCTGATTGCCTGCAGCGGTGAATTGTTTGAAAAGCTATACGAAAAACGCATGCTGGTGCGGCTGATTGGGGTGAGGTTCAGCGAACTGGTCACCGGATCCCTGCAAATCAACCTGTTTGAACACACCGAAGAAATGATTAACCTGTACCAGGCCATGGACCGCATCAGAAACCGATATGGAGACAACGCAGTAAAAAGAGCCGTGACGGGTATGCATGACACAACAGAAAAGAGAAAAAATACCGATATTTGAGCAAACAAACATGCAAAATGTTGCTTGAGCCAAACAGAAAAACGAGCATAAAACATCATGCCATGGATGCAGCATTCATCCTTGCCGGTATATTCTCAGCGGCTTTTGGTTTTAAAGGTTTTTTATTGCCCAATGAATTTACAGATGGTGGCGCAACAGGTATTTCGCTGCTGAGTTCTGCCGTAACAGGCATCCCGTTATATATCCTAATCATTATCATCAATGCACCCTTTATTGCCATGGGATGGAAAACCCTGGGAAAAACCTTTGCCCAAAAGACCATTTTGGCTATTTTAGGGCTGGCTGTTGTATTGGCACTGGTGCAGTTCCCAACAGTAACCAACGATAAATTGCTGACTGCCATATTTGGTGGTTTTTTTCTGGGCATGGGAATTGGACTGGCGGTGCGGGGTGGCAGTGTCATTGACGGAACCGAAGTGCTAGCCATTTATCTGGGAAGAAAAATTGGGGCGACCATTGGAGATATTGTCTTAATAATAAACATCATCATATTCTCATGTGCCGCATGGTTATTGGGATTAGACATTGCCATGTACTCCATGATTACTTATTTATCAGCATCCAAAACCCTTGATTTTGTCGTTGAAGGAATTGAGGAATATGTTGGTGTAACCATTGTTTCTACACATTGCGAATCTATGCAGCGAATGATTAGTGAGAAACTAGGGAGGGGTGTTACAGTGTATTCAGGGAAAAAAGGTTATGGGAAGAGGGGCGAAAATACAGAAATTGATATTATATATACCGTTATTACCCGACTGGAGATTAACAAAATAAAAAGAGCAATTGACCTGATTGACGCTGATGCGTTTGTGGTTATGAACAGCGTAAAGGAAACCAAGGGCGGCATCATCAAGCAAAGGCCATTACAGCATGATTAATCATCATAACACGTAAAATAATAACTTTGTAAATAAGAAATGCGCAAACTGATATTTCTGGGACTGACTTTCTGGCTTGTATCTGCCCTTTGTGGGCAAACGCCCTCCCTGATTATCTGCAAAGGTTCAGGCATTAACTACAAGGAATTCAACACGGGAAACAGCTTGCCATCCGTGAGCTGGAAATGGACATTTCAGGGGGGCGTACCCGGCACTTCTGCACTTCGGGAGCCCACTGTCAGTTATCCCGATACAGGACTGTTTCTAACAACCTGCCAGAGCACCTTTTCTGATTCCAGCAAACAGACCCAAACCATCTGGGTACTGGTTATTGAAAGCGTATTTGAGCCCATCCCCATGCGCGATACGGTATTTTGTGGCAGCGGCATCACAATGAACCTAAATGCAGGCAATAATTTTCGTGGCGCCCAATACCACTGGACCAGTACTGATGTAAACCTTTCAGGAAAAGACACCAACAACAGAACCCTGACCATCACGCAACCAGGCACCTATGCCGTAAAAGTATATTCCAAATGCGGAAGCACCAGCAAAAGCATCACGGTACGGCAGGGAGTGCAGCCGCAGGTAGATTTGGGCAATGACCGCTTTGTTTGCAGGAATGCCAACGTGCTGCTGGATGCAGGATTTGGCAACGGATTTACCTATTTGTGGAGTCCGGGAAATGAAACCACCCAAACCATTGTTGCCAATATTGCCGGCGATTATAGTGTAACGGTGTCAAGTCCCGATGGTTGCATTAAAACTGACGCAGTTTCTTTGATAGACAGCTGCCCGCCTGTTTTTTTCATTCCTAATGCATTCACCCCCAACGATGCGGCGCCTAATGATGTTTTCCAACCTTATCTGGAAGGATTTACCCAATTTTCCATGCTCATTCTTAACCGCTGGGGACAGATTGTATACAAATCAACCGACATGAAATCCGGATGGGATGGCAATTACATGGGCAAACCTGCCATCACCGGTGTTTATGCCTGCAGAATTGAATTGATGGGCACGGACAAAATCCGCAGGATATATACGGGAAATATTACATTGCTGCGTTAATGGTTTTTTGCGTAATTCGCACCCATGAGCGGATTCGAAACCATTTACCTGGGTGATTTGCGTACCCAAAACGTGCACTTACAAAGCGGCAACAGCATTATTACCGATGCCCCCACCGATAATCAGGGTAAGGGCGAGGCCTTCTCCCCTACAGATTTATGCGCGCTTAGCCTCGCAAACTGCATCATTACCACCATGGGCATTTACGCCAAAAACCAAAGTTATCATATTGAAGGTACCAAAGCACATACGGTAAAACACATGGAAAATGATCCGCGCAGAATTGCGCGTATCGAAATACACATTCAAATTCACTTACTTGAAAAATCAGGTGAGCATGCCAAAGAAGGTTTGTTGCGCATCGTTAAAACCTGTCCGGTAGCCCGAAGCCTTCACCCTGATATCATCCAGGATGTGACCGTTGAGTTTATTTAGAGATTGCCCCTTAGTTCCTGTTCGCGCTCAATGCTTTCAAACAAAGCCTTGAAATTGCCCTTGCCGAAACTTTTGGCACCCCGGCGCTGAATAATTTCATAAAACAGGGTGGGCCTGTCTTCTACCGGTTTGGTAAATATCTGAAGCAAATAACCATCTTCATCTCTGTCAATAAGGATGTTCAGCTTTTTGAGTTCTTCGAGATTTTCATCAATTTGACCCACTCGATCTGGAATGTCATCGTAATATGTTTCTGGAACATACAAAAACTCTATCCCTCTGCGTCTTAATTCTCCGACGGTGGCAATGATATCGTCTGTTTCAATGGCTATATGCTGAACACCGGCACCATGGTAAAAATCCAGGTATTCTTCAATCTGGGATTTCTTTCGGCCCTCCGCGGGCTCGTTAATGGGAAACTTAATGTATCCATTTCCGTTGCTAACCACCTTGCTCATGAGTGCGCTATATTCCGTACTGATATCCTCATCATCAAAAGTAATCAGCAGTTTAAAGCCCATCACGTCTTCATAATATTTCACCCATTGGTTCATGGCACCCAGTTCTACGTTTCCAACGCAGTGATCTACATATTTGAGACCTACCGGTACAACATCAATGGCATTGGGCACAGGTTTAAATCCGGGTAAAAACGCACCTGAATAATTATTGCGTTCCACAAATTTGTGAATAGTATCGCCATAAGTATGAATAGCACTGATTACTACCCAGCCATGCTCATCTTCAAACCGGGTGGGCTCCATGCAGGGCTTTGCACCACGCGTTACGGTTTCTTCAAAACTTTTGGTGGCATCATCAACCCAAATACTCAGAAACTTAACCCCATCACCGTGTTTGGCTTGATGACGCGTAATTTCAGAATCCGGTTGCAGGGATGTGGTAAGCACCAGGCGAACTTTATTTTGCTGAAGCACATAGCTGGCGCGGTCTCTCACACCGGTTTCAGGGCCGGCATAAGCCACGAGTTTATATCCCCAGGCTGTTTGATAGTAATAAGCGCTTTGTTTGGCGTTGCCAACGTAGAATTCAATATGGTCGGTTCCGTTTAAAGGAAGAAAGTCTTGAGAAGTAATTGTCTCGGTTTTTTCCAGTGTTTCCATCTGTGTTCAAAATAACAACAAAATCTTCATTCTTTCCTAATTTTCAAGCTCAGGCCGGATCGACATCAAAATCTATCCATACCCCTTTGAAATCAGCCATGGTAATCAGTTTCAGGGAGGCATTCCACAGCAATTCTTTCACCTTGGCAGGATCATCTTTTTTCTTGTCCATTTTCACCATGAGTTGTTGCAGGTAATAATTGCGCACACGGCCTATTAATGGTGCCTGAGGCCCCATTAAGCGTTCCTTGAGTACAGAACGCAGCATTTGGGAATAATACTGCGATGCCTCCTCCGATTTGCGTGCATCCTTGTGTTTAACGGTAATTTTTATAATGCGTGAAAAAGGTGGATAAAGGAATTGCTTGCGCACCTGAATCTCCCGCCCGGCCAGCCCCAGATAATCATCACCCAAAACGGCTTGCAGAACAGGATGTGCCGTTTGCCGCGACTGTATCATCACCTGCCCCTGTTTACTGCCTCTGCCTGCCCTGCCTGCTACCTGAAATAATTGCTGAAAGGCACGTTCATGGGTTCTAAAATCAGGAATATTCAGTAAAATATCCGCATCCGGGACGGCCACCAGGCCTACATGCTGAAAGTCAAGGCCCTTGCTAAGCAGTTGTGTGCCCACCAGAATGTCAATTTCTCCGTTGGCAAATCCGTTTAACACCCGCTGAAAGTCACTGCGTTTGCGCATGCTTTCCTGGTCCAGTCGGGCAATTTTTGCAGCCGGAAAAACCAAAGATAATTCCTCAGCAATTCTTTCGGTTCCAAATCCTTTCATGGATACTGCCGTGCTGCCGCAAGCAGGGCAAAGCTGCATAGGAGGCTGCGTGTGGGCACAGTAACCACAGCGCTGCTGACCGGTACTTTTGTAATAGGTGAGTGTTATATCACAATTCACGCAGTGTGGCGTATAACCACACATATCGCAATGAATAAAAGGCACAAATCCCTTTCTGTTTTGGTAAACAATCACCTGACTTTTAGCATCAAGACACTCCCTGATTGCTTCAATCATGTGGCTTTGAAATGGCCCTTTGGGTTTATTTTTTTTGCCTCCTTCAGCTGTATTCACCAGCAATATCTGAGGTACAGGCGTTTGGATATATCTTTTGCTTAGGGAAACCTTTTCCCATCTGCCTTCCAGACAAAGATTCCACAATTCATAAGAGGGTGTTGCGCTGCCTGCAAGAACCCTGCAACCGTGCATGTACGCCAGTTGTATGGCGGCATCGCGCCCGTGATAGTGTGGTCTTTTATCAAATTGCTTGAAACTATTTTCATGCTCTTCATCGATAACTACCACACCTAAATCTGAGAACGGAGCAAACAAAGCTGAACGGGCACCCACAATAAAACGCACTTCACCTTTCAGTACTTTTTCATACAACTCGGTGCGCTCGTGACCACTGTAATAATTGTGCCAAACGCCCATTTCATTGCCAAAGTAATGTTCCAGCCGCGACACAAGCTGTTCGGTCAGCGCCACCTCAGGAATAAGCAATAGTGCCTGTTTGCTAGCTGCCAGCGCCTTTTTTATCTGCTGAATATAAATATACGTTTTACCGCTACCGGTTACACCATACAAAAGCACATTCTTCCCGGCCTCAAACGCAGTATTGACAAGAATATTAGCCTGTTTCTGTTCATCGGTAAGTTCCAGTTCATCGGGTTCCGTGACAAGGCGTTTCAGCCTGTCTACCTGCCTCCTTTCCATTGTCAACAGACCCTTTTGTACCAGGGTTCTGATATGAGCATTATCAATGCCGTGCTTTTCGGTAAGTTCCTTTTTGGGGAAAGAACCTTTACCCAAACCCAGCAAAGCCATAACGGCATCAGCCTGTTTGGGTGCGCGCTTTTCAAGCTGATTGAGGGTTTCTGAGGCAAATGTTGCATCGCTCCATTGTGGAGGCAGAGAAATAATATCTTCCCATTTGGGCTTGTAGCGCTCTGCAATTTCCTCTTTAAGCACCGCAATTCCTTTTATATACAGGCTTTTGATTTGCTTCATCCCGCTTTTTTGACCGAGCATTTCAGCCACCGCATCGGTTTTGAGTTCTTTTTTCTTCAATAGTGCATTGAGTATCTGGGTTTCCTTCTCATCCAGCTCAGGAATATGTTCAGAATCAAACTCGGGATGCAACACCAGTAAACTCTCGCTTTGCAGACGAAAACCTGCAGGTAATGCAGCCGCCATAACCTCGCCCGGATGGCACATATAGTAGGATGCAACCCACTGCCAGAATTGCAACTGCAATGGCAGCACAATCGGCTCTTCCTCCATAATTTCAAGCAGATAGCTGGCATTATACAGGGCCGGTGGTTCTTCCGTAAAACTCAGAATTATACCGGAATAAACCTTACGGGCGCCAAACTGCACCACCACGCGCTGTCCTGCCTGCAGCAGTTCATTCCATTCATGCGGAACCCTGTAGGTATATGCCTTTGGCACCGGCAAAGGCAACAATACTTCTGCAAAAAGGGTAATCCGTTCCGACACAGTGCGAAGATAAACCGCAGCAAGGCTGTTTAAAAAACAATTACATCCACAAAACCACCACAGGCGAGAGCAGGTGAATTACAATACCCGCCTTCAGCATGGCATCGGCCGAAGGCAATACCTGGCTGCCTGAAGTACTGCCCACCATGGCGCTCACCAAAAAAGAAAGGCCTGTAGAAATCAGGCTGACAATGCTAAAAAATCCCATGCTGTGGTTAAAATTGGCATTGCCCAGAAACCATAGCGTGAGTGACAAGACGTTTACTACGAGCAGCCATTTCTTGGCAAAACCGGCTCCGGTAACCACCACCATGGTGGTGTATCCAAAAATAATGTTCCCTTTATTGCCTTGTAAATCTTTGATAACCTCACGGGTAAACGCCAGCATGAATAAACTACCGAGATACAGCAGCAATCCAATGTGCATTTCTCCAAAGTGCAACCAAACCGACAGCAGCGTTGCAATTGCAAGGAAGGATGCTGAAACTTCACGTATCAAAGGTATTTTCTGCAATTTATGGCTGTAGAACCATGCCGTAAAAACAAATGAAGCCATAAACAAAAAAACTTTCAAGGAAGCCATCAGTGCCAGCAATACCGCGATAACATTGAAGGCCACATAGGCATTCAACAAATATTCCTGGCCAATAAGCCGGTATAACGTTGCAAACTTAGATCGATTCACCAGATCCTTGTCGGCATCGTAAAACACATTGATAAGAAATGCGCCCGCCGCTGTAAAGGCATTAGCCAGAACAATCAGATGCAATTTTCTATCCCATAAAACCCGCTCAAAATCGTGGTTTTCACCAAAGATAAAAAATGCCATAATGTATTGTGCCACTGTTAGCAACAAAACATTATACCAACGCACTGCGCCCAGCAGTAGTGTTAGCTTAATCCATTTTTTCCGGCTTAGGCCGGTCATACTGTTCAAAATTGGTGAATGACCTGCAATTTATGCCCTTTTAGCAAACTTTGTGCTTTTTCAAGGTCTTCTGTAAAACCGAGTACAAAACCTCCGCCACCGCTTCCACATAGTTTCAGGTAATAGGCATTGGTTTCAATACCTTTTCTCCAAAGCGATTCAAACCTGTCGGGAATCATAGGTCTGAAATTTTCAAGGAAAAGGGAAGACAGTTCTTTTAGGTTGTCAAACAGCGGACGTGTATCACCTTTCAGGAAGGCTTTAACACATTCGTCGTTGTATTTTTTCAGGCGGGTTCTTACCAGGTTTCTGAAACCATCGTCTTTCAGTTTTTGTAGAAACAAAGAAACCATACCCTGTGTTTTTCCGGGTGTGCCGCTATCCATTAGGAAAATCGCGCCTCTGCCCTTAGCATTTTCATCGGGAATGGCTACCGCACCCAGTTCCGATTTACCTTTCACAAGGATAGGTAAATTCAGGTAGCAAATCAGGGGATCCAAGCCAGAGCTTTTTCCGTGGAAATAGCTTTCCATGTTGGATAAAATCTGCTTCAGGCGCAATAATTCATCATTCTCAGAAACTGCCTCTGCATTGATTGGATTGATTGTGTAAGTATCATAAATAGCTGCCACCAACGCACCACTACTTCCAACACCAAATCCCTGAGGAATGCTGCTGTCAAAATACAATCCGCAGGCAATATCACTGCTAAGTTTATCCAGATTGAGCGTAGCACTCAGATTATTTTCCGGATTGGATAGATATTCCAAGTAATTGTGAAGACCGAGGTTGCTGTCTTTTTGTGCATCCGTCATGTCCGCTCCGGCCATAAGCAGTTTACCCTTGTAGAAATGATACGGGATGCTTAAACCCATGGCATTTTCAATGATGCCATACTCTCCGAATAAGAGAACCTTTGAATAATACAGGGTTTCTTCCAGCATTTTAATTATTGAATTCGTATGGGTGCCGAACCAATTGCACTGCAAAAGTACTGCTTGTTCTGACAAAATGATAACAACCGGTCATCTATAAAGTTTTTAACCTGTTGATAATGAGCCTCGGGAAATAAAAGATGCACGTTGGCGCCGGCATCCAGGGTAAACATAACAGGAACATCTCTTTCCTTACGGAAAGCCCACACAGCTTCGATTACAGACAATGTTGCCGGCCGCATGAGAATAAAATAGGGGTTACTCAGCATCATCATGGCATGCAACTGCAGTGCTTCCTGCTCTACAATGCGGATGAAATCCGTCATGTTCCCAGTTTCAAGGGATGTGCATAACTCGGCAAGGTGCAAAGTAGCTTCTCCATATCTGGCCGGGGCATAAGGATTTCCTTTCAGCAATCCATGTCCTACCGTGCTACTCACCGATTTTTCACCTACATCCACAATCAGCACCGCATCCATCATATTGGCAAAAGCCGCATCTATATTGCCCTGAAAAGGAATGGCAAATTCGTCGCTGCTGCCCTGAACCAAAGGGTGTGAACCCCAAATGGCAGGTGCTTCATACATGCTACGGCAGGCACTGCCGCTGCCTAATCGGGCGGTTTTGCTGATTTGTTCAACACTTACAGGTTTGCCTGTATGCATCTCTTCAAACTCAGCGAGGCAACAAGCCAGCGCCCCGAATCCTGAGGCACTACTGGCAATCCCGGTTCCATGAGGAAAATTGTTAGACGTATCGATTTGCAGACGAAACGCCTTCAGAATGCTGTAATCATGGAAGATGCGGCTAAAAAAATCAGTCAGTTTGGGGATAAAAGATGGCTTAGGAAGGCCTTCAAACAAAAATTCAAATTCAGGATGGCCTGTGGTATTGGATCCCAAAACAGAAACAGTAGTTTCAGTGTACAGATCTTTTAGCGTAAAACTGATGCTGGGATTGGCCGGTAGCTGAATGCCTTCGGTCTTTTTGCCCCAGTATTTTACCAGGGCTATGTTGGATGAACAACGAAAGGTCGATTTCACTTGTTTTTCTCGATTTTTTTCACTACATTGATATCACAAATTCGTTCCATGGAATCAATTCCATGTTCTCAAATACCGTTTCGTTGGCCTGTAAAAAAGTAAGGTTTATGAGCAACACATCACCGCCCCAGGCACCAAGGTATTTGCAAAGTCCGCCTTTAACAGGCGACAAACCCAATATTTCATAGGGCCTTGGCAGGTCCAGACGCTGTGAAAGCAGTGCCTGCCACATTTCCAGCATAGCCTCCAGCATTGGCAGGCTACGGGGCGCTTTTATTGCCTGAATACATGCGTTCATTTGCTGCAGCAGTGCAACATCCGAGCTTATTTTATCAAGTTGTGTTTTTACGCCTGAAAGCGACTCTCTGCTGTTTTGTTTTTGACCTGGGAAAGCCAGGTACCATTCTCGTGTAAAATCTGACGGCAATTGCCAGGAAGACCAATTAGGCTGCCCATTTTCAAGCCAGTAAACCAAAGGACGACCCAGGTCGCCTACCGCTACATCGTAGCCGCTTCCGCCAAAAACTTTATCCTGCAAGACATGTGCATCCACGCCACTCCATTTGGCCAGATTGCAAACCAGTGTGCTGCTGCTTCCCAGCCCAAAACTGCGATTGAATTCACATTCAGATTCTATGCGTATGTTTTTATGCGTAAACAAATCCGGTTTCTGTTCTTTTACATACATTAATAACTGCGACAGCGAATTTGCTATTTCTTTATCGGTAGTCTCTGAAACGTGCATGATATCTGTATCCACGCGGCATTCAAACCATACGCTGCCATCAGCGTCTTTGCTTTGCCACACCATTTTAGAAACGCCCTTTGCAGGCATTTCCCATACATGCTGCCACTGCCCTGCTTTCACGGGTAAAGCCAAAGCTTCAACACCGCACATAACGGCATATTCGCCGGCCAGCATTACTTTTCCGTGAGAAAAATAGGATTTCAACGATTATCTGGATTGGGCGGCTACCCCGCGAATACTGCAAAACACCCTAACGGCTTCAGAATAACTCACCACGTGGTCTTTGAAATATTCCACAATCTGCGCTTTTTCTTCCTCGGTGGCTTCCAGCTGATTGAGAATATTGAGCAGGTGCATTTTCATATGACCCTTCTGAATACCACTGGTAATCAGGCTGCGAACAGCACTGAAATTCTGCGCCAGACCGGCAGTAGCTACAATTTGCATAAGATCAGCTGCACCTGGGTTGCCCAGTATCTCATGTGCAAACTTCACCATGGGATGAAGATTGGTAATTCCCCCCACCGTGCCCAGTGAAAGCGGTATTTCCAAAGAAAACACAAAACGGTCGTCTTTAATTTCGGCATGCGTCAGGCTGCGATAACTACCGGTTCTGGCGGCATAGGCATGTGCACAAGCCTCTACCGCTCTGAAATCATTGCCAGTGGCCAGTACTACTGCATCTATCCCATTCATGATGCCTTTGTTGTGCGTCACTGCGCGATAAGGTTCAATCTCTGCAATACGTATGGCACGGCAGAATTTATCGGCAAACTCACGGTTACCAATGCCACTGCCTTCGTTAATTTCCTCAATCGGGCAAGAGACCTCAGCCCTAACGATACATTCAGGTGTGTAGTTGCTGAGAATACTCATTACAATCTGAACCTGCCTGTCCTGCGGTTCTAAATTACCGGCCTCGGATATTTCAGTTTGCAGGGTTTTGGCAAAATTCTCCAGGCATGAGTTAATGAAATTCGCTCCCATGCTATCGCAGGTTTCGAAGGTTGCTTCCAGCTGATAGTAGCCGGGCTCCAGCGCAGTTTTATCGTGCAGTTGGATATCGCTGATACCGCCTCCTCTGATGACCATGTTGCGCGTAAGCGGTTCAGCATTGTCAAAAAACTTGCTTTTTGTGCTGTTGAAAAAATCGGTCAGCTGCTGAGAATTTGTACCTTCCCAAATAAAGTGCACATGGCCAATTTTTCGGGTGCTGATAATACGGGTATGAAATCCACCGCGGTCAATCCAGAAATTGGCGGCTTTGGCTGCTGCGGCAACCACGCTGCTCTCTTCAATTGCCATAGGCAATGCATACATTTTCCCATTGATCAGAAAATTGGGAGCAACACCAAACGGCAAGTAATAATTGCTGATGGTATTTTCAATAAACTCATCGTGCAGTTTCTGCACTTCCGCATCGGTATGCCAATAGCCGCTGAGCATCGTTTGAGACAGCTCGGGTCTTTGACTGTACTGACTGATTAGCCACTCCAGTTTGGCGGCTTTGCTAAGTTTGCTGAATCCTTTGACAGGCTGAATGTTTTTCATTTTTTAACAGTAAGAAAAGTATAAGCGAGTTCCAATCCGCGAATCTGATTTTCGGTAAATTCCATCAGTTCATCTTCGCTGCGCATGGCGTGTTTAAGAAACGCAGAAGCCTGCGCATACATGGTTTTCCATGGCAATGACTGGACAAAATAATATCCATCAAGAAAGTTTTTTATACCACCTGAAACAATAAAAGCGCGGGTGTGCACTTTGTTTTGCGGGCTTTGGCATAATTCCCTGGCCCATCCAAGCATTTCGTAAGCGTTATGCCCCAGCTGCGCTACCGGTGCAAACTGTTCCCGGAAGAATTCATCCCTGCGTAGGTTTTCGAGCAAACTAAAATTGGTTCCGCCAGATGCACCGAATTCAATGGCTTCCAGCGGAAGTTCAGCCAGTGCCTGCAGGCTTTTGGGACCAAATCCCTGCCCTACTTCTTTCACCATTATTGGGAAATCTGCCAAATCAAGCATTCTCTTAATGGTATCTATAGGCGGATTGGCAATGTGGTCACCTTCAGGCTGAAGCCACTCCTGCAGGGGATTTACGTGAAGGATGAGACCGTCGGCTTCCAGTTTGTGCACCAAATCCCGAATTTTATCAAACTTGTTCTGCGCAAGCATTTCTTCCACCTGCGCTATACCCAGATTGGCATACAACAGTTGATCACCCATGTATTTGCGAACGGCAAAATCATGAAAATAATCATTGCTTTCCAGCAAAGAACGACAGCTGCCCAACCCCATTCCAAGGCCGAAGTTTTTACAAGCCAACGCAAGATTTCGGTTGATATTTCCGGCCATTTGAGCTCCTCCGGTCATGCTGCTTATCCAGAGTGGCGCTTTGAGTGTTTTACCGGACAGCTGCAATGCAGGAATAACGCCCTTTTCAGGATGTGCATGCATCATGGGCTCATAAAAGAAGCGCTCATCCAGGCCTTGTGCCTGTGCTTCAAATGCCAACTGAATGTGGTCGGTTTTGCGTGCGCTGAGATCGTTGTTTTCCAAAATGAATACAAAGGTAACGATTAGCCGTGTGGAATGTTTGCCTGCTTGTCGTTAAACAAACAGTTTCCGTCGTTTGGTTTTACTACCCGTTCAGTTTGGGGTTGTTTTTATGCCTGTCGGCATCCCGAAGGTTTTTTTTCTGCAGGTTTTTCTCAAATGCTTCAGTCAGGTTTACACCAGTCTGGTTGGCAAGGCAAATAAGTACCCACAACACATCGGCCATTTCATCGGCCAGCCCTTTTTCCAAATCTGTTTTTTTAAAGCTCTGATCTCCGTATGTGCGGGCTATGATACGGGCGAGTTCGCCCACTTCTTCAGTCAATATGGCCATGTTGGTCAATTCCGAAAAGTAACGCACACCCACGGTTTTAATCCAGGTATCTACTCGATGTTGGGCCTGAGAAAGGGTTATTTCCTGCATATTGCAAACTTAAGCAGCAATCCTTAACATTGCATTCGCCATGCAAATTCCTGCGTTGAAAATGCAAACCGGATGTTGTTTTCGTTTGATGAACATCAGCGACGCACAGGCTATTTACGAAATTAACACCGATAGGATAACCAGACTTTACACAAGCCTGTTTCAGCAACAAACCATTGATGTTATTGTATCCTGGCTGGATTATTATCCGCATTATGACAGACATGGATTTGGTTTGTGGGTTATTGAACATAAGGAAAGCAATAAACTGGCAGGCCTTTGCGGATTAAGGGTTAGAAAAGACTTGGACAATCGAATCGATCTCAGTTACCGCATGCATCCTGAATTCAGGGGAAAAGGCATTGCCTCAGCGGCTGTAAAAACCTGCGTAACATGGGGATTTGAAACACTCCAACTTAATGACATCCTTGCTCAGGTACACATAGAAAACAGCATTTCATTGCATATTCTCGCAAAAGACGGTTTTGTAAATGAAAGCTCAGACGGTATCTGGGCTGACCTGGTTGTAAAAAACCCTTCAAAAGGGTGATACAAAATCTTTAAAGTCGGGATGTTTGGTGTCTTTTTCAGAGAGCACCGGCTGGTCAATTCCCCAATTTATATTTAAAGAGGGGCTGTTCCACAGAATTCCGCCTTCTGCAGATGGTGCGTAGTAATCGCTGCATTTATATTGAAAAATGGTATTATCGCTGAGTGTTTCAAAACCATGCGCAAATCCTTTGGGGATAAACATCATCAGAAAATTTTCGGCCGTAAGCTCTGCGGAAAAAGATTTTCCGTAGGTCGGGGAGTCTTTTCTGATATCAACTACCACGTCCAATACAGCCCCTGCTACTACACGCACAAGCTTATCCTGAGCATGTGGCGGTGCCTGAAAGTGCAATCCACGCAAGATTCCCTTGTTTGAAAGGCTCTGATTATCCTGCACGAAATCAATATCCAGGCCTTTTTGACTGAAGAAGTCGGTGCGATAGCTTTCATAAAAATGCCCACGGTGATCGGCAAAAACTTTGGGTTTAAGCAACAACAAACCGGGAATTGGTTCTTTGATTATTTCCATTGGATTGGACAGTTGCAAATATTTTATATTTAAAAGATATTTTGTAATTTTACATTTGCACAATACGTTAAAAACTCAAAATATGGAAACCACGCCCACAAACCAAGCCGATCAGAAAAACCGTAACAGCAGAGCCCTGTTGTACACCATCATTGGAATCTTGATAGCGCTTAATGCCGGACTTTTTTACATGTGGCAGAAAGGTGGAAACGAAAAAGAAAAAGTGGAAAAGAAACTGGAATCCACCAACAACAACCTCAAAGAGAAGACAGTAGCACTCGAAGAGGCTGAATTCTTGCTGGAAAAATTCAGAAGGGACAGTGCTGCACTTATTGATAATAACAAAGAACTGAACAGTGACCTGGTCAAAAAGAAAAATGAGATTGCTGTTTTGGTAGCCAAACTTCGTAACAATAAAAACGCCAGTGATGCAGAAATCGCTGAGCTAAAGGCAAAAATGCAGGAGCTCACCGCCCAGCTAGAGCAATTGCAAAAGGAGAATGTTGAATTAAAAGAAGTAAATATGCAACTGCAGAAAGAAAAAGAATCTGCCGAATCTGAAAACAAGCAACTTAGTGCAGAAAAGAAAAAATACAAAAACATAGCTCAGCGTCTTCAAGCCGGCAGTATCAAGATTGAAGCACTGAAAAAACGCTGGATTACCGGCAAAGAGGCTACCACCAATAAAGCCAAAGATGTGGAAGCTTTTAGAACCTCTTTCAGCCTTGCTGAAAACAAAGTAGCTGAGCCAGGTGATAAAACTATCTATGCAAAAGTAACCGGACCTGAGGGTGTTACGTTGGCCAACCCCGGGAATGAAGGTGGTACTTTTGAATATGAAAATAACGAAAGTAAATATACCTACAAGTTTACTGTGGCCTATGATCAGGAAAGCAAAGCCGTTCCTGCCACCAAATGGCGCCCGGCAAGGGATTTAAAGAAAGGCAAATACATCATTGAACTTTATTGTGACGGATTCAAGATTGGCAGTGAAACGCTGGACTTAAAATAATCCAAAGGATATTCTGCAAAAAGTCCCTTACTTAACAGGAAGGGGCTTTTTTATTGTTTCTAAACGTAAGATTGAACTTAAAATCATGTACAATTAATAATTCTTGATTTAATTGAGTTATTTTTGAGACCGATGGGTAAAAACATTAGCGAACTTTCAGGACGCAAAGGTTTGGAGGAAAATCTCTTCGAGCAAATTGGGCGTATTAGCAAAGAATCTGATACGGATCGCACGGAGCGTCTGGAAAAACTGGCCGATGAATTTCTGATTGGTAAAGCCAATATTTACGGGGCTGCCAGCTTTTATGACTTCACCCGCGAAGAAAACAAGGGTAAGGAAATTTACGTTTGTAACGGTAGTGCCTGCCTGACCGCCGGAACACAGGATACGCTTCACGCTTCTATTTGCAGCAAATTTGGTGCGGAAAAAACCGGCGAAATGGTATGTCTGGGACGTTGCCACGAAAACAATGCCTTCCACTATAAAAACCGCAATTATTCAGGAAACGACATAAATGATTTGGATGAAATCATAGCCGGAACCTACTCTACTAAAGAAAAGTACTATGTAGGCGCAACGGGTACTCCCATGCTGACGTTGCCTTACGGCGATATTGACAACTACTACCAAATATGGAAATCAGCCCTGAAAACGGACAAAGACGCATTGCTCCATGAAATCAGGGAAAGCAACGTGAGAGGTCGAGGTGGTGCGGGTTTCCCCATGGCATTTAAGCTCGAAAGCTGCAAAAACACACCCGGCGATACCAAGTTCATCGTTTGCAACGCCGATGAAGGTGACCCCGGAGCATTCAGCGACCGGTATCTGCTGGAAGAACGTCCGCATAGCGTGCTCATGGGCATGATGATTGCCGGCTACATCATGGGCGCTTCCTGGGGTGTACTCTACATACGCGGCGAATATCCTGAGGCCGTTGAAATATGCGAAACCGAAATTCAGAAGCTCCATCATGCCGGATTTATCGGAAAAAACATCATGGGAACCGGCTTCGATTTTGATCTTAAGGTGATAAAAGCACAGGGCGCCTACATATGCGGTGAAGAAACCGCGCTACTCAGCTCTATTGAAGGACAGAGGCCTGAAGTGAGGATACGTCCACCCTACCCCACGCAGCATGGTCTTTTCAATAAGCCCACGGTGGTGAACAACGTAGAGACCCTGGCTTGTTTGCCGTGGATTTTACAAAACGGTGGCAAGTCGTTTGCGGCCATCGGCAGAGGCAAAAGCACGGGCACCAAGCTTATTTCACTGGACGGGCACTTTAACCGTCCCGGCCTCTACGAAGCCGATATGGGCACCCCGCTGAGGGTGGTAATTGATGAACTTGGTCAGGGATTTCGGGTGCCGGTGAAAGCCATGCACATTGGCGGTCCTTTGGGTGGATTAGTTCCTGTAAACAAAATTAATGAACTCACCCTGGATTTTGAAAGCTTCAACCAGGGCGGTTTCTTGCTGGGACATGCATCAGTGGTTTGCATACCCGAGAATTTCCCGCTGGCCAAATACATCGAGCATCTTTTTGAATTTACCGCGCATGAAAGTTGCGGCAAGTGTTTCCCATGCCGCCTTGGCAGCACCCGTGGCAAGGAAATGTTCCAAAAAGCGCTGAATGAAAATTATAAAATTGAAAGAACTCTTCTCAACGACCTGCTCGACACGCTGGAAACCGGCAGTTTGTGCGCACTGGGCGGTGGTTTGCCTTTGCCAGTAAAAAATGCATTGCAGTATTTTGATGATGAACTGAGGCCTTACCTGTCTTAGAGCTATATTTCAAACCATTGAGTATTTTTACTCAATTCATTGAGTATTTTTGTTATTTGCTATAATTCAATTATTTAAGAGCGTTGTTAACTATCGTTTTCCGCCTTTTCGGTGAAAAAACTTCTTCTTGGGCTTACCATTTTCCGCTGATCTAGCGAATGGCAGTGCCTGAGAAACACCCGGAGGATTGGGCATCACATTCACCCGCATTTCCATCAACTGCTCTATGCGTTTGAATTTTCCGTTTTCTTCTGGGCTTACAAATGTGTAGGCTTCACCCTTACTCTCTGCGCGGGCTGTTCTGCCTATTCGGTGAATATAATCTTCAGCATCTCCCGGCACATCATAATTGATGACCATGCCAATATCTTCAATATCAATACCACGGGAAAGTACATCAGTAGCCACAAGTACCGGCAATCTTCGGCTGCGGAATGCCCTCAGCACCTCTTCCCTTTCTTTTTGCTCCAAATCCGATGAAATGCTTTTTGCATCCACCTTAGCTTTTTGCAAATCGCGCTCCAGCTGACGGGCCTTGGCTTTGGTCCCTGTAAACAAAATTACCGATGGCAAATTTTTCTCTTTCAAAAGCCATACAGCCACCGCATTCTTGTCTTTATCGTGTACCCGAAACACGCCCTGCGTGACCCTTTCTGCCGGTTTGGAAACCGCAATACTGATTTCCTTGGGCTCATGCAATAATTTGGCAGCAAACTGCCTGATTTTTGGGGGCATAGTGGCTGAAAACATCAAGGTTTGGCGCTTCTTGGGTGCCTTTCCGATTATCTTCAAAATATCCTCCACAAAGCCCATATCCAGCATACGGTCGGCCTCATCTAAAATTAAATGGCGCAGGTTTTCCAGTTTCAAGTTCCCCATGTTTAAGTGAGCAATCAATCTTCCGGGGGTTCCAATTACCATATTGGCACCGTGCAGCAGGGCTTTTTTCTCCTGTTCAAAACTGATTCCATCTGTACCGCCATATACCACTTGCGATGTAATTTTTGTATGGTAACAAAAACCCTGCAATGCCTGATAAATCTGCAAAGCAAGCTCGCGTGTGGGAACAATAATGAGCGTATCTGTTGAAGCAATCGGGTCCCAAACCATTTTATTCAGCACAGGCAACAAAAAAGCAGCAGTTTTGCCGGTACCGGTTTGGGCGCAGCCAATCAGATCATTTCCATCAAGTATAATTGGAATGGCCATTTCCTGAATAGGCGTGGGCGTTTCAAAGCCCATATCATCCAAACCATCCTGAATTTCGTATTCAAATAAAAAATCGTGAAAGTGCAAAATAAGAATCTTGCTCAAATATACTCGCAGTTTTGGATTTACCTGTAAGATACTTTGATTTTGTGTGGAGTATAAGCTTAAAATGTATTAAGTTTGATTCAATATTTACCCCATGAATAGATTTAAGATAGCTTTGCTTAGCCTGTTATGGATTGCGATTCAACCTCTTGTATCCCAGAATAGCCTAAATTTTGATGGTGTCGATGACAGAGTAAACTGCGGTAACGGCAGCAGTTTGCAGTTTTCCGGCAGTACGTTTTCCGTGGAAGCCTGGATTTATCCAACGTTTTTCAGCACGTATGTATATGAAAATAACATTGTTGTCAAGGAAGACAATAGCAGTGATGCCGGATTCATGCTTCGGACAGGAGAAGGAGGTAAACTTAATTTTGCATTGGGTGACGGAGGTGGCGGATGGAATGAGCTTACCTCTGCTACTGCTGTTTTAAGCCTAAACCAATGGCAACACGTTGCGGGAACCTACGACGGTTCATACATGCGCATTTTTGTGGATGGTAAACAGATTGATTCTCTCAGCTATTCGGGAACACTTAGTAAAAACGGCGTGGACATGACCATCGGAGACCATAACACTTACAACAGGCCATTTTTTGGTCAAATCGACGAGGTACGTGTTTGGGAAGTATACCGAACTCCAAAAGAAATTTCTGATAATTTAAAAAAAGAATTCTGCAGCACCCAAAAAGGACTTGTTGCTTATTACAAGTTTAATCAAGGGACGGCTGCCGGTTCCAACAGCACGGTTACTTCACTTACTGACTATTCCGGGAATTCAAACACAGGGACCTTGGAAAACTTTGCGCTTACAGGCTCAGGATCCAATTGGGTGAAAGGAGCATCATTGACCGTTGGATTTACTACTACCAACTCAACCCTCAGCAGATGTAATACCTACACCAGTCCTTCCAAAAAATACACTTGGACTGCTTCCGGCAACTATACCGATACCGTTAAAAATGTAATGGGGTGCGATAGCATTTTAAAAATCAACCTCACTATAAATAAATCTACCTCAAGTGTATTAAACGTAACCGCATGCAGAAGTTACACAAGTCCATCCAAGAAATTCGTATGGACAAAATCCGGAAAATACTACGACAAACTGGTTAACAGCAAGGGCTGTGACAGCAACATTACCGTAAACCTTACTTTTAACTTCACAACTACTAATGTCAAAGCTTCGGCCTGCAACCTTTATGTTAGTCCATCCGGAAAATACAGTACTTTCTTCTCTGGCACTATCACAGATACACTCAGTGACAGACTGGGCTGCGACAGTATTTTAATAATAGATGTCACCATCCTAAACAGCTCCTATGCCACCATAAAAAGCAGTGCCTGTAAACCTTTGCGTTCACCCAGTGGAAAATTCGTAATGGGCAACACCGGTAATTTTGCAGATACAATTAAAAATAAAGCTGGTTGCGATTCTGTCATTGAAATACAGTTCAAACTTCTGAGCACCCAGGCAGTATTAAACATTAAGGCTTGTCAGCCGATAAAAAGCCCTAGCGGCAAATACACCTATACCAAATCAGGTATATACAAAGACACCATTATAAACAAAGCTGGCTGCGATAGTGCCCTGACAATCAATGTTTCCATAGGCAGAGCCTCTAACTCTTCCATTTCAGTGAATGCATGCAGAAGTTATCTCGTACCCAGCAGAAAACGAACTATTTATGTGGCAGGTACTTATGCAGATACCATTCCAAATAAATCAGGATGCGACAGCATTATTGAAATAAAACTCAGCTTTTTAACCACCACCGGAACGCTTACTACCACGGCCTGCAAATCCATGCTAAGTCCGTCAGGCAAATATCGTTACACTGCCAATGGCACATACACAGACACCATCAAAAATAAAAAAGGCTGCGACAGTATCATTCAAATAAACCTAACCATCTGGAAACCCAATACCACCATTCAGCAGGATGGAGGAACCCTCATTGCCTCTGCAACCGGTGTAACCTATCAGTGGCTGGATTGTGATAAAGCAAAGGCCAAAGTGCAAGGAGAAACCTCACAGAAATTTGTTTGCTGGCAAAATGGGAAATACACCGTAGAAATTACCGAAAACGGCTGTAAAGACACAGGCAATTGTATTACAGTGACTAATGCATCGGCCAAAACTATAATTTCCAATAAATTGCTGATTCACCCCAACCCAAGTAATGGCATGGTTTCAATAAGTGGAATTGAAGGTTTGAAAAATACAACCCTCCAGCTAATAGGAATGGATGGCAGGGTTGTAAAACAATTTACATTTAAACCAACCGCTGTTTTGAATCTATATATCAGGGATGTAATGCCGGGAACATACACCCTAAAAGCTTTTCAGGAGGGTAGAATCTTTACTGAAAAATTTATTTTGATTCCTAGATAATGAAAACTGCTTAACGGTATAGACACTTCCCTTCCCTTGTGAATTGTCTATTCATGGTTTTTTGTTAAATTGCAAGTGTTAACGACACACGTCTATGACATTCGACTTAAAAAACACTTCATCCGGAAATATTTCCAACCGTGAAGGAACTGATTCAGGAAGCGGCAACAATCAGCGCAGACCTGAAACCGATAAAAAATTTGCATTCATTGACGGCGAACAACACGAAATCAAGGATGGCGAGACCATTCTGCAGTTTGTTCGCCGCATACATGGTAAAGAACTCGTTCCCACCCTGTGCGATGCACCCAACCTAGAACCCTTTGGTTCCTGTCGGGTGTGCAGTGTTGATGTAGCCCTCACCGAAAACGGAAACTGTAAAAGTGTGGCCAGCTGTCATACGCCTGTGATGCCCGGCAGCTACATCTATCCGAGCAGCGAACGCATACAGAAACTGCGTAAAAACATCATAGAACTTGTGCTCACCGACCACCCGCTGGATTGCCTCACCTGCGAAGTAAACAACAACTGCGAACTGCAGGAAGTGGCCGCCAAAGTAGGCGTTCGAAAGGTTCGTTATCCCGAAGGCAAAACCCACCTGGATCGTGAAAAAGACCTCAGCCATCCTTACATGACCAGCGACATGAGCAAGTGCATCAACTGCTTCCGTTGTGTGCGTGCCTGTGAAGAAGTGCAGGGTCAATTTGTACTGAGCATGGCCGGACGTGGTTTTGAAAGCCACATTGTCAAGGGCAGTGAGGTCAACTTTTTTGAAAGCGACTGTGTGAGCTGCGGAGCCTGTGCCCAGGCATGTCCCACCAGCGCCATCAGCGATGTTTTTGAAAGCAAAAGTGTTGCCAATACCGAAAAAACCCGCACGATTTGCACCTATTGTGGTGTGGGCTGTAACCTTGAAGTTGCTTCAGTAAACGGCAAGGTAAAAAGCATTCAGGCACCGTTCGATGCCGAAGTAAATCATGGGCATACCTGCCTCAAAGGCCGCTTTGCGTTTGGTTTCTACAACCACCCGGATCGACTGCGCACGCCACTTGTTCGCAAAAACGGAGAACTAGTTCCCGCCACCTGGGACGAAGCTTACGACTACATCGCATCGGAACTTACCCGCATAAAAACCCAGCACAGCCCGGATTATATCGCCGGCATCAGCAGTGCGCGCTGTACCAACGAGGAAAACTACCTCATGCAGAAGTTCATCCGTGCGGTAATTGGCACAAACAACATCGATAGCTGTGCACGCGTGTGCCACTCACCCACTGCGCTGGGCATGCAACGCACTTTCGGAACCGGTGCTGCTACCAATAGCATCATCGACCTTAAATACACGGACCTTATCATGGTTATCGGGGCCAACCCCACCGAAGGGCACCCCGTTACCGGCGCCAAACTCAAGCAGTTTGCCATGAAAAAGCCGGCCATTGTCATAGATCCACGCAGAACCGAGCTGGCGCGCTACGCAAAATACCACCTGCAACTGCGCCCCGGAACCAATGTAGCATTGCTGAATATGATGCTCTACTACATCATGAGCGAAGGTTTGGAAGACAAGGATTTCATCCAAAACCGCACCGAAGGTTATAATGAATTCCGCGATAAAGTGCTTAACCTAAATCTCGACGAAGCTGAAAAAGTGACCGGTGTAGACCGAAACCTTGTGCGCGAAGCCGCCATGGCTTATGCCAAAGCGCCCAACGCCATGTGTTTCCACGGATTGGGTGTAACCGAACATTCGCTTGGAACCTTCACGGTGATGCAAATTGCAGATTTGGCCATGATAACCGGCAACATTGGCCGCCGTGGTGTGGGTGTAAATCCACTGCGTGGACAAAACAATGTGCAAGGTGCAGCCGATATGGGTTGTCAGCCCCACCAGGGTGCGGGTTATATGGATGTAACCATTCCCGAAAACCACAAAAAATACGAAGAATTTTACGGTGCCAAACTGCCCGATTACATTGGATACAAAATACCGCAGATGTACGATGCCGCGCTGGCAGGCAAGCTCAAAGCCCTGTGGTTGATGGGCGAAGATGTGGTACAAACCGATCCTAACACACACCATGTAAAAGCCGCGCTGGAAAAGCTGGATTTGATTGTGGTGCAGGAAATATTCATGACCGAAACCGCCAAACTGGCACATGTGGTATTGCCTGCGGCTTCATTCCTGGAGAAAAGCGGAACCTTCACCAACAGTGAACGCCGCATTCAGCGCGTTCAGCAAGTTGTTGAGCCGTTGGAAGGCACCAAACCCGACGGGCAGATTATGGTGGAAATTATGAACAGAATGGGCTACTCACAGCCCGCTTACCACCCCGATACCATGCTGCAAGAGATTTCGCAGATTGTGCCCTTCTTTGCCGGCGTAAAATGGAACGAACTGGGCGACAACGGCAAGCAATGGCCTGTAGCCCCCGATGGCTCTGATACCGAAATTCTGCACACCGAAAGCTTCAAGCGAGGCAAAGGCAAGTTTATTGCGGCTGAATGGCGCGAAACCAATGAAATCGTAAAGCACGGACAGGAGTTTCCGTATATCATCACCACCAACCGCGAGCTGGAGCATTACAACAACGGCACCATGACTCGCAGAACCGGCAATGTAAAAATCCTAACGGAAGATGTGTTGCTCATTCACCCTGAAGATGCCGCCCGCCACGATATTCAAAGCGGCGACATGGTTTGTGTAATCAGTGCTCGGGGCAAGGTAGACATCAAAGCCAAAGTAACCGATCAGGTAAAACCAGGCGTATTCTCCAGCACCTTCCACTTCCCCGAAATTGCCATGAACAACATCACAAGCTCTGAATGTGATACGGACGCATTATGCCCCGAATACAAGGTAGTTGCCTGTACCATTCGCAAAAGTAAAGGGCAGTATAAAGAACAGCCCGCGGTAGATTTGGTGTGAAGGTGATCACAATCAATCGAAGTACCGTCAACTCTTCGCTTTTCCTCCACTCCCAGCCGGCTTTATCCCCGGAAATGCTCCTTTCCCGGCTGGAACAGGCGAGCTGCCACTTCCTGCCGGCGGGCGATTTTGGGGCTGGGTTTCATTTTCTTCCGAACTCTCATATTTCCTTATCGGGGCTTTTGGTGTAACCCTGCGAATGTTAGTTGGAGAAATCTTTTTGCCGCTGCTGTCGCAGTTGCAGGGGCACATGGGCGTTTCTTTCCAGCTATTGGTGCTGCTGTCGAAATACTGGTATGTGGGTTGCGTATAAATATAGTACGGCTCACGGTATGTGGTTTGGGTGGTATTTGCGGGCTCATAGTTTTCATCATCACCCAAGTTAAATAAAATGCCAAATTTTACTTGGTAATATTCCGGAGTCACGCTTTTCTTCACGAGGTTGTAGCTCAGCCCATTGAAGGTGCTTTTGTCCAGGTCCACAATTTTGGCATTGCTGCCGCTCATCCAGTCAAACCGGGCATCCAGCGATACCGCATCGGAAACACGCCATCGCAAACCCGCGCCAGCGCCGGTCATAAAACTCATGGATGTGGCCGCGTTTATCAGGTCGCTGCTTTCGGTATTGGCGAGGGGAATGTAACTCTGTACTTTTTGGTTGGTGCTGTAAAACCTGGGCCCGGCGAAAAAGTTCACATAAGGAATCAATTTGTATCGGGCATATTCTATGTGGCCACGGGCAAAAAAGTCCATACTGAATGTGCTTAGCCTTGTCCAGCCGCTGTCGCCACTGTTGGTATTCAGCTGTACATTGGTTTTATTGCCCTTGCCATAAAACTGCATGCCCCAGTCAAAACCTACATACCCGCCAAATGGCGAAGCCGGAAGCAAATTGCGGCTCATAAGCTGAAGGTTGAAGCCGGCATTGCAGCGGTTGCTGTCTTTCAGGGAGGAAGACAGCGCATGCTGCGATGCGAAATGTATACCAATAAAGCCATCTCGAAAAGTGTAATCATCCTGTTTTACTGTGGGTTTTGCAATTGAATCGGTCAATAATTTAGTATTAGGAAGTTGGCTAGGAGTTCCCGCTATCAACAATGCCGAAGTGGTAATAATTGTAATTATACTCATTTCTTATTAGGTTTATTTGATTAGAATGATTGTAATGTACCTCTATACAACAATTACCGCTCCAAACCCCTAATATTGACCAACACAAAACGAAAAAACAAGCTACAACTTACCTCCCGCGTATTTTTCGTAACTTTGTAAGGCGGAATCATGGAATTAAACCCACTCACAGCCATTGGCCCGGTAGACGGACGTTACCACAAAGCCACACAAGAATTATCCGGCTATTTTTCAGAAAGCGGACTCATACAATACCGCATCCGTGTGGAAGTGGCATATTTGCTGGCACTGGCAGAACTTCCGGTTCCCAATATCGATTTTTCAGCATTGCTGAAAAATGCCGATGCACTTACCTCATGGAGCCAAAACATGCCCGAGTCGGATATTTTGAGGGTAAAAGAAATTGAAAAAACCACCAACCACGATGTAAAAGCCGTGGAATATGTGGTGAAGGAAAAGCTGGATTCCATGGGCCTTTCAGCTTATCGCGAATGGGTGCATTTTGGCCTCACCAGCCAGGATGTGAATAATACCGCAATTCCTCTAAGCATCAAAGAAGCACTGCAAAACAGCATACTGCCCCAACTGCAGGCATTTACCGATAAACTTTCAGAAATGGCCGCTGCATGGCAGCACATTCCCATGCTGGCCAGAACACACGGACAACCCGCCTCTCCTACCCGCCTTGGAAAGGAAATACGGGTGTTTGCCGAAAGGCTGCAAAATCAACTGTCGCTGTTGAACACAATCCCACACGCAGCCAAATTTGGCGGTGCTACCGGCAATTTCAATGCCCACCACATAGCCTATCCGCAAGTGGATTGGGTGGTATTTGCCAACGGCTTTGTAACCAATAAACTCGGTCTGAACCGAAGTCAAACCACCACCCAGATTGAGCATTACGACCACCTGGCCGCACAATGTGATAATTTCAGGCGTATTAACACCATCCTCATTGACTTTTGCAGGGACGTATGGACCTACATCAGCATGGAGTACTTCAGGCAAAAGATTAAAGAGGGCGAAGTAGGCAGCAGCGCCATGCCGCACAAGGTTAACCCCATTGATTTTGAAAATGCAGAAGGCAACCTGGGCATTGCAAATGCTTTGTTTGAACACCTTGCAGCAAAACTACCCATCAGCCGTTTGCAGAGAGACCTCACCGACAGCACCGTGCTTCGCAACATCGGTGTGCCATTTGCCCACACGCTCATTGCCGTTAAAAGTCTGATGAGAGGTCTGGGTAAGTTGCTGCTTAACGAAACCGCCATTCAAAACGACCTGGAAAACAACTGGGCGGTAGTGGCAGAAGCTATTCAAACCATTTTGCGCAGGGAAAACTATCCCAACCCTTACGAGGCATTAAAAGAACTCACTCGTACCAACGAAAAAATGAACAGGGATTCATTCGCCCGGTTTATCGATACCTTAGACGTTTCTGATTCCGTAAAGCATGAACTCAAATCCATTTCTCCGTTCAATTACACAGGAATTAGCGAAGGTTCCAGGTAAGCTTCTGGCCTTTTTTGCAAAGCCCGCTGTAAAAAAACGGCTCAAAATGGCCGCCTATATCTTCGGCACATTTCTCGTAATTATGCTGGTTTTATGGTTTGCTTTCAGAAACCAAATATTGCTGATGGCATGGGAAAAAGCAGTTGCCAAAACAGAGAAAAAAGGATTTACACTAACCTGTTCCCATAAAGGCTTTTCAGGCGTTTTCACCGTAGGTTTTGACAGCCTGCATCTGCATAAATCGGGGAATACACTTTTGTTTTCCGAAAAACTCTCAGTTTCGGTAGATATCCGGAAAACCTTGTGGAATGGCCCAACCATTGCCGAGGTTAAAGTCAGTAATACCCGAATAACGGCTGTAAATGACGCGAACGGCTGTAATTATTGCGGTTTAATAGAAAAAAGCGAGCGCAGCAAAAAGTCAAAAGATCCTTTGGTGCAGAGGGTTTTCAACCTGATAAAGCGTGGACTGGCCAAAGTTCCGGGAACAATAGAATTGCAAAATGTATCGGCAGAATATCGCGATACAAGCAATGTTATTGGTGTAGACATATCGAAACTTCGCTATGACGGCGATGATATATCAGGAAAGGTCGGCGTGCTTGAAAACGGCAAAAAAAACACCTTCAGCATATCGGGTAATCTTGACAGGGGCGATATTACAGGTTCGCTTATTATTGAACCTTTCGGCAACGGCAGAAACGAATTGCCTTTCCTAAAAACCCGTTTTGGCTTAAGTGCCGGCTTCAAAAAAGCCGATTTCTCGCTGGAAAATTTCGACATGAGCGGCGGGGTGTTGCAAATACAGGCCAAAGGCGCAGTGCAGGGCATTTTTGTAAACGATAAAAGATTGGCTGACACAAACGTGATTATAAAAGAGTGTTCGGGAACGCTGGTCGCCAACCTAGGCAAGGATTTTATTGAAATTGACAGCAGCAGTAACCTGAAACTCAATAAAATCAGTACTTTTCTTTATGCTAAAGCGAATCTGGGTAAACACAAACAATTTGACCTAAAATTCAGGGCAGAAAGAATTAAGGCCGCAGATTTCTTTACATCATTGCCCGAGGGCATGTTTCAGTATCTAAGCGGTATAAAAGTTTCTGGCGAACTGGAATACAGGATGGCAGCGCACCTGGATGATGAAAAACCCTTTAACTGCACTTTTTTGAGTGAGTTAAAGCCTTATCAATTTAAAATCGTGGAAATGGGCAAGACTAACCTGCGGAAAATGAATGGTGAATTCAAGCACACATTCTATGACCATGGAAAACCGGTAAGAAGCTTTATGGTTGGACCATCCAACAGTAGTTTCACCCCAATTTCGGAAATCCCTGAGATGATACAAAAGGCGGTTATGACAGGCGAAGATCCTGCATTTTATAGACACAACGGGTTCTATGCTGAAGCCATCCGGCAAAGCATCGCACAGAACTATGTTCGTGGCCGATTTGCAAGAGGGGGCAGCACCATTTCTATGCAGTTGGTGAAGAATGTGTTTCTCAGCCGAAAGAAAACCCTGGCAAGGAAAGCAGAAGAGATACTCATCGTGTGGCTTATTGAAAGCCAGCGACTTACCAGCAAATCCCGTATGTTTGAGGTGTATCTGAATATCATTGAATGGGGCCCGGGCATTTTTGGGGTTGGTGAAGCTTCACGTTTTTATTTTGCCAAACCTGCAATATCTCTTGAACCGCTGGAATGTGCATTTCTGGCCAGCATTGTGCCTATGCCAAAAAACTATGCCTATTTTATAGACAGCGCAGGTTATGTATCGCAAAAGAACTGGAACTTTGTAGCTATACGCGACAACATGATCAAACGCGGCGATATTTCCGCGGCGGATTCCGGCAGCTTTAATGTAAAAATTACCGGACCAGCGGTGCGCGGGCTCAGGCGTCCGAGGCTTGCCGACAGTGCTATGCTGGAAGAAAAAGAGGAATTACTGGATTCAGGGCAATAAAAAATCCCACCAAAGTGGGATTTTTCGTTGTAGATAATAAATATTATGGCTTAATAGCGTCTGTCGCCACCCTCTGGTCTTGGGCGTGCTTCGCTAACGGTAATTTCACGATTGTTGAAAGAATAGCCGTTCAGGTTTTCAATCGCTTTTCTGGCTTCATCATCATTTGGCATTTCTACAAAACCAAATCCTTTGCTGCGGCCGGAAATACGATCCATAATAATTTTTGCGGAGGATACTTCTCCGACTTCTTCGAACAATGACTTAAGATCGTTGTCTTTAGTAGCATAGCTCAGGTTTCCAATGTACAGGTTCATAAATATCAATTTGAGTGGCCAAAGGTGTGGTATAAATTTTAAAAAACCTAATAATTTTTTATTTTTTACACAAAAAATGAATGAAAAGCGTAATAAACAGGTGTTTTAGCTGACATTTTTTCATGCCTTTCTTTGATATTTAGAAAAAAACAAGACTTTATGGCCGAAAAAACAAGCCTGCTTTGCATCATATCTGACAACATTGCATTTGAATAAAAATGGAAAAGAATTTGACAAAAATAAAGAATGAATTTGCAGAATTTCACCATTAAAGCACAGGAGACCATTTCTAGGGCTCAGCAACTGGTAATTGGTGCCGGACAGCAGCGGATAGAAAATGTACATCTGCTGAAAGCCATAATCTCGGAGGATATAGAAATGTGGCAATTTATAGCCGGAAAAATCGGTGTGAACGCAAAACGAATAGAAGATGCCGCTCGTGCCGCAACCTCCGCACTGCCTAAAGTTGAAGGCGGACAAGTTTATATATCAACGGAAACCACCAAAGCTGTTTCGCTGGCAGAAAAGGCCATGGCCGAAATGGGCGATGAATTCATTACCAATGAGCATTTGCTGGTGGGAATGTTGGATTGTAAAGACACAGCAGCCAACATCCTAAAAGACGCAGGCGTTAAAAGAATTGAGCTAATCAAAGCGGTAAAGGAACTGAGAGGCGGACAAAAAGTGAGCAGCGAAACGGCCGAAAACCAATTTAACGCATTGAAAAAATACGCCATTAACCTGAATGACATGGCCCGCACCGGCAAACTGGACCCTGTAATTGGACGTGATGATGAAATACGCAGGGTTTTGCAAATTTTGAGCCGCCGCACCAAAAATAATCCTGTACTAATCGGTGAGCCGGGTGTGGGCAAAACAGCCATCGCCGAAGGCCTCGCGCACCGCATAATCCGCGGTGATGTACCTGAAAATTTAAAAACCAAGGTTATTTATAGCCTGGATATGGGCGCTCTCATTGCCGGTGCCAAATACAAAGGCGAATTTGAAGAAAGGCTGAAAGCTGTTATTAAAGAAGTTATTGGCAGCGCAGGCGAAGTAGTCATGTTTATTGATGAAATCCACACCTTGGTTGGTGCCGGCCGCAGTGATGGCGCCATGGATGCCGCAAACATACTGAAACCAGCACTGGCAAGGGGTGAACTCCGCTCTATTGGTGCTACTACCCTGGCGGAATATCAGAAGTATATTGAAACCGATAAAGCCTTGGAACGCAGGTTTCAGAAGGTAATGGTAGAGGAACCCGATACCCAGGAAGCCATCAGCATCCTGCGCGGGCTGAAAGAAAAATACGAAGTTCACCACCAGGTTAGAATCAAGGATGAAGCCATTATTGCTTCTGTGGAAATGAGCCAGCGATACATAAACGACCGTTTCCTGCCTGATAAAGCCATTGATTTGCTGGACGAAGCAGCCAGCAAACTGCGCCTTGAAATGAACAGCGTACCTGAAGACCTGGATGAGCTAAACCGCAAAATCATGCAGCTCGAAATCGAACGGGAAGCCATTAAAAGGGAAAATGATCAGTCAAAACTATCCAGATTGAATGAAGAAATTGCCAATCTGAGCGAAGAAAGGAATACCCTGAATGCACAATGGCAAAACGAAAAAGCCGTACTGAATCAGATACAGGAAAAAAAAGAGCTAATTGAGCAATACCGAATTGAAGCCGAACAGGCGGAAAGAGAAGGAAGCTATGGTCGTGTGGCTGAATTGCGCTATGGACTTATCAAGCAGGCTGAAGAAGAATTGTTTGCCCTGACTGTAAAAATGGGCACCGGCGATCGCAAAAGCATGGTAAAACAGGAAGTTGATTCCGAAGACATTGCCGATGTAGTAAGCAAATGGACCGGTATACCGGTTTCCAAAATGCTGCAGAGCGATAGGGAAAAACTGCTAATGCTGGAACAGGAACTGCACAAACGTGTGGTGGGCCAGGAAGAAGCCATTGCGGCATTATCCAATGCCATCCGGCGAAGCCGGGCAGGACTTCAGGACCCCAAAAAACCCATAGGTTCGTTTATTTTCCTCGGAACTACCGGCGTGGGAAAAACCGAACTGGCCAAGGCGCTTGCCGATTATTTATTCAACTCGGATGCCGCCATGGTGCGAATTGACATGAGCGAATACCAGGAAAAACATACCGTAAGCCGACTAATTGGCGCACCTCCCGGATATGTGGGATATGACGAAGGCGGACAACTCACCGAATCCATCCGAAGAAGGCCATACAGCGTGGTTTTGCTCGACGAGATTGAAAAAGCGCACCCCGATGTATTTAATATTTTGCTGCAGGTGCTGGATGATGGCAGGTTAACCGACAACAAAGGCAGAACTGCCAATTTCCGCAACACCATCATCATTATGACCAGCAATTTGGGTAGCGACATCATTAGAGAAAACTTTGAACACCTGGAAACCGGTGATAAAGAGGAAATCATTGCATCAACCAAAACAAAAGTGTATGATTTGCTGAAACGCAGTATCAGACCGGAGTTTCTGAATAGAATCGATGAAGTCGTGATGTTCGAGCCACTTAATCGTGAACATATTCGCAGTATTGTAGAAATGCAGCTGATAGAAATTCAGAGCAGGCTTAGGGATGCTGATGTGGCACTGTCTTGGAGTGAAGAAGCCATAGACTGGCTTGCTCAGCTGGGATATGACCCTCAGTTTGGGGCCAGGCCGTTGAAACGGGTACTGCAGAAACGGGTGCTTGACGAACTCAGCAAGCGTATACTTTCAGGCGAACTGAGCAGAGACGGCCAAATACAAATGGATTATCAGGGGCAAGACCTGCTGTTTTTGAATCAGTAATTCATTCTTTGTCCCAAAGATCAAACGTACGTATGTTGCCGCGCGACTGACCATTAATGGCCAGCACATCCGATATGGAAATGCGTAGCATCTGCTTCTGCAGCCGGTTATACTGCCAGTCCATTTCGGAATTCAATCCTACAGAAGTTAATTCAGGAATAGGGCTGTCTTTGGGGTAGGTCTTATACAAATAGGCCTTCACTTCCTCCATCAGTTCTGGCTTCTCCAGCTGACCAGCTTTATTCCTTGCATGAAACACAACCGTATTTCGGGTACCGGCCGGAATTTCAGAGGTAAAACTGCCTAGTATGGCATAATCTTTACCGCTCATTGGAGACCTGACCGGCTTTATTTTCATGTATTCCGCATCCATTCGAACCGTATCCCCATAAATGCTAAATAGATAAGTTATATCATGCATTACGGCCTTGCGAACCATTTGTTCTGAATTAAGCAATTGCTTGTATCCATCAAACTCTGAACTACTAATTACTTTGTTAGCTGCCTGAAACGAAAGATCACTGAGTATTTTATCACGAAATACTTGCCAATTAAGCAGTTCAACCGCTTTGCCCGAAACAGCATCAAAGCGAATATGGTATTCACTAAGCAAAAGTGGATCATTCTTCTTTACAGGCTGACTGAATTTCTCATCTTGGTAATAATTAAGTTTATACTCAAAGGGTTTTCCAGAGTTGCGTGCGACCAAGTAGAAGGTGTCCAGCTTTAAATCCAGAAAATAATCATTCACATTGGTAATATATTCTTGGGTAATAACGCGATAGCTGAACCATGTTGACTTTTTCAGGGCTGATTGAACTATTAGCGTATCACCGGCAAATGCGCTGCCTGTAATGGCGTTGAGCCCTAAGATTAAAATAAATAAACGAAACATCTTTTGCATAGACGATTTATGTATGCAAATTGTTTACCAAAGTTGTGATTTCTCAAGCCGATGTTATTTACACATAAAAAAATCCCGACCTAAGGCCGGGATTTTACCACAATAACACAAAACCTATCGTCTTAATACAATCCGCTCCGCTACCCAGCCATTGGCTGTGGGGTATTTCACAAAATATATTCCTGAACTGTAGTCACTTAAATTCGGGGTGAGCACATCGCCTTTTTTGCAGGAGAAACGCTGCAGCAGTTTTCCGCCAATGTCGGCAATAAAGACCTCCCTTATATCTGCCTGAACGTTGATGGTTAAAGGCCCATCGGTGGGATTGGGGTAAATTTTCACCCAGGAAATGGCTCCGTATTTTCCGCGTTCGCGAATGATGGCGCTATCGCGCAGCGCTGCACTGTCTCTGGCACTGAGCTTAATTGACTGGATGCTATCGAGCACATTAAACGGATCTTCGGTAGTCCCCAGCGAATCTGTATGGTAAATGGCGTTGGCGTCCAGATATTTCTGGCAATCGGGCACGATGGAGAACTCAGATGTTACGGAAAGCATTTCATCGAGCAGGCTGCGCACAGCGTAAATATCAGTACTGGGCTCTATGTGGGGATTGCCTATACCGCTGTGGTTGGTAAGAAACAGGTATTTACCATTGGTAAGCAAGGCAATATTGCGCAACATAAACTCGGTAAATTTATCGGTTCCGCTGCAGGCCACAGGCACAATTCGGATGCCTTTTGCGGCGGCCATTACGGCATATTTCTGCAAAGTATCATAGGTAGCGGCATCCTGATGACACGGAGCATCCAGCATAAGGAAAATGATGCGCGCCCGTGCTGTGCTGCTCCAGTCCATATTCAATACGGCCTTTTTGAGTGCCTGATCCAGTGCCTCGGGATAATCACCACCGCCGGCTGCATGCTGATCCAGGATAAAATTATCGGTAACATGCGTATTGCTGCTGAAGGGTGAAATGCGGTACACATATTCATCGCCCTGATCGCGGTAAAACACAGAACCCAGGCGCAGGTTAATGTCTTTGTTGCGCAGCGCAATGGTTTTGATAAAAGTGTCCAGATCAAGTTTCAGGTGGTGGATTTCATCGCCCATGCTGCCGGTGGCATCAACCACAAAAGCCACATCCAGCTGATCAGCCATGCTACAGGGGCCATCCATAATCCAGAAATTCATACCTTTTTCGAACGGCTTTATCTTGTCCATCAACTCGGTTCTGCCATAGGCCGTAATTTCTGCTGTAAAGCGTGCTTTGGTAGATTTACCATCTTTACTGCCTCCCATGTACCACATTTCGGCTTTTCCTGTATTGTCGGTGCGGGCATTCCATAGTGTGGTGGTACCGGACTTTAACACCACAGTGGCATCCACCACAGGCACACCTGCAGGTGTGGTTACTTGCACAACATAACGGTCTCCCTTGTTTACGTGGTTTTTATACAAATTGGAATATTGTGCAAAAACACCGGCATTCAGGTCAGACCATAGTTTCCACTTGCCGAAGTCAAGAATGCTTCCGGCCGTTAACCTTCCTGCCGCAACGGACGAGGCAACCGGGAAGCCTGGCATGATACCCATGGCACTTGCTCCCCCGCGAATATATTTATATTCCATACCAGACGCAGGGCTGCCTGTTTCATAGGAATACGTACTTTTTCCATCATCAGCGCTTGACGGGGAATGTTTAATCAGGTATGTGGTGCGTTTTGACTCATCGGTTTCTGCCTTTGCCTTGGAAACCATGGAAATATCAACTTTATTAACCGAACCTTTGGCGGCATTCATGCTGTTCAGTTCTGTGATATAGCCGTCTGCGATAGCAAAAATGCGGTTCTTGCCTTCTTTGGTGGTGATATTGTAGTTCCCGTCTGCACCCACATTGAAATAGCTGGTATCGCAGTTGTTTATCACCATGATCTTTACATTTTTCATTTTAGCACCACTTACAGCTTCGCTTACTCTGCCGTTGAAATAAGCCTGGGCATTGGCCTTCCAGGAAAACATCCCCAAAGCCAGAACCGGCATAAATAGTAGTTTTTTCATTGTTTCCATACCTATCAATATCCAAACTTCCCGAAAGGTAAATGCAAAATGTATACTTTGTTTATCCGATTTTTGCATTATGCTTCAAATTCAGTGTTTTGAGTTCAGCCCTTTTGCTGAAAACACCTATGTCATCACAGGAACAGACAGGCAATGCCTGATAGTGGATCCGGGTAGCTATGGTGCTTCGGAAGAAATTAAATTAACAGAATACATAGAAGCAAATGGATTAACACCTGTGGCACTGCTGAATACACACGCCCACATTGACCATATTTTTGGCAACCATTATGTGAAACACAAGTGGAATGTACCGCTGTATCTCAGCTCGCTTGATATTCCATTATTTGAGCGCGCCGAAAGCATGGCCGCCTTGTGGAACCTTAAGTATACACCTTCTCCCCTGCCAGATGAAGATTTGACACCCGGAGAACTAACACTGGCAGGTATTACACTGGAAGTACGGCATGTACCCGGCCATGCACCCGGACACATGGTTTTCATTCACCACGAAAGCAAGAATGTACTTTGCGGCGACACACTATTTCAGGGCAGCATTGGCAGGACAGATTTGCCCGGAGGCAACCATGAGCAATTGCTGCAGAACATATATGAACAGCTTTTCAGCCTGCCTGATGACTATGCGCTTTTAAGTGGACACGGCTCAGCCACGTCGGTTGGAGAAGAACGTGCCCACAATCCGTTTTTCTGATACGGCGGTTGTACCTTTGCAAAGCCTTGTCTCACCTGCGCCAAAACCTCGATTCATTTGCCCATGCTTTCAAAGCACTTGGAATTAAACACATTGTAGTTTCCCCTGGCTCCCGGAATGCGCCAATCGTAGCCGGATTCATCAGAATTGGTGGTTTTAATATGTTATCGGCACCCGATGAACGCGCGGCAGCCTTTGTGGCGATGGGTTCGGCACAGGCTACCGGAAAACCAGCGGTAGTAATCTGCACCAGCGGTACGGCTGTTTTAAACCTGTATCCGGGGATTTGCGAAGCCTATTATCAGCGCATTCCCCTTATTGCAATTTCGGCCGACAGGCCAGAAAACCTGATTGATCAGTGGGATGGACAAACCATCCATCAAAAAAATATTTTTGAAAAACATATTCTGCGCAGCTTTTACCCGGAAACAGATTTGCATGAGTCAATAGCAGAAACGGAATTATTGAATTTTGTTTCTCAGGCAGTAGAAATCAGCACCGGCGAACCCTGCGGCCCTGTGCATATAAACTTACCGTTAAAGGAGCCTATTTATCAAGGCCTGGATATTGCGGTATCAGCATCTTTTGCATCAACACATATAACCGGGAAGAAAACGCAGGATAAAGTTCAGTTTCCTACCGAATGGCTGAATGCGCGTAAAATTTTATTTCTGGTAGGACAAAACAAACCGGATGAAAGCCTGAGGCATGTTCTACAGTCGGTTTCAGAAAGATTTCCGGTACTTACGGATGTGCTAAGCAATGCACAGTCCGACAACACTATAGGTTGTACGGAAAATATGGAAATGCTTTCGGACGTGCACCAACCTGAGTTACTTATCACCATGGGTATGGGTGTGGTGAGCAAAAACCTAAAAATGCAGTTGCGACAACTGTATATTCCATTGCATTTTCACTTGGGAGATGGTGGATTTACGGGTGATCCGTTTTTTACAAAGCCGGTTACACTTCAGGCAAAAGCCTCAGCTATTTTGGCTAATTGGATTCAACAATATGAAGGTGGAGCAGATTCTTACTTTTTGCACGCCTGGAAATCGGCTTGCAATGAAGTATACAATCAGGACAATGAATACGAGATTGTTAGGAGCATACTGAAAAATTTACCTACAGATGCCTGCCTGCAGCTTGGAAACAGCATGGTTGTTCGCTATGCCAATGGTTGTGCCAAACTACCTAATACTGTTTTTGGAAACCGCGGCACCAGTGGCATTGATGGATCGGTAAGCACAGCCATGGGCTTTGCCTGGGCCAGTCCCGAACAACAGGTTTATTGTATAACCGGCGACATCGGGTTTTTGTATGATAAAAACGCATGGTGGTGCAATCCGCTACCGGAAAACATTCTAGTTATTATCATCAACAACCGCGGCGGAATGATATTTGACCGTCTGCATGGCCCCGAAAAACTGCCCGAATTACGCAACTTCGTTCACACACCGCACAACTTTAACGCCAAAGCGATAGCTGAACATTACAGGGTTGAATATCACGCGTATAAATCAGTAGAATGGCTGCACCCTACCGCCAACATCAGCACTTCCCTTGAATCGAGTTCCGGAATTTTAGAAATTTTTACCGCCTAAACCTAGGCCAACAAAACCATTCAAAACAGGAAACATCCAAAAATTGGATAATCAACAACTGTGTTTTGGATTTTAATTATATTTATTTCTACGTATTTATTTGTTTATATGGTTTTTATTGCGTAAATTCGGTTTTGTTTCTCTGTTTAATCAGATAAAGTACCAAATTGAACTGCACAATGCGCCAACTATTGAAAATCGCTTCCGTTGTTTATTATTCTATGTTTGCCAGAACTACATCCGCCAATAACCTTGTCATAAACAACCCTTCTATACAGGGGCAGAATAAAATCCAGCATTATGTACTGATCAAATTTGATGTCAGTGGATAGTGTAAAAGTATATTTTTATTTACTTTTGCTTTTAAATTACCTTAGTCATGAAATCACTAAAAAAGAAGACATTATAATTGGCTAGGAATTCGATTTATATAGAAGTCAACCTAAATAATATGTAAATCAATTCAATTGACGCATAGATTATCCAGATTTTGGAACACGAGACAAGGTACATCGACTGCATGCTAAACCATTCAGTATAATTAAAAAAAACAACCATGACAAAGAAACAAACCTTAACATTTATTCTTAGCATTATGACTAGTTTAGTATATAGTCAAAATAAAAAAGAGTTGAACGAAACAATTAATAAGCTTCGCTTAGACTCAACTGCCCTAGAGCTTACGATAAAAGGCAATAAACTTATGATTGACTCCTTAAAAAAGGAAGTTTTCAATTCTAAAGATTTAAACACAGTGCTCCATAAGAAAAATCAACTTCAATTGCAGGAATTTCAAAAAACGGAAGCCTTAGTGAAGGAAAAACAAACACTGAATATACTTCTGAATGACTCAATAAAAACTCTTCAAAAGTCACTTGAATTTAAAATATCTATCGAAAAAATTCAAATCGAACAGTTAAATCTGAGAAATGATAGTTTACAGAACATTATTAATGAGCTCAAAAAAGAAAAATTAATACTAACTGAAGAGTTCTCGATTTTGAATAAAAGAGTTGATTCGCTACAGCAAAAAATCACAAAACTAACCAATGAATCTAATAAAAGCGTTGATAATTACGGCAATGCCGATAATCCTGAATTTTACACAATCAAAGAAAAAGACGGTTATTCAAACTTAAGAGAAGTACCTGGCGGTAATGTTATAAAAGAAGTTTATGAAGGTGAGAAGTTTGAGATCATAGGAGAGAAAAATGATTATAAAAAAGTAAAGTTCCCTGGCTCATCATCGGGATACATCCACAACTCAAGAGTTATTAACTTTAATGTAAAAGTTTGTGAATGTCTCAAGGCAGCCAATGAAATAATAATTAAAGACTTAGACAAGGACTTCAGTACAGGTTCAAAAACAGGTTTTCCTGATAATTGGAAACCAACATATACAGAAAGACTGTTAGAAATTTTTAGATATAATCTTAGCCCCAAGGGATGTGGTTTTTTAGCAGACGATACTGTAATAGATTTAAAAAGCGAAATTCAACGATGCTCAAAGTAGATTAATGTTCTACATCATGGAAGTTTTAATAAAAATTAAATATAAAAAACCTACAATGCATTAAAACTCAGTTTTTCTAAACCGTTATATTCAATTTCTATATACCCACCCCTCCAGCATATACAGTGCCTCAAACACACTTTCCACACCGGCCACATTCACAATCTGGCTCTCTGTAAATTTTGATCTTTTCATTGACTTGTTAAATTTAGGCTTTTTTGCATAATTATAAACAGTCCAATTTTTAGGGATACTTACAGTTCCACTATCTAAAGCCACGGCTATCGCCCTGGTTTTTTTATGCCCAGTTCTCGCCTGCAAGCAAGCTTGCGCTCGGGGATTACTCGCTCATTACAATCGCTCGTGAACCTAAAGGGGGATGGTTCCACCATCTAAAGCCACGGCTATCGCCCTGGTTTTTTTATGCCCAGTTCTCGCCTGCAAGCAAGCTTGCGCTCAACAGGGCATAAAAAAACCCACACTTTCGTGTGGGCTTTTGATGGTGGTCGGGAAGACAGGATTCGAACCTGCGACCCTCTGGTCCCAAACCAGATGCGCTACCGGCCTGCGCTACTTCCCGAGTCGCGACCCCAGTTGGACTCGAACCAACGACCTACTGCTTAGAAGGCAGTTGCTCTATCCAGCTGAGCTATGGGGTCAATGGGGCCGCAAAGGTAAGGATTTATAGTGACTTTTGGAGAATTTACATTATTAAACTTGACAAGAACTTCCATACCTACATACACGGAAACCGCGAAATGTTTGAAAAGGGCACAGAACCAGACGGGCGCAAGTTTTACAAAATTTATTTTGAAAATGAAGAATATTTCCGTATCTTTATTGTAAAATTGCCCTATGGAAAATGATGCTGTCAACAACCCTGCACCTAAAAAATCCAAGTGGGGCAGAATCTTGATTTATATCCTGCTGCTAGGCATAATCGTTTATCTAGCCAGAGAGCTCCGGGAATCAGAAGCAGGCAGAAACAGACATACACGCCAACTGGAACAACAAATTCAGGAACAACAAAAAACCCTTCAAAAACTGAACAGCATTGTGCAGTCTCAAACCAGCCAGCTGAGGGAATACAAACCCTATCAGGCGAATATCAGAGCCGCAGCCCTGCGGGATTCTATTTACAAAATTCTGCCCTTCCAGTTTGGTGAAACTGTGTTTATCATGCCGGACAGCCTGAAAGCAACAATCAATGCAGTCAACATTAGCGGAAATGCCAGTGAGTATAGTATAAAATACCAGGTGCGCACACGAAAAGGAGATTACATGTCAGTTTCACTGACAGACCTAAAAAAATAATAATTCAGCAGTAATAAGAATTAACATTAGAAATCATAAAGTTTATCAAAAAGGCATGAAAATTGTCCATAGGATAAACAAGAACAAAACCGTATTATTGAGGCTGATTTATGAGCGCAGAGAATTTTAAGTTCAGAGATATAAAAACCTATTGCAGTACTGAGTGGCTGGCAAACAACACCAAGAAATACCGCAGTGTATTTGACCAGCAGGAAATCGCCTATCTGTATTGTGAGGTTTCTCTTTTCAATAAAAAGTTTGATGATAAGACATGGAAACTGCAAATGCAGTTAAAATGTATTGATCAGGAAAACAATGAAATATGCGACCTCAATTGTGATCGTGATGTAGACACGGCAGAGCCTATTATCTTTATAAGGGAAGGCTGGGGTGTAAAAACACCGGGATCCTACTGGAAAGCAGGTGTTTACAGATGGGAGGCGTGGATAAACGAAGAACTCGTTGCCACAAAGACATTCTACGTAGAGAATGTAGGGATGGTGCGTTCCGGCATGAATCCTTATTTCAAAATTGAAACCGTAAAGCTTTACGAAGGCCCGGATGAAAATACACGTTCGGAAGACCGCAAATACTACACGGTTTTCAATGCCATGAGCACTCGTTATGTCTGGGTTGAAGTGAACACTAAAAACCTAACCCGGAAGAGTCAGGATTTGCCCGTGGAGTTAATTTTTAATTTCCGAACCTCCAGTGGCTATCTGAAAGGATCAGTAACAAAGCTATTCTTCATTAAACCAAACGATGAAATCTTTACTGCCACTATAGGTTGGGGTAGCGATATTGTAGGAACCTGGTCACGTGGTGAATACTATGCAGAAATCGTGTTCATGGATGAACTGCTTGCCAGCATGCCATTTGAAATTGGTGACGATTATGTTGAAGCCACCGAGGAAGATTTTCTACCCCTTACCCAAATCGAATTCGTACACCTTGAAGAAGAGGAAGAAAACGACAAAACGCCCGCTTATCAGGGACGCGTGGAGAAAGAAGAAGCCGCTGAACCCCAGAGTTATGAAGATGTGATGAAAGAACTGGACCAGTTGATAGGTCTGGGTGGCATCAAACAGAAAATTCATGAATATTCAGATTACCTGAGGTTTGTGGCACTTCGTCGTGAAAAAGGTTTTGAAGAATCTGATAAAATCAACCTGCATGCGGTTTTTAAGGGCAATCCCGGAACCGGAAAAACGACTGTAGCCAGGTTACTGGGTAAAATTTACAAAGAACTAGGCCTGCTTAAAAAAGGACATGTGCACGAAGTCGATCGTGGTGATTTGGTTGCAGAATTCATTGGACAAACAGCTCCAAAAACCAAGGATGCCATTAAAAAAGCCAAAGATGGTATTCTTTTTATTGACGAGGCATACAGCCTGGCGCGCAAAGATGAAGACAGCAAGGATTTTGGACGTGAGGCCATTGAAGTACTACTTAAAGAACTCAGCGACTCCAGTGATATTGCCATTGTGGTGGCCGGATACCCCGAGGAAATGGATATTTTCCTGGAATCCAATCCTGGATTAAAAAGCCGCTTCAACATGTATTACGATTTTGCAGATTATGTTCCGCAGGAGCTACTGCAGATTGCAGAATTTGCCGCAGGCAAAAAGGGAGTTCACTTTACGGATTCATCCAAAGATGTTCTTTACAAGTATCTGGTTGATAAATACCGCGACCGCGATAAGTTTTTTGGCAATGCCCGTATGGTAAACAGCATAGTGGACGAAGCCAAAATGAACCTTGGACTTCGGATTATGAAAACCGCCAAACCAGCCGATTTGACCAAAGATCAACTTTCTGAAATTGAACCTGTAGACCTGCAAAAAATCATGACAACCGCAAAAGGCATGCTCCCCGATATTCCTATCGATGAGGAACTGCTGAAAGAAAGCCTGGGCAAGCTGAAACGCATGATTGGACTCAACAAGGTAAAGCAGGATATTGATGAGCTGATAAAACTGGTACGCTATTACAAAAGTCAGGGCAAAGATGTGCGCAAAGCGTTTAGTTTACACAATGTATTCAGCGGCAATCCCGGTACCGGCAAAACAACCGTAGCCCGTATTCTGGCACAGATTTACAAGGCATTGGGTATACTGGAACGCGGACACCTGGTGGAATGCGACCGTCAGAGCCTGGTGGGCGGTTATGTGGGCCAGACTGCCATTAAAACCTCCGATTTAATAAACAAGGCAATAGGTGGAGTATTGTTTGTGGATGAAGCTTATAGCCTTACCGATGGTGGCCCCAACGATTTTGGCCGTGAAGCCGTTGAAACCCTGCTGAAACGCATGGAAGACCGAAGGGGCGAGTTTATTGTTATTGCTGCTGGTTACACCCAAAACATGGAGAAATTCATGGAATCCAACCCTGGCTTGAAAAGTAGGTTTGATAAAGTATTCAACTTTGAAGACTTTAATGCTGAGGAATTGTATACCGTAGCTATCAATCAACTGGCAGAAAATAACATTACGCCTGATGCCGCTGCCGCGGAACACCTGAAGAAATACATTGAGTTTATGTATAAAAACCGAGATAAGTATTTCGGAAACGGACGCAGCGTGCGCAAAGTGATTGAGGAAGCCATACGCAATCAGCATTTACGCCTAAGTGAATTACCGAAAAACAAACAGACAGCTAAAGCCATTAACACACTGGTATTTGAGGATGTAGAGGAATTCAGCACCGATATTAAACCCGGAACACCTACAAGCGGAATTGGATTTCGTTAACCTGAATTGACCTGCAGATATTAACTTCGCAGTCGACATGAACGGTTTTTCCTTTGTTATTCCATTTCCTTCTTTTCTTGATTATGTAATTGGCAGTGCAGTATTGCTGTTCATGGGTATCAGCTGGTATTATTTTTTTCGATTTTATGTAAAAGTAAAACGGCAAAAACCAGATCCGGCCAATAACTATCCGCCTGTTTCCATTGTGATTGCTGCAAAAAATGAACTGCCCAATCTGCAACAGTTCTTACCCTTATGGCTGGAACAGGATTATCCTGAATTTGAGGTAATCATTACCGATGATGGCAGCACGGACGGCACAAGTGAATGGATGGCACCGTTGGTGATAGAAAATCCCCGACTGAAATACGTGCATCTGGATGCTGAATACGTGAAAATGCACGGCAAAAAAATTGCGCTCACCCTGGGCTTTAAAGCCGCTCGCTACGGGCATTTTATGCTCACGGACGCCGATTGCAAACCTGGCAGTAAATACTGGTTGAGAACCATGGCCACACCCTTTACCAAAGGTGCTGAAGTGGTTCTGGGATATTCGCCATTGCATGCAGGCAAAGGTTTTTTGGGGCGTCTTATCCGATTTGAAACCCTGCTCACCGCCCTGAATTATCTGGGTTTTGCCATTGCAGGAAAACCTTACATGGGTGTTGGACGCAACTTGGGTTACACCCGACGTATTTATGACAGTGTAAACGGCTTTTCTGCCCATTATTATCTACCGGCGGGAGATGATGACTTATTTGTTCAGTCGGTGGCCAGTAGAAATAATACGGCAGTGGTCATCCACCCGGATGCGATAACCTGGAGTGAAGGCAAAAGTAACTGGTCTGAATACATCAAACAGCGCATTCGCCACCTATGGATTGGTAAGTATTATGACAGCTCCGTAAAACGGCAACTGGGCTGGTTTAGTGTGGCGCAGTTGTTTTTTTGGACCATTGTTACTGCATGGTTTTTCGTCAGTAATTGGTTCGTGTATCCTTTGGCTGTATTGCTATTGAAACTATCCCCGGAATGGATCATCTTTTTCGGCCGCAGCCGTGCCCTAAAGATTGGGGGTGTTTCATTGCTTTATCCTTTCTGGAACTGGTTTCACACCTATTGGTATCTCATCATAGGTATTAGGGCATTTTTTGCAAAAAAACCGGCATGGTAAGCGCAGACATCATTTTTAACCATTTCCCGGATTTATCCGAAAAACAAAAACATCAGTTCCTCCAGCTCGAAGGCTTGTACACAGAGCACAACCAGCGGGTGAACGTAATTTCGCGCAAAGACATGGAAATGTTTTACCTGCACCATGTACTGCACAGCCTTGCATTGGCCAAGGCCTTTGAATTTCCGGCCGGCAGCGAAGTTATTGATATTGGCACAGGTGGTGGCTTTCCTGGAATCCCTCTGTCCATTATGTTTCCGGATGTGGAATTTACACTGTGCGACAGCATTGGCAAGAAAGTAGCCGTGGTGGCCGATGTAATTGAAAAACTGGAATTAAAAAATGCTTTAGCGGTAAACAGTCGAACGGAAACCCTGAATAAGCACTTTCACATTGCCACCGCACGTGCTGTAGCGCCCATGTTACAATTGTGGAACTGGATGCAGGAACAATGGAACCATAAGCCCTGTTTCTATTTGCTCAAAGGTGGTGATTTGACGGAAGAAACCGCAGAATTGCAAAAGGTTAAATCATCCATTAAAATTCAGGAACAACACATTTCTCAATGGTTTAATGAACCTTTCTTTGAGACCAAAAAGATAATTTCTATTTACGCCTGAACCAGGCCTGCGGCTTTCTCAAGCGCACGGTCCAGTCCTGACGCATCTTTGCCGCCTGCAGTTGCAAAAAACTTTTGTCCGCCGCCCCCACCCTGTATTTCACGGGCAAGCTCACGCACCATCGCCGAAGCATCCCAGCCGTTTGCTGACACCAGTTCATCGCTGATCATAACCGCTAAACCGGGTTTTTCTTCAAATGACCAGCCCAGCACGCAGAATAGATTTGAAACTTCATTTTTCAGCTGAAAGGCAATATCCTTGGCTGCATCGGCTCCGTCTATCTGCACTTGTGCTATTAGCACCTGAACACCATTAACATCCTTAACCATAGAACGAATACGCTGTTTTTCGGACTGATTTTTTTCGCACCTGAAATGTTCTACCGTTTTCCTCAGACCATCGAGTTCTTCCTGCATTTTCACAATTGCCTGAAGAATGTCCTTGGGATTGCCGAGCTGTTCGGATATCTTCTGCTCTTTGGCTTGCAGGTTCTGTAACATTTTAAACGCTTCTGTTCCAGTCACAGCCTCTACCCTTCTGACACCGGCGGCCACACTGCTTTCGGACACAAGCTTAAACATCCCGATTTGCGCTGTATTTGAAACATGGGTTCCGCCACACAATTCCATGCTGTAATCCTTGTCAAATACAATCACACGTACTGCATCGCCGTATTTTTCACCAAACAATGCCGTGGCGCCCATTTTCATGGCTTCATCAATCGGCATATCGCGATGTTCCTGCAGGACAATACCATCCCTGATTTTTTCATTTACCCGCTCTTCAACCTTTTGCAATTCCTCATCGCTCATTTTGCCAAAGTGCGAAAAATCGAAACGCAGGTATTGCTCATTCACCAAACTGCCCTTTTGCGCCACATGATTGCCCAGCACTTCTCTCAGTGCAGAATGCATGAGGTGCGTGGCACTGTGGTTGTTGTTGATGGCAGACCTGCGCAAACCATCAACGGTCGCCATAAATGTATCGTCTGTATGCTGCGGTAATTTGTCGCAAATTAGAATATGCAGTTTGTTCACTTTCTGCGTATCCAGCACCTGGATCACATCCCCTTTGGAGCCCGTCAAAATACCCGAATCTCCTACCTGTCCGCCGCTTTCAGCGTAAAACGGAGTTACATTCAATACCAGCTGATACTGGTCTTTTCCCTTGGTTTTTATGGTTCTGTAGCGGCTGATGTGGGTATGCGTTTCCAGCACATCATAGCCCACAAATTTTTCTTCGGCATCAGTCATCAGCAGCTGCCAATCACCGGTTTCCTTGCTGGCATCGGCACGGCTTCGCTCCTTTTGCTTATTCAATTCGGTCTGAAAGCCCTGTATATCGGTATTTAATCCACGTTCACGGGCAATAAGTTCGGTAAGGTCCAGCGGGAAACCATAGGTATCGTATAATTCGAATGCGGTGGTTCCGCTCACATCTTTGCCTTTATTGGTATCAAAATAATCGTTCAGTAAACCCAGACCAGTACTGAGGGTGCGGAAGAAGGAAGCTTCTTCCTCTTTGATGACGCGGGCTACAAAATCCTGCTGGGCTTTTAGCTCAGGGAAAGATGCCGAAAAATAAGCTGCCAGTGAAGGAATTAATTTGTGCAAAAATGGCTCAGACAGATTCAGATAGCTGTAGCCATAACGCACGGCCCTGCGCAGAATGCGGCGCACCACATAACCCGCACCGGTATTGTAAGGAAGCTGTCCGTCGGCAATACACAATGACACGGCGCGAATATGATCGGCTATTACGCGAAAGGCAATATCAGATGCTTCTGGAGCACCGTACTTTATGCCTGCAATGGCAGAAGTTTCATCAATGATAAAGCTGAAAATATCGGTATCGTAATTGCTCTTTTTACCTTGGATAACGCGGGTAAGACGCTCAAAACCCATTCCTGTATCCACGTGTTGTGCAGGCAATTTTTCCAAACTTCCGTCGGCTTTGCGGTTGAATTCCATGAAAACCAGGTTCCAGATTTCAATCACTTCGGGATCTCCGGTATTCACGAGTGTTGCGCCTGAAACCCTCTCCCGATCGGCATCTTCACGCATATCGAAATGAATTTCGCTGCAGGGGCCGCAGGGGCCGGTATCGCCCATCTCCCAAAAGTTGTCTTTTTTATTGCCGTTGATGATTCTGTCTGCGGGTAAAAATTGCTTCCAGGTATCAAAAGCATCCTGGTCAAAAGCGATGTTGCTGGAAGTATCGCCTTCAAAAACCGTTACATATAAACGCTCTTTGGGCAGCTGATAAACCTCAGTGAGCAATTCCCAGGCCCAGTTGATGGCATCGGTTTTGAAATAATCGCCAAAACTCCAGTTGCCGAGCATCTCAAACATGGTATGGTGGTAGTGATCGTGCCCTACTTCTTCAAGATCGTTGTGTTTACCGCTCACGCGCAAACATTTCTGGCTGTTGGCCACCCGCTTTTCAGTCGCCACGGCATTTCCCAGGAAGAAATCCTTAAACTGGTTCATTCCGGCGTTGGTAAACATCAGGGTTGGATCGCCTTTAACCACAATGGGAGCTGGAGGCACAATCCGGTGACCTTTGGAAGCCAAAAAGTTGAGAAACTGCTGTTTTATCTCTAAGCTACTGCGCATAAACGGTTACAAAGATAAGGACGGCTGACTTTTGTTCATGAAAAATGGCGCCCGAAAGCGCCATTTCAAGATTGAATATGCTCAAAATTATGCTGTACCGCTCATTTTAGGGGCTGCGGCCTTGATTTCATCACTGGCGCCATCGGCGAATTTGGCAAAATTGGCATTGAACAACTCAGCCAGTTTTTCGCACTGTTTGTCATACGCACCTTTGTCATCCCATGTATTGCGGGGATTGAGCAAATCGGCGGGCACATTGGGGCAGCTTGTGGGCATGGCGAAGCCAAACACAGGATGGTTTTCAAAGGGAACACCATCCAGCTGGCCTTTCAGCGCTGCGGTAATCATGGCGCGGGTGTAGGAAAGTTTCATGCGACTGCCCACACCGTAAGGACCACCGGTCCAACCGGTATTTACCAGCCACACATTCACGTTGGGATGCTGGTGCAGTTTTTTACCCAGCATTTCGGCATATTTTGTAGGATGCAGTGGCAGGAATACCTGTCCAAAGCAAGCTGAGAAGGTTGCCTGTGGCTCCGTTACGCCGGCCTCGGTACCCGCTACCTTGGCAGTATAACCGCTGATAAACTGGTACATAGCCTGACCCGGGGTGAGCTTGCTGATGGGAGGCAATACACCGAACGCATCTGCTGTGAGGAAGAAAATATTCTGAGGTGCATTACCAATGCTAGGAACGGCAATATTGTCTATGTAATCGATAGGATATGCCACACGGGTATTTTCTGTTACCGAAATATCTTCATAATTGGGTGTGTTGGATCCTTCAAAGAAGCGAACATTTTCCACCAGTGCTCCGGGCTTAATGGCATTCCAAATCTGGGGTTCTTTTTCTTCCGTCAGGTTCACACATTTGGCGTAGCAACCGCCTTCAAAGTTAAAAACATTGTTTTCAGACCAGCCGTGCTCGTCATCACCAATCAGCTTGCGGTTGGGATCGGCACTGAGCGTGGTTTTCCCTGTACCGCTCAATCCAAAGAATACAGCAGTATCGCCTTTGGCACCTATGTTGGCACTGCAATGCATGCTCAGCACACCGTGTTCATGGGGCAGAACATAATTCAGCACACCAAAAATACCTTTCTTAATCTCACCGGTATAGCCGGAACCGCCAATCAGGATGATTTTGCGGGTCATATTCACGATGGTAAAGTTGTGCTGGCGTGTACCGTCTTCAGCCGGATTGGCACGGAAAGATGGAGCGGCCAGAATAAGCCATTCGGTGGGTGCTGTGGCAATTTCCTCAGCCGTAGGACGCAGGAAAAGGTGCTTGGCGAACAAATTCTGGTAAGCGCTTTCCGTTACAACACGAATATGCAGGCGGTACTTAGGATCGGCGCATGCATGGGCATGACGCACAAAAATATCTTTTCCGCCCAGGTGGTTAACCACTTTGTTGAGAAGGTTGTCGAATTTATCGCTTTCAAATGGCTGGTTTACCGTTCCCCACCAAAGCACATCCTCGGTAGTTGCATCTTTAACCGTAAATTTATCCTTGGGACTGCGGCCGGTAAACTCGCCCGTGTCTGCGGCAAGGGCTCCGGTGTTGGTTAATTTACCCTCATTGCGCTCCAGGGCTTTTTTTACAAGTTCTTCGGTAGTTAGGTTTTCATAAACAGCAGCAGCGGCTGTTTTAATTTTAGAGATGATTTCCTGATTATTCATGGGTTTTATCTGCTAATTTCGGAGCGGCAAAATTACCTTTAATTGTTGATGCTTTGATGCCCACTTTCTCCACAATCGGCTTAGGACTCGAAAAAATCAGGTCTGTATTGACAATCATTCTGTTATTTGGACTGATTCTACATTCAAATCCTGTAGTATCTCAACCATCTGTAATTATCAGCAAAGGCAAAGAGGCAGGGATTTATGGCGGTTTGGCAGTTCACAGTTTCATAAACCTGAAACTGGAAGAAAAAATATCAGTCAATGAAATACATTACTGGAAAATAAGAAGAATTGACCGCTTGGCACCGTTGCGTTTTAGTTCTGCTTACGCGCGCACCTCCGACATCACCTTTGCCGCAACTGGATTGCTTGCCCTGTATTGTGTTTCACAAAGGCAAACGGCAGAAAGAAACACAGCGGGATTGCTGATGACTCAAAACCTTTGGATGACATGGAATATTACCCAAACCACCAAAATGCTCGCCCGCAGGGCTAGGCCATATGCCAGTGAGAGCGGATTTTCAGACGGAAAAAAAGATGATGCTTACAGTTTTTTCAGTGGCCACACCTCCCTCACAGCCTGTATGGCTGCCAGCCATTATTTCTATGACAGGAGTTTGGCTATAAAAGACAGAAGACCCGGCATTACGCTGGGTTTAACAGTCCTGAGTATTGGAACAGGAATTTTTCGCATAAAAGCCGGCAAACACTTTCCTACCGACGTTTTGGCAGGCGTAATAATGGGCACAGGAGTTGCATACCTAAACACAAAACTTCATGGGCGCTAAACATTTATGGATTTGGATTGGTTTGCTTATGGCGACAGGTTGTGCCGGCAAACGCGCGAAACAGGAGAATACGAAAAATAATTCACAAAAACAAGAAAATATGAATACTGATACTGCAATACTGGCCGGCGGCTGTTTCTGGTGTCTTGATGCCGTTTACCGACAGATGGAGGGCATTGTAAGCATAGAATGTGGATATGCCAATGGAAAGATTAAAAATCCAACGTATAGGGAAGTTTGTTCGGGTCTAACGGGACACGCCGAGGTAACGCAGCTTGTTTTTGACACCAGCAAAACCAGCTATGCTGAAATCCTAACAGTCTTTTGGCGCATTCACGACCCCACCACCCTAAACCGACAGGGAAATGATGTTGGAACGCAATACCGCAGCGGCATTTACTACCACAATGAAGCCCAAAAGGAAATTGCTCTGAAAAGCAGAGAGGCAGCCGAAGAAGCCAAACTGTGGGAGGATGCTATTGTAACGGAAATTATGCAGTTGGAATGCTATTATCCTGCAGAAGATTACCACCAGGATTATTACACCAACAATCCCGATCAGCCTTATTGCGTGGCGGTTGTGGGCGAAAAAGCGGCCAAATTCCGGAAGTTATTTGCCGACAAACTGAAAAAATAACGTTATGCTGCAAGGCGCTGCGTTAAAATCACACCTTCAGAAACTATCTGACAAATATGGCTTTATCGCTGTAGGTGTGGCCGCTGCGCGAAAATTGACCGAAGAAGAAGACCGGCTGAAAAGTTGGCTGGAAAAGGGTTACCACGGTACCATGCAATACATGGAAAACCATTTTGATAAGCGCCTTGATCCTACGTTACTTGTGCCCGGCGCCAAAACTGTTATTAGTTTTTTATACAATTATTATCCCGACGGACGGCAAAATACGAATGCACCAAAAGTGGCCAAATATGCCTGGGGCGAAGATTACCATCGCGTTATCAAAGATAAATTGTATGATTTGGTGGCAGAACTGCAAACAGTATTAGGACCTTTTGAAGGCAGAATTTTTGTAGACAGTGCGCCTGTAATGGAAAGACAATGGGCTACACTGGCCGGACTGGGATGGACGGGCAAAAACAGCTTGCTGTTGCGCAAGGGCGTGGGTTCTTATTTTTTCATTGCCACCATCATTTGCGACCTTGAACTGGAGCCTGATTCTCCCGTAAGCAGCCACTGTGGCGCCTGCACAGCCTGCATTGACGCCTGCCCTACCAAAGCCATTGTGCAGGATGGTGTAATTGATGCAACTAAATGTATTTCCTATCTCACCATTGAACGAAAAAGCGATATACCGGAAGCCTTTCAGCAGAAAATGGAAGGCTTTGTTTTTGGCTGCGACATTTGTCAAGATGTGTGCCCCTGGAACCAGTTTTCAACGCCCAACACAGAGCCCCGTTTTAATGCAGGTGATTGGATAAACTGGGATTTTAAGGCGTGGCAAAACATGGATACATGTGCATTTGAAGCACAGTTTGGAAAATCTGCCATTACCCGCGCCGGTTATACCAAAATCAGGGAAACCCTGGATTTTATTTCGCCTCAGAATAAATAACGCGCTTCTGCCCTTCCGATGTGTATAATGCCCACGCTTGCTGTTTTGCGGGCTTCGTAATTGAACAGAATCTGCACATTATTGGCGGCCGACATGCGAATTTCAGCATTAAACCGATAATTCCTTCCGGGTGTAAAACCCTGCATTACATCAAACGCCAATGCGGTGTTGGGTTGTGCATTATACGTAAAGTCAATGCGCGTGAAACGCACATCCAGCATGCCAGCGCTGCCAATGCTGCGGGTTACGGTAGCGGTAACTTCACTGCGTTCCGCAAGGCGCCTTGTGTTGGCAGAATCAGTCCATTCTTTCTTACCCGAAAGGGCAATGCGCATGCGCGTATTCAGCTGCCATAAAATCTGTGGTTCGGCCGAAATTCCTTTGTAGGCAAAATTATTGGCCGGCTGCACTGAAGATTGATTTTCATGGAGCTTTTTATCAGCGGTGGCGCGCAGTTGCCAGGCCGTGCCAAAATCCAGGCGGTGAAAAAAGGTATGCGTCTGAACACTCCGCAATTCAGGCCCCTGCCCAAAGAAATTCTTGTTGCCACGGAACAAAGTTGTGTACTGTACAGACCATTTTGAACCCTCTATTTCTGCCTGATTTCTTAGCATGGAATTGGCCGCTATGATGGCATCTTTTTGAAGGTTATTGGAGAACGGCAGGTAACGATTTACAAAAGTAGAG
>Ga0194118_10000184_pt1 | contig 120383 bp, 133 predicted proteins | sample TA2MahsurfametaG_2_FD_148662 | JGI IMG/M metagenome (GOLD analysis project Ga0194118, IMG submission 148662) | Freshwater microbial communities from Lake Tanganyika, Tanzania - TA2015013 Mahale N5 surface | ecosystem: Environmental > Aquatic > Freshwater > Lake | place: Tanzania: Lake... | reverse complement strand
CAATATAGTCGAGCTCTACCGGCGGGCGTCCGCGTTCCGCGCCGCGACGGCGGAGTTCCTGCTGCAATTGATGTGATCGCAGGCGTTCCGCTTCGCCTGGCACCAGCGTATCGCCGGCATTATCCTGCGCTGACCCACCGGTTTCGCGCCGGTCACGCCCGAGCGGATCACGGCCTTCGCCGAGCTGGTTTTGCTGATCCTGGCCTTCGCCGCCCTGCTGGCCGCCGGCCATTTCCTCACCCTCACCCTCGCCCCCACCTTCGCCGGGCTGCGGGGGGCCGAATTGGCGCTGCATGCGCTGCGACATTTGCCGCCCGCCTTCCGTCAGCGCGCGAATGGCTTGCTGCTGCGCGCCGCGCGGGTCGCGCCCTTCAGCGAGCGCCTCTGCCGCATCACGCATGGCGCGATCAGCCTCGGCCAGAGGTGTCGGCACATCGCCAGTCAATTCGCCAAATTGCTGCATCAATTCACCGAGCGCGCGGCGTAGCGCACGTTGGGTGCCCGCATCCCGCGCCGCTTCTTCGCGCGCTTCGGGCGTTTGCGCGCGTTGCAGTTGTTGCTGCGAACGCCGTTGATCGCCGCGCGTATTTTCTTGTTCATCGCTGCGGCGATGCGCGCGGTCCAGCATTTCTGCCTCGCGCCGCACCATATCCTGCAAAGCGCCCATCTGCTGCTGGCCGCGCTGGCGCTGCTGGCGCTGGCGATCCTCAGCCCGGCTAGTGCGGCCTTCTTCCAGGGCTTGCAGCATTTCCTCAAGCTCGGCCATTTCGCGTTCGGCATCTTCTTGCCGGCCATGGCGTGCCGCGTCTTCCAGGCGGCGCGTGCGGCGTTCCAATTCGCGGAGATCAAACACGCGCAGCTGCGGGTCATAGGCCAGCGCTTCATTATTTTCGCGCTGCATGCGTTCAGCCAAAGCTTCCAGATGCTGGCGGATCGCTTCGCGCAATTCCTGAATGCGGCGCTGCAATTCGGCGCGCTGTTCGGGGCTGCGTTCGGTATTATCGCGGCGGGCTTCTTCCAAAGCCTCACGCAATGCCTCTCGCGTCTGGTTCAAGGCGCGCGCGGTGCGATCCGTGCGGCCTTCTTCCAAAGCCACTGCCACATCCCATAAAATCTGCTGCACTTCCGGCACGGCTTCATCACGCCGGTTTCGCCCCAGCCGATGCCGCGCCGCTCGCAGGGTCAGGAAGATGCCTGTGTCATGTTCGAAGGCCTCGGGCGCATTGGTGATGCGGTCCAATTCGCGTTTTGCGGGGTCCCGCGCGCCTGGGTCGAGTGACAGCGCGCGCCGAAGCGCAATCAATTGCTGCGCAACTGGATGCGAAAAGCGCCGTTCCGGCAGCACCAGAAACGCGCCTTCGGATTTGCCTTCCTGTTCTGCGCCATCGCGGGCGAACAGCCGGGCTTCCACCTCCAGCCCGGCCCAGGGATGGGTGGAAAAATCATGCTGCGCCGCGCCCTGTGCCTTACGCGGCGCGCCACCTGGCAAGGGCATGTCCTGCACCACCGGCGGCGCGCTTGGCCTTTGCTTCAGGCGCAACTCGAGCCTGAGCGCCACCAAGCCCCAATCATCTTCCGCCTTCCAAGGCAGGCGCAGTCCAAGCCCGCGGCCTGCACGGGCCGGTCCCGGGTCCCAGGTGACCAAGGGCGGTGCATCGGGGGTCAGCGTCAGCGCCCATTGCGCCACATCGCGCCCATCTCGCTTCAGCACCAAGCTGCCGCCCGCGGTCAAAGGCAGTTCAACCGCATGGCTTTGCGCATCCATGCGCGCAAAAGCATGGACGTTGCTGCTCAGGCGCAGCTCCGGCGGATTGGCGTTGCCCGAGAAAACCATATGCAAGCGGCTGCCCGCCGGCACTGCCACCGCGCCGCCTTCTGCCTTCAGGAATTGCGGCGGCGCACCGGTATAGGCGGGCGGCGTTACCCAGGCTTCAAACCGCGCCGCCAAGGCTATTGGCGCAGCAGGCGGCTCCGCAAAGGGCGGCATCAGGGCTGCGAGCAGCCGTTCCGGCGCTTCCCGCCCCGCCATACCAAGCCCTGCCACCAGCGTCACCAGCACGGCTGCGCGCAAGGCGCGCGGGTCACGTGACGCGAGCCCAGGTGAGGGCCGCGCCACACGCAACTGCCCAAGCTCTGCCGCCGCGCGGTCCCGATGCGCCTGCCATAGCGCCTGCGCCATGGGGTCATTACCGGCGGGGCGGTCTGCCAGCACGTCAAGGGGGCGATGCGCCAGGCCAGAATCCCGTTCCAACCGCCGCGCTGCTGCATCCGCTGCTGGTGCACTCAGCCCAAGCACGGCGCGATAGGCAACATACCCAAGCGCGGCAGTAAAGACGATCAGGATCAGCAGATGGAGTACCGGCGGCAGCAAGGGCAGCAAGCCGGTGAAAGCGAGCGCGAGGAAGGCCCCAACAACACCCAGCGGCGGCCAAAGCGCGCGCCAGGCGCCTTCCCACCGAAGCGCCAGGCGTGAAAGGCCGAGCTTCAAGCCCAGGGCACCAAGCCCCCGATTCTCAGGCGGCGCTTTCCCCGGCGTTGTGCTCATTACATCAGCCATTCCGGCACGCGCTGGCCGGCGTGCAAAGCCTCATAGGATTGGCGGTCGCGCACCACGGCGAAGCGGGCGCCATCCACCAAAACCTCAGCCGCCAAGGGGCGCGCATTATAGGTGGAGGACATGGTGGCGCCGTAAGCGCCCGCATCCAGCAGCACGACCAGGGCGCCCGGCGGAAGATCCGGCAGTGCACGATCCCGCGTGAAGCAATCGCTGCTTTCGCAAACCGGCCCAACAACATCAGCTGGCGCCAACGGCGCCACCAGCGCGGCAGGCGAGACCGGCAAAATGCCATGCCAAGAATCATACATGGCCGGGCGCAGCAAATCATTCATCGCCGCATCCAGCACCACAAAGCGCCGCGCCGCGCCCTGCTTTTGCAGAACGACGCGCGAGAGCAGCACCCCCGCCGGCCCGGCAATCCAGCGCCCTGGTTCCAGCATGATGGGCAGGCCAAGCGCGCCAAGCTCTGCCTTGATCGCCCCGGCCAGCGCAGCCGGTGCGGGGGCGATTTCATCGCGATAGGCAATGCCAAGCCCGCCGCCGCAATCAATGCGCTCAAACGGCAGGCCATGGGCGCGAATGGCGCGCACCAGCGCTGCAAGTCGCGCATAGGCGGCGCGAAAGGCGCCCATGCCGACCGTAATCTGGCTGCCGATATGCGTCGCAACACCAATCGGGCGAATGCCGGGCAGCGCAGCCATACGCGCGTAAAGCGCCAGCGCATTATCATAAGCCACGCCGAATTTGTTTTCGCTAAGGCCTGTCGTGATCTTGGCGTGGGTCTTTGCATCCACATCCGGGTTGACGCGAATGGCAACTGGCGCCGTGCGCCCCATGCCGGCAGCGATTACGGAAATCATGTCAATTTCCTCGATGCTTTCAGCATTGATTTGCATGATGTTCTCAGCAAGCGCCAAGCGGATTTCGCGTTCGGTTTTTCCCACACCAGAAAAGACAATGGCGCTGGCGGGAATACCGGCGGCGCGGGCGCCGCGCAATTCGCCTTCGCTCACCACATCAGCGCCAAGCCCTTCGCGCCCGAGCAGCGCTAGCACGGCCAGATTATCATTGGCCTTGGTGGCGAAATGCACGGTGGCAGTCAGCCCGGCTTCGGCCAGGGCAGCACGCAAGGCGCGGGCGCGGCGGCGCAGGGTGCCGGCGGAATAGACCCAGGTCGGGCTGCCCACAACTTCGGCGATACGCGCCAGTGGCACATCTTCCATGACGAGCCCATCATGCGCGTGGCGCGTAAGCTGCGGGCGCTGCGCGAGCAATTCGGAAAAGGACGGGTCATCGACCGGAGCAAGGGCAGGTGCAGGGGAAGCCATTCCTCTATTGTCGTGATGCGTGCGGCTTATCGCAAGCGCTAATTCGGGGGCTCAGCGATTTGGGTACATCCGCGGATGGGTCAAATCCTCCGCCGGGCCAGGCGGGCGGATCGGCCCCATTCGGCCGCAAGCCGTGGCCAGAAAGGCCACCGCCAGCAGCAGCAACAGGGGCCGCGCGCAAAACCTCATGCCAGCTTGGCCTTCCATTCCGCGGCCATGGCGGCGACATTGGCCGGCGCTGTCCCGCCATAGGAAGTGCGGGACCGGACGGAGGCTTCAACCGTCAGCACATCAAACACGCCTTGTGTGATGCGCGGTTCCACCGCCTGCATTTCCGCGAGCGTCAGGCCGGAAAGATCAACGCCGTGCGCCTCTACCTTGGCAACCAGCGTGCCGGTGACATGATGCGCATCACGGAAAGGCATTTTCAGGTTGCGCACCAGCCAATCCGCCAAATCAGTCGCGGTGGAAAACCCAGCGCCGGCAGCGGCGGCCAGCCGTTCCGTCTGCGGCTTCATATCCCGCACCATGCCGGCAGTGGCAGCCAAGGTCAGGGTCAGGTTTTCGGCAGCATCAAAAATGCCTTCCTTGTCTTCCTGCATATCCTTGAAATAGGCCAGCGCCAGGCCCTTCATCACGGTCAGCATGCCCATCAGCGCGCCCATCACACGGCCTGTCTTGCCGCGCACAAGCTCCGCCGCATCAGGGTTGCGCTTTTGCGGCATCATGGAACTGCCGGTGGTGAACGCATCCGACAGTTTCACAAACCCGAAATAGGGGTTGGTCCAGATCACAATCTCTTCCGCCAGACGCGAAAGATGCACGCTGCACATGGCGCAGCAGAACAGGAATTCAGCCGCGAAATCGCGCGACGCCACGGCGTCCAAGCTGTTCCGCATGGGCCGATCAAAACCCAGAGCCTTCGCGGTCATGTGCCGATCAATCGCAAAGCCAGTGCCCGCCAAAGCTGCCGCGCCAAGCGGGCTTTCGTTCAGGCGCGCCCGGCAATCCGCCAGCCGCGACAAGTCACGCGACAGCATTTCAACATAGGCCAGCATGTGGTGGCCGAAGGTGACAGGCTGCGCCGGCTGCAAATGCGTGAAGCCAGGCATGACGCTGCCCGCATGTTCTTCCGCACGCGCGACCAGGGCGCCCATCACATCCTTGATCTGCTCAGAAAGCCCATCAATTGCATCGCGCACCCAAAGCCGCACATCCAGCGCCACCTGGTCATTGCGTGACCGGCCCGTGTGCAGGCGCTTGCCGGCCTCACCGATGGTTTCCGTCAGCCGCGCTTCGATATTCATGTGAATATCCTCAAGCGTGTCATCAAAGGGGAAATCACCGGCTTCGATCCGGGCGGCGATTTTTGCAAGGCCATCGCGGATGGCGGCCTCGTCTTCCGCACTGATAATCCCTACATGCTTCAGCATGGCGGCATGGGCCAAGCTGCCTTGGATATCCTGGCGCCACATCTTGCGGTCAAACCCGATCGAGGCATTGATGGCGGCCATGATGACCGAGGGGCCTTCGACGAAACGTCCGCCCCATTGCTGGTTCGCGCTGCTGCTCATGCGGAGGGAGTGTCTTTCGTGCTGGTTCTGAAACGCCGTGCTGCGATGTTTGGCACCCCGGCCTTGATTGGCGCTACGCTACTCGCGCCCGGCGCATCGCGGCAAGGGTGGGCCGCGAAGGGGCTCGAGAAACTGCGCGAGGCCGCCAACCCGGCGCCGGCGGCGATGATCAGCTTCACCGATGCGGATGGCAAGGAAACGGGCCTGGCGGCCTTTGCCGGGCAGGGGCTGGTGGTCAATCTTTGGGCTACCTGGTGCCCGCCCTGTGTCGCGGAGATGCCCGCGCTGGACCGCTTGCTGGCGATGGTTCGGGCCGAGCGTATTGCCGTGCTGGCGCTGTCTTCCGATCGCGGGGGGCGGGCGAAGGTGGAACCCTTCTATCAGCGGCTGGGCCTTAAGGAGCTTGCCATATGGCTCGACCCGCTCGGCGCGGCGGCCCGGGCCTTGGGGGCGCGGGGCCTGCCGACTACGGTGATCATTGACCGCGTTGGGCGGGAAGTAGCACGGCTGGAAGGCGAGGCGGTCTGGGATGCGCCGGAACTTGTTGCGGCGGTGCAGCGGTTGGTGGGGTAACCCTTCAAGTTAATGGCCGGTCATGGCATGGTGTGGCTTCCTCAAACAGGAAGCCACACCATGCGCCTTGCGGTCATCTCCGACATCCATGGCAATGTCGCGGCACTAGAAGCGGCGCTGGATGATATCGCGCGGCGCGGCATCACCAACATCATCTGCCTTGGCGATTGCGCGTCCGGCATGTGCTGGCCCAATGAGACAACGCGCTTATTGATGGACAAGAATATCCCGACCATTCGCGGCAATCATGATCGCTGGCTGACGGATCGCGTGGCTGAGGGTCTTAAGGGCCAGGATGGCTTCGCCTTCAAGGAAACCTCTGGCGATCAACGCGCCTGGCTTTACGCCTTGCCGGAACGCCTGACACCCGCGCCGGGAATCCTCGCCTGCCATGGCACGCCCGCGTCCGATGTGCGCAATCTGTTGGAAGACCCGCGCCACGGCATCCTGGTGCCATCGCCGCTTTCGGCTATTCGCGACAGGCTTGGTGCGGATGGCATGGCAGCGCGCGTCGTGCTGTGCGGCCATAGCCATCAATCGAGCATCATTCACTTGCCCGGCGACGGCCCGCTGGTGGTCAACCCCGGCAGCCTTGGCCTGCCCGGCTTTCGTGTGACGCGCGGTGATCATCCACACCGCGCCGAGGCGCGATCTCCCCATGCGCGCTACGCCATCATCCACGCGACTGAGGGGGCGAAGCCGATGGCCGAGCTGATCTCCCTTGTATATAACTGGGAAAGCGCTGCGCAGCGGGCCGAGGAAGTGGGCGCCAACCACGCCTGGCCGCATGTACTGCGCACGGGGTATTTGCCGGAATCGCTCGACGAATAGCGGCCAAGCGGCACTTTAGAGCGTGTTTCGTTCACATAAGTTCACGCCAGCCGCTCTACCTCGTTGTTCTGCGAGCATCTTCACGCGTTCAGATTTTCCATCTGAACGCGATCCACTCTAAATCCGCCCAAAGCGCTGCAAGGCCGCACCCAATTCACCCGCGCGGCGTTCAATACGCTGCACCTGATCCGCGGATGGCCCACCGGACCGTGCTGCCGCCGCGCGGATGTCACGATTCTGTGCATCCAATTCCGATTGCAGCCTGGCGCCTTCCGTCGCCGCCGCCGGGTTTTGTGCATGCTCAGCGCGGAGCCGTTCAAGCGTTGCGCGCTGCTCGGCAAGGCTGCGCTGCTGCGCCGCCAGCCGCGCCTCGGCATTGCGCGCTGCGGCACCGGTGCGCGCTGCTTCGGCTTGCGCAGCCGTATTGCGCTCAGCCGCCATAAGTGCTGCGCGTTCCTGCAGTGCGGCAGAGCTTTCCAGCCGTTGCGTGCCGCGCACATCCTCGCCACTCACAGCAGCACCAATGCCGGTGAAAAAGCCGCGTTCGGAAGCAGGGCCGGCGCCGGCACCGGCGCAACCGGCAAGGATCAGCAGCGGCGCGATGGCGCCAAAGGATTTCAGTGTCATGGCGGATCAACCTGTCGGCACGCGGCGGAGCGCGGATTCCAAATCATCCGCAGCGGCTTCCAGCCGGCGCTGCGCCTGATCAATCTTCGCTTCCTCACTCATCAATTGCGGTACTTCCCGCGCACTCGAGACCAGGCGCTGACGCGCATCACGCGCTTCGCCGGCGGTCTTGCGCATCAATTCGGCATCCTGGCGCATGGTTTCGGTCTGTGATCGGTATTGCGCGGCGGTGATCTGCCCGGCGCGATATTGCCGATCAAGCTGCGCCAGGCGCTGCTGATTCTGCTTCGCCACCTGTTCGGAAGCGGCGGCGGTATTGTTGAGGTTGCTCGCGACCTGCTGCGCCGATTGAATGCGCTGGGAAGCACTCGCTTCGCGCTTTTCAAAGTCAAGATTGCGTTCCGCGACTGCCATGCCGGCGGCAAGCCCGACCAAAGCGCCAATGCCCGCACCGATTAGCGCATTCTGCCCTGTATTGCCGCGCCCAAATGCCGCCGCCGCTGCAGCACCCGTTGCCGCACCCGCGAGCGCACCGGTCGCGGCTGTTTGGTTCCAGCGCTGCGATTGCTGGCGCATGGCCTGTTGTTCTGCCGTGAGCGGCTGGCCGCCGGCGCCCACATTGGGGTTTTGGCAGGCAGGCAAAAGCAAGGATAGCGACAGCAAGGCGACCGTACCTTTTAGCGCAGGCTTACGGCGGGTGAGGGCCATGACGGTCATTGGCGTAGACTCCCTTCATTCATCGAATACCACTCCATCACTAAGGCAGCAACCGCGCAGCATTGCGGCGAAATCATCGCAATTCCATCAGCGCCCCCCTCCCGGACAACCGATGCGATAATCCCAACGGGTAGAAGGCGAACCAGGCGTACCCATCACTTCAACGGTCACGACATAATCCTCAGCCGACCCACCGCGTGGTGGGTTCCAATCGAAGGAAAGGCTGCCCGTGCCGGAAACAAAGCCCGGCGTTTCCGCCAGAGACCGCCCGCGATGATAAACCCTGATCCGGTCAGGTTCGATCCGCGTGTTGTAGGTGATGGTCACGCGCCCGGGGTTAGGCCCCAGAAAATGCTGCGTTTCGGTAATGCCGCGCCCACCGCTCTGCACGTCAGTATCGCAGGGCTCGACATTGGGCGGGTGCTCCACGGGGCGTGGCGGCGGTGGCGGAGGCGGTGTCGGGCGCGGCGGTGGCGGCGGGGGTGTCGGCAGGCGCGGCGGCTCTGGCGTCGGTTCTGGCCGAGGTTCCGGTTGGCGCGGCGGTTCTGGCGCCGGTGGCGGCGGGCGAGGTGGCGCTGCAGGCAGCGGGCATTCGGCACGACGGCGGCCCAGTTCTTCCTCCAGCATGGCCAGACGGTGTCGCAATTCCCGCTCCCGCTCCCTTTCGCGGAGCAGGGTTTGCATGGCGTCCAGATCGCCCTGCTCGATGCGGCACATGCCGGGCTCCGGCGCCAGCCAACGCGCGATCCAGGGTGAGGCAAAGGCCGCCAATGCACCCAACAGGAACAGCCCAAGCACGGCCGCACCAAGCGCTGCCAAGGGGACGCGGGTAGGCGCTTCGGCGGGCTTGCGATCATCCAAATCGCTGAGCAGGCCAAGCCCGCCCGGCGCCTTGCCGGGTGCGGTGCCCCAGCCGGCCAGCACAGGGCGGCCTTCATGGGCGAAAACCTGTTCAAAACTCGGAATTTCAATCGCGGCTGCGACCAAAGCGGGCAAATGCCCGGCAGCCGCCGGATCATTCGCTGCCGCCAGCGCAGCGGCGCGACGGAGTTCGCTGATGATCCGCCCAATTTCGGCACGCAGCCTGTCGCGCCCCGTGGCATCCAACTCGGCAAACCGCGCCACACGGCCCTCGGGGGCGAAGAAACTCAAGCCCTGTTCGCTGGCGCTGACGGGCGCGAAAAAGCCGGTGACCTCCGACCCTAGCGCAGCATTCAGCAGTGCCGTTAAAGCGCGATGCGCCGCCGCATGATCCTGCCCCGCCGGCAGGATTGCGGGGTAGCCATCAAGCGGCAGGGTAATCAGCGGCTGCATGTTGCATCAGGGCACATCGAAATGCCCCACTTCCAATTGTTGCCCGGCCGCCACCCGCCCGGTGAACACCTGATCCGGCCTACCTTCGCGCTTCACTGTCACGCGATAGGGCGAAGACGCCCGCGCGGGCGGGTTGTTCTGGAAATGCCAGACCATGATCCGGTAGCGCCCCGGCGCGGGTTCCGCGGCGAAGACAATATTCTCCACTGGCGTCGCGATCAGCGCGCTATTGCCGGCATTGCGGTCCACATCCAATACGGCGCCACAGGCTTGGCGATGGTCGAAATAAAGCCTTTCGCCATTCGGGCAGATCATCATCAGGTCAAGATCATTACGATCATCCCAGGCAAGGATGATCTGCACCCGACCGCTGCGTGCGCCTTCACGCCGGGCGCGTTCCGCATCTTCCTGGCGCGGCGGCGGGGGTGGTGGGGGTTGTTCAACCCGGCGCTGTAGCGGTGGCGGTGGCGGCTCGGGTGGTGGGCAAGCGGTGCGCCGATCCCCGAGGCGCAGCATTTGTCGCACGATGTCGCCGCGCAGCGCCGCCTCGCGCGCCTGGGCGGCGCGCAGCTCATCCAGCAATTCCGCATTGCCTCGCTGCACCACGCATTGCGGCAGCGCGGCCTTGAACCAACCAAAGGGGTCGCGCCAGAGCAGCAGCAACAAAAGCAACAACAGCAAAAGCCCCAGCAGGCCGAGCAGCCAGAACAGCAGCGGTCGCTTCGCGGGCGGTGCCGCAGGCGGGCCGACAATCTGCATCGGCACCAGGCCAGCCCCTCGCCGGCGCGTCATGCCAATCAGCAATTCAGGTCTTGGTGCCTCGCCAAGCGTCGCATGGCCCCAAGCCACCAGCACGGGCTGGCCATCCACCACACGCAGGCAATCGGTCGCGGGGGTGATCAGCGCGAGCGCGATCAATTCGCCAAGGAACCGCTCACTTTCGCGGGTGCTGGCGCGCAGCCGATCGGCTTCTTCACGGATATCGCTGTAAAGCCGCGCGAATGCCGTGCGCGCGCCATCCTGTTCGGCTGCGGGCAGGGTTTCGAGTGGCGGCGCCGCGCCCCGACCCGCTGCATACCAATCCGTGATGCCGCGATCCGCGTCCGGATTGGGCTCGGCGAAAAGCGCGGCATGGGCGGGGCTGCGCGCGCGGCGCAAATAGCCGGTGATCTGATCCCAGGCCTGGACCGCAAGCTGCCCGCCCGTGCCCAAGACCTGCAATTCCGCATTGCGGGTGGTGGCAATCAGGCTGCCATCGCTGGAGCCGGACATGCGCGCGGCGCCGCCTTAACGCGGTGCGCCGGCGCCGGCAGGAGGCGCAGGGGTTGCCGGCGTTGCAGGCGTATTGGCGGGTGGCTGAGGTGTCGCCGGCAGGCCGGGGGTGACTGGCTCGCAGGCTTCGGTCTTCACCACCGCTTGCACATTCTGCTGTTGCAGCCAGGGCAGCAGGCTTTCGGTCTTTTGTGCGTATTTCACCCGATCCGCGACCTGCGTTGCGAAACTCACAAAAGTATTGATGCCCACCACGCGCCCGCATGTATCCACGAGTGGCCCGCCGGAATTGCCTGGCGAGATATCAGCGGAATGCGGCATGACCACCAGGCCGTTTTCCAGCCGCTGAATGGTACTGATGCTGCCCCGCGTCAGCACCAGTTCCGGCGGCGTCCCAAGCCTGCCCTGCTGCAATTCCTGCATGCCCTGTTCGACCTGCACGACCGAAGCCGGATACCCCGCCGCCACCACATCCAATAGCTTATCGGCCGTGGGTGTGAGCGCGAGAGGCTGCGCCCCCGCCACCGCCTCCGGCAGCTTCAGCAGTGCTACATCCAACACGCCTGGTTCAACCGGGCCACCGCCCGCGCCGCGCGTCATGCTGACCAGCTGCGCCTTTACCGCACGGCCCATGGCGCGCGACGTCACAAAAATCTGGTTGGGATCGGCCTGCTGCACGACATGCGCATTGGTCAGCACCAGATCGCCCGCAATGAAAAAGCCACTGCCATGGCCAATCCCGACCGGCCCGGCCGAGGCGATCATCACTGTCGCATGTTCCAGCAATTGCGCAAGGGAGCCGCTGAAGGGCCGCGGCGCCTCTCCCTGGCGCTGCGGAATGGCGGGCGGCACGCTCTCTGGCCGCACTGGCTGGCGCTCTGGCGGCGGGTTCAGGCCGAGCGGGCCTTCCGGCGTGCAGACATTGGGTGTCGCGGCCAAGCGGCGCATGCGTTCCAGGTCACGCTCCAACGCCTCATTGGTTTCGCGTTGCAGGCGGATGGCGTTGCGCGTTACGGCATCATCCACGATCGAGACGATTTGCTGCCGCCCCGCCAGATCGCGCTGCATCTGCGTCCAGGCGAGCCAGAAGCCGAGCGCCAAGAAAATCAACGCCACCAGCGCGAGCAAGGGCACGAGCCAAGCCGCCCCGCCAAAAGGCGCGCGGGGTGCGGCGGCCATCACGGGCGCGGGTGGCGGTGGCGGAGGCGGTGGCGCGGCCGCGCGGGTTGCCGCCGGCGGTGGCGCGGCAGGGGCTGCCGGCGCGGGCGCCGCAAAGGCGGCATTGGTCAGAAAGCCGTCAGGCGCCGAGGCAAAACGCTGCGCATAAGGCCCCATGACACGGCGGAGTTGCGCGGCGAGCGCGGCGGGGTCTTCGGCAATCTCTCGCGCTGCCAGACCCCAGCCGGTCAGAATGATCTGGCCATCCAGGACCAGGATGGAATCGGCGCTTGGCAGTACCAAGGCGCGGCGTAGCAGCGGGCCAATTTCGGCATCATCCAGCAGCGGTTCCAAAGCCTGAAGCTGGCGGGTCAGCGTGGCCTCGGCCTCTGCCCGACGGGCGCTAGAGAGTGTGGGCAGCGGCTGCGGTTCACCCGCCGCTTCGCCATACCAGGAAATGGCCGCGGCGCCGGTAATGGGCTCGGCAAACAGCGCGGCGGGCGCGCCCCGGGCGTTGAGTTGGTCGGTCAGGCGCTGATGCAGCGCTTGCACCGGTTGGCCGCGCAACAGCAAGGGTTGCAGTCCGGCAAGATCAGTCTTCAGGAGCAGACGTGGCGCGGCCATGGGACCTCGGGTTCTGGCGAGATGAGGCTAGTCAGGTTGCGCGGGTTTGTGAACACCCGCATTTGATCATGTACGCCGCGGGGATGGCAGCATTGCGGCGGCGGCGCGCCTTACGCCGCCGCCTGTCACCACGTCGTCTGTCACAAACTGCCTCTCTGCGCGGCCCGCTCAGCCGCCATGGCCGAGTAGGGTGCCAAGCGTCTGGGCGTATTCGGCGAAGGCCTTACGGCCAAGCTCGGTGAGCGCGACCTCCGTAAGCGGCTTCCGCGCGCGGAAGGATTTGGTCACGGTAACGTTGCCTGCTTCGCGTCGCTGGTGGCAAAGACCGCGACGGATAGTAAGGCCTCAGCCTCTGAGGTGCTCAGCACCGCGCATAGCCTGGCCGGGCGGTCTGAGGATTTGTCGCGCGCCATGGCGGGCTTCATCCAGCGCGTGCGGGCAGCGTAGCGGGTCTTCGCGCCGATTTGCATAAAAAGGAGCACGCCTGTCACGCCTTGGCGTGGCAGGCATGCTCTGACGTTGGATTGCGGATAAGTCTGGGGAATAACAGCGCGCAGGAAGCGTCATTTCAGATGAAGCAAGCCGCCTAAAGCCTCAAAATACGGGATTTTTTAGCTTATTCGCGGCTTGGGGATAAGCTGCCTGACCAACTGCGTCACGCAAAGGCCTGCTGCCGGTGGTTAAGCCGCCACATCAACCAAAGCGCGATGGAAAGATTAACCAGATTCCACGCAATGCCGTTCCACATCGCCGCCGTATAGCCGCCAGTGGCGTCAAATAGCGCGCCCGCCATCCAGCCACCCACCGCCATGCCAACCATGGTGGAAGAAAGTGCCAAACCAACGCGGCTACCCGCTTCTGATGGCGGGAAGTTTTCGCGCACAATCATGGCGTAGCAGGGCACCAACCCGCCCTGGAACAGTCCGAACATGAAGGACACCAGATAAAGCGCCATCAGCCCATCGGATGGCAGGAACATCAGGAGCGCGACGCCTTGCAGCACGGTTGAAAGCACAAGGGTTCTAACACCGCCAATGCGGTCCATGATGAAGCCAAAAATCAGCCGCGAAGCGATGCCGCTTGCAAGCATGACGGAGAGCATCTCTGCGCCGCGCGCCGCGCCGAAACCAAGGTCCACGCAATAGGCGACGATATGCACCTGCGGCACGGCCATAGCGATGCAGCAGGTGATGCCGGCCAGAATGATCAGTGTCTGCAGGATATTTGGCGGCAGCCCAAGCGCCATGGGGTTACGCGGCACCGCGCTACCAGGTGCGGCCGGCGCGAGCATTGGGGCATGGGTGCGCAGCAGGAGGGCGAGCGGCACCAACGTCACGAAACTTGCAATGCCCATTATTAGATGCGCCTGACGCCAGCCGATCGTGGAAATGCCCCATTGCAGCAGGGTCGGCCAGAAAGTACCGGCGAAGTAATTACCGGAAGCGGCGAGCGCCATGGCAATGCCTCGGCGCTTTTCGAACCAGAGCGACACATCGGCAATCAAGGGGCTAAATACCGCTGCCGCGCCAAAGCAACTGAACAGCACGCCATAGGCAAGACCAAAGGTGAAAAGGCTTGGCGCAAAATAAGTCGCGATGCCGCCAAGCCCGATGGAGGTGGCGCCGATTAAGACCGGCACCATGACGCCGAAGCGATCCGAAAGCCTGCCCATGAGCACTCCACCCACCATGAAGCCCACCATGGTCATGGTATAGGGCAGTGATGCGCCGGCGCGGAGCGTGCCGAATTCTGCTTGCACAGCGGGCAGCACCACCACCACGGTCCACATTGGCGCGCTGCCGATCATGCTGATCAAAAGCGCAATCGCCAAACGCGTCCAGGCAGCGCGGCCATCCAAGCGGCTGTCACGCATCAGTGGGCTGCTCATTGGTTCTGCGCTTGCTTGCCCGGTGTCCAGCGATAGGCGCGCGCGGTCGCTTCACCCATCAGCATGGCGCGATCACTATCAGAAAGACGATCCGATTTCAGGAAGGCATCCACGCCTTCGGCATAGGTCAGCAACTCCACCGCGCGAGTCCAATCCGTGCCCCATAGGCAACGCTGCAAGCCGAAAGCATCGAATATGCGCGCGAGCGGTTCCCAGATATCGGCGTAAGGGTATTCACCGCGCGAGAGTGTGCAGGCGCCGGTGATCTTCACGACGATATTGGGGAAGGCCGCCAGCGTCAGCAGCTTTGGCAATTCGGCAAAGCCATGATCCATGCGCGGTGGTTCAAAAGGCTGTTGCAGGCCAAGGTGATCAATCACCAAGCGCGTATTCGGATTGCACCGCGCCAATTCATGCACCTGATCAAGCCTGCCCCAACAAAGCAGATTGACCGGCAGGTCTCGTTTCGCGGCCGTTGCCAACACGCGATTGATGCCGGGATCCGCAGAATCAGCGGAGACATCGCCGCGCATCATGATGCGAATGCCAACCGCACCAGGGGTCGCCTGCCAATCGGCGATGGTGTCCGCAACCGCCGGATCATTGGGATCAACCGGCTTCACCAGAGCAAAACGCTCCGGATAGGTATTGCGCACGGAAACCGCATAGCTTGCGTCAAAGCGATACATGGTGAAGGCGGAAACCAGAATGGCGCCAGCCACGCCGACGGCATCCATGGCCTTCACCATATCGGCGCCAGTGACCTCGGGCGGGCCATGCAGCACCGCATGCCAGGGGCGGCCCGGGAGGTTGCGTTCATAGGCATGGACTTGTGCGTCAATGATCGGCATTGCAGTTCCTTGGGCGTTTCTTGCGAGAGAGCCTATGCCCGGGACGCTGGCGCAGCAAGGCGCAGGTATTGGTGGTACGCGCGATTCGATCTAGCGTGCCGCATCTTCACCTTGATTGAGGAAACATCATGACCCCGCCTGAAAGAATGCGCGCCTTGCTCGCCAAGCCTGATTTCCTTGTCATGCCCGCCGTATGGGATGGGCTATCGGCCAAAATGGCTGCTGCCGCAGGGTTTGAAACCGCCTTTCTGTCCGGTTCCTGCGTTGCCGCAAGCCGCCTGGGCGGGCCGGATCTGGATTTGATTTCCTTCGCCGAGATGTTTGACGGTTTCAATATGGTGCGTGGTGCCGCGCCGAATACGCTGGTGCTAGCCGATGGTGATCATGGCTACGGCAATGCCATGAATGTGCAGCGCACCGTGCGCGCTTATGGTCGCGCCGGGGCGGCTGCAATCTTGATTGAAGACAAGATAACGCCGCGCGCCTTGACCGCTGCGGGCAAGCCCTGCCTGCCACGCGAAGAAGCGCGCATGAAAATCCGCGCGGCCGTTGAAGCTGCCAAGGAATCCGGTATTCTGATTCTGGCGCGCACGGATTGCCGCCCGACCGCCGGCATTGATGAGGCTGTCGCGCGCATTGAGATGTTTGTCAAAGAAGGCGCGGATATCCTGTTTCTGGACAGCCCCGCCGATAATACGGAAATTCATCGCGCGATTGCGGCCGCCAAGGGCCGGCCTTCCTTTGTGGTGCTCTCCCCCGGCGGGGTGCGTGCCACACCAACGCAAGCGGAAGCGAAGGCGCTTGGCTTCAAGATAGGGACTTTCCCAACCGGCATGCTCTCTCCAGCGGCGGCGGGCATGAAGGCGGGCCTTGCCGCGCTGCAAGCCGGGCTTTCGGAGGCCGCCAGCGCCATGCCTTCGGTGGAATTGCGCGACACGCTTGGCTATGGCGATTACGACGCCGAGGCCAAGGCTTTCATTGTCTGATTGATGATGCGCCGGTCGGGTGTGATCACCCGACCGGATCAATCGGCGTAATGGCCGCGCCGGCGGCTTCAATGACAGAGCCCGCTTGCAGCAGCAAATCTTCCCGGTAGCGGCCGGCGAGCAATTGCACGCCAACGGGAATGCGTCCCACCGTGCCGGTGGTAACCGTAAGGCCGGGCAGCCCCATCAGCGGCAGACCCACTTGCGTGAGTTGCGCTTCCATGATGCGGCGGAATGCGGCTGGGCTTTCGACATCTTCCTGGTCGCGGAAGGGCAATTCGCCGGATACCGGCGTGATTGCCACCGGGAAGCGTTCGAAAAACTCCATCCATAGCCGCACGAAATAGGAACGCTTCTGCAGCGCATCCATGAAGCTGTTCAGGTCAGGATTGGGGCAGAGTTCTTCCATCTGCGCAAAGATGAAGCTGGCATCCGGATCACCTTCCTGATGCAGGGCGCTATTAAGGCCGCGGCGGCTTTCCGCGAGCCAGAGCATGGCCTGCAATTGCGCGGGTTCGCGCAAGGGCGGAGTGTCTGTGTCCTCAATGGTCCAACCGGCGGCTTCCAGTCGCTTTGCGGCATCACGCAGCGCCGCCCGCACTTCGGGTTGCAGCTTCATGCCATCCGGCGAAAGGCAAAGCGCGGCGCGCTTTGGTGCGGGCGGGCCTTCCATCGCTGCTTCAACCCACCAGGGGTCGCGAATATCGCGCGCACACATGGCGCCAAAGCCAAGCGCCACATCAGCGATACTGCGCGCGAGCGGCCCGCTGACCGCCATGATCTGCCCGCCAACATGACGTTCCGCACCAGAAGCATTCCAGGCGGGAATACGCCCAAGCGTGGGGCGCAACCCGTGAATACCGCAAGCATAGGCCGGGTAGCGGATGGAACCGCCAATATCCGTGCCATGTCCAATCGCGCCAATGCCGGCCATGGTGGCCGCACCTGCACCGCCGGAGGATCCGCCTGGTGTGATGCTGGGATCGCGCGGGTTTTTCGTATGGCCATGCAGCGAATTGCGCGTGAACCAGCGGAGCGAAAAGGCCGGCGTATTGGTCCGCCCGACAATCACCGCGCCCGCCTTGCGCAGATTGGCGACCACGGGATTGTCCTGCTTCGCGATCAGATCCTTTTGCAGGCGAAGCCCATTCGTTGTCGCGTAGCCTTGCTGATCCGCATTGACCTTGATGGTGATGGGCACACCCGCGAGCGGACCGGCATCTTCGCCGCGCGCGATCATGGCGTCAATGCGCGCGGCATCGGCTAGTGTTTCTGCCGGGCGGTGATCCACCACGGCATTGATCTTGGGGTTCACCGCATCCAGCCGTGCCAGCGCATCCTTCGCCGCTTCCGTGGCAGAGACCTGCTTGGACCGAATGCGCGCCGCGAGATCGGTTGCGGTAAGGCGCCAAAGATCGCCCATGGTCACTTCCTTCTTTTTTGTACGGCCTTAGCCCGGCAGCGCGAGGACATTCTTGCTAATGATATTGCGCTGGATTTCATTCGACCCGCCATAAATGGTCGAAGGCCGCGCTTGAATATAAAGCCCGGTCGGGTTCAGGTTGCGATTGCCTTCCATGGGGTCGAGCAAGCCAGCATTCTCGCCACAGATTTCCAGCATGGTATCGGTGATGCGCTGAAATAGTTCCGTCTGAAACACCTTCAGCATGGATACATCGGGGCCGAGCGTTTCGCCGCGTCGCACCTTTTCCACGAATACGCCATAGAGTGATTTCAAATCTTCCAAATCAAGCCGCAGCTTGGCGTAGGTATCCTGGAAGATTGCATCCTCCCAAACCCCCATCCGTTCCGCGAGTTGCTTCAGGCGTGAAAACGCATAGGCCGAAAGCCGGGGTGAGCCGAGATAAATGCGTTCGAAGGACAACAAAGCCTTCGCCATATCCCAGCCGCGATTGGGCGTGCCGACCAGATTGGCAGCGGGCACACGCACATTGTCGAAAAATACTTCACAGAATTCGTCGTGATATTCCAGATTGATGATCGGCTTCACGGTGATGCCGGGTGTGTTCATATCCACCAGCAGGAAGGAAATGCCTTCCTGTTTTTTCGCGTTCTTGTCAGTGCGTACCAGCAGGAAGCACCAATTGGCATCCATGGCGAGTGTGGTCCAGATCTTCTGGCCATTCACCACATAGGTATCGCCATCCAGCACGGCTTCGGTGCGGAGTGCCGCCAAATCCGATCCTGCGTTGGGCTCCGAATAGCCCTGGCACCAGATATGCTCACCAGAGAGAATCTTCGGCAGGAAGCGCTGCTGCTGTTCGCGTGTGCCGTGATTGATCAGCAGAGGCCCCACCATGACAATGCCATGGTCATTGGTGCGCGCGCAGCCATGGCGTTCCACTTCCTCGGTGAAGATGATCTGCTTCGCCGGGGACAGCCCAAGCCCGCCAAATTCGCGCGGCCAGCCAGGGCAAAGCCAGCCTTTATCCGCGAGCTTGAAATACCAGGGCTTGTTTTCTTCCCAATGCAGGCGCTTTGGCGGATTGCGCAATTGGGCAGGGTAATTGCCTTCAATCCAGTGCCGTACATGCAGGCGGAAGGCTTCGTCTTCCAGCAGGTTTAGATCCTGGGTTTCGAGCGCTTCGATCATTTTTCAACCTCCTGTAAAGTTCGGCTTGCGCTTAGCGAAGAAGGCAGCGCGGCCTTCCTTGAAATCCTCAGTCGTGAACAGCGCGGCCTGATAGGTTTGTTCCTGTGCCAAAGCCTCATCCAGGCCATCGGCAAAGATTTGCTTGGTGAAGGCGATGGGGCCTGGCGCTTCGGCTGCCAGGAAGCGCGCCTTTTCCAAGGCCATATCCAAAGCCTTGCCAGGTGGTGCGACGTAATCCACCAGGCCGATACGCTCGGCTTCCGGTGCGGCAATCACCTCATGGAAGAACAGGATGCGCCGTGCGCGGCCAATCCCAATACGTGCGGGCAGGAAATGCGGCAAGCCCATATCGGACATCAAACCGATCTTGTGAAAACCCGCTGTGAAACGCGCATCTTCGGCGGCGATAATGACATCGCAGGCGCAAGCCACCGCCATGCCCGCACCTGCCGCCCAGCCTTCAACTGCCGCGACGACTGGCTTGCCGCCTTTGGCCATAAGGCGGACAAGCTTATGCGTGCGGCGCATCCTCTCCCGCCCCGTCAGCGTACTATCAATATCCATGGAAGAAATATCGCCACCCGCGCAGAAAGTACCCTCGGCGCCCGTCACCACAATGGCGCGGATGGTGTCATCGCCATGGGCGCGTTCCATCACTTCCTCCATCGCGGTGCGCAACACGGGCGCGATGGCATTCTTGCGCGATGGGCAATCAATGGTGACGATCAGCACCGCGCCATCGCGTTGTTCCAGAATGCGCTGACGCAAGGGTTCGGCGGGGGCGGTCATTCCGCATCCTCCGGCGCCAAAGCCATGAAGCGGCGGCGATGCAAGGCAGCCGAGCCGAATTGATTGGCAATCACCATACCTCGGCGGAGATAAAGCCCGACATCATATTCATCCGTGTATCCAATGCCTCCATGCAGCTGGATAGATTGGCGGAGCACCATCAACCCGCTTTCACCCGCACGCGCCTTGGCCTTGGAAACCGTGGCCTTGCGCGCATCGCCCGCCGCGCCGCCATCCAAAGCCGCCGCTGCTGCTTCTACCGCCGCGCGTGTGAGCGCGAGATGAATTTTCAAATCCGCCGCGCGATGCTGCAAGGATTGGAAGGTGCCGATGATGCGGCCGAATTGCTGACGCGTCTTGAGATAGGCGAGCGTCATGTCAAAGGCGCGTTCCATCAGCCCAACCATGGCGCCCGCGGTCAAAAGTGCGGCCTCATCCAGGGCAGCGTCCAACACAGCGCCGATATCGGCGGCGATACGCTGGCCACTCGCGGGGTTGGCGCGGAGCGTGCCGAAATAGCCGCCATCCATAGTTTTTTCCAACGTCACATCAGCGCCGGCAGCGGGCACCGCGTAAAGCGCGAGCCCCGCGCCTTCACGCACCGGCAGCAGAAACACATCAGCGCCACCGGCTTGCGGGATAAAAACGCGCAGCCCATCGGCATTGCCGGATACAGCCAAGGTATCAGCACGTTCCTGCCACGCCACCAGCACCACTTGCTGACCCGCAAGCAAAGGACCGAGCAGCGCCTGATCATCCGCGCCCGCCAGCAAACGCGCGGACAGCATCGCCGGGATCAGCGGCTCCGGCGCCAAGCCACCGGCGAGTTCCTCGGTGAGTGCAATCGCCTCACTCATGCCAAGCCCGGCGCCACCGGCGGCTTCATCAACCGCCAGGCCGATCCAGCCCAATTCGCCCATCTGGGCAAAAATGCGCCTGTCAAAACCAGGCGCGACAAAGCGCAGCCGACGCACGCGCTTGCTATCCCCGCCGCGCGGCGCGACGGCACCCGCGCTATCGCGGATCATGCGAATGGATTCCGCGCGTTCTTCCAAAACCTCACTCATGCCCGTTTCCTCATTGCCCGAAGGGGCACCCTTTTAATTCATGCGCAGCTTGGCGCCGCTGGCGGCCTGGATTTGGTCAAAGGTTACACCGGGCGCCAGATTCCGCACCACGAAACCCTTGCACGGCACCACTTCCAATACGCCAAGATTGGTATAGACACGGCTGACCGCGCCAGGTGTGGTCAGCGGATAGGTGCAACGTTCCACAATCTTGTGCCCGCCATCTTTGGTGGTGTGTTCCATCACCACCCAAAGCCGCTTGGCGCCGGCGCCAAGATCCATGGCACCACCCACAGCAGGCGCCGAGTCATTTTCGCTGGTGGCCCAATTGGCGATATCGCCATTGGCCGCGACTTCAAAAGCGCCCAGCACGCAAAGATCAATATGCCCGCCACGGATCATGGCGAAGCTATCGGCATGATGAAAATAGGAACCGCCGGGCCTGAGCGTCACGGCCTGCTTGCCGGCATTCACGAGCCACGGGTCCACCTTATCCGGCGCGGGCGCTGGACCCATGCCCAGAATGCCGTTCTCCGAATGCAGAATCACTTCACGTTCCGGCGGTACGTAATTCGCGATCATGGTCGGAATGCCGATGCCAAGATTGACGAACCAGCCTTCCGGAATGTCTTCCGCGACACGGGCGGCCATTTGCTTGCGGTCAAAGCCTGTCATGTTTCCATTCCTCATCACACGTTTTCATCGCCACCGGCTCTCTTCAAGCGCCCGCGAGTTACGTACAAAATAGCTAAATTGGCCATCAGAAGAAAAGCAAGAAAGGCGATACCGGAAACCAGTATCCTGAACAAAGGGACACTGTTCCAGCAACCCAAAGAAAGAAGTGGGAGCAGACCGTAAATTGCGGTGCATTTACTTATTTCCAGAGCTTCCCTAAACATGACCCCCTCTTCTTCATAAGTAGTCTCTTCAGGGACGGAACAAATAGCCTGACGCAATCATGGGCACACATCATTCCGGCCTGCTCAAGCCCAGTCCGGGCCGCGGTCGATGCGCAGCACGCGCTTTACGAAAATGCCGGGTGTATGGACGTTTTCCGGCACAATCTTACCCAATTCGCGAATATGCATCACCTGCGCGATGGTCAAATCGGCGGCCATGGCCATGACTGGGTTGAAGTTCCGCCCACTGGAACGATAAGTCAGATTGCCCCAGCGGTCGGCTTCCCAGGCTTCCACCAAAGCAACATCGCCTCTCAGCGCATGTTCCATGACATAGGTGCGGCCATGGAATTTGCGCTGTTCCTTGCCATTGGCCAGGATGGTGCCGACCGATGTCGCGGTGAAAAATGCGGGCACACCAGCGCCGGCAGCGCGCATGCGTTCTGCCATGGTCCCTTGCGGCACAATCTCAAGCTCGATCTTGCCTTGGCGGTAAAGTTCTTCAAACACCACAGAACCGGCGGAGCGCGGGAAGGAACAGATGATCTTGCGCACCCGGCCCAATTCCATGAGCCGCGCAAGGCCAATACGCCCCGTGCCAGCGTTATTCGCCGCACAGGTCAGGTCCGTCGCGCCCTGTTCGATCAGCCCTTCAATCAAATGATCGGGCTGACCCACGGCGCCGAAGCCGCCGATCAGCACGGTTGAACCATCCTTGATACCGGCCATGGCATCGGCCATGGATTGCACGATCTTGTTGATCATTCGTTTCGTCCCATCATCATGCAGGCGTCAGGCGAAGCGGAACAGGCCATTGCTGACCACCACCTTGTCGCGTTCCACAACACGTGCGCGGAAGGCAGCGCCACTTTCTTCATGCCAAATCTCGGTGCGGATCGTCTCACCGGGATATACGGGTGAGGAAAAGCGCAAATCCATCTTCCCAAAGCGCGCCGTGTCGTAATCGCAGAGCGTTTTCAGCAACACATGGCAGATCGTGCCGAAGGTGCAAAGCCCATGCAGGATGGGGCGCGGATAGCCGGCAGTGGCAGCGATTTTTGGGTCTATATGCAGCGGGTTCAAATCCGTGTTCAGGCGATAGATCAGCGCCTGCTCCGGACGTGTCGCGAGATCAAGCGAAACATCGGGCGCGCGTTCCGGTTCTGGATGCGGCTTCGTGACCGGCCCGCTCGGCCCGCCAAAACCGCCATCACCGCGCAGGAATGACGTGCTGGTGACAGTGGCGAGCAAATCGCCGGTTTTCGCGTCAATCACTTCGCGTTCGGAATACATGAGCGCGCCCTTGCCCTCACCGCGATCCACGAGGCCCGTCACGCGCGAACGGCCAATGATTTCGCCTTCGGTCAGCAGGGGCTTGTGCAGGACCAGGCCCTGTTCGCCATGCAGGATTTTGACCCAATCCATGCCGGTATCGGGATTGCGCGACCAGAAGCCTGGCGCCCCAAGCACAACAGGCATGGACGGCATGACTTTCAAGCGCGGCTCGAAAAGAAAATCGAGCTGCTGTTCATCCATCGGGTCCTGTCCGAGCCCGATAGAGAAATTATACATCGCCACATCCTGCCAGCGCAGATGCTGGCGCATTTCCGGGATGGAGTAGTTCAGCAGCTTTTCATAGACGATCGGCATTTCAATGCCCTTCCTCGATTTCAATCACCGCATCCGCGGCAAAGGCGCCCTGTCCTGCCGGCAGTACCAGCATGGGGTTAACATCAACGGAGGCCAAGCGCGGCCCCGCCGCCACGGCAAAACGCGATAGCGCGGCGAGTGCGCCCGCAAGCGCTTTCACATCCGCCTTGGGTTTGCCGCGCGCACCATCCAGTAGCGGGAAGCCCTTCAACGAGCGGATCATGGCTTCCGCTTCGGTCGCGTTGAAGGGGCAGCGGCGGAAGGCAACATCCTCCAGGATTTCGATGAAAACGCCGCCCAGCCCCACCATGGCGACCGGGCCAAAGACAGGATCGCGTAGCACCCCAAGCGCCATTTCAACGCCGCCGGTGATTTGTTTGGCAATCAGTGCACCTTCGATGCGCGCCTTGGGTGCGTATTGCGCGGCGCGCGCAAGCAGCGTGGCATGGGCTTTGCGTACCGCAGCGGCATCGCCCAGGTTCAAAATAACGCCACCGATTTCGCTTTTGTGCAGAATATCCGGTGAGAGGATTTTCGCGACCACCGGATAGCCCATCGCGTCTGCCGCGCGCACCGCTTCCTCAGCGCTGGTGCAGGCGTGTTCTGGCACGGCAGCAACGCCAGCCGCGACCAGAAGGCGCTTGGCTTCGGCTTCCGTTGGGGTTTGTGCGGGCAAGGACACATTCGGCACTGCGCCCGCTGCACCCGCATCCTGACGCGCGAAATAAGCGCCGAAGCGGCCCATCGCCGCAATGGCATTCACCGCGCGGGTCGGGTCTTCGAAAACAATGAAGCCGTCTTCTTCATATTCCCGCAGCTTCTCACGCGAACAAATCGCCGACAGCACCCAAAGCCGGTCACGCCGCTTGGCGATGGCGTCCCGCATGAAGGGTCGGAGCTTCGGCGCCATGGAGGTGGAACCCCCCGTCTGTGTCAAAAACACCAGGACAGAAGGATAGCCGCCATCACCTGCGGTGGCTTCCAGGAAGTCGCCGAAAAGCTCGGTCTGGTTCACCGCTTGCGCGGTGCAATCCACTGGATTGCGCGGGGCGCAGAAGCTGATCAGGCCGCGCAGCTTATCCTGCGACGCCTGCGGCATTTCCGGCATAGGCAGGCCAACGGCTTCCGACGCATCGGAAATCAGTACACCGGCGCCGCCGCTGACTGTCAGCACGCCAAGGGCATTATTGGCCGGATAAATGCGCCGCGATGCCGCATAGGCGATATCGAGCATCTCTTCCGTAGTGCGCGCACGAAAAACACCAAATTCATCCAGTACGGCTTGTGTCACGGCATCATCGCCCGCGATGGAGGCAGTGTGGGATTTCGCCGCCGCACCACCCAAAGCGCTGGCGCCGACCTTCATCATGATCACGGGTTTGCGGTTGCGCCGCGCCAGATCAAGGGCGGCGACGAAACCGGTACTTTCACGAATACCCTCGGCATAGGCACAAATCACTTCCACTTCCGGCGCCTGCGCCATCCAGCCAATCGCCTCACCCAAGGAGACATCAGCCTCATTGCCGGTGGTGATGCAAACCGTGGTGCCAAGGCCGCGCTGGCGTGCCACGGCGAAAACATGCGTACCATAGGCGCCAGATTGGGACGCGATGCCGATATTGCCGCGAATGGGCCAGCCCTGTTCGAAGGACAGGGAGAAGATCGGATAGAAACCGATTTCCGAGTTGAACAGGCCAAGGCAATTCGGCCCAAGCATGCGCATGCCGTGGCGGCGCGCGGCGGCGACCAGTCTATCCTGCATCGCGGCGCCAGCATCATCTACCTCAGCGAAGCCGGCGGTGAAGACAATGGCGGATTTGCAGCCGCGCGCGCCAAGATCATCCATGGCCTGGATCGCGGCTTCGCCCGGCACGGCGATGATCGCGGCATCCGGCACTTCGGGCAGGGCGGCGACGGAAGCGAAGGCTGGCAGGCCCTGCACGGTTTGGCGATTCGGATTGACGGGCAAAAGCCGCCCCTGGAAGCCCTGGCTCTGCATATAGGCAATGGGGCGCCCGCCAATCCGCATGGCGTCATCCGATGCGCCAATCACCGCGACAGAGCGGGGGCGAATCATCGCGTTTAGAGCATGTGTGCTTCGCATGCGCTCAACACCCAAGCTCTAGGTTTTGGTTTAGTCGCATTTTCCGAGGCGCCAAGCGTTTCCACTTGGCTTGAAAATGCTCCAGCGCCACAAAATCGGCTGTCGTTTTTCCGGCACTCAAGGGGCCGCCTTCGGCGGGCATCGCGTCTTCCTCCTGCAATTGGGTGCAGGGTGGCGCCGGCGCGCGCGGGCGGCAAGGGGTTGACTTATGTGAGCATGACCAGAAGCGCCCCCGCGATGCCACCCGCAAGCGAGATCGCGGCGAAGGGCAGGCCGAAACGCCCGCCGCCCAGGGTCACGGCATAGGCGGATTTGGCGCAGATACTCAGCGCAACCGCCGCAAGCACGGCCTCGGCAGCGAAGGCCAGTCTTATCGTCGCCGGCGCCAGCAACGGCAAGGAAAGCGCCACCGCATCCACATCCGCAAGGCCGGTCACGGTCGCGACCGCCAAAACGGCCTCGGGCCCCAGTTTTTCGCCGGCCATTTTGGAAATCAGCGCCACAGCCGCCAGCAACAGGGCAATTTTCAGCACGGCGGCGAGTTCAAAGGGATTGTCTGGCGCGCTGACCGCCGCCGCATCCGCCTCCGCGCGTCGCGCAAGGGTGAAGCCACCAAGCGCCATGATGATGGAGGCGAGGCCAAGCGGCGCAAGCAGGTATTCAGCCGCCGCAGGCGCGATAAAGGCCACAATGCCAATGGTGCGCAGGCAAGATACCGCGCCGGCCATCAACGCGCCCGCCGCCAGCGCCACAGCGGCGCCACCCGCGGCCACCGCGCGCGCATTGGCAAGCGTGGCCGCGGTGGAGGACACCAAGCCCCCTCGCCGCGCCGCTTAACAGCAAGCCCCGTTTCGGCCCCATCAGACGCACCGCAATGTAGTCAAGATAGGAAATCGCCGCGAGCAGAATGGCAAAGCGCCAAATCTTGCCGGGGTTCAACCCTCTCAGCAGGGCGATAGGCTCATCAAGGACCAGCGGCATGACCAGCTAGGTCATGGATAGTAGCACAAGGGCGGAGCGCAGCTCGGCCCAGGCAATGCGTGCCATCAGGCCATGCAGGCTTTCGCGCGTGGCCAGGATGGCGGTCATGGCGACCGCCGCCGCGCCAGCAACCGCCATATCGCCCAGCACGGCCACTGCCCCCAGGCTAGTAGGTTGCCAGGGCCGCAACCTGGCTAGTGGCGGAAACGCGGTTTTCGGCAGCGGCCTCCCGCAATGCGAAGGGCAATTGCGCGGCCAGAAGGGCGATAAGGCCAAAACCCAGTAGCAGCACGCCGCCGGGCTCGACCAATGCGGAAACCAGCACCGCCATGACGCCGTCGAAAAGCCCTGTCAGCGCAAAGGTGCGTACGCCGGCGGTGCGCCTGCCGGCGGCTTCCTGCCTTTCGCGCCAATGCCGTCCCGTGCCCACCAGCAAGCCAATGGCAAGCGCAGCGGCCAAGCGGTGGATCAGCTCCTCCGTGCCCATGGCGTCACAAGGCGCCAGCCATGACGCTATCGCAAGCGGCAAGCTTGCGCGCCAAAGGGCATCGCGGCCATATAAATGAGATGTCGCTTTCCTTCTCCCGCGCGGAATTGCAGCGCTATTCCCGCCATATCCTGCTTCGTGAAGTGGGCGCGCTTGGTCAGGCCAAGCTCCGCGCCGCGCGCGTGCTGATTGTGGGGGCGGGGGGCTTGGGCTCGCCGCTCGCGCTGTATCTCTCTGCGGCTGGCATCGGGACGCTCGGGCTGGTGGATCATGATGCCTTGGAGCTTTCCAATCTGCAGCGCCAGGTGGCGCATACCACCGCGCGGATTGGGGAGAACAAGGCGGCGAGCGCGGCAGAGGCTCTGCGCGGCCTGAACCCAGAAGTGGCGGTGGATATCCATGCGCGGCGGATGGATGCGGCGGCGGCGCGGGATTTGATCCCCCATTATGACGTGATCTGCGACGGGACGGATAATTTCGAGACGCGCTTTTTGTTGGGTGATGCCTGCCATTTGCTCGGCAAGTCCTTGGTGAGTGCGGCAGTACTGCGCTTCGAAGGTCAACTTTCCGTGTTTCATGGCCATGATGGCGCCAACCCCTGCCATCGCTGCCTGCATCCGGAACCGCCGCCGCCCGGCCTCGTGCCAAGTTGTTCTGAAGCGGGCGTCTTGGGTGCCGTCACGGGTGTGATGGGCACGCTGCAAGCGACCGAGGTGTTGAAGCTGATCCTTGGCATTGGTGATCCGCTGATCGGCAAGCTGTTGCTTTGGGATGCCCTGGATGCGCGGTTTCGCACCGTGCGGCTGAAGCGCGACCCGGCCTGTGCGCTCTGTGGGCCGGAAGCGATCATTCGTGACCTGTCCGCGCATGAGGGCGCGGCGGAACCGGTCTGCCGGGCATGAGTGAAAAGCGTCCTCCACTTGGGATTTTACTGCTGGATGGCGGGCATGAACGCGCCCATTACGCCCTGGTGATGGCGAGCGGCGCGGCAGCGCTTGGCCGCGATGTGGTGCTTTTCGCCACCAATGGTGGCTGCCGGCTGCTTTTGGCCGATTGCCCGCTGTTGCAGGATGCGCGTGAGGCGCATTTGGCCGCGTGCGGCGTCGCCGGGGTTGGCACCCTGCTTGCCGCCATCGCCGCCCTTGGCGTGCAGTGCATGGTCTGTGAGGCCGGGCTAAGGGCCGAGGATTTGGGCGCCGTGCCCCTTGCGCCCGGCGTTGAAAGGGCCGGGGCGGCGAGTTTTCTGGCGGCTGTTGGTTCCGGGCAGATCGTCAGCCTGTGACCTATGGGTGACGGTTTTGCGCGTAGTGCCTGAGCTTCGGGTGTGAAACCTCTGATTCAACATTCGATTCTGTTGGTGTTTTGCCTAAATCTTGTCATGATTGCCGTGGCAAATACCCCACATGCTGTGGGCTTCGGGTAACGCTTGACCTGCCTGTTCCAAATAGCTTAGGCGGAAATGTCGCGATCGTGTTTCTGGATGTATCAATGACTAGGGCGTGATCAGCGGGACGGCTTGGGCCGGGCCAATGCGGGGGTATTGGTGGAGTCCTTGGGGGGCCGTTTCGGGGCACTAATCCCCAGGCCTGATGGAGTTTCAGGGGATGCACGGGTTTCGACTGGGCTATGGCCGGTTTCTTGTTTTGGGGCTGCTGCTGGCGGTGCTTTCGGCTTGCGCAGATGGCACGGGGCGCCACGCCAATGGGCCCTTCTACAACCGTCCTGACAGCACTTCACCGCCCGGACCGCCTGGCGATCCCTGGGGTCCCTGGATCCGCGATGCATCCCGCCGGTTTGATGTGCCTGATCTTTGGATCCGCGAAGTCATGCGCCAGGAAAGCGGTGGCAGGCCAGGTGCAACGTCTCGCGTGGGTGCCATGGGGCTGATGCAGGTGATGCCCGGCACCTACCGGGAATTGGCGCAGCGCTACAATTTGGGGCCGGACCCCTATCACCCTTACGATAATTTGCAGGCCGGCGCGGCCTATATCCGAGAGATGTATCAGCTTTACGGATCGCCCGCCTTCCTGGCGGCCTATAATGCCGGGCCACGGCGCCTGGAGGATTATCTATGGGGCGGGCGCGGCCTGCCCGATGAAACCCGCAATTACGTGGCGCGGGTCGGGCCACGCATTGCAAGCACGGCACCAACGCGCCGCGCCCCAGCCGAGGTTTATGCGGCGGCCGATATCGGCACGAGCATCCCGCGCGGGCCGCGCCGGATGGATGGCGGCACCATGCTAGCGTTGAACCAACAGCGCAGCCCAGCACCGACGATGCAGGTGGCCCAGGCCGCTGCCCCTGCCCCGGCTGCGCCGGCGGGTACGCAGGTGGCGAGCCTTGGCAATGTCGTGCGCATGGACCCTATCCCTGATGGCAGCACCTTCACCCCGGCGGAGCGCCGGCGTGCAGGGTTGGATACAGGCAGTTCAGCGCTGGCTTCCGCTTCTCTGGCGCCACCGGCGCCGCGTCAGGCACCGGCGGCTGCGCCTACGCGCGGGCTTGGTCTGATCAGGTCCGCCCAGGCAGCGCCGGCAACCGCCCTTGGTCGCGCCGGTTCGGTGCCGCCGCCAAGCGGGGGCGGGAATGGTTGGTCAGTGAGCCTGGGGCGTTTTGCCTCAGAAAACCTGGCGCGCAGTGCGGCTTCATCGGCGCGCTCCTCGGCGGGCGGTGGCGGTCAGGCTGAGGTGGTGCGCGTCGCGCAGGGCAATAATGCAGCTTTCACCGCAAGGGTGAAGTGGCTGACGCGCGCGCAGGCGGAGCAGGCGTGCCAAAGGGCGCGCTCGGCGGGGAGTTGCACGCTGATCGCGCCTGGAGCGTGAGGGCGCAGGGTCCCGGCGGCGACGCTTGACGCGCCCTGCCGCCTCGTAAAGCATGGCGGTTGCCCCTGACCGGGAATTGCGATGCCGCAGCTTGCACAATGGGCCGCGACCAGCCCTGATAAACCTGCCGCAATTTTTCCGGATAGTGGTGCGGTGCTCAGCTTTCGTGATCTTGATGCGCGCGCCAATCAGATGGCGCGTGGGCTTTCGGCGCTTGGTCTGGCACCGGGCCAGGCGATTGCCTTGCTCTTGGAAAATGCCCCCGAATTCCTGGTCCTAACCTATGGTGCCAAGCGTGCCGGGTTGATGGTGACGCCGCTTTCCATTCATTTGCGCCCGAATGAGGTTTTGCATGTGCTCCGCGATTCCGGCGCAGTGGCGTTGGTGGCGGATGCGTCGCTCGCCGCGCTGGTCGCCAGGCTGGATCTTGCCGGCGTCGGGCATCGCTTTGCCGCGGGCGGCGCATTGCCAGGCTTCGTGCCGCTGGAAGCGCTGATGGCTGGCCACTCCACCACCTGGCCCGCAGGCGAAGTGCCGATCGGGCGAGATTTTCTCTATTCCTCCGGCACCACAGGCCTGCCGAAGGGCATTCGCCGGCCGCTGATTGCCTTTGCGGATCGTCTTGCGCCAGAATTCGACATGAGCTGGCAGCAGCTTTACGGCTTTGATGAAACGACCATTTATCTCTCGCCCGCGCCGCTTTATCACGCAGCCCCTAATCGTTACGTTCAGCGCACGATCAATTTGGGCGGTACGGCGATTATCTTGCGCAAATTCGATGCGGCGCGCAGCCTCGCGGTGATGGCCGATTACGGCGTGACGCATAGCCAATGGGTGCCAACCATGTTTGTGCGCCTGCTGGCCCTGCCGCAAGAAATGCGCGATGCGCATAATTTGTCGCGCCATCGTTGTGCCATCCATGCCGCCGCACCCTGCGCGGTGCCCGTGAAGCAGGCCATGCTGGCTTGGTGGGGGCCGATCATTTGGGAGTATTACGCCGGCAGCGAAGGGATCGGCACTTGTGTGATTGATAGCGCAAGCTGGAAGCGCAAGCCGGGCAGTGTTGGCCGCCCAGTCTATGGCCGCGTGCATATTCTGGATGATGCCAGCGCAGCGCTGCCGCCGCATTCGATTGGGCGCATCTGGTTTGAAGGCGGTGCGCGCTTTGCCTATCACAATGATCCGGTGAAAACGGCCGAAGCCTACAATGCGCGCGGCTGGGCCACGCTGCATGATCTTGGCTGGTTGGATGAGGAGGGTTTTCTCTTCCTGTCTGATCGGCGGGCCGATTTGATTCTCTCGGGCGGCGTGAATGTCTATCCCGCCGAAATCGAGGCCGTGCTGATGACCCATCCGCGCGTCATTGAGGCGGCGGTGATTGGCGTGAAGGATCCCGAATTTGGCGAAAGACCGCGCGCCCTGGTGGTGGCGCGTGACGGGGGTGGCGATGGCGCCCTGGCCGAGGAATTGCTGGCCCTTTGCCGCGCTGAATTGGCCGGGCCGAAGCAGCCCCGCGCGGTTGAGTTTGTCGCGGAATTGCCGCGCAGTGAGGCGGGCAAATTACTTCGGCGGGTCTTGAAGGAACGCTACCTGTAATTTGGTATTGCGCCACGAAACGCCCCCGGCGGGCCTATCCACCGCGCAAGCCAAGCCGGGTCACGCGCGCTTCTTCCTCATCAATCGTACGCTTGATGAAGGCGGCATAATCCGTAGGGTTCAGATATTCGACCGGCATATCCAAGCGGTCGAGTGTTGCAAGATGCGATGGATCATTCAGCGCTGTGCGGAAACCCTGATGCAGTTTTTCGACAATATCCGGGTCCATCCCGGCCGGCCCGACCAGCCCATAGGGTGAGGTGATCACCATATCCTGATAGCCAAGATCAAGCAGCGTCGGCACATCGGGCAGCTTCTTGCTGCGCTGCCGTGTCCAGACATTAAGCGCGCGAAGCCGCCCTTCTGCAATCATCGGCAGCGTGCCGGAGCCAGCCGAGCAGGCTTCGATATGTCCACCGAGCAGGCTTGGTATGGCGTCGCCTTCACCGCGGTAGGGCACATGCACAATGTCCAGCTTCTCACGCGTGGCGAGATCAATATTCGCGAGATGCGGCGTACCATTCGCGCCCGTATTGCCGACGCGTATTTCGCCCGGACGGCGGCGCGCATCCGCCAACAGATCAGCCCAACGCTGATAAGGGCCATCGCCACGCACGCACATGATGAACAGATAACCGGTCAGATGCATGATCGCGGTGAAATCGGTGCGCGGATTAAAGGGCATGCGTTGCATAAAAGGCAGCCGCATGGCTGGGAGCGGGAATTGCGCGATGGTATAGCCATCGGGCCGTGCGCGGGCGACGCCAGCGGCGGAAAGAGTTGCGCCTGCGCCAGGGCGATTTTCCGTCAGCACCTGCACGCCAAAGGCGCGGGATGCGGCTTCGGCAAAGCCGCGCATTTGCACATCGGTGGCCCCCCCTGGCGGGAAGGGCACCAGCAGCGTGATGGGGCGCGATGGAAAGCTTTGCGCCGCCGCAAGCTTTGGCGCGATGGCGGGGGCCGCGAGGACCGATAGAAGGATTTGTCGGCGATTCATGTTGTTTGCTCCAGTTCCTCGTTGTTTTGTTCGATTTGTCTTGTTCGACAGTTTTCAAAGCGTGCGGGCGATGATTTCCCGCATCACTTCAGAAGAACCACCATAGATGCGCCCAACCCGCGCATCCGCCCAGGCACGGCCAATATCATATTCGGCCATATAGCCATAGCCGCCATGCATTTGCAGAAAATCATCCAGCAGGCGGTTCTGCATTTCGGTGCCGAGCAGCTTGGCCGCGGCAGCGTCTTCGGCAGTAAGCTCGCCCTTCATATGGCGCGCGATGCAATCATCCAAATAGATGCGGAACATGCCAATCTCGGCCTTAGCTTGCGCGAGCTTGAAGCGATGTACCTGGAAATCGAAGACCTTTTGCCCGAAGATCTGGCGCTGCTTCGTATAGGCGATGGTCTGGTGCAGCATGGCTTCCATGCTCGTACCGCAACGGATGGCGATGATCAGGCGTTCCTGCGGCAATTGATGCATCAATTGGCGGAAGCCGGCATTTTCCTCGCCCAAAAGATGGCTGATCGGCACGCGCACATCCTGAAAGAAAAGCTCACTTGTGTCCTGCGCATGCAGGCCGATTTTCTCAAGATTGCGGCCTTTGGTGAAGCCGGGCGTGTTTTCCTCTACACAAATCAGCGAAAGCCCGCGGCTGCCGCCCTGCGGGTCCGTGCGGCAAACCACGATCACCAGGCCGGCATTCTGGCCGTTGGAAATGAAAGTCTTGGCGCCATTGATCACCCAATGATCACCATCACGCGTGGCCGAGGTGCGGATCGCCTTCAAATCACTGCCCATGCCAGGCTCAGTCATAGCGATGGCGCCGATCACCTCACCCGCCGCCATTTTGGGTAGCCAGGCGCGTTGTTGTTCGGCGCGCGCATAGGCGAGGATATAGGGCACAACAATGTCGGAATGGAGTTGAAAGGCAACGCCCGAGGCATTCACGCGGGCCAATTCCTCGATCACCACGGCGGCATGGCAAAAATCCCCGCCGCAACCGCCAAATTCGTCGGGCAGCATGGTGCAGAGAAAACCTTGCGCGCCGGCCTTATGCCATAGATCGCGCGGGACTTGGCCTGCGCGTTCCCAATCGCGATGGAAGGGTACCACTTCCCTTTCGATGAAGCGGCGCAATTGGTTGCGGAATAATTCATGCTCGGCGGAGAAAATCCGCCGGTGCTTCAGTCCTTGCGCGGCGTTATCCATGGCGCGTTTTCCTTGTTCTTCTGTCGTCAGGATGCCTTGATTAGCTGTTCAATTTCAACAGCAGAAAAGCCAAAGTCGCGCAAAATCGCAGCACTATCTTCGCCGCGCAGCGGTGGGGCGGCACTGGGCTTGGCTTGGCTACGCGAAAAGCGCGGTGCCGGGGTGGGTTCTGCTGCGCCATCCTGCAAGCGGAAATTGCCGCGCGCCTGATTATGCGGGTGATGCGGCGCTTCATCCATGGACAGCACCGGTACGACGCAGCCATCACTCTCGGCAAAAATCTCGGCCCAGGCATCGCGGGTTTTGGTGCGAAACACAGCAGCCAGCTTCGCCTTATGTGCGGGCCAACGGGCTGGGTTCATGCGGTCCTGGAATTCGCTTGCGTCCAGGCCGAGGCGCGCGAGCATTTCCGCAAAGAATTGCGGTTCAATCGGCCCCACCGCGACAAAGCCGCCACAGGCGCAGGCATAGGTATCATAGAAAGATGCGCTGCCATCGAGAAGATTGCCGCCCCGCCCGCCATGCCAACGCCCACGCGCCTTCATGCCATAAAGCGGCGCCATCAACAGCGCGGCACCATCCACCATGGCGGCATCCACCACCTGACCCTGACCACTTTTCGCGCGTTCCAGCAGCGCGGCGAGAATGCCAAGCGCAAGCAACATGCCGCCGCCGCCATAATCGCCGATCAGATTGAGCGGCGGGGCGGGCGGTGCATCCGGCCTTCCCATGGCGTGCAGCGCGCCCGTGAGCGCGATGTAATTGATGTCATGCCCGGCGCGCAGGGCCATAGGCCCACCCTGCCCCCAGCCGGTCATGCGGCCATAGATCAGCTTTGCATGGCGTGCGCAGATTTCATCGGGGCCGAGGCCGAGGCGCTCCATCACGCCTGGGCGAAAACCTTCGATCAGCACATCTAATTCCGTGATCATGCGATGCAGTGCAGCAATGGCGGCCGGGTTCTTGAGATCAAGCACGAGGGAGCGCCGCCCGCGGCTAACAATATCGCGCCGATCACCATCGTGGCCATTCGGGCGGTCGATGCGAATGATCTCAGCGCCCATATCCGCGAGCAGCATGCCGCAGAAAGGGCCGGGGCCAATGCCGGCGAATTCTAAAACCTTAATGCCCTGCAATGGTCCCATCACTCATGCCTCCCGTTATTGTCTTGTTGGATGATGTTCAGTCTGGTGATTGATCCTGGTGAATGGCTTCCGCTTGTCCGGTGTGGGCATGGACCAGCGCCGCAAGGCGCAAGGCGCTTGCCAGTGGCAGGCCCTGCGCGGCGCGGTTTGTATCCACTTCCGCCACCAATGCAGCAAGGCTTTGGCCGCGCTGCGCTGCCGCAGCTTCCAATACCGCCCAGAATTCCGCTTCCAAGGCAATGGAAGTCGCATGCCCTGCCAGGCGAAAGGAGCGCTTGATCAAATGATTTTTCATCTCATGCGCGGCCTGTGCGGAAACCCTGCGCTAACCCAAATAGCTCGCGATCTCGATCAAGTTCCCATCGGGATCGCGACAGTAAACCGACATGATCGGCCCAAGCGCGCCGGCCTTCGCGACTGGCCCCACTTCCACCGCAACGCCACAGGCGCGCAGATATTCCGCCACCTGATCCGATTTCATTGTCACCACGAAGCAAAGATCATCCGTCCCCGGCACGCCGCCGGCCGCGCCCGTGAACCATTCTTCCTGCGTAGCACTTGCCGGGCGCAGATTGATCTTCTGCCCACCGAAGCGGAGTGACGAGCGGCGATGCGGGCCGAATTCCTCCCGCTCCATCCCCAGCACACGCTGATACCAGGAGGCGGAGATTTCCACATCGCGGCAGGTAATGACCAGATGATCCAAGCGATCCACGGCGAAACGCATGATGCTTAGCCTTTTTTCGGCAAACGCGCGGTGACCTCGATTTCAATGCGCATGATATCGGTTTGGAGCCCGGCATGGATCAGCGTGGAAGCCGGGCGTGCCTTGCCAAAAAGCTTGCGGAAGATGGGCAAGCAGGGCTCCCAATCTTCCCGCCGCGGTACAATAGTCAGCACGCGCACCACATCATCCAAGGTGCAGCCGGCTTCGGCCAAGGCGCGGCTGATATTGGCGAAGCATTGTTCGGCCTGCGCCACCACATCGGGGGCGATGGTCATGGTGGCGTAATCATAGCCGGTGGTGCCGGATACCCAAACATAATCGCCATCCACCACCGCGCGGGAATAGCCACTCTCCGCTTCGAATTTGGAACCGGAGGAGATCAAACGGCGTTCATTCATGGCTTGCTGTCCCTGTCATGCGGTGTTTGGCCCGCCCCATTTCTCCAGGCGGAATTTGCGTTCGGTGGAGGCTGGAAATTTTGCGAGCTTATCTGCCGGGCGGATCGGGCGGCGCAGCAATTCCCTGCCGCAATTCGGGCAAAGCCCGCTCGTCGATTTGGTGCGCGCGCAATCCACACACCAGGCGCATTCAAAGGAACAGATCAGCGCATCGCGGCTTTCCGGTGGCAGATCGTGCCCGCAGCATTCGCAATTGGGTCTCAGTTCCAGCATGGGTCTTGTCCTTTCACGGCGCGACGACGATACGCGCGACAAGCCGCCGCACGATTGGCAGCACCACCAGCACGGTAGGGAAGGCAATGACCCAGGAAGAAAGCCACGCAATCGGCCAACCCGCCAGAAACTTGGCCCCCGGCCCCAAAGCCAGCAGTGTTGAGATGCCGGAGATGATGATGGTCATGATCCCGGATAGGATGAAGCCCGTCACCGGCAGCGTGAAGCGCGGGGGCAGGCGACGATCCTCTGTGGCGCTCACTCCAGACCCTCATAGAAATCATTGCCCTTGTCATCCATGACGATAAAGGCCGGGAAATCCTCAACCTCAATCCGCCAAACCGCTTCCATGCCGAGTTCCGGGTATTCCAGCACCTCAACCTTCTTGATGCAGTCCTGTGCCAAGCGCGCGGCGGGGCCGCCGACGGAGCCCAGATAGAAGCCGCCATATTTCTCGCAGGCATTCAACACGGCCTTGGAACGATTACCCTTGGCCAGCATCACCATGGAACCACCAGCGCTTTGAAAGGCTTCCACATAGGAATCCATCCGCCCCGCCGTTGTGGGGCCGAAGGAACCGGTCGCCATACCGGTCGGCGTCTTGGCGGGCCCCGCGTAATAGACCGGATGGTCCTTCATATATTGCGGCAGACCCTGCCCGGCATCCAGCCGTTCCTGTAATTTCGCATGCGCAATGTCACGCGACACCACCATGGTGCCGGTCAGGCTAACGCGCGTTTTCACCGGGTATTTGGAAAGGGTCGCGCGAATATCGCTCATGGGGCGGGACAGGTCTATCTTCACCACTTCCCCATTCAGGATATCGGCGGTTGCTTCCGGCAGATACTTCGCCGGATCATGTTCCAGATCCTCCACGAAAACACCCTCAGGCGTGATCTTCGCCTTGATCTGCCGATCCGCCGAACAGGAAACGCCAATGCCAATCGGTAGGCTCGCGCCATGTCGCGCAAGCCGCACCACGCGCACATCATGGCAGAAATACTTGCCGCCGAATTGTGCGCCAATGCCAAGGTTTTGCGTGAGCTTATGCACCTCCGCTTCCAGCGCCGTATCGCGGAAGGCATGACCGGAAAGATCACCCGATGTCGGCAGCGCATCCAGCCATTTCGTACTGGCAAGCTTCACGGTTTTCAGCGTCGCTTCCGCGCTGGTGCCACCAATAACAATTGCGAGATGATAGGGCGGGCAGGCGCTGGTGCCGAGGGTCTTGATCTTTTCTTCCAAAAACGCGAGCAACTTCGGCTTGTTCAGCACAGCGCGCGTTTGCTGAAACAGAAAGGTCTTGTTGGCGGAACCGCCGCCCTTCAGCACGAACATCAGATGCATTTCATCGGCGTGGTAATCACCGGGCTGTGCCATGATGGAAAACTCAACGGGCAGATTATTGCCGGTATTCTTTTCCTCATACATTGTGATCGGCGCCATTTGCGAATAGCGCAGATTGGTTTCCGTATAGGTACGATGCACGCCGTAGGACAGCGCCTCTTCCTCATCGCCTTCCACCCAAACGCGCTGGCCCTTCTTGCCGAAGACAATTGCGGTGCCGGTATCCTGGCACATGGGCAAAACACCGCCGGCGGCGATATTGGCGTTTTTCAGCAGATCGAGTGCGACGAAGCGATCATTCGCACTCGCTTCCGCGTCCTGCAAAATCTTCGCAAGCTGCGCCAGATGCGCCGGGCGCAACAGATGGGACACATCCTTGCAGGCTTGGAAGGCGAGGGCTTCCAGCGCGGCAGGCTTTACCTTCAGCACGGTCTTGCCATCCACCTGGATAGTGGAAACGCCATCAATCGGCAGCTCGCGCCAGGGCGTGGTATCGGCGCCGAGCGGGAACATGGGTGAATAGCGGAAATTTTCCGGGCGCGCCGGGGCGGCGGCATCAAGCGGCGGTGTCATGGGCATTCTCCAACCATCAACCTATTCGCGGCTCCTTGGCCGCGTTCTTCGAGCAGTCTTTTACCAGCAGCGGCGGAAAACCGACAAACCCTCAATCCCGCCCATCGCGCCAGCGATTCTGCGCCATGGTCCAGGCAATGCCGAAGGCGCGGAATTCATGGCCCGCAATGCGGCGGAGCTTTTTCTCGACCGGCGCCGCAATATCGGCCAAGGCCGTGCCATTGCTCGCCTTGGCCAATTCGCGCCCGAGCGCGGTCGCCAAAGCCACGCCGCGGCCATTGCAGCCGGTCCAGGTCAGCACACCCGGCGCCAATTCATAGACATGCGGCATCTTGTCATCAGTGGCGGCGACATAGCCCCACCAGATGTAATCGAATTGCACATCGCCAATTTGCGGAAAAACGCGCTTGACCCGCTCCGTGATTCGCGCACGAATGCGCCCTTCCCAGCCAAAGGGCACGATCAAGCCGCCACCCGTTACCAGCCTTCCATTCGCATCGAAGCGATAGAAGTAAAGATCGCCCTGCGTGTCCGATAGCGCATGCCCCTGCGGCAGGATGGATTTGCGCACATTATCGGACAGTACCGATGTACCCATCTGATATGACCGCACGGGCACAATGCTTTGTTTTAGTCCCGGCCAGAAATCCCCGGTATAGGCATGGGTTGCGATAATCACGCGTTCCGCATGCAACACGCCGCGCGGTGTTTCCACCGCCCAGCCGCCCGGCACCTGCCTGATGGCGCGCACCGGGCCACCGGTATGCACCACGGCCCCCGCGCGCATCGCCGCCGCCGCCAGGCCGCGCGCATAGCCCAGCGGATTGATCCGCCCGCCGGTCTTATTCTCCCACCCGCCATACCAGTAATCCGTGCCGGACAGGGAGGCCATTTCCGCCCGATCCACCATGCGCACGGGGGCGCCTCGGCGGCCCCATTGCTCGACGCGCGATGCGGCGAGCTTCATGCGTGAAGGCCGATGCGCCGGCTGAATCCAGCCATTCTGCACTGCCTCGGCTGGGATATCGTGCTTGCGGATCAGGTCAAACACCAAGGATGCGCTATCGCGGATCAGCCCGACCAATGCCTCGCCCTTGTCGCGCCCGCCATTTTCACGCGCGACACTGGCAACAATCGCATCGGGATCAAGGCGTGAGAGGTTTGGGATCACCTGGCCGTTATTGCGCCCGGAAGCACCCCAGCCGATCTCTGCGCCCTCCAGCACTGTCACCGGCACGCCGGCTTCGGCCAAATGCAGCGCCGCCGATAGCCCGGTGAAGCCAGCGCCCACCACCGCAACCCCGGTGCGCGCCTCGCCCAGCAGCGGTTCCGTCGCCGGTGGCGCGGGCGCGGTGGCGGCCCAAAGGCTGGAGGGCATTGGTGTATTCATGCGCTTTTCCTTCCGGTGAACAGCACCGCGGAGAGCATCCCGGCAACGGCCAAGCCTGCCCCCAGAATTTGCAGCAGGGAAAGCGGTTCGCGCAACCAAAGCCCCGCCAGTAGCAGCGCGACCACGGGGACCATGACGGAAAGCGTGGCAGCGCGCGTCGCGCCCAGCAGTTCCACCGCGCGGGCGAAGAAGAACATCGCCACACAGCCAAGCACCAGGCCCTGAGCGATCAAGTGAAACAGCACCAAGCCCGCCGGCATGGCAAAGACCTCGGCCGCGCGCAGCGGCAGCCAAAAGGGCAGGATCGCCAAGCCCGAGACAATGGTGATGGCAGCGGTGGCGGGAATCGCCGGCACCTGCCAGCGGCGCAGCAGTAGCGTGAACACCGCCCAGGTGGCGCCGGATGCCATCAGCAGCAAATCGCCGCGCCAGGCGCCGGGGTTATCCCCCATCACGCCATCCCAGCCGATCATGAGCACCCCCATCACCATGATACTGAGCGCGAGCGCCCGCCCGCGTGTCGGCCATTCCTTGAGCAGCGGTATGGCAAGCAAGGCGCCGACAATGGGGGAGGTCATGGGCGCAATCGTCCCGCCATGCGATGCCGGCGCATAAACCAGCGCCACCAGGAACAACAGCAGATTGGGCGCGCCGCCAAACAGCGCGAGCAACAGAATGCGCTTGAGTCCAAGCCGCAGTAGCGTGGCCCGCGCCGCCCAGGCGAAGGGCATCAGCGCCATCATACCAACGCCGTAGCGGAATGCGGCCAGGTCAAAACTGCCGAAGCTGCCATCCGCCAAAACGGGGCGCGCCACCACCGCATGGCCGCCCCAGATCAGGGCAGAGGCCATGCCAAAGGCGAGCCCCAGGATGAGTTTCGGGATCATCGCCCCCCTTTGCACCCAACCAAGCCTAAACGATAGGCGAAAAGGCAACGCGCTTCCCTGAATCTGCGGTCAGGTTTACAGCAGGTGCAACCGCACGAAAGGCTTTCGCATGTTCTACGAACCGCATCTGGGCCACGGCCTGCCGCATGACCCCTTCAAGGCCATTATCGCGCCGCGCCCAATCGGCTGGATTTCGAGCCTTGATACGCAAGGCAGGCCCAATCTGGCGCCCTATAGTTTTTTCAACGCCGTGCATTCCAGCCCGCCCATGCTGGCTTTCACTAGCGAAAGCATGAAGCACAGCGCGGCGAATGCGATTGCAACCGGGGAATTCGTCTTCAACCTCTGCACGCGGGCCTTGTTTGATGCGATGAACATTTCCTCAGACACTTTGCCCGAATGTGTCAGTGAATTTGAAGCCGCCGGGCTTGCCACTGCGCCCTGCCGCATTGTGAAGGCACCGCGCGTGGCCGCTGCGCCAGCCGCCTTGGAATGCAAGGTGACGCATTCCATGCAATTGCAGGATTTGAATGGCGCGCCGCTGAAGGGCTGGATCATCATCGGCCAGGTGGTCGGCGTGCATATAGATGAGGCCTATATTACCAATGGCCGGTTTGACACGGCCAAGGCGCAGCCGCTCGCGCGCTGCGGGTATCGCGATTACGCGGCGGTGACGGAAATGTTCGAAGCGCTGCGCCCAACCGATGGCGGCGGTTATGCGCCGGGGCAGCGGGATAAGTAGCTCAAGTCAGAAATGGCTCCAGCCGCCTTGCGGTAGCGTGATGGCGGCACCGGAGGCATCACGCACCACAACCCCATCACCCGCAACAAAGCGCCCAAGCCGCGCCACAGGCACGCCGGCCTTGATGCAGGCGGCCTGCACGGCTTTCGCATCTTCCGGCGCGGCGGCAAAGAGTAATTCGTAATCGTCGCCGCCCGTCAGCAATAGCGGCAGCAGCGCGGCATCACGCGCCAAGGCAGCACTGGCAGAAGCAGAAAGCGGCAGCGCAGCGGCGGCGATTTCTGCCCCGCATCCCGCGGCGCGGCAGAGATGCCCCAAATCCTGCACCAACCCATCCGAGACATCCATCGCCGCCCGCGCCGCGCCGTGCAAAGCCTGCCCCAAGGCCAAACGCGGTTCCGGCAAGCGGTAGCGCCGCGCCAAATGCCCTTCCGCATCTGTGGCCAACTTGCCCTGCAAAACCCGCAACCCCAGCGCGGCATCGCCAATACTGCCGGAAACCCAAATCTCATCACCAATGCGCGCACCGCGCCGATACAAAGCCTGCCCCGGCGGCACAACCCCGATAATGGTCAGCGAAAAACAGGCCGGGCCGGGTGTGGCCACCGTATCACCGCCCAAGACCGCCAAGCCAAAACGCTGCTGATCATCGGCCAGGCCCGCGACGAAATCCGCAATCCAGGAAGCTGCCGTGCCGCGCGTAAACGCCGTGGTCATCAGATAGCCGAGTGGCGCCGCCCCCATCGCTGCAAGATCGGACAGATTCACTCGCAGTAATTTGCGCGCAATCATGCCGGGGGGATCATCGGGCAGGAAATGCACGCCTTCCACCAGCGCATCAGCGGCCAGCACCAATTGCTGTCCGGCGGGCGGCGTCAGCAACGCAGCATCGTCACTCAGATCCAGCGCGCCATCACCCGCCAGCGGGCGGAAATGCCGCGCGATCAAGGCGAATTCGCGGGGCAGGCCCATGGCGCGCTTCAAGCGCCCGATGCGAAATCCGCCGGGCGCAGCCGATGCGCCAGCGTATCCAGCACGCCATTGGCGAAGCGCGTTGCTTCCTCATCCAGAAAACCCGCCGCGATATCCAGATATTCGTTGATCACCACACGTGCCGGCGGTTCATGCGCCTGCATCAGCTCGCCCGTCGCGGCGCGCAGCAAGGCACGTAATACGGGGTCAAGCCGGTCCAAGGTCCAGCCCTTTTGCAGACAATCCCTGATCGCGGCATCAGCGGCTTCGGCGTTATCCGCCACCTGCTTTAAGATCGCCTGGAACAGCGGAATATGCGCTTCCGGCACGCCGCCTTCTTCGAATTCAATCGGGCCAGCCGGCGCGCCAATACGGTGGCGAATGAACTGATCCGCGACTGTTTCCACTGTTTCGCCGGTATGCTCGCTCTGGAACAGCGCCTGCACCGCAGCAACGCGGGCGCCGGTACGTGGGCGCGCAGGCGCGCACCTTCCGGCCTTCATGCAAGCCCCCAGCCCCGCGCCAGGGCGATTTGCGCGACAAGCGCATGCGCCGCTTCAATGCCCTTATTCATGCGATCAGCGCGCGACCGCGCCTCTGCCTGCGCCAGGCTATCCACCGTCAGCAAGCCAAAGCCAATCGGCGCGCCATTTTCCACCGTCAGATCCATCACGCCCTTGCAAACCGCGTCGCAGATGAAGCTGTAGTGATCCGTCTCACCCTTCACCACGCAGCCGAGTAGCAAATAACCATCCCAGCGGCGCCTGGCCTTCATCGCCATGCGAAGTGCAGCCGGCAATTCAAACCCGCCCGCGACATCCACGGTCTCAACCTCGGCCTGCAAATCCTGAAACACTGCCATGGCCCCCAGCCGCATGCCTTCGACAACCTTGCGGTAGTAGGGCGCCTGAATCACCAGAATGCGCGGCGCGTCACCGGCAAGATATGCGCGGCCCCGGGCAGGCGAATCAACTGTGCTCATGGCGTTTTCTCCGATGGTATGGGACGAGTTTCCAGCACTTGCAGCCCGTAACCTTCCAGCCCAATCAGCGGGCGCGGATTATTGGAAAGCCGAATGATGCGTTTGACGCCCAGATCATTCAGGATTTGCGCGCCAATGCCGTAGTCGCGAATCTCTGGTGCGATCGCATTCGTGGCGCCACGCTTCAGGCGAATGGAAAGCGCATCGGGGCGCGGATCGCGCAGCAGCACCACCACACCGCGCCCCGCCGCATCAATGATGCGCATCGCCGCATGCAAATCGCCAAGCCCGCGGCCCGAGACAATTTCCCGAAACAGCGACGCCGCATGCATGCGCACCAGTACGGGCGCATCGCCACTGACATCACCCTTCACCAGCGCCAGATGTTCTCCGGGTGCCACCGTGCTTTCATAAACAACGGCGCGCCAAGTGCCGCCGATGGCCTGTTCAACCTCACCTTCCTCAACGCGGCGCACCAGCTTTTCCGTCCGGCGCCGATGCGCGATCAGATCGGCGATGGTGCCAAGCTTCAGCCCATGCTGCTGCGCAAAGGCCACCAGATCAGGCATGCGCGCCATGCTGCCATCATCATTCATAATCTCGCAGATCACGCCGGAGGGATTGAGCCCCGCAAGCCGCGCGAAATCCACTGCCGCTTCGGTATGGCCCGCGCGCACCAGCGTGCCACCTTCGCGCGCCACCAACGGAAAGACATGGCCGGGGGTCACAATATGCTCGCGCCCCAATTCAGGATTGATCGCAACTGCAACCGTGCGCGCGCGATCCGCGGCTGAAATCCCCGTTGTCACGCCATCACGCGCTTCGATGGAAACGGTGAAGGCGGTTTGGTGGCGCGTGCCATTGGATTGCGCCATCAGCGGCAGGCCCAGCTGATCCACCCGTGCGCGCGTCATGGAAAGGCAGATCAGGCCGCGCGCATGACGCGCCATGAAATTGATTGCATCCGGCGTCGCGAATTGCGCGGGGATGACCAGATCGCCCTCATTCTCGCGATCCTCATCATCCACCAGGATGAACATGCGCCCCCGGCGCGCTTCTTCCAGTAATTCTCCAGTCGGCGAAAGAAATTCCGCCAAGGATGTACGAAAGGCGGTCTTGCTTGAATGGGAAGTCATGCCCTGAACTCCATCATGCGGGCGACGTAACGGGCCAGCGTGTCTATTTCGATATTGACGAGATCACGAGGCTGGAGCGTGCCAAAGCTTGTCATCGCGGCTGTATGGCGGATGATGTTGACGCCAAAGGTCGCGCCGTCAACCTCATTCACTGTCAGCGAAACACCATCAAGGGCAACCGAACCTTTCGGCGCGATGAATGGCGCCAGTGCCTTCGGCGCACGAAAGCGCCAGCGGACCGAGGCATTTTCCGGCGTCGCGGAGATCACCTCTGCTACGCCATCCACATGGCCGGACACCAGATGCCCGCCCAGTTCATCGCCTAGGCGCAGCGCGCGTTCCAGATTGACCTTCTGCCCCGCCTTCCAACCGCCAAGGGTGGTTTTTGCGACGGTCTCAGCCGAGGCATCCACGCTGAAGGAATCCGCCGACAACTGCACCACAGTGAGGCACACGCCCGAACAGCAAATGGAAGCACCAAGCACAGCCGGTGTTAGTTGCAGCAGAAAATCCGGCGTCACGCCCATCACCAGGCGCAAATCATGCCCGCCGCCAATCGGCTGCACCTCTCTGACCGTGCCAAGGGCGGTGACGATACCGGTGAACATGGCGCTAATCCTCAATTTGTTCGAATTCAGAGAGCATATCATCGCCCAGCACTCTTTGCGCCATGCGACGAAACCGAGGCATGGCGCTGAGCGCGGCAAGACGCAAGCCCTGAAGCGCCGGATGCCCATCGCCGCCCATCACGGCGGGGGCGTGGAACCAAACCAGCCGATCCACCAGGCCCTGGCGGAGCAGCGCCGCCGCCAGCCCCGCGCCGCCTTCGGCCAGCACGCGCGTCACGCCGCGCCGGCCGAGGGCACGGAGCAGGGAAGGCAGATCAAGCCCGCCCCCCGCATGGGCCGGCACCGTCACAATATCCGCCCCGGCGGCCATGAAAGGCGCCTGCGCTGCCGGCGCATGGCCGGGCGCGGTGATGATCAGTACTGGCGCCACCTGCGCGCCCTGCACCAGCCGGGCAGCGGGCGGTGTGCGCAGCCGGGCATCCGCCACCACGCGGAGCATCGGCACACGCTCCATGCCCGGGATGCGGCAGGTCAGGTCCGGATCATCGGCCAGCACCGTGCCGGAACCAACCAGGATCGCATCATGCCGCGCGCGCAGCGCATGCACTTCGCGCCGCGCCGCTTTCCCCGTGATCCAGCGGCTTTCGCCCGTAGCGGTGGCGATACGGCCATCAAGGGTGGAAGCCAGCTTCAGCGTCACTAACGGCATGCCCGCCTGGATGCGGCGAAAAAACCCGGCATTGAGCGCGCGGGCTTCGGCTTCCAACAGGCCCTCTTCCACGGTAATGCCCGCACCGCGCAGCATGGCCAGCCCACGGCCATTCACGCGCGGGTCGGGATCACGCATCGCCATCACCACGCGGGTGATTCCGGCCTCTGCCAGGGCTTCACAACAGGGGGGCGTACGACCGTGATGGGAACAGGGTTCCAGCGTCACGTAAGTGGTGGCACCGCGCGCTGCATCACCAGCGCGGCGGAGCGCTTCGGTTTCCGCATGGGGGCGGCCACCCGGCTGGGTCCAGCCACGGCCAATCACACGGCTATCCTTCACCAGCACGCAGCCTACGGCAGGGTTCGGCCAGGCATTGCCCAGCCCCCGCCGCGCGAGGGCCAGCGCCGCGCGCATGTGAAGCAGATCATCCATCATCGCGGCATCATCTGGGTCAGCGCCAGATAAGCACTAATCTTTTCTCCCCAATTCACCGAGAAATGCCTGAAAATCCTTCGCCTCGCCAAAATTGCGATAGACGCTGGCAAAGCGCACATAGGCCACCTGATCCAATTCCTTCAGCGTTTCCATCACAATTTCCCCGATCTTGTTGGACGGGATATCGCTTTCGCCTTCGGTTTCCAGCCGGCGCTGGATGGAATTCACCAGTTTTTCGATCCTATCCTCATCCACCGGGCGCTTGCGCAAGGCAACGCGAATGGACCGGGCGAGCTTTTCACGCTCAAACGGCACCCGCCTACCATCGGTCTTGATCACGGTAATGTCGCGCAGCTGCACCCGCTCAAACGTCGTGAAACGCGCGCCGCATTCGGGGCAGGCGCGGCGGCGGCGAATGGCCGCGCTATCTTCCGCCGGGCGGCTATCCTTGACTTGCGTATCCTCAAATCCGCAGAAAGGGCACCTCATACCGGATAGATCGGGAAGCAATGGCAAAGATCCATCACCCGCGCCTTTACCGAAGCTTCCACCGCGCCATTGCCGGCTTCATCATTTGCCCGCGCGGCGCCATCCAGCACTTCACCGATCAGCGTGCCGATCTGGCGGAATTCCGTTTCCCCAAAGCCGCGCGTGGTGCCGGCGGGCGTGCCAAGGCGCACACCGGAAGTCACCATCGGCTTTTCGGGATCAAAGGGAATGGCGTTCTTGTTGCAGGTGAGATGCGCGCGATTGAGTGCGCCTTCCGCGACCTTTCCGGTCAGCCTCTTCGGGCGCAGATCAACCAGCAACAAATGATTATCCGTGCCACCCGTCACCAGATCCAAACCCTGCGCCTGCAATTCACTCGCCAGCGCCTTGGCATTGGCGACTATCTGGCGCGAATAGCCGCGGAATTCCGGACGCAGAGCCTCCCCGAATGCAACTGCCTTGGCCGCGATCACATGCATCAGCGGCCCGCCTTGCAGGCCAGGGAAGACAGCGCTGTTGAACTTCTTCGCCAGCGCTTGGTCATTCGTCAAAATCATACCGCCACGCGGGCCACGTAGCGTCTTATGCGTGGTGGTGGTCGCGACATGCGCATGCGGGAAGGGGGAGGGATGCACCCCACCCGCTACCAGCCCCGCGAAATGCGCCATATCCACCATGAAATAGGCACCGACCTCATCGGCAATAGCGCGGAAGGCCGCGAAATCCCAAATACGCGCATAGGCGCTGCCACCCGCGATAATCAGCTTCGGCTTCGCTTCACGCGCAATGCGCGCCACTTCCGCCATATCAATCTGCTGATCTTCGCGCCGCACCGTGTACGGCACTGGCTTGAACCATTTGCCCGATAGGTTCGCGAGTGACCCATGCGTCAAATGCCCACCAGCCGCCAGATCAAGCCCCATGAAGCAATCACCGGGCTGCAATAGCGCGAGGAACACGGCTTGGTTGGCCTGCGCGCCCGAATGCGGCTGCACATTGGCAAAGCCACATTCAAACAGCTTGCAGGCGCGTTCAATCGCGAGCCTTTCGGCGATATCCACCGCCTCACACCCGCCGTAATAGCGCCGCCCCGGATAACCCTCAGCATACTTGTTCGTCATCACCGACCCTTGCGCTTCCATCACAGCGCGGGAGACGATGTTTTCAGACGCAATCAGCTCAATCCCATCCTGTTCGCGCACTAATTCCTGCGCAACGGCCGCGGCAATTTCGGGATCGGATGCCGCCAGGCTTGCGGTGAAGAAGCCAGCGGGGGGCGGGGCGGCGCAGAGGCCTTCCGGCGCACGAACCAGGGCGGGGAGGGGGTTTTTCATGCTCATGGTTTTGCGCCCGCGGCACCCTGTTTGGCAAGCATGGCATCAAGCTTTAGTACCCGCTCCAAATGCCGCCCGCCGTCGAAGGGTGAGCCCAGAAAGGCGCGGATGGCATCCAGCGCGACCTCAATCCCCATCATGCGGGCGCCAAGGCAGGCGATGTTGGTGTTGTTATGGGCGCGCGTGAGCCGCGCCTCGGTCGCGTTATGCAGGACGGCAGCGCGAATGCCGGGGTGGCGATTTGCCGCCATTGCCATGCCAATCCCAGTGCCGCAGACCAGAATGCCGAAGCCGTCCGTCCCCGCCACCCGCGCGCAAACCGCATGGGCGAAATCCGGGTAATCCACCGATTCCGGGCCATGGGTGCCGAGGTCATCAAAACTCAGCCCCTCCGCTTCCAAAGCGGCTTTCAACGCCTGTTTGAGCGGCAAGCCGGCATGGTCAGAGGCGATGGGGATGGGCATGGCGGGTGGCTCCGTGAACCGGGAGTCTTTCACTTACCCCAAACCCCCGCGATTCGCAGCCGGGTTTTCAGTCGAAAACCTGCCCCCAAGCGGTGCGCAGCGCCTGATCCACCTGCGCCATCTTGGCCGGAACGCCAAGCGCCTGCAGGCTGGTGACGCCATGCTCCGCAATGCCGCAGGGCACAATGCCGCCGAAATGGCCAAGATCAGGCGCTACATTCAACGCCACGCCATGCCAGGACACCCAGCGCGTCACGCGCACCCCAATGGCGCCGATCTTGGCTTCCTGCCCGGTCGCGCGATCCGCCACCCAAATCCCCACCCGGCCTTCGCGCCTTTCGCCCTGCACGCCGAAATGCGCCAATGTGCGGATCATCCAATCTTCCAGCCCGGCGATAAAGGCGCGCACATCGCGCGCCGGGATGCCGCCATGGGGGCGATGCAGATCCAGCATCACATACCCCGTGCGCTGGCCCGGCCCGTGATAAGTCCATTGCCCGCCGCGCCCGGCCTCAAACACCGGGAAGCGGGCATCGCGTAAATCCTCCGCGCGCGCTGAGGTACCAGCCGTATAGCTGGGCGGATGTTCCACCAGCCACACAGCCTCCCCCGCCGCCCCCGCCCTGATGGCCCCAGCGCGGCTTTCCATGCGCGCGAGCGTATCGGCATAGGGGGTCAGGCCCGGCAGGGTTTCCCATTCAAGGGCGGGCGTTGTTGATTCAGCATTCATCGGCTATAGCGCCCGCGTTGTACCTGGTTTGCGGCCATGGCGGAATGGTAGACGCGCCAGCTTGAGGTGCTGGTGGGGGCAACCCCGTGGAAGTTCGAATCTTCTTGGCCGCACCATATCCCACCCTTTCGGGTGTTGCCGGGTAAGGTTTCCCTCATGGATGATGATTTCCGCAAAGCCGCGCTGGATTACCACCGGCTGCCCCGCCCCGGAAAGCTTTCCGTCACGCCGACCAAGCGGATGGAAACCCAACGCGACCTTGGCCTGGCCTATTCGCCCGGCGTCGCTGCAGCCTGTGAGGCCATAGCGGCCGACACAAGCGCTGCCTTCGAATATACCGCGCGCGGCAATCTGGTGGCGGGGTGGGAACAGCATGCGCTGCAGGACTGGCAGGTGGCCATATTGGCGACCCTGGTCAGCAGCTCCGCCCGGCCAGAGGAGCTGGACGCGGTCGTGCCGCGGTTGCGCCGGACGACCATCGCGACCGGCACTGCCTGGGTGCGGAGCCCACTCCCCTGATCCGCACGCCAGGGCGCTGTGGCTTTTATCCCGCTCGCCCCGCCCCCACATCCCGCGCATGAGCAAACCCCCCGCCCCGCGCGCCCCTTCTGCCGCCGTGGCCGCCTTTCTGGATCAGGCGGCGAGTGTGCCGGCCTTGCGCACCGCGCCCGCGACGGTGGCGCGGCTTATCTTCGCCATTGATGCCACTGCATCGCGTGAGCGTACCTGGGATCAGGCAGCGGGGCTGACGGCGGAGATGTTGCAGGCCGCGCAGGGCATTGGCGGGCTTGCGCTCTCGCTCGCCTATTACCGTGGCTATGGCGAATTTCGCGCAACACCTTTCTTGAAGGATGCGGCGGATTTGGCGCGGCGGCTTTCTGGTGTTTCCTGCCTGGGTGGCAAGACGCAGATCCAGGCGGTGCTGGATCATGCGCTGGATGAGACGAAGCGGGAGAGGATCAGGGCGCTGATTTTCATCGGCGATGCCATGGAAGAAGATGCAGATGCGCTATGCCATACGGCTGGTGAGCTCGGCCTGCGCGGCACGCCGGCCTTTGTTTTCCATGAGGGCGCTGATTACGTGGCAGGGGCGGTGTTTGGGCACATCGCGCGGCTGAGCGGCGGCGCCTATCTGCCCTTTGATTCGGCGGCGATTGGGCAATTGCGCGATTTGCTGCGCGCCATTGCGGTTTATGCGGCGGGCGGGCAGGGCGCCTTGGCGCGGCTGCCGGGGGCCGCGGCGCGGCAGGTGGCGGGGCTATTGCCCAAGCCGAAAGCCGGCGCATGACCTGGCTTGCACTTGGCGCCATTGCGCTGTTTTTACTTTTTCTGCTGCTGCGCGCTTTTGCCAATGCGCCGGTGGCGCGCGTGAAGCAATTCGGCGCGGTGGTCTTGGCGTCTATCGGCGCGGTGTTGTTGCTGCTTGGGCTTTTTACGGCGCGCGGGCAGCAGACGCTCATTTCCCTTGCCTTCTTCCTGCCGCTGATCCTGCAATGGGCGCAGCGCTGGCGCACCAATAAGCGCTTCGGCAGCCCGGCACCGCAAACCGGCGCGGCAAATAGCCTGGAAACTGCCTTTCTGATCATGACGCTGGACCATGATAGCGGGCGCATGACGGGCAGCGTGAAGGCCGGTCAATTCGCTGGACGAGACCTCGCCACGCTGACCCTGCCGGAGCTTCTGGCGCTGCTGGACGAATGCCAAGCCGCGGATATTGATTCGGTCGCGCTGCTGGAAGCCTGGCTTGATCGCACGCATCCTGATTGGCGCAATGAACCCGCCGCCGAACCGCGCAGCGCGGCAATGACGCGGGAGGAGGCTTTGGAGATTCTCGGCCTCACGGAAGGCGCGGATGAGGATGCAATTCGCGCCGCCCATCGCCGCCTGATGAAAACGGCGCATCCGGATCAGGGTGGTAGCGCCTGGTTGGCGGCGCGCATCAATGCTGCGCGAGACTTATTGCTCGGCTAATCAGCTTCGGCGCTGCGCTTCCCGCCGCGCGATCCAGGTGGTGGCCAGAAAAATTATCAGCGCGCCGGCATAGGTTGTCAGCGCCGGTTCCTCGCTGAAGACCAGCCAGCCCATCAGGCTGGCCCAGACCAGATCAAGAAACTTCACCGGCTGGGTCGCCGACATATCGGCCAAGCGGAAGGCTTCGGTCAGGAACCAATGCCCAACACTACCGAGGATGCCGGTCAGCACAAACCAAGCCCATTGCTCCGCACTCGGCCAGGCCCAGACCGCGACCGCAAAGGGTAGTGTGAAAACTGCAACCATGATGGATTGCCAGGCAACGATTACCTCTGGCTTGTCGTGGCGCGTCAGTGCCTTGGTGATCAGGAAGGACGCGGCGAATAACGGTGTGCTGGAAAGCATCACCAGATTCCAATAGCCGCCATCACCGCTGAGGCCGGGCGCCACCACAATCAGCACGCCGAGAAAGCCGATGCCGGCAGCGATCCAGCGCGCGCGGATCATGGGCTCACCCAAAAATAATACTGCACCGGCCATGATGAAAATCGGCCCGGTAAAGCCCATGGCGGTCATATCCGCCATGGCAACATGCGGCAAAGCGATGAACCAAAGAATCAGGCCAAGGGTGTGCACCAGGCCGCGCCAGATTTGCCCGCGCAGGTTATGCGGCATCCAGGCCATGACGCCGCCGCGCAGCATGAAGGGCAGCATCACCACAATGCCCATCAGGTAGCGCAGAAACTGCACCTGCAAGGGATCAAGTTCATTGGTCATTCGCCGCATGATGGTGTTCAGCAGCGCGAATACCAGGCCAGCAATCGCAATAAAGGCCATGCCGCGCAGCACCGCATGCCGGGGTGCTGCAGAGGTTTGGTTCATGGCTATTCGGTCAAAAAACGCAGCAGCGTGGCGTTGAACGCCTCGGAAGCTTCATAAGCCACCCAATGGCCAGCGCCGGGAATGGCATGCGCGCGCGCACCGGGGCGAAGCCCATGCACCAGATCAAGCCGCCACTGCGCATGGGGCCGCACAATCGCATCCCATGCGCCATAGATCGCGTTGAGCTGCCCCTGCCCGCGCATCAGCGCCTGTTTCAGCGAATCCGTGCTGGCAAAGCCGCGGCTTTTGAAGCGCGCCCCGCGCGTGGAGGCTTCCTGAATCGCCAGCGCCACATCATCAATCCTGCTGGCATCGGCGAACATCAATTCCGCAAGATTATGCCGATGCGCGGCCACGCGTTCCTCGCCGGCAAGCGCGCGCACCTTCACCAATTGCGTGGGGCTTCGCCGAAAGCCAAGCGCACCGGCGCCGATGATGGTGAGGCTTCTCACCCTGTCCTGATCCAAAGCGGCCAGATGCCCGGCGCAGAGCGCGCCGAAGGAAAACCCCGCCAGATCGTAGCGGCTGCCAGCGGGCAGGATTTGATCCAACCCGCGCGCCAGAATTGCCGCGATCCCATCGGGCGTTGAGACCCCTTCCGGCATGGCACTATCGCCAAGCCCGGGCAGGTCGGGCGTGATCACCATGCGCCCCGCGCCAAGTGGGCCGATATTGCGCGCCCAATGCCGCCAGGAACCGGAACCGCCATGCAGCAGCACCAGCGGCGCGCCTTCCCCCCAGGCGCGCCAAGCCATGCTGCCGGAACCACAAGGCGTTTCCGCCACGCGTGCTGAAGCCGCCAAAGGGACAAGGGTTGGATGCAATTCTGCGCTGCCGTCCTCGGCGCGCCAGATGATCTTGCTCATGCTGCGTTTGATACCGTTCAGAAGGGAAGCTTAGGCCTGGGCGAGGCGCTGTCCAAGCCCGTGCGCCCTTCTCAAAGCGGCTTTTGCGCTTTTTCGAGTAAGCGGCCGAGGAAGCCCGGCTTTTTTGGCTCAGCCGGCGGCTTGGTCGCCTCAGCGGCGGACTTGGCTTCGGCGGCGGCGCGCTTTTCCTTCTCAGTCAGCCATTTTTCCAGGCTCATGCCCGCCTTGGCGGCGCGTTTGGCTTCATAGGCGCGTTGCGCTTCGGTCAATTTCTGGTCGGCCATGGTGACTTCCCTATCTGGATGCCCTGAATGGCGCGGCGCGCGGCTTCCGGCAAGGGGCAAGGAGTGGCAGAAGCGCCCCCATGGACGCGAAAGTAAAGGCCGGCATTTGGGTTTCCATGGCGATCCGGCTTTCCGACATGGCTGGGCGGTCGGCTGCCGTGCTGCGTAAGGGGGACCCCGATAGCGGCGGCATTCTATGCGTGCTGCGCGGGCAGGCGGGCGTGCAGGTACTGAGCCAAATCCGCGATGCCGAGGGCCGGCCCGCCTGGCTGCGTGCGACGGGGCCTGGCGTGGTGGATCAGGAAACGGCGGATGCCTATGTCGCGCGGCAGGTGCAGCGTGATCCTGATGTGTGGGTGGTGGAATTCGACGCGCCAGATTTGCGACCGCCCTTTGAAGCGCGGGTTGTTTAGCGCGTCACCGGTCACACCGGACCGCAGCGGAGTTCAAAGCGGCATTCGCTCGCGCCATGCGCTGCGCAGGCGACTTCGCGGCAGGTCGGCTCCGCCGTGCGCTCCGCCTGTTACATGACGAAACGCATCGCCCCACCAAAACTGCCTTCAAACATATGGCAGACCGGGCGCCCGACCTGCCCGTAAGCGAGCGCATAGGCCGAATGGCGCACCGTCACCGCCGCTGTGCCGACAGCTTCATCCAAGCCAGTGATCTCAAACAAGCCATAGCCACGTGGTGAGAGGCGCTTGGGCATTTTCAAGCCAAGCGGAAACACTTGGCGACCCGGAAAATACGATCAGAAAAAGCTTGGAGCAGATCACGTTCAGATGGAATCATCTGAATGCGTGAAGATGCTCGAAAAACAATGATCCAGAGCGGGTTGCGTGAACCTATGTGAACGCAACATGCTCTATAGCGTGTCTCGTGAACGAAGGTGAACGAGAAACATTCTGAGATAATGGCGAAATGTCTCAACCGGGCTGAGCCCATGCGTCTTGGCCTCCGCGCGGCAACATTGCAGCGTAGAGAGATCAGCCGATCCATACATGATGCCGCGGAAGCGCTCAGCGCCGATCGCGTCCTCCACGCTTTTCTGGATATTCTCAAGGAAATGGCGCGGCAGTTAGATCATGGGCAGCCCATCGGTGCGCCATATCCTGGTTTCGGGATCAACCTCGATCGGTACTGCCGGCCCGGCCATTGGCTTCAGCCCTTTTGCGCGGCTTGGAAGGCTTCGAAGAAGGCGGTTGGCTTGACGATGCGATTCTGCATCTTCACCAGCGCGCCGGTATCCGCGACCTTCTTGAGGTAGGCGGCCCAGGCGGGGTCTGCTGCCATGGCGCCGCGGCGGCGTTCACGGTCCGCCTGATCATCATAGGCCCACATATGGACAATGGTATTGAGCTCACCTTCGATGGTGGTGAACCAGCCATAGCAGCGGCCGAGGTGCTTTTTCTGGATGTCCCAGCCTTCCTTTTCATAAATTGCGACGAAGTCGGCAACCTTATTGGGCAGGCAGGTATAGATGCGAAGATCAATGATCATGCAGGGTTCCTATGTGGGTTAGTGGCCACAGCTTAAGCGCAGCCAGGGCAGGGCGCTACTAGGTTTTTCTTGTGCGTCGCGAGGGATTCTGCGACCATGCGCTTCATGGAAAAACACGCCATCACCACCGTCGCCGCACTTGAAGCCCTGTATGATCAGGTGCTGGAAACCGCTGCCAATAAATCCACCGATCGGCTGGATGCACCAACACGCGCCTTCATTGCCGCCTGCCCCTTTGCGCTGCTCGGCACGCAGGGCGCGCGTGGCAATCACATCACGCCGCGCGGTGATGCGCCTGGCTTTATCCAGGTGCTGGATGACCGTCATGTGATGCTGCCGGATCGCAAGGGAAATAACCGGCTGGATGGGCTGCGCGATATTCTGGAAGACAATCGCGTATCGCTGCTGTTCCTGATCCCTGGCGTGAATGAAACGCTTCGTCTGCACGGCACGGCCTCGATTTCAACCGATCCGGAATTGTGCGCACGCTCCCTGGTGCAGGGCAAGGAACCGGCGACGGTACTGATCATCAAAATCCGCGAAATCTTCATGCAATGCCCGAAGGCGCTGATGCGCTCTGCCCTTTGGGGTGGCCGTACCCGCCCGGCGGAGGTGCCGAGCATGGGGCAAATGATTTCCGCCCATAAGAAGGGCGCGGTGGACCCGGTGGCCTATGATCAGGCCGCGCCGGCGCGGATGAAGGCCAATCTTTACTAGAGCGTGTTGCGTTCACATGTCTTCACGCCACCCGCTCTACCTCGTTGTTTTTCGAGCATCTTTAGGCGTTCAGACGATTCCATCTGAACGTGATCTGCTCTGAAGGCAGGGCCAAGGCGCCGCGCCGTCAGCGATCCGTCAGGCGCAATTCAATCCGGCGGTTGCGCGCGAAAGCCTGGGGCGTATCGCCCGGATCAATCGGCTGTGTATCACCAAAGCTGGTCGCGGCCACGCGATTGGGCGGCAGCCCTTCCGCAATCAGCATCTGAGCGACCGCGATGGCCCGCGCCGCGGCCAATTCCCAATTGCTGTTAAAGCGTGGGCTGCGAATGGGGTTGCGATCCGCATGACCATCCACGCGCAACACCCAGGCAACATCGGCGGGGATCAGCGGCGTCACCTCGGCCAATACTGTCGCCAATGCGCGCACCTGCCTGAGGCCGGCTTCAGATAATTCCGCACTTGCGGGGGCAAAAAGCACCTCACCTTGGAAGATGAAGCGGTCCCCTACAATGCGCACTTCCGGCCTTTCACCGAGCGCATCCCGCAGCCTTCCGAAGAAATCACTGCGATAGCGCTGCAATTCCTCAACCCGTGCCGCGAGTGCCGCATTCAGGCGCTGACCAAGCAGCGCGATTTGCGCATTGCGATCCCGCCCTTCCGCTTCCGCCAAATCGAGTGCGTGTGACAGCCGCGCCAGTTCGGCGCGCAGCGCTTCCGTCTGGCGCGTCAGTAGTGCTACTTGCGCTGCGGCACTTTCTGCCAGGCGCGCTTTTTCGCCCGCTTCCGCCTCGGCTCTTTCGCGCCCGCGCTGTTCCTGCGCCGCGCGGCGTTCCAAATCATTGCGGAGCGCCGTCAACGCCCTGATCTGCTCAGAAAGCCGCGCCATTTCGGAAAGCCGTTGCGTGACGGTTTCGCGTTCAACGCGCACTTGCCGGTCCAGCGCCTGCGCTTCACGCCGCAGCGCTTCCAGTGCCGCTTGGGCTACTACTAATTCCGCAAGCGCGGTGCGGCGTTCGCGTTCAAGATCGCTGATGCGCGCTTCGGCGCGCTGGCGCGCTTCGGTCAATTCCGTCTGGCTGCCGCGCAAATCCCGCTGCAATCGCGCGGCGTCACCGCCGGTGCGTTCAGCGCGCGCCAGCGCCTCAGCCAATTGCCGTTCCGTGGCCGCTGCGCGGTCCGCCGCACTACGCCCCGCCAATTCCAAATCCGACAGTCGCGCGCCCTGCCTGTCACGTTCCCTGCGCAGCCCATCGCGTTCGCTAGTAAGCTTATCGCGTTCATCGCGAAGCAGCGCCAGCGATTGTAGTGCCGTATCGCGTGCCGTTGCGGCGCTGCGCAGATCATCATTCAGCCGCCCCAATTGCTGGCGCAATTGCTCGCCCTGCGCGGCTTCCAGTGACAGCAGATCGGCCAATTCCGCAACGCGGCGATTGAGCTGATCCATCGCCTGTTCGCGGGAGCTGAGCGCCACCAAAAGAAAGCCCTGCGCCAGCACAAAGACCAGCAGCACGAAGATGATCACCATGAGCAGCGTGGAAAGCGCATCTACATAGCCTGGCCAGACATCCAGATTGCCGCCACGCCCGCGCCGCCTTTCGGAAGACCGTGCCATATTCCCTTAGTGCTCTTTATCCATTACCGCGGTTGTTCCTCCGCGATGGCGGCGATGGTGCGGGTCAGGATCTTGATCTCATTGCGGATGTCATTGATGGATTGCGCGCGGCCTTGCGCCACTTCTTCCACCAGCCGCGCGAGATAGATTTCAAGGTTGCGCAAATGGCCGCGCATCGCTTCCGCCTCACCCCGATCGGCCTGGCTTTCCGTAAGCCGCGATATGGCCGGCGCCAGCCCATCCTGCGCATCGGCAATGCGGCGCATCAGCGTATTATTGGCGCGCATCTGTTCCGTCAGCACGGTCATGCGTTCCGTTAGCGTTATCAGCGCCTGGGACGTCGCGGCGCGGCCATCCTCACCACGCGCGATGGTGGATTGCAGGGTCTCAAGATTTTCTGCGGTTTGTTCCAATAGCGCCTGGACATAGGCGGGCACGCTGCCCTCACCTTCCTGGCCCAGAATGCCGGAAGAAAGCCGCGTCAGCCCGGCCAGCCATTCTTCCAAATCATTGAAGAAACGATTCTGCGCCTGCCCCGCCGTCAGGTCCAAAAACCCCACCACCAGCGCCCCCGCAAGCCCCAGCATGGAAGCGGAAAAGGCAGTGCCCATGCCCTGCAAGGGCTTCGCAAGCCCGGTCTTCAATTGTTCAAACAACACGTTCAAATCGCCGGAGCCGACCGACATATTGCCGATCACATCGGCAATGGAAGCAATGGTCAGCAGCAAGCCCCAGAAGGTGCCAAGCAAGCCGAGGAAGATCAGCAGCCCAGTCACATAGCGCGACAATTCGCGCCGTTCATCCAGGCGCGATTGCAGCCCATCCAACACGCTCCGCATCGCGGAGGCCGAGAGCGAAACCCGTTCATTCCGCCGCCCCGACAGCATGGAAACCATCGGCGCCAGCAGGCTTGGCTGGCGTGCAGAAAGACCATCCTTGGACGTACGGAAACCATCCACCCAGGCGACTTCCCGCCGGAGTGAAAGCACCTGACTAAAGGTCATGCCAATGCCAAAAAGCAGCACGGCCAGAATCACACCATTCAGCAGCGGATTGGCCTGGAAGGCATGCAGCAGATCGGGCGCCAGCATGGCCGCAATGCCACCCACCGCCGCCAGGAAAATCACCATGCGCCAGAGATAGATTGTTGGCTGGGTCATGAGCGCCGTGCCTCCGAATTCGGGCTTGCCACGCCAGGGGGCAGGATGTCCACCGCATCCTGCGCGCCGGAAAGCCGGCCAAGCGGGCGGAGGTCAATTCGAGTTGGCGTGAGCCCGCCGGCAATGAGCGCGGATTTCACGGTTTGCGCGCGGGCAAGGCTTAGGCGGCGCGCGGTTGAGACATCATCGGCTGGCCCCGCCACCTGGGCTTCAACGGTTATCCTGCCCTGGGGCAGCATCGCCAAGTTGCCGGCCAAGGACTGCACGGCGGCGGCTTGTGTCGGGGTGAGTTCTGTGCCTGTCATGCGCAGCCGAAAGCCGCCCTCAGGCAGCGCTTGCAGGCCCGGCAAGGGCACAGCCCGGGAATGCGGTGTTTGCGGGCGCAAAGGGGTCAATTGGACGGGCGGCGGCGGGGCCGGGGCAGGGTCCGGCGGCAGGTTTAGGTCGGGCGCTTGCGCCCGCGCGGCCGAGCTCAGCAGGGCGAACCCAGCGGCCAAGCCCGCCCGGCGCTTAAAACTGGCCGCGCCCGGCTTCATCCTGCGGCCTGATGCGCTTTCACGGCGGCGATGCCGTCCGCCACTACTTCGCGCAACTTGGGCTGGAGTGTCGGGTTGCCGCAAACCACCATGCCCGAGGGGTAGGGGTCATTGCCGTCCGGGTCGCTCACGAAACCACCGGCTTCGCGCACCAGCACGATTCCGGCCGCGATATCCCAGGGCTTCAGCCCCAATTCCCAGAACCCATCATAGCGCCCTGCCGCGACCCAAGCGAGGTCAAGTGCCGCCGCGCCAAAGCGCCGCACACCGGCCACTTGCGGCATCAGCTTGTGCAAGGTGGCGCTGAATTCTGCCTTACGCGCCACGCCGCCAAAGGGGATGCCGGTTGCAAATAGGGCCTCACGCATGTCCTTCCGGCCAGAAACCCGCAGGCGCTTGTCATTCAGGAAGGCGCCGACACCCTTCTCCGCCCAGAACATCTCATCTGACGCAGGGTTATAGACCACGCCCGCCACCAGTTCGGTCTTATCGGCGGCGATGCGTTTTTCCACGCCCACGCTGATCGCCCAATGGGGAATGCCGTGGAGGAAATTGGTGGTGCCATCCAAGGGGTCCACCACCCAGCGCCATTCCCAATCATCGCCTCCCGAAGCGCCCGATTCTTCCATCAGAACGGCGAAGCCAGGGCGCGCTTTTGAGAGTTCCTCACGCAAAATCTGTTCGGCGCGAAGATCGGCGGTGGAGACGAAATCCGATGGCCCCTTCACGCTGACCTGAAGCTGTTCCACCTCACCAAAATCACGCAGCAGGCGACGCCCTGCCTTTTGTACGGCGGCGGTGACAACCTGCAAGGCCGGGGAAAGGCGAGCGGAAAGCGGGGGCATTATTCAAGTCCTTGAAGTGTCAAAAAAGCAGGCTACGGGTTAACGCAGAACCGGGAAAAGAAAAAGCCGGCCCCACTTGCGCAGGGCCGGCCTTGGTAAGGGGCGCGCGCTGCCACTATTCTAGCAACGCCTTGTCCTTGCCCTTGCGGATATTGGGCATCAGCATCGCAATCAGCGCGATGGCGCCAATCGCCAGCATGGTGGCGCTGATCGGGCGTTGGACAAACACCATCACGTCACCACGCGACAGCAGCATGGCGCGGCGCAGATGTTCTTCCATCATTGGCCCCAAGACGAAGCCGATCAGCATCGGCGCCGGTTCCAAGCGCAGCTTGGAGCAGAGGTAGCCGAACAGGCCGAAGAACACGGTCTGATACACATCGAACACGTTGTTCTGCAGCGAATAGACCCCAATGGCGCAGAAGATCAGGATCGAGGGATACATGTGGCGATAGGGAATCGCCAGCAGCTTCACCCAAAGCCCGATCATCGGCAGGTTGATGACCAGCAGCATCAGGTTACCGATCCACATGGAGGCAATCAGCCCCCAGAACAGGTCAGGCTGCGCTTCCACCATGCGCGGACCGGGCTGGATGCCCTGGATGATCAGCGCGCCCACCATCAGCGCCATCACCGCATTGGCCGGAATGCCGAGCGTCAGCAGCGGAATGAAGGAGGTTTGCGACGCCGCATTATTGGCTGATTCAGGCCCCGCGACACCTTCAATGGCGCCGGTGCCGAATTCATGTCGCCCCTTGGAGATTTTGCGCTCCATCATATAAGAACCGAAGGAAGAGAGCGCCGCGCCGCCACCTGGCAGAATGCCAAGCAGGCTGCCTACCGTCGTGCCGCGCAGCACGGAGGGGATCGACCGCCTGACTTCCTCGCGCGTCATCATCAGGCTGCCGACCTTGCCGGACATGACACTGCGCGCTTCGGGCTTTTCCAGATTCAGGATGATTTCGGCAATGCCGAACATGCCCATGGCGATGGACACAAAGCCAATACCGTCTGAAAGCTCAGGGATACCGAAGGTAAAGCGCTGCTGGCCGGTTTGCACATCTGTGCCGACCAGGCCAAGCGCCACGCCAAACACCACCATGCCGATGGATTTCACCACCGACCCCTGGGCCAAGACAGCCGAGATAATCAGGCCGAGCAGCATGAGCGAGAAGTAATCCGCCGGCCCGAAGGAGAGCGCGACCGAGGTGAGCAGCGGGCCAGAAGCCGCCACCAGCACGGTGGATACGCAGCCTGCAAAGAAGGAGGCCAAGGCAGCGACAGTCAGCGCCGCACCAGCGCGGCCCCTTCGGGCCATCTTATAGCCTTCAAGTGTTGTGACGACCGAACTCACCTCTCCTGGTAGGTTCAGCAGAATGGCCGTGGTGGACCCGCCATATTGCGCGCCGTAGTAAATGCCTGCCAGCATGATGATGGCGGTGGTGGCGGGCTGGCCAAAGGTGATCGGCAGCAGCAGCGAAATCGTCGCAACCGGACCAATGCCGGGCAAAACGCCGATGGCGGTGCCGATGATACAGCCGATCAGGCAAAACAGCAGGTTGTTGAAGGTGAGCGCAACGCTGAAGCCATGCGCGAGATTGGCCCAAAGATCCATGGTGTTTTGCCTTCCCGATCAGAGCTGCGGCCAGAGCGGCACGCGGATATCCAGATAGCGGATGAAAATGGCCCAGCAGAGCGCGCAAAGGAAGGTACAAAGACCGGCGACGCCCAATGGCCGTTCCAGATGCTCCTTATCTGCAAAGGCCGAACAAATGACAGCGGCTATAATGGCGACCAGGAAGCCGAGTGGTTCAAGCGCCAGACCAAAAAGCGTGAAGGCAGCGCTTGGTAGGAATAAGGCGCGCCATCCTGGTGGCACCGCCGCCACAAGGCAGCCGACAAAAAGCCCAATCCCAAACGCATTCCAGCCAGCGGAAGGAAACCCCGGAATGCGCGCTGCGATCATGCCAACAACGACACCCACGACAGGCCCGGCGATCAGGAAGCCGATTTCGGCGGATGACCATTTCGCCAGCGGATCAGGCCCATTGAACAGACCGAGCAGAAGAACGATACACCCAAGGCCGATCAACAGCCAAAAGGTCAGCATGGGCATATAGCCCGGCCCCATACGGCGCGCGGTGCCCAGATTATGATCCTGGTTCAGCCAAAGGCCGACAACGGCAAAGGCAATGAATAGTCCCGCCGAAAGCAAGTCTTTCGTGTTAAGTTTCATCCTCGTCTCCCACCCTTTGTGACCCTTCGGGTCTGCTTTGCCCCCAAGCCTTTCGGCCCTACTTCGACTTAATCAATCCGCCGTCGCGCCCGCAGCCTGCACCAAAGGCGCCCATTTGGCCACCTCCCTTATGATGAAGCTGTTGTAATCTGCCGCCGAGTAGGTCCCCGGCGTGCCGCCAAGCTCGGCAAAGCGGTTCCTGATCTCGGCGGTTTGCAGCAGGCCGAGTACTTCGCGGTTCAACCGCTCAATAACCGGCGTCGGTGTGCCCGCCGGTGCGGAAAGCCCGAACCAGGAGTCGGAATCCAGCGGGAAGCCCTGTTCGCGGAAGGTCGGCACATCCAGGAAGGATGGGTGCCGTTCTGCCGAACACATGCCAACCGCCACCACCGAGCCCTGCTTGATGTGGGCGGCGGAGGAAGGCAGGCTGTCTGACATCATCGGCACCTGGCCCGCGATCACCGCCTGCATGGCCGGCCCCGCGCCACGGAAGGGCACATGGGTGATTTCCGTGCCGATCAGGCGGCTCATTTGCACAACCAGAAGGTGATTGGACGACCCAGCGCCAGAGGTTGCCACCTGCAAACCGCCCGCGGCCCGCGCGCGCGCCACCACATCAGCCATGGTACGAATGCCTGCGCGCGGATTGGCGACCCAAACGGTCGGGTTGCTGACCACCAAAGCGATATGGGCGAAATCCTTCACCGGGTCATAGCGCACCTTGCTGCCATAAACCGCCGGGCTGATCGCATGGCTCGCGATATTGGACATGACCAGGGTATAGCCATCGGGCGCGGCACGCGCGACGGTTTCACTGCCGAGCGTCGCACCGGCACCGGCACGGTTTTCCACCACAATGGAAACGCCAAGCTTGTCATGAAGACCGGCGGCGATCAGCCGCGCCACCAAATCCGTGGTCCCGCCAGGTGCGAATGGCACCACCAGGCGAATGGACTGGGATGGCCAGGCGCCTTGCGCACGCGCACCTACCGCCAAAAGCGGCGACGTGCCAACACCCAAGACAACGCTACGGCGAGCAACGCTCCTCATCCCTTTGCACCCTTTCTTTATCACGGTTCTATTGCATGGGTTCAAAACCTCGGCAAGCGCGGACCGGCCAAGCCTTGCCTCGGGTGGCGCCAGGGCCGATCATTACCGCGGATCTAAGTCCGCAACAGGAAATCGCCCCATGTCGTCAGCCGACCGCCTGCCCAATGACCCTGAAACCTGCATCCGCGAAGCAGCCGAGGCTGTGGCGCCACGCCTGATCGAAATCCGGCGCGATATCCATACCCGTCCGGAACTCGCCTTTCAGGAAACCCGTACCGCCGAGATTGTAGCGGCGGAGCTTACGCGCCTTGGCCTCACGCCCCGCACCGGCGTGGGGCGCACGGGCGTGGTTGCTGAAATCAAGGGCGGGCGGCCTGGCCCCACGCTTGCGATCCGTGCCGATATGGATGCGCTGCCGATCCATGAGCAAACCGCGCTCCCCTTCGCGAGTGACATTGCCGGGCAGATGCATGCCTGCGGGCATGATATCCATACCTCCACGCTTTTGGGCGTCGCGGCGGTATTGAAGGATCTGGCGTCGCAGCTTGCCGGTACGGTGCGCTTGATCTTCCAGCCGGCAGAGGAAGTGCTGGAAGGGGCGGCTGCCATGATCGCTGATGGCGCGGCGGATGGCATTGATATGGCGATTGGCTTTCACAACCACCCGGATATGCCGGTGGGTAGTTTCGGTTATGTGCGCGGCGCCTGCCTGGCGGCGTCTGACCGGTTTGACCTGATCATCCACGGCAAGTCCGGCCATGCCGCGCATCCGTACGCCGCGATTGACCCGATTGTAGCGGCGGCGGCCTTTGTGCAGGAAGCGCAAACCGTGGTCAGCCGGGAAATCAAGCCGCTGCATCCCGCCGTGGTGACGATTGGGCAATTCGTGGGCGGCACCACCTACAACATCATTCCCGAACGCGTGCATCTGAAGGGCACGGTGCGCACGCTGCATTATGAATCGCGCAATATCGCCGAAGCGGCTTTGCGCCGGCTTGCGGAAGGCATTGGTGTTTCCTTGCGCGTGAAGACGGAGATGAATTACGTCCGCAAGGTGCCGCCGCTCGTGAATGATGATCGCGTGCTTGATCCCGTGCTTGCCGCTGTGCGCCGGCAAATGGGCGATGTGATCAATGAAGGCGAGGCTTCGATGGGCGCCGAGGATTTCGCGGAATTCGCCGCCGTCGCGCCTTCGTTCCAGCTGCGTATCGGTTCCGGCCAGCCGGGGCGCGAAGACCGGTTACACAATGCCTTCTACCAACCGGATGAGCGTTGCATCGGTCTTGGGGTGCAGGCACTATCGCGCGCTGCGCTGGATTTGCTGGCATGAGTGTGCATCGCATCGCGGAATTGACTGCGCCTGAAGTGGCATCCCGTTTGGCGACGGGCGCTGTCGCCATCCTGCCCATGGGCAGCCTTGAGACCCATGGCCCGGCCTTACCGATGGGCGATTATCTGGTGGCGGAGGAGATTGCGAGCGGCATTGCTGCCGCCGCCCTGCTGAAGGGTGCGGATGCTTTGGTTGCCCCCGCCATTCCCTTTGGTGGCGAGGATTTCTTCGCCGGCGTCGTGGGCGGTATCACGCTGACCGTCGCGACTCTGACCGCCGTGATCGAGGAAATGGCCGAAGCCTTCATCAAAACCGGCACGCGGCGCATCATGATCGTCAATGGCCACGCCGGCACCATCGCACCCGCTGATGCCGCTGCGCGCAGCATACGTCATCGCCATGGCGTGATTATCCCGGCGCTGCATCTTTGGCGCGAGGCCGGCAAGCTGCATGGTGAATTGGGCGGGCAGCCCATTACCTTCGGCCATGGCGGGGACCCGGTTGCGTCTGTGACTATGGCGCTGAAGCCAGAGCTCTGCCGCCCCGAAGCTGCGCGGGCGCGGGAAGGTTCTGTGCCTTACCTTGGCGTGCCGCCAACGGGTTTTGGCGCCATCCGCGCCCATGGCGTGGAATTCGCCGTGCCGATGTGGGTGGAAGAAGTAGCACCTGGTGGCGTTGCCGCGCCTGACCCGCGCGGGGCCAATGCCGCCCATGGCGCGCGGATTGTGGAACAGCTTGTTGCTGCCGGGGCTTCCATCTGCGCGCAGCTGCGCGATTACGCGCCGTGAAGCGCATTTGTGTCTATGGCGCGGGCGCCATTGGCGCGCATTTGGCAGCGCGCTTGGCTGCCGCCGGCGCTGAGGTAAGCGTGATCGCGCGCGGCGCCCACCTGGCTGCGATGCGGGCGCGCGGGATCACGTTGCGCGATTCGGTGGGCGATCAGACTTTTCCGGTGCAGGCGGCGGAGGACGCCGCCGAGATTGGCCCAGTGGATGCCGTGCTGGTCACTGTCAAGGCGCCAGCCTTGCCAGCAGTAGCCACAGGGATCGCGCCTTTGCTTAGGCCCGATACACCTGTTGCCTTCATCATGAATGGCATTCCCTGGTGGTATTTCGAAGGCATTGGCGGCGCCTTGGAAGGGAAGCGCCTGCCGGTGCTGGACCCCGATGACGCGCTGCGCCGTGCGGTGGGTGTGAAGCGCGCCATTGGCGGCGTGATCTATGCGGCGAGTGCTGTGGTCGCACCTGGCATCGTCACCTCGGAACATGCCGATCTGAAGCTTTATCTGGGGGAACCTGATGGCGCTGTTTCGCCTCGTGGCCAGGCGCTGGCAGCTCTATTGAGTGCGGGCGCCATGCCCACCGAAGCGGTTGCCAATATCCGCCACCGCATTTGGGGCAAGCTGCTCGGCAATATGGTGGTGGGGCCGCTTTGCCTGCTCTCGCGTCAGGATATGAGGGCAACGCTGGCTGATCCCGCCATCTTCGAAGCCGGTGTAAGGATTTCCGATGAGGGTACGGCACTCGCCCGCGCCCTTAGGCATGATCTGAAAGTGCCGGGCGAAGTGCGCATGCGCCGCTTTGGGGAGACTGCACATAAACCGTCCATCCTGCAGGATCTGGAATTGGGTCGGCCCATGGAAATTGACGCGCTGTTCACCGCGCCCTTGCAGTTGGGGCAGGATTTGGGCGTGCCCATGCCGAACTTCGCGCTGATGGTGGCTTTGGCGACGCAGGCAGCGCGGGCGGCGGGGTTGTATCGGTAACGCCACGCCCTGCATGCTTGGCACAGCTTCGGGACGCATCCACCATGGATAGACGAGCCATGCCCGGTTGCAAAAGATTGACCATAAACAAAAAGGATCAAACGCCATGGCGATTTCTCAGCGCGAAGAACGCGACCTTCTGGGCCACGACGCCTTCTCCCTGATCGCGCCGACCCACCAGCCGGCCATCGCCACTCTGCCGCCTGAGGAGCTCCGCGCCATCGCGATCCGGTTGTGCGCCGAACACGCCTAGCTGCGCGACCTGATCCAAGAAGGCCACCGCGCCAAGCGCGGCAAGGGCGATGCCCGCGCAGCGGCGAATGCCGAAGCCGGCAAGGCAACCCGTTGCAAGCAGGTCTATGCTTCGGCGCTGAAGCGCGTGAATAGCCACTTTGATGAGCTGACGCAGTAACGCCGCCGCGCGGAGCATCGCGCCGCGCTGAAAGCCGCCCTCGCCCGCCGTCAGGCGCTGCGCGCCCAGCATCCGGGTTCGGGCTTTGGTTCAAGCGCGGGTGTGCAGAGCAAGGCTAGCGCAAAGGGCAGAAGCCATGTCCATGGCGCGCGGGTGGGCAGCGTTTCCGCCCAGAACAAGCGCGTTCAGGCGCGCCGCGACGCGTGATGGAAACGGGCGCGGCGGGCCCGCTTTTCCCAACCCCGGATGAGGTGTGGCGGAAGCGTCAGCCGGCCAAAAATGCCAGCACCGCCGCGTTGAAATCAGCCGGGTTATCCGCCTGGACACCATGCGCGGCGCGCGCAATCGTCACGCGCTCAGCATTCGGCATTACGCCCTGCAAGGCATCCGGGATGCGCCCGAATTGCGGTAGGGATTGATCACCACCCACCAATAGCGTGCGGGCGGTGATCCCCGCTGCCTCGGCCCGCGTATAGGGTTTGCGCTGTTCCTTGATCTGCCCGAGTAAGGTTGTGGCATTGTCGCGATTGACCATCTTGCGTGCCACGGAACACTTGGCCCAAGCACCTGGCCCGCCGGTATGTTCGGCAACAACCGTCATGCCTTCTTCCACCTTGCGCTCAGCGATCAGGGCCGCCGCGCGCGCAAAGGCCGATGCCTGATTGCCTGCGGTTGGCGCGACACCCAGGCTTTCATCCAATTCGCCGCCTGGTTCCAGAACCACAAGAGAGGCCAATAATTCCGGATGATGCTGCGCCACGCGAAAGGCGATATGCCCGCCGCGCGAAGGGCCAATCAAAAGTACCTTGCCCTTGCCCGGCGCGCGCATGAAGCCAGCGATATCAGCCGTATGGCGCGCAATGGTGAAATCCCCATCTTCGCGCCAGCTGTCGGGCCAGTAATGGCGCAGGCTGATGGCGTTGGCGTGATACTGCGCCCCAAAGGCTTCCATCTTTCCGGAAAAGGAACGTTGATCACCAAGCGTGCCATGCACCATGATTACAGGCGCGCCGCTGCCCGTTTCAGCATAAGCGATTGGATAGCCATCAATGGTGCTGGTGGCCTGAAAATCCTCATGTCTCGCGGAGAGGGGATAAGCTCCGCATGGCGACGCTTTGGTGTAAACACCTGTGCGCCCCTTTAGACGGGAAAGCGACTATCTCCGTAGAAAATCCTCGAGCCAGCCAAGGACTTCCCCGGGCGCTTCCTCGGCCAAATAATGCCCTGAAGCGACTGCGCCGCCAGTCACCGGGCCATCGGCGTAATCGCGCCAAATGGCCAGCGCATCATACCATCTGGGGATGCTGCCCTTGGCGCCCCAAAGGGCTAATAGCGGGCAGGAGATTTTCTGCCCCGCCGCGCGAGACGCGCGATCATGGACAAGATCAATCGTGGTGGCGGCGCGGTAATCCTCACAAATAGCGGCGACCGTGCCGGGCACATGCAGGGCGGCCAGATAATCCGCGCGCGCTTCCGGATGGAAGAAGGTTTTGTCCTTGGGTTCGCGCGATGTGTGCAGGTCAAACCAATCTTCGATATCGCGCAGGATCATGCGCTCGGGCCGATCATGCGGCTGCGCCAGCCAGAACCAGTGATAATAGCCAAGGCCAAAGGCCATATCGGCGCGCTCAAAATGTTCAAGCGTTGGAATGATATCTAAGACGCAAAGCCGTTCCACCACTTTCGGCGTATCCAGTGCCAGACGATGCGCCACGCGCGCACCGCGATCATGCGCCACAATCTGGAACTGCGGAAAGCCAAGCCCGGCCATCAGCGCCACCATATCGGCGGCCATTTCGCGCTTGGCATAGGGCGCGTGATCGGCGCTGACAGCGGGCTTGGATGAAAACCCGTAGCCGCGCAGATCGGGCGCAATCACCGTGAAATCATGCGCGAGCATCGGCGCCACGCGATGCCACATGGCATGCGTTTGTGGATTGCCATTCAGCAGCAAAAGCGGCGGGCCGGAACCCGCGCGGCGGAGCCTGATGCTCTGCCCATTGGCTTCACGTGTTTCCAGCGTGAAGCCTTCGAAAAACGCCATTTCAGCCGCCGCGACGGGCAGCACCGTGGCGCCCGGCGTCAAAGCCAAGGAAGCCCGATTCCAATTGCGCTGCGCCGCCATCATTGGCGAAAAGCCTGGGTCTGATGGAAACACTCGGCGCCCGCGCCCCCTGCGCCGCCGCCTGACGCGACAGGCGCAGCGCTTCCTGCTGGGCGGCACGTTCGGCGCGTTCCTGCTCGGCGCGGGCGGCGGCGGCGCTGCGCGCACTTGTCGGGCCGGAACTGCCGGCCATGCCGCGGGCCGAGAGCAAATAGAACAGGATATTATTGCGCCCCTGATCCACAGCCCAATCCGTGGGCGTCAGGCCAAGCGCATTGCGGCCATTCAAATCAGCACCGCGATTGACCGCATCACGCGCCGCCGCCAGATCGCCGCGCGTGATGGCATCAAATAGCGCCGGCGTCGGCGAAAGATTGGCATTGTCATCCGCTGGGATGGGCTCTGGCGCGCGGCGCGCTGCGAGACCTGGCAGCGCCGGTGGCCTGGGCTCCTGCGCGCCTCGCTGACCCTGGGGCGCAGCGAATTGTGCGGCAGCGGGGAGGATGTCTGCCCCCAGCAGGGCGATCACGGCCAGGGGAAGCAGGCGCGGCAGGGCGTACATAGAATGATATTAGCCGCCCTAGCCCGGGACTGCCAGCTTTACCCCCAAGGACCCTGCAGTGCTGGTGGCTTTTCGGACGGGATTTCCTGCCCCCACGGGTTGCTGCTTGGCCGCGCCCTCATGTTGGCGGCGAGTTTCTCCAGCGCCGCCACGCGGTTTGCCGTGCGCGGATGGGTCGAGAAAAGATTATCCATCCGCGCGCCCGATAGCGGGTTGATGATGAACATATGCGCGGTGGCGGGATTGGCCTCGGCCCGCTGGTTCACACGCTGGTGCGCGTAATGTTCCAATTTCTGCAGCGCTCCAGCCAGCGCCATGGGTTGGCCACAAATCTCGGCACCCATCCTGTCGGCCTCATATTCGCGTGACCGGCTGATCGCCATTTGTACAATCGCCGCCGCCATGGGCGCCAGGATCACCATCAGCAGCATGCCGATGGGGCCAAAGGGGTTTTGGCCCTGCCGGTTCCGGCCACGGTTGAACATCATGCCGAATTGCGCGAGTGCCGAAATGGCGCCGGCAATGCTGGCCGTGACCGTCATCACCAGCGTGTCGCGATTCTTGATATGCGCAAATTCATGCGCGATTACGCCAGCCACTTCTTCCTCTGAAAGCATCTCAAGCAGGCCGGTATTCACGGCAACCGCAGCCTTTTGTGGGTTCCGCCCGGTGGCAAAGGCATTGGGCTGTTCTTCGTGGATCACGTAAAGCGCTGGCATGGGCAAGCCCGCGTTGGCGGCAAGCTTCGCGGTCAAGTCGTAAAGCCGGGGCGCTTCTTGCGGGCTGATGGGCTGGGCATTGTGCATCCGCAGCACCATCTTATTGCTATTCCACCAGGAGAATAGGTTCATGCTGCCTGCGAAAAGCAGAGCCATGATCATGCCCTGTTGGCCGCCGATCATTTGGCCGATCACGCCAAACAACGCAGTCAGCGCGGCAAGCAGGATGACTGTGCGGGTATAACCGGCCACGAAGCGCCCTTTTTTTCACTCGACCAATGACGTTAAAACCGCTAGGCGAATTTGTCATGACCGAGAAATCTGCAGCCGAAATCCCGGCCACCCCAACGCCGCTCCCCGCCAAGGCGCCACCCGCCAAACCTAAGGAGATTGGCGGCCCGAAAGGCCCAGAACCGACGCGCTTTGGTGATTGGGAACAGAAGGGTCGTGTGAGCGATTTCTGAGGCTGAGGCACCGGGACGGGAAGCGAACGCGCTTGTGGTCTCTGGCGGGTTGCGCCCACCATATCTTGGAAGGCGAGCGTCAAATTCCCGCCCGAATCGCGCGGTTTGGTTTTGTTCTTTTCAGCAGTAGTATAATACTGAAAAAATTAGATAAAAAGAAAAGCGCCGCGCGGCAATATTTTTGTTTTGTTCGCTGACCCTGGCCGGGGGTGATTTTCGGTCCCCGATTCGCCCTCCGGGTCGCCGCCTCAGCGCCATGCCAAAAGCAACGCCAGCAACATGATCGCGGCGCCCGCCAGCGCCAGCGTGATGGGCAGGCCGAAGACCATCGCCCCCAGCCCATAGGCAATGGGGCCAAGCGATTGGCCACCAAAAAAGGCGAAGGCATGCAGGGACATGGCACTGCCGCGCGCCTGGGGGGCGAGCTCGGTCGCGCGGGTTTGGATGGCGTTGTGGATCATGTAAAAGCCAAGCCCAAGGCCCAAGCCCGCCAGCGTCGCCACCAGCAGGGAAGGCGCCAGTGCAAAGCCAATCAACGCCAGGGCGCCGGTGGCGCCGCCAATGCGGATTACGCCCCCTTGGCCGAAGCGCGCCAGTAGGGGCGCGACCAGGGCAGCAAACAACAGCCCGCCCAGGCCAAAGGCACCAATGGCAAAGCCCGCTTCCATGGTGCTGCCGATGGCGCGTTCGATCAGCAGCGGCGCGATGAAGGGGAAGACGCCAAAAACCAGGCCGCCTTCCAACGCAACGGCGGCAAACAAGGGCAACGCAGCAGGGCTGGCGATGATGCCGCGATAGCGTTGCAGCGCGACCATGGGGTCGTAGCGCGTCATCACCTCGCGCGGGGCGCCCCGGGCGGCCAGGATCAGGGCGGCCAGCCCGATGAAGGCCGCAATGGCGCAAACCATCAGCACGCCGCGCCAGCCGGCGATGGCGGCGATGGGGCCCGCAACCACACCGCCTGCGATCTGCCCGCTAATGCCGAAGATCAGAATACGCGAAAGCGCCACCTGGCGGTATTTGAGCGATACCGCATCCCCCATAATGGCAAGCGTGAGGGGCATCATGCCCCCTGCCGCCATGCCGGAAGCGGCGCGAAACGCCATCAGCCAGCCAAAACTCGCCGAAACCGCAGCAGCCAGCAGCATGACGCCCAGCAGCGCGACGCAAATCATGACAATCCGCCGCTTGCCGATAGAATCCGCAACCGGACCCAGGATCGGCTGCACCAAAGCGAAGGGCAAGGTATAGGCGGTACCGAGCAAGGCGGCCTCGGCGGCGGTGACGCTGAATTCGCCGGCGATTTCGGCCACCGTCGGGTCAGTCACGCGTGTGGCAAAGGCGCCGGCAAAGACCGCCGGGCCGAAAATCGCCAAAACGCGGCGCATCTTGGCTTTTTCGGCGGCCTCGGCTTCCCCTGGCGCTGTCACGCGCGCCCGGCTTTGGCGGCAGCGACAAAGGCCGTAATGGCGGCGGGGTCCTTGACGCCGCGCGCCCGTTCAACGCCTGAAGATACATCCACGCCCGGCGCGCCAGATGCGGCAATCGCCTTAGCCACATTGGCTGGCGTCAGCCCGCCCGCGAGGAGCCAGGGGCGCGGCGGGTCTTCGCCCTGCATCAGCGCCCAATCGAAAGCCTGCGCATTACCACCGGGCAGGGCACCGCCGGGCGGTGGGCGGGCATCGAGCAGGAAGTAATCCACTTGATCAGCATAATCGGGCAGGCGCGCCAGATCGGCCTTGCTGCCAATGCCAAGCGCCTTCATCACCGGCTTGCCGAAACGGGCGCGGATTTCGCCCGCCCGCGCCGGGGTTTCCTCCCCTTGCAATTGCAGGATATCGAGCGGCACCTCGGCCAATGTGGCGGCCAGCATGGCATCATTCGGGTCCACAAATAGCCCGACGCGTTTCGGGCCATCCGCATGGGACCGCGCGAGCAGACCAGCCTGATTGGCCGTCACGGCGCGCGGGGAGGGCGGGAAGAAGACAAACCCCACCATATCCGCGCCGCCTTGCCGGGCGGCTTCCAGCGCGGCCAAGTCCTTGATGCCGCAAATCTTGACCAGCACGCCTAAAGCCCTGCCGCGATGGCAGCCGCCGCTGCTGCCGGGTCTGCTGCGCCAGTAATCGGCCGGCCCGCCACGATCCAATCCGCGCCGGCCGCCACGGCCTCGGCCGGTGTGGCGGTGCGCGCCTGATCTCCCGCCGCGCTGCCGGCAGGGCGCACGCCCGGCACCACCAGAAAGGGCGCAGGGCCAAGCGCGGCGCGCAGCACGCCCGCTTCCTGCTGGCTGCATACCAGGCCATCCGCCCCGGCATTGAGCGCAAGCCGCGCCAAGCGCAGCACCTGATCGGCGGGGCTGGCGGCGACACCCGTGCTCGCCAGGGTTTCGGCGTCAATGCTGGTGAGCACGGTCACCGCCAGCAGCATGGGGCGCTCGGCGCCGGCTTTCTCAGCCTCGGCGCGCGCGGCGGCGATCATGGCAGCACCGCCCGCGGCATGCAGCGTCATCATGGCGGGGCGGAGCGGCAGCAAGGAGCGCACGGCGCCGGCCACGGTGTTTGGGATGTCGTGCAGCTTCAAATCAAGAAACACCGGGCGATGCCGCGCCATGGCGCTGACAATGGCGGGGCCGGCTGAGGTGAAAAGCTCCAGCCCCACCTTCAGCCCGCCGCAATGGGGGGCGAGGGCTTCGGCGAGGCTTTGGGCGCGCGCCGCATCGCCTGAATCAAGCGCTGGGATAATGCGGGCAGCGCCGCTTTGCGGGCGGGCGATCATGCTTTGGTCAGGGCCTTTTCGTCGGAAGCCTGCTTGGCGGCGTTGAGCGCCTTTACCTCGGCTTCCAGGGCGGTCACGCGGCGTTCGGCGGCGCGGCCGCGCCGGCGTGCCGGTACTGCAGCCGCCCAGGCAATCAGCGCGCCCAGCAGAAAGGCGACTGCGGCGATGGACAGCACGGCGATGGAGGCTGAACCGGTCCAGGCGACATCAAAGGGCCAAAGGCGCAATTCGATGCTCTGCGGGTTCGAGAGCATGAAGAGCACAACCAAAATGGCGAGGGGCAGCAAGATGAACCAGCGCATTGTGAGACCTTAAGCGATCAGCCTGGCCACACAATCCCCGGTGATGACTTCACGTCAAGGCATAATCGCGTAAGGCGCGGCATGCGCGATCATCATATCGTCACAAACGCCACCCTCGTTGTTGAAAAACTGGCAGGCAGTCTCAGCGCGTCACGCCTTGCGCGCGGCGGCGCGCTTGGCCGGGGCGGGCGCCTTCCTGGCATTGATGCGTTCGCGCAATTCCTTGCCGGGTTTGAAATAGGGCACGGATTTCGCTTCAACCGGCACGGATGCCCCGGTGCGTGGATTGCGCCCGGTGCGGCCTTCGCGCGATTTGGTGGAAAAGGCGCCGAAGCCGCGCAATTCCACGCGATCACCACGCGCCAAGGCGGCGGCGATCTCGCCAAAGATCGTCGCAACAATCGCTTCCACATCGCCCTGGCGCAAATGCGGATTGCTTGCCGCGAGCTGCGCCATCAGTTCCGATCTTGTCATCCTGGGGTTTCTCCCGAAGCGCTCGTTTGTGCGGCGCCCGAATTGGGGGGTACGCCTAAACCTCTCCTGTCGGAGCAAAGCCCGCACAGCGGCATCACCTGAATGCGCTAAACGAACATCGCCCCGCTCAACGCTGCCAGACTGCCCGGGGGGCGTCAATGCCTAGCCATTCCGTCATTAGCGAGCGAATAAGGCTTCCCGCAAAGCGATTGAGGAATTTCTCTACCCGGTCGCGCGGTTCAAGGTCCCGCACCGGCAAGGCTTCCGCGATGCCCTTTTGGGCGGCGAGCCAGGCGCGCGCCTCGGCCTCTCCGCCAATGGCGTCAATCAGGCCAAGGGGTAGTGCCTGACGCCCGGTAAAGACCCGCCCATCTGCTAGTGGGCGCACGCGCGCTTCATCCATGCGCCGGCCCCGGGCGACGATGCCAATGAATTGGCCGTGCAAATCTTCCAAAACGCGCATCATCTCTGCCCGGCCCTGCTCGGTCATGGGCTGGAAGGGGTTGGGCTGCCCCTTGAAGGGGCCGGTGGCCAGGATATCCGGGCGCACGCCAAGCCGTGCCATTAGTTCCGAAACATCAAAGCTTTGTAGCAGAACGCCGATCGAGCCCGTAACCGTCGCTTCCCGCGCCAGCACATGCTTGGCCGGCATCGCGATCATGTACCCGGCTGAGGCGGCAGTGCCGCCCATCAGGGCCACGATGGGTTTTTTCTCGGCAAAGCGCTTGAGCGCGCCATGCAGCGCCTCGCCGCCCGACATGCTGCCGCCGGGGCTATCAATCACCAGCAGCATGGCGCGGGCGGAGGCATCGCGGCCCGCTTCTTCGATCACTTCGAGAAGGCGGCGATCTTCGGTGATGACGCCTTCGATACGGAGGCGCAGCACATGATCATTGGACGCGAGCCCGCCCAGATTGCCTTTGCCGAACATCGCCGCAAGCGCGGCGATAGCGCCAATCACGGCGAGCGCACGCCAAAAGGTGACGCGCCGTGACAGGCGGCGCCGTTCGGCCAGGAGATCGGCTTCAAGCGACATGAGTTGTTTGTGGAGCGCGACGGGGATTGGAGCAAGGGGTGAGGCTGCAACGAACCTAAATTAGTCCTTGCAGAAATGACTCGACCTTGAGGGCAAAAATGCCCTGCCCCTGGGCGTAGTCACCTTCCCGCGCGTATGCGTCAGGTTTTCCAGGGATCAATCACCGCGAGCCCCGCAGCATGCAAGGCGCTTGTGTCGCGCGATGCCACGGCGAAAACATGTGCAGCGGCGATGGCGCCGATATAGCCATCGGGCGTTAGGAAGCCCCTGCCAGCAGTACGCGCCTTGACCGCGAGATCGGCATAGTGCTGCGCTGCCTGCGCATCAAAGGGCAGGATGCGGCCGGCAAAGGCTTCCAGCAGGCCATCAATCCGCACGGCCAATATGGTCTTTCGCCTGCCATCCGGCAGGACGCCGATGCCAAACAGAAGCTCGGCAATGGTGATGCCGGGCAGAAACAAGGTCTCGGCAAGCTGGGCATCGAGCCAGGCGCGGATCGCTGGATGGGATTCGGGCTTGATCGCTTCAGAGACCAGATTGGTATCCAGCAGGATCATGCGCCCTGTCCCGTCATGCGAAGGTAATGGGCTCGGCGGGGCGGCGGTCGCGGAACTGGTCGAGGCTTTGCTCCAGCGCCGCCATATCGGCATTGGTCAGCCCCAATTCCCGGCTCGCAGCCGATGGGGCTGTGCCGAGAAGCAGCCGACCCTCTGGCTGTACAGCGGCTTCCGGATGGCGCGCATTTCGGCTTCCGTGCTGCGATTATGCTGCGCCGCGCGGAGCTTCAGCGCGCGATGCGCCTCGTCTGAGAGGTTGCGAATGGTGACAGCGGCCATGATAGCATCCCACGAGAAATGACTTCGTTGCTATCAGATCACGGTAACTGATAGCGCTTTCCAAGCGCGATGACGCTGCCACATGAAAAACCCCGGGGCGTTGCCACCCCGGGGCTATCAGTTGGTTAGCCGTGACGCGGGGAATTATTCTTCCCCGGTAATCCCCCGGCGGCGACGGATGGCCGCGCCCAGGATATCGCCGAGCGAGGCACCGGAATCGGCCGAGCCATATTCGCGCATGGCTTCGCGTTCCTCTTCCACTTCCTTGCCTTTGATGGTCAGTGTCAGGCGGCGCGCGGCGCGGTCCACGGCGGTGACCTTTGCATCGACCTTTTCGCCAAGGGCGAATTTGTCGGGGCGCTGGTCGCCACGGTCGCGGGCCAATTCGGCGCGGCGGATGAAGCCGGTCAGCACACCATCCACCTTCACTTCAATGCCGTTCTGCTCGACCTTGGTGACGACGCAGGTGACCACATCACCCTTGCGCACGCGGTCCAGCACTTCGGCGGCCGGGTCGGCCTCAAGCTGCTTGATGCCGAGCGAGATGCGTTCCTTTTCCACATCCACATCCAGCACCTTCGCCTTGATCATCTGGCCCTTGCTGTAGGCCTGCATTGCCGCTTCGCCGGCTTCGTCCCAGGAAATGTCGGACATATGCACCATGCCGTCAATTTCCGCGCCGACACCGATGAACAGGCCGAATTCAGTGATGTTGCGAACTTCGCCTTCGATGGTGGACCCCACCGGATGCGCTTCCACAAACAACTCCCACGGATTGCCCTGCGCCTGCTTGAGGCCCAAGGAAATGCGGCGCTTCGGTTCATCCACATCCAGGATGATCACATCCACCTGTTCTGAGGTAGAAACGATCTTGCCGGGATGCGCGTTCTTCTTGGTCCAGGACATTTCGGACACATGGACCAAGCCTTCAACACCGGCTTCCAGCTCCACAAAGGCACCGTAATCGGTGATGTTGGTGACGCGACCAGCGAATTTCGCGCCAACCGGGTATTTCAGCGCGACGCCATCCCACGGATCGGACATCAGCTGTTTCATGCCAAGGCTGATGCGCTGCGTGTCCTGATTGAAGCGGATCACCTGCACCTTGACGGGCATACCGATGGTGAGCGCTTCGGAGGGATGATTGATGCGCCGCCAGGCGATATCGGTGACATGCAGCAGGCCATCCACGCCGCCCAAATCCACGAAGGCGCCGTAATCGGTGATATTCTTCACCACGCCGTCCAGGATCATGCCTTCCTTGAGGCCCTGGATCAACTCGCTCCGCTGCTCCGCGCGGGTTTCTTCCAGCACGGCGCGGCGGGAGACGACGATATTGCCCCGCGCGCGATCCATTTTCAGGATCTGGAAGGGCTGCGCATTGCCCATGAGTGGCATCACATCACGCACCGGGCGGATATCCACCTGAGAGCCCGGCAGGAAGGCAACCGCCCCGCCAAGGTCCACGGTGAAGCCGCCCTTCACGCGGCCGAAAATCACGCCATTCACGCGAATTCCCGCCTGATGGGATCTTTCGAGCGTGGTCCAGGCTTCCTCGCGCCGCGCCTTCTCGCGCGACAGCACGATGGAGCCATCGCGGTCTTCATAACGCTCGACAAAAAGTTCGATAACGTCACCTGGCTTCACTTCGGGCTTCTGGCCCGGGGCGGCGAATTCCTTCAGCGGAACGCGGCCTTCGCTTTTCAGGCCAACATCAACAACGGCGAAATCGCCGTCAACGCGAATAACGCGACCGGTCACGACCGAGCCGGCAAAACCCGTATCTGGGCCAAGCGTGGCATCGAGAAGTGCGGCAAAATTCTCCACGCCAGCATTGGCGAGGCTGGTGGCAGTAGCCATGCAGTTTATGTGTCCTGTATGCGCCGCAGGCGCGGCGATTGGGTCGGCGCCCTTCCACCCGCAGGGGAAGGACGGCTTGACCCCTGCGCGATGCGCAGGAAGGCCCAAGGGTTCAGGGCGGGATAACGGACCACCATTTGCCGGCCCAAGGTGGGCAACGCCGAAATTTCCACCACAGAGCAAGGCGGGGTCTTAGGGCCTGACAGCTTGGCGCGTCAAGGGGAATCAAGCTTTTTCTTGATCAAAACCAGCGCGGCGTCGAAGGCCTGTTCGGCATCAAGCGCGGTGGTGTCTATTTCGATGGCATCCGGGGCGGGTTTCAGCGGGGCCACGGGGCGATTGGCGTCTTGTGCATCGCGGTCGCGGATTTCGGCTTCAACCCGGGCGGGGTCGGCCGCGACACCGCGCGCTGTCAGTTCCAGAAAGCGGCGCCGGGCGCGTTCGGCGACACTCGCGGTGATGAAAAGCTTCACCTGGGCTGCGGGGAAGACCACCGTGCCGATATCCCGTCCATCCAGCACGGCGCCTTGCGCGGCGCCGAAGCGGCGCTGGAAATCAAGCAAGGCCGCGCGCACGGCGGGGATGGCGGCGACCTTGCTGGCCGCCATATCGGCCAACGAGCCACGCAAATCACCGCGCGCCAGGTCTTCGGGCTTCAGCGCGCGGGCTTCGGCTTCGGAGATGCGGGCATCTTGCGGGTCTATGCCGCGATCCAAAACGCGCCGGCCAACGGCGCGATAGAGCAGGCCGGTATCCAGGTAAGGCAGGCCAAGCTCGGCCGCCAGGCGCCGGGCGAGGGTGCCCTTGCCGGCGGCAGCGGGGCCATCGACCGCGATCACGGTACCGGCGGGTAGCCTCATGCGGCGCGGATCGCGTCCGACCCTGCCAGCCGGTTCATCAGCGCGGCGAAACCAGGGAAGGAGGTGTCAATGAAGCTCGCATCATCCACCATGACGGGGTTTTGGGTGGCAAGGCCCAGGACCAGCGCAGCCATGGCGATGCGGTGATCCATATGCGTGGTGACCAAGCCTCCGCCCGCGGGTGGCGCGCCAGTGCCATGCACCAGCAGATCATCACCTTCGATCGTCACCTTGGCGCCGTTCGCGTCAAGCAGCGCGGCGGTGGCAGCGAGGCGGTCGCTTTCCTTCACGCGGAGCTCCGCGAGGCCGCGCATGCGTGTGGTTCCCTGCGCGAAGGAAGCCGCGACGGCCAGGATCGGGTATTCGTCAATCATGGAAGGAGCGCGGCCCGGCGGCACATCCACGGCCTTAAGCGCCGTATATTCGCCGATGATATCGCCCACCGTCTCACCGCCTTCGATCCGAGCGTTTTCGATCTTGAGCGCGGCGCCCATTTCGCGGAGGGTGGTGAGAAGCCCGGTGCGCAAAGGATTGAGCCCGATCTGCGTCAAGTTGATGCGCGACCCAGGCACCAGAAGTGCTGCGACCAGCGGGAAGGAGGCCGAGGAAGGATCGCCCGGCACCTTGATCGGCGCGGCCTTCAATTCCGGCTGGCCATCCAGGCGCACCACGCGGCCTTCGGCGGTGTCTTCCACCGCCACCATGGCGCCGAAATGGCGTAGCATGTTTTCCGTGTGATCGCGCGTCGGTTCCGGTTCCACCACGCGCGTGATGCCTGGCGCACAAAGCCCGGCCAGCAGGCAGGCGCTTTTGACCTGGGCCGAAGCTACGGGCAGGCGGTAATCCAAGGGCAACGGGTCCGCTGCGCCGCGCACCGCGAGTGGCAGGCGCCCGCCTTCGCGGGTCCGGAATTGCGCCCCGGTTGCTGAAAGCGGGTCGGTGACGCGCTTCATGGGCCGGCGGCGGAGTGACGCATCGCCGGTCATCACCGCAAACAAGGGATGGCCGGACAGCAGGCCGAGCAGCAGGCGGGCCGCCGTGCCGGAATTGCCCATATCCAGCACATCGGCGGGTTCGGTAAGGCCGCCGACACCGCGGCCAGAAACACGCCATTGGCCGGGGCCGAGTTTCTCAATCTTTGCACCCAGCGCCCCCATGGCGGCGGCGGTGCGGAGCACATCCTCACCTTCCAAAAGCCCGGTGATATCGGTGGTGCCGACGGCGAGCGCGCCGAACATCAGGGCGCGGTGGCTGATGGATTTGTCGCCGGCCACCCCAGCGCTGCCGGAAAGCGGGGCAGAGGGTTTGCTGGAACGGAAGGGGCGGGGCAGGACGCTGGACATGGGCGCGGTTTGACATGGCAGGGCAGGGCGTGGCAATCCGCGCTTTTCTGGTGGTACGGAGTCGGTCTGATCATGTCGGGCGGATTCATTTGCAAAACCGTGCCCAGCGGAAGTCAAGAGGCGTTTGCATGGCGAAGCTAGAACTCGGCCTGAAGCGGACTTGCGTCGCTTGTGGCGCGAAATTTTATGATTTGTTGCGCGCCCCGGCTGTCTGCCCGAAATGCGCCACGGAACAGCCGGCGGAACAGCCGCGCCTGCGCCGCCCTGGCGCGAACCCGCTGGATGAACGGCTGAAGAAAGCGCCCGGCACGGCAGAGGCCGAGACCGATGATATCGAAGTGGCTGACATCGAAGGCGATGAGGCGATTGAAGACGCCGAAGAGCTGGAAGATGACGCGGAGGATATCGGCGAGGATATCGAAGTCGGCACCGACCGCGACGAAGAACAGTAATCTTTTTGGGCGGCCTTACCCGGCCCGCTTTTTTACGGACTGCGCGCGCCAATCGCCTGAGGCGATGGTGGGCGCGGCACCAAGATTATGCGGCGCCATCACATAGGCCCAGGCGCGGCGGCGCTGCCCGGCCTGATCCGTCACGGTCATGATGGTGCGGCGATACATGCCGGAGCTGCCGCCATTGGGCGCGGCATCTTCGATGTCATCCAGAATGGGCAAGGCGCTGGCGATATCCTGAAAGCTCAGAATTTCTCCCTGGATGGGGGTGGCGGCCCCAAGGATGAGGGCAGGGTAATCGCCAAGATCAAATAGCGTGCCGGTGGCCTGTGCCGGCGTGGTGGCAGTGATGCCGGCCTTGGCGGCGGGACCATGCCAGAAGCCGCCTTGCATGAGCGTGCCATAGACAAAGACATCGGGCAGGATGTGGCAGCCTTCTGCGTCACGCGCTGCGGCTTCGACAGGCTGCGGGTGCAGGCCATGGGCGGCGAAGCCTCGGCGCACTGCGTCCAAATATGTGGCGGGCGGGGCGACAAAACCTTGTTGGCGTTCGGGCGTGACCTGATACGCGCTGGCTTCAAGCGCCGCGCCATCGGGCAGGATGATGTGGCGCGTGCGGCGCTGATAGGCGTGAGGCGCGCCTTCCTTCTGGTCGAGCGCTTGCCAGCCAGCAGCAGAGACTTCCAGCACCACGCCTTCAATGTAACCACCAAGCCGGCTTTGGAAATTCAGCGCGCCGCCGCCGCGGCTTTGGCTAAAAAAATCGAAGGTTAGGCGCGCATCGGGCAGAATGCCGGGGCTGATTGGGCGGATTGCTGCCGGGTCATGGCCAGTGCGCGCGCACCAATCGCGCCAATCTTGGTCGTCGGTGTTGGAGCCATAGGCGAAGCTGTAACGTGGGATCATTCTTGATTAGCTGAGCGCCAGCACCACGAGCATCAGGCTACCGAGCACGATGCGATAATAGCCAAAGGGCGTGAAGCCGATGCGTCCGATCAATGCTAGTACGGCGCGCACTGTGATGAAGGCAACTATGAAGGCCGCGATAAAGCCAACCGCGATATGCCCGAAGGCGCTTGGGTCAATCTCGCTGCGCACCTTCCAAAGACTATAGAAGCTGGCGGCAAAAATGGTTGGGATCGCAAGCACGAAGGAAAACTCGGCCGCAGTACGGCGTTTTACGCCGATCAAAAGTGCTGTGATGATCGTCGCACCCGAGCGCGATGTGCCGGGGATCATCGCGAGCGCCTGGCCAAGCCCGACCAGCACGGCGGCAAGTGGGCCGATTTCCGGCACGCTATGAATGCTCGGCGCCGGGCGCAGCTTTTCAATGGCGATGATGGCAATGCCGCCAAGAATAAGCGCAATGGACACAACCCAGGGGTTGAACAGCAGCGTCGTGATGGTTTTGTGAAACAGCAAGCCGATAATCGCCGCCGGCAGGAAGGCGAGCATGAGGTTGACGACGTAATAGCGTTCCCGCCCTGGCCGCCACATGCCGCGCAAAAGATCCACAATCAGCGCGCGATAAATCCAGCACACGGCAAGAATGGCGCCAAGCTGGATGGAGATTTCAAAAACCTTGCCGGGCGGGCCCTGGAAGCCGGTCAATTCGCCAAGCAGGATCAAATGCCCGGTCGAGGAAATAGGCAGGAATTCAGTCAAACCTTCGACAATGCCCATGAGCAAGGCAGAGAAAAGGGCGCTCAGGTCCATGCGCGTGATCCATGCGTGGCGCGGGTGGGATGCACGGTGCGCGTTACAGCATTTTCAAGCCAAGTGGAACACTTGGTGACCCGGAAAATGCGACCAGACAAACGTCCATGCGCTCTTGCGCCGGGGCGGGAGCCGTGTCCACGTCCCGGTGAGTTATTTTCAGTAACGGTATTGTTCGGCCTTGAAGGGGCCTTGCGCCGCTACGCCGATATAGCCGGCCTGCTGCGCGGTAAGCTGCGTCAGCGTCGCGCCCACCTTCGCCAAATGAAGCGCCGCCACCTTCTCATCCAAATGCTTGGGCAGGGTATAAACCTTGCGCTCATATTTGGCGGTATTGGTCCAGAGTTCGATCTGAGCGAGTGTCTGGTTGGTGAAGGAAGCCGACATGACGAAGGAAGGATGGCCGGTGGCATTGCCAAGGTTCACTAGGCGGCCTTCGGACAGCAGAATGATACGCTTCTGGTCAGGGAATTCGATTTCATCCACCTGCGGCTTCACATTATCCCACTTCATATTGCGCAGGCCAGAAACCTGAATTTCGGAATCGAAATGGCCGATATTGCAGACAATGGCGCGGTGCTTCATGGCGCGCATGTGATCAACGGTGATCACATCCACATTGCCAGTTGCGGTCACGAAAATATCCGCCATTGGCGCGGCCTGTTCCATGGTGACGACCTGATAGCCTTCCATGGCGGCTTGCAGGGCGCAGATTGGGTCAACCTCGCTCACCATCACGCGGCAGCCAGCATTCCTGAGCGACGCAGCGGAACCCTTGCCCACATCACCAAAGCCACAGACCATCGCGACCTTGCCGGCCATCATCACATCGGTGCCGCGACGGATCGCATCCACCAGGGATTCGCGGCAGCCATAGAGATTATCGAATTTAGACTTGGTGACACTGTCATTCACATTAATGGCCGGGAAGAGCAGGCGCCCATCTTTGGCCATGGCATAAAGCCGATGCACGCCTGTGGTGGTTTCTTCCGAAACACCCTTGATGGCGGCGGCAAGCTTCGCGAACCAGCCTGGCTTGGTCGTGAGGCAATTCTTGATGAGGGCGAAGAAGACTTCCTCTTCCTCATTCGTCGCCTTGTCCAGAAACGCGGTATCGCCCAGTTCGGCGCGCAGCCCGTAATGCACGAGCAGCGTCATGTCGCCGCCATCATCGAGCAACACATTAGGCTCTCCGCCATCGGCCCATTCCAGTGTGCGCTGCACATATTCCCAATATTCCGAGAGCGTTTCGCCCTTCACGGCGAAAACCGGCGTGCCGCGTTCGGCAATTGCTGCCGCCGCGTGGTCTTGCGTTGAGAAGATATTACAGGAAGACCAACGCACATCGGCGCCAAGATGCTTCAGGGTCTCGATCAGCACCGCGGTCTGAATGGTCATGTGCAGGCAGCCCGCGATACGCGCGCCCTTGAGCGGCTGGGCGGCGCCATATTCGGCGCGCACCGCCATCAGGCCGGGCATTTCATCCTCGGCCATAGCAATTTCCTTTCGCCCCCATGCGGCGAGGGAAAGGTCCTTAATCACGTAGTCTTGGGCGGGCATGACGCCGACTCCTTGTTTCTGGTGCGGCGGGTAACACGGGGCGGGGCGCGGGGCTAGAGGGAAAGAAGTATATAAGGATACATTTATGTCCTTTTCGGGCTGGCCCGTTTTGCAGGGCAAGCTAAGCTCGCTCATCAAACCCCGGGGAGGCGCTTATGGCCAAGCAAAGCTTAGGCATTCTTGAACAACGGCGGATCGAAGCCGCCTTTGCCAAGGGCATTTATGAGGAAATGAAGGCGCAGGTCGGTGAAGAAAAGGCGAAATGCATCCTATCGGCCGCCATCATCAAGCTCGCCAAGGAAGCCGCGGCCGACATGGCCAAGCAGGCGCCGGAGGGGAAGCCATCCTTGGGACATTTCGTCTCCCTCCAGCCGCTCTGGACCAAGGGGGATGCGCTGCAAATTGAGACGCTCCGGAAGGACGCCAAGCATTATGATTTCAACGTGACGCGCTGCCGCTATGCCGAGATGTATCGCGCCATGGGCCTGGCGGAATTGGGTGCGATCCTGTCCTGCAATCGAGATGGCGCGTTTTGTGAGGGCTATGACTCGAACCTGAAACTGGAACGCACACAAACCATCATGGGTGGCGCAAGCCACTGCAATTTTCGTTACCGCTACGACGAATAGCGCGCATGTCCGGCTACGCTGCAACGGATGGCGCGGCTTATGAACAGAGCATGGGCCGATGGTCCCGCAAGCTGGCGGATGCTATACTGGATGTGCTGGTGCTGCCGCGCGGTATGGCGGTGCTCGATGAGGGCTGTGGCACCGGGGCGCTCGCGGATGCCTTGGCACTGCGCGACCCTATGGCGCGCATCACCGGCATTGATATCAGCCCAGCGTTTTTGCAAGCCGCGCGGGCGCGCGTGCCGGGTGGAGATTTCCCCCAAGGTGATCTCTGCGCGCTTGATCTGCCAGATGGGGTTTTTGATACGGCGCTCTCCCTGCTGTTGCTGCAATTCGTCCCAGATCGCGCCGAGGCTGTGGCGGAAATGCTGCGCGTGACGAAGCCTGGCGGCGTGGTGGCAGCAGCGATGTGAAATTTCACTGGCGGTTTTTCGTTTTTGCGCGCCTTCGCCGATAGTGTTGCCATCACCGAACCGGAGGGCGAGGCGTTTCGCGCGCGCTATTGGGCGGACCCGGTCGGTGCGCCAGGGCGCATGACGCCCTTGTTTGACGCGGCGGGCATTGAACAGGTGACGGAACGCGACATCGCCATCCGCCAGGACTTCACGGATTTTGAGGATTGGTGGGACCCTTGGGCTGCTGGCGGGCGGGGCATTGCCGGGGCCTTCATCGCCGCACTGCCCGCTGAGCGCATTCCGCCGATCAAGGAATTCGCGCGCTGTGCCTATCTGGCCGGTGACGCTGATAGGCCGCGTTCCTTTGTGGCAATGGCGCGGCTGGCGGTGGGGCGGAAGCCTATTCGCCCTTGATCCCGGTGGCGCGCGCCAATTCCGTGTAATGCGCGATTTCGGCGCGGACGAATTCTTCCATCTGTTGCGGCGTTGAAGGTGCCGGTGTGGCGCCCGCCGCTTGCAGCCGCTGTGCCAATTCTGGCTTGGCCGAGGCGTGATGGAGGGCCGCCGCGATGCGCGCGCGGCGATCAGCCGGCAAACCCGCCGGGCCAGCCAGCGCACGCCAATCCAAGGTGCGATAGCCGGGCATGCCCAACGCATCGGCCATTGTTGGCAGGTTCGGAAATTCGGCGGAGCGTTCCGCGCCACTAACCGCAAGCCCGCGCACCGTGCCCGCCTGCACCATGGGCGTGACGGACGCGAAAGTCGCGAAGCTGAAGGCAACATCGCCGGTGGCGAGCGCCTCGCCGGCCGGCCCGCCGCCCCGATACGGCACATGCACGAAACTCACGCCAAGCCTTTTGCCGAAATCCGTCACGCCAAATTCCTGCCAGCCACCGGGGCCAGAGGCGGAATAGGTGAGCCCACTTAGCGTGGCGCGCGCCAAAGCCACCAAATCCTGCAAGCTCTGCACGGATGATTTCGCAAGCACAGCCACCAATGCCGGCATGTGAATAATCTGCCTGATTGGCGCCATATCACGAATAGGATCTAAGGGCATATTGTGTCGAAGCGCTGCCGGTCCCGCATGCGCGCCGACAATGATGGCCAGCCTATAGCCATCGGACGCGGCGCGCACCAATTCCTGTGTCGCGATCATCCCGCTGGCGCCGGGCCGATTTTCAGCCGCCAAGGGCTGGCCGAGATGTTCTGAAATGCTCTGTTGCAGAATGCGCGCCACCACATTCGTCGCACTGCCTGGTGCGAAGCCAAGCAGCAGACGCATCGGGCGCGTGGGGTAGGCAGCGGATTGCACGAACGCGGCGGACGAGATGTAGGCAAGCGCCCAAAGCGCGCAAGCCGCGCGTCCGGCGCTGCGGAAAGCCCAAATGGCGAATGCCTGGATCATGCTGCGCTATCCCCACATGCTACCGCTCCATCCTGCAAAGTCATTTTGAGCGAAGCTGGCCACGCCTTCCCTATTCAGGCAACCCAAATGGGTGAAGAATGCGCCTTCGACTGCGGGAGGAAGGCAGCGTCATGGATATGGAACGCATCGGATTTTTGGGGCTGGGCGCCATGGGCGGCCCGATTGCAACGCGTATGGCGGATTGGGCGCAGCGCAATCCAGGCAAGCGCATTCTGGTCTTTGATCCCCGCGCCGAAGCCATGCAACGCGCCACCGAAGCGGGGGCCGAGGCCATGGGCTCGGTCGCCGCGGTTGCTCAGCAATGCAGCGTGGTCTTTGCCTGTCTGCCGAGTACCGAAACATCCGAACGCGTGGCCTTGGGCGCCGAGGGCATTGCCAGCGCGCCAGGCGCAGTACGCAGCTATATCGAGATGTCCACCATTGGCAGCGCGGCGATGCGGCGCATTGCGGCGGGCTTGTCAGGAAGAGGGATTACACTCATTGATTCGCCGATCAGCGGCGGCGTGCCGGGTGCAGAGACCGGTGCGCTTGCGGTGATTGCTTCCGGCGCGCCGGATGCGCTGGCTGCGGTGATGCCTTTGTTGCAGGTGGTGGGGCGCACGGTCTTCACCATTGGCGATACGCCCGGCCTTAGCCAGACCATGAAGCTTGCAAATAATCTTCTATCGCTTGCGGGGATGGTGCTGACGGCAGAGGCGTTTTCACTCGGCGCCAAGGCCGGCATTGATACGGCGCTGATGTGTGACGTGATCAATGTGAGCACAGGTCGCAATAGCTCTACGGTGACGAAGTTTCCGCGTGCGGTATTGAATGGGCGGTTTTCGGGGGGCGCGAGCAATGCCATCGTATCAAAGGATTTATCCTTGGCGGTGGCGGAATTCTCGGCCTTTGGGCTTTCCGCGCCGATGGCAGCGCTGGCGCGCGAAATGCTGAGCATTGCGAACAATCGCTTTGGCCCGGATGCGGATATGACTTCGGTTGTGCAGCTTTATGAGGAATGGGCAGGCGTTTCGATGCAATCACCCAATACGGTAAGAAGTGCGGGCTGAAGGGAACGGAAAATGCGTCTGAAGGACAGGATTGCCATCATCACCGGTGGCGCACATGGCATGGGTGAAGCCGAGGCGCGACTATTCGCCAAGGAAGGCGCGGTGGTGATCATCGCGGATCGTCATGCTGATCTGGGTGAAGCGCTGGCGGCTGACATCACCGCAAGCCAGGGACGCGCGAGTTTCATCGCCATGGATGTGGCGCAGGAAGCGGCTTGGAAGCGGCTGATCCAAAAGGTGCTGTCCGATTATGGGCGGATTGATATTCTGGTAAATAATGCAGGCATCAGCGGCAGCGCGGTTGGCGATATGCTGTCACTGGAAGGCTGGAATCAGCTGATGGCGATCAACGCGACGGGCGTCTTTTTGGGCACGACCTTGGTGGGCCAGGTGATGGCGGGGCAGGGCAAGGGCTCGATTGTCAATATCTCCTCCATCATGGGGTTTGTGAGCAGCGCGGAGGGGCATCCGGGCTATTCCGCTTCCAAGGGCGCGGTGCGGTTACTGACCAAGAATGCAGCGGTGCGCTGGGGGCCTCAGGGGGTGCGCGTCAATTCCGTGCATCCCGGTTATCTGCCGCCGATGCTGGGCGGCACGAATGGGCCGGGGCGATCGGCGAAGATTCCGCTCACGCCGCTGCGTCGCCTGGGGGAGCCGATTGAGGTTGCATATGGTGTGTTGTTCCTTGCTTCCGATGAGGCATCCTTCATCACCGGAACCGAGCTGGTGATTGATGGCGGCTTTATCGCGCAATAGGGGCGGGTTTCATGAAAATCGCTGATGCGCAAATCCATATCTGGTCCAAGGGTACGCCTTCCGGCCTGCATCGCAAGGTTTCATCCTATACGGTAGGGGGAGCCTTGCGCGAAATGGATGAGGCCGGTGTGCATGCCGCGGTGATCCATCCGCCGGCAAGCTGGGACCCTGATTCAAATGCCATGGCAGTAGAAGCCGCGCGGCGTTATCCGGAAAGTTTCGCGGTGATTTGCCAATTCCCACCGACGCTCCAGGAATTGCGCCATTTGATTCAGGGCTGGAAGAAGCAGCCTGGCATGCTGGGCTTGCGCTGGGCCTTATTACGCGAACCATGTCTGGTCGATTGATTTTGTACATGACAAGCTCAGCAATGGCCGCCCCTACAAGATGCTGACGGTTCTTGATGAGTACACACGCGAAGCCCTCGCCGTGACGGTCGCCAACGAGATGGGACCATCAGAGGTTCTGGAAGCGCTTTACCCCTTACTGCTCAAACGAGGGAAACCTGAATATCTGCGTTCCGATAATGGCCCTGAGTTCTGCTCCGAACCCTTCACAGATTGGCTGACCAAAGTCGGCATTAAGCCGATCCGGATCTATCCCGGGTCACCCTCGGAGAACGGCTATAACGAGTGGTTTAACGGAACACTCCGCAGAGAGGTGCTCAACGCTGAATGGTTTAGCACCACCCGCCAGGCCCAAACTGTCATCAATCAATGGCTCAACCAATATAACCATATCCGGCCCCACCACGCCCTCGGAATGCGGCCGCCGGCACCTGAAACATACTTAGTAAACCCACAAATCACTGGTACATAAAAATGGGGCTGGACAGGTATTGGAGCAGTTGCGCGCAGACATAGCGAAGAATCTTGATCGGTACCGGCGGGAGGATTTTTCTGTCCTTCTCCAAGATTCGGGATTGTACTTCGAAGGACCGCCTGAGTTCTCAATTGAACAAATTGAAGAGATGCTTCTCCCAAAGGAAGTCTCGACCCAATACGAAGCCGAGAATTACGCGATATTTTTCAGGGCACTTAAGAACTTAACGCCTTACCAGATGCGGGATGAGCGTCTTTGGGCCTATCTAACCCACACCCACTTGCTAGGCTATTGTCGCAAGCGCTGGCCGATACCAGCCGATGATCAAGAGGCTGTAAAACACATTGAGGCCCATTTTTTGCGGGCACTGTGCGCAGCATTGGTCGGGATAATGCCGCGTCGCGGTTGTGGTGGATGGCACATCTCTGTTCTGAGGTCCCGGCATTTACCTTGGAAAAGAGTTTAGAGGTATTCCTCTTCATAGCGGATGTCATAGCTAACATCATCGAACGACCGTCCATATCCCAAAATAGTCAGATTTTTGCCACGACCCTTCAAGCGCTCGGGGCGTCCTGCGCGGGCGACAAAGCGCTCTTTGAAAGAGAGCATTTTCGTGACCTAATGATACGAATGAATTCAATCGGCGGCTACAGATTGCTAGATTATATGCCTGAAACACAAGTCAACAAGTTGGTGCATGACCTCACTATCGAAACACAACCCCAGCAGCATAATGAAGCCAAATCAAATTCTTCGTCACTACAGGCGAAAGGGGAGAACAAAGCGTCAAAACTAAAGATGCAGGATCGTGAAAACGGTGGGGCAATAAAGCGCGGACCTCAAGCAGCTTCCGGCGGAAAAGGAACTAAGACAAAGCCGCCGAAAGCCAAAACGAAAAAGTGACGCCCCAAAAAGAAGCAACGCTGATAAAGTAAGGTAAACTCAGTATTGCCCCGCGCGCCGAGGCGGTCCACATGAGGGCCATGTTCCGCCGCGCCTTGCTTGCCGCCCCGCTTTTGCTGCCGCTCCCCGCCCTGGCTCAGCCCCAGGCGGCGGCGCTTTCTGAACGTGACCGGCGCGATATCGCGGCCATAGAGGCCTATTTGAACCGGCTGACCACGCTCCGCGCCCGGTTTCTGCAAATCGCCCATAATGGAGCGTCCGCGCAGGGCTGGGCCTATATCTCCCGCCCCGGGCGGATGCGGTTTGATTATGACCCGCCGGAACCCCTGCTGCTGGTGGCGGATGGCAACCAATTCCTGCTCTATGACCGGGAATTGAAGGCGCCGACCGCTTTGCCTACCAGCGCCACACCCCTTGGGTTGCTGCTGCGCCCGGAAATCCGGCTTTCGGGCGATGCCACCATCAGCCGCGTACAGCGCGATGGCGGGTTTCTGCGCATTACCCTGTTCCGCACCAACGACCCGCGAGAGGGGTCCTTGACCCTGGTTTTCCAGCCAGAACCCCTGGAACTACGCCAATGGGCGGTGTTGGATGGCCAGGGGCGCGAAACCCGGGTGACCTTGACCCAGATTGAAACCGGGCTGGCGCTGAATGCGCGCATGTTCCAGTTCAACCATCCGCAGTTTTTTGAACCTGGCGGGGCGGGGGGAAGGTAAACCGGCGCTTTTTTGCCGCCCCGCCCCCCGCGTGCTACCGCGCGGCGTAATTGGGTGGTCTTGCCCACCCCCGCTTCGAAAGGCTTTGTGATGTCCGAACAATCCGCCGCCCCCCGGCCCGCCACTGGCCCCGGCCAAATAGCGCCCAGCCCCATTACGCTCAATTTGCAATACACCAAGGACCTCTCCTTCGAAGTGCCGGGCGCGCCGCAAATCTTCATCAACCTCCGCGAAGCGCCGAAGGTTGACATTGCGCTGGATGTCCAGGCCCGCCGCCTGCAGGAGGGCCAGGAGAATTTTGAGGTCACTTTGCAAATCCGCTGTGAGGCCAAGATCGGCGGCGATACCCCCGCCTTCATCGCCGAGCTGGTCTATTGCGGCATTTTCACCCTGACCGGCATCGCGCCCGAGATGATGGAACCCGTGCTGCTGGTGGAATGCCCGCGCCTCTTGTTCCCCTTCGCGCGCAACATACTGGCCGAGGTGACGCGCGATGGCGGCTTCCCGCCCGTGATGCTGGCGCCGATTGATTTCGTCGCCCTTTGGCAGAATCGCCGCGCGCAGCAGCAGGCCGCCGCGGCCCCTGCCCAAGGAAATGCCTGAATCTGCGGCTTGGGGGCGAAAAAACGCTCCTCTGGGCGGTTTGAACCCTTGACCCCCGGCCCGCGCATGTCATGTGCGGGCGCATGGATCAGTTGATGCCCGCAACGCCGCGCCGCCAGCGCTTGGCTATTGTGCTGTTCAACCTCGGCGGACCCGATGCGCCGGAAAGCGTGCGGCCATTCCTGGTGAACCTATTCACGGACCCGGCCATTCTGCGCGTGCCCAGTTTTGTGCGCCCCTGGCTTGGCCGGCTGATCGCCTGGCGCCGCACCAAGCCGGCGCAGGAAAACTACGCCGTGCTGGGCGGGCGTTCGCCGTTATTGGAACTGACCGAAGAACAGGCGCGCAGCCTGGAAGTCGCTTTGGCCGATGAACCGGGCACTGAAACCCGCTGCTTCGTTGCCATGCGCTATTGGCACCCAATGAGCGATGAATGCGCCCGCGCCGTGAAGGACTGGGCGCCAGATCGCATTTTGCTGGTGCCGCTTTATCCGCAATTTTCCACCACCACCACGGGATCAAGCCTGGTGGCCTGGCAAGATGCGACACGCAAGATCGGCCTTGATGTGCCGACCACGGCCTTGTGCTGCTGGCATTCGGATCCAGGTTTTGCCGTGGCCACCGCGCGGCTGGTGCGTGAAGCCTATGCCAAGGCGCGCGCGGAATTGCCGCCGGAAGTACCGCTCCGCGTATTATTCTCTGCCCATGGCCTGCCGGAATCGATTGTGAAAGCGGGCGATCCCTATCAATGGCAGGTGGAACAAACCGTCGCCGCCGTGGTCGCTGAATTGGCAATGCCGGAGCTTGACCACATTGTCTGCTACCAGTCGCGCGTGACGCCTCAGGTCTGGATCGGGCCTTCGACAGAGGGCGAGATTGAACGCGCGGCGGAAGAAAGAGTGGCGATTCTGATCTGCCCCATCGCCTTTGTGTCCGAACATTCCGAAACCCTGGTGGAATTGGATGTGGAATACCGGGAAGAGGCCGAGCATCTTGGCATTCCCGGCTATTTCCGCGTGCCGGCGCAAAATAGTGATCCGGCCTTCATCGCATCCTTGGCCGGGCTGGTGCGTGGCGCGCTGCATTCCGGGCGGAGCCTCTGCTCCTTCGATGGCGGGCGGCAATGCCCGAAGCAGCATCGCGATTGCCCGCATGAGAAGCTGCGCGTTGAAAACCTGACCCGCGCCAAAGCCGAGGCATGAAGCGCCCTGCTGCCATCCTTTTTGATTGCGATGGTGTGCTCGCCGATACCGAATGGGTGGTGAATAGCATCGTCGCCGAGGAAATAACCTTGCGTGGCTGGCCCATGACGGCAGCCGAAGCGCGGGAGACGTTTCTGGGGCTCGCGCTGCCCGATATGCTGCCGCGCATTGAAGCGCGTATCGGGCTACTGCCGCCCGATTGGGCGCAGGAAATCTCGACCCTGATAGCGCGGCGCTTGACGGAAGAAACACTCGCCATTCCAGGCGCGGTGGGAGCGGTGCGTGCTTTTGCGGCGGCGGGTGTGGCAGTGGCGGTCGCTTCCAATTCGTCGCGGTTTGAATTGGCGGCGAAGATGCGAAGCCTGGGGTTGGCGCAGATATTCGCCGGGCGGGTGTTTTCCTTTGAGGATGTGCCGCGCCCGAAACCCTGGCCGGATATCTATCTGGCGGCGGCAGCGGCTTGCGGTGCAGCGCCCGAGGATTGCGTCGTGATTGAGGACAGTGTGCCCGGCGTGCGCGCGGGCCGCGCGGCAGGCTGCCGCGTGCTGGGTTTTTGCCATGAAAGCCCGGCTGCGGTGCTGGCGGCGCATGGGGCGGACCCATTCGCGGATATGGCGGCGCTGCCAGGGTTGTTGTTGGACGCTTGAGGCAGTTTCCCCTGGCGTGTTTTTCCGCTTAGACTCCCATCGTTTCGTGGGGAGAGCCACATGGGTTTTAGAACTCGGTTCAGTCTCAAGGGGCGCATCAGTCGTCGAACGTGGTTTATTTTCTATTTTTTGCTTCCCAATGGCATCCTCTTTGCTGCCAACTTTTTGGATACGCGGGTCTTGCCGAAAAACTCAATGCCGGCGGCCGTGGGCAAAGGGTTCGGTGAATTATCGGCGGTCTCCGCTGTGGCGCTTCTGGTGGGGCTTTGGCTAAGGTTGGGGGGGCAGGTGAAGCGCTGGCATGATCAGGACAGAACGGGCTGGTGGGGTTGCTTAACCCGCATTATTCACGATCCCCTGCGCCTGGTTGATTGTCTGCCTCTATTTTCTGCTGAGGCGAATTGCTGACGCGGCTTCGCTCCCGGACTGCCTTTCCGGTTTGTGTTGCGTATCGCACGGTTTGTCGGTTGAGGTTTCGGTGGTTTGCGCTGGGGCATCCGCCCCTTATGTCAACAGGTCAGGCGCAGCAGGCGCTCAAGCGCCATGCGCAGCACAGACCGATCGGGACAAGCGCTTGGCATATGCAGCAGGATGTGGATTTTCCTGCTGACCACCTGCGTTGCAATCTTCACCAGGCGCAGTCGCAATTTATCGAATTGCGCAACATACCAGGAGGATCGCTTCGGCATCAGGCTGCGCAACAACCACAACAACCAGTAAGCGCCGGTATGCAGCATCAGCCGAAAATGATTGGCGGCTGCGCGCATGCAGGAAGTTCGGTCTGCAGCAAGATGGCGCTTCCGGGCCTTGATATGGTTCCCCGCCTGCCCTCTACGGCAGTAGGTACCCTCATACAGTGACCGCGCAGACCCGCCTCTCAGGCTGGTGACGATGTAACGCGTATCAACCCCCTACGGCCCAGCCTCGATACGGACGATAATGCGCTCCACGCGCTTCCAGCTTGCGGCACAATCGTGGAACTCCTTATAGCACCGAAGCTTGTCATCGCTCCGGGCAGCGGCCTGTCGCTGGCGAATGCTGACTTCAAGTGCCTCAACATGGCGCCGTAAGGTCTTTGTTGGCGCAACGCCAAAGATGAAATCCACCCGCGCCGTACAGCAAAAATCCAGCACCTCTGGTGCGCAATAGTGGCTGTCCGCGCGGAGCAGGATATCAACCCGTGGCCAATGGCGGCGGATCTCCTTGACCAGACGCCGCAGAAAGCAACGCAACTCAACACCCGTCGAGCGTTTGGCCGGGCGCAGCATGGCGGCAACGGGCCGGCCCGCCGCATCAAACATGACAATCGGCTGGAAGCCGTAATCATCGTGATAGGCATTAAATAGCCGCAATTGCTGCCGGCCATGCACGGCATCAAACGTGTCATCAATATCAAGCGTGATGCACCGCGGCACCGTGAGAAAACTATCGCAGTAGAGTTCCACCATGGCGCGCAACATGCGGATCAGTGCGCGGGTATCGGGCGTATTCTCAAGTCGGGAGAGCGTAGGCTGCAAACAGAGCGCACCATCATCAGGCAGCCGACCATTGGCCAGTTTGAACACAGGATCGTGGCGCAGGCTATCGGCATCGTTGCCATCCTCATACGCCGCCGCGATCATCAGCAGCCGAAAGCGTAACATCTCAGCAACGCCATGCCAGATGCGTTCCGGCGCGCGCAGGTCCCGCAGGCAGGCGTCCAATCGGCCCGCCACGCCAAGCCACGCCTCAATCTCACGAAGCGCCAGAAGCCCGCCATCAGAGGACATGTCCCCGCCGTCAAAGCGGGCAATCAGCGCCTTGCCAGAAACATGTCACAGGCCGGGGAGAGATGGGGCAGCTTCCGTCACGGTGGATGTGGCCTTTGAACGCGTGAGTCTTGCGATTCAACAGCAAAATCATACGATATTTCGAAAGGATATACCACATCCACCAACTCTTGGTGAATAATGCGGGTTAACTTCGATTCCAAGTTTTATTGTCACTTGGCACCTTACTGGTGGGTTAAGTATCGAAACCTTTTTTATCTTCCAATTCGGTTTCCCATTGCTTCTCAGGTTATTTCTCGGTTTAAGCTCTAATGATCCGAATGCCAATCAATTTATTCTTGCTGGTGTGGTTTTTTGGTCTGTTGATTCTATTTCTGTGGGTCATATTCTTCGTCAACGGCAGCCTTCTTCCCGGCACACGCGGCCCCAATCGCGGCGGCCCTGATCCGTTGGCGCCGAAGGGCGCCGACAAAGATACGGCTTTGGAAACTTTCAGGGAGGCCGTGATCCGCACTGATGTGGCGCAGATGACGTCTCACCAGCCAGATCAAAAAAATCGCGTGGAAATCTGATTTCCCTCACCCAGTGGTTCAGTCACAAAGGCCGCATCAGCTGCAAGACTTGATGGGTTTTCTATTGTCTAGTGCCAGTCTTCCTTATGGTCATGCTGGGTGCGGCGCAACAAATGATCAAACTCGGCGTGGAGACACCCCACAAATCCAGCATAGAGGAATATGCCATGCTGGCGGTGTTCTATGCACTTGGTTTGGTGATGCACTGGATCGGCTTTGCAGGTCTGACCAAGCGTTGGCTCGATCAAGACAAATCCGGCTGGTGGGCAGCTCTCCGTTTTGTCCCGGTAATTTTTTACCCCCTGTTTTTCATTTTCCTTTCGCTGGTTGATTTGAACAGTTGCAGTGGCCTGAATCACCGCTGGATCGGGGGTATTTTCACCCTGATACGTTTGTTGCCTTTTATCACCCTATTCGGAGCCGGCGCCGTAGCTGGATTTCAGCCCTGCACACCTGGCCCGAACCGTTAAGGTCCCGATCCACTCGCACCACTGCCCGCCACGAATATTGCGCTTCCGCCGTCGCCTCAGTAGCTTCAGCGCAAAGATTGAGGAACAAGCCCATGACCCTGGCGCAATGGTTCAGCTTCGATGGCCGCATCAGCCGCAAGACCTGGTGGATTTTCTATTTTCTGATCCCAATTGGCATCAATATAGCCGCCAGCGCGCTTGATGCGCAGCTCTTCGGCGCCAGGAATGCCCCGCCGGACAAGTCGGGCATGGCTGATCTGAATATGGGGGTGTTTTCCATCATCGCCTCCTTAGCCGCGCTTTGGGTGGGCCTTGCTGGGCAAGCCAAGCGCTGGCATGACCGCGACAGATCCGGCTGGTGGGTGCTGGTGAATTTCATCCCGCTGATTGGCTGGCTTTGGGCCTTCATCGTCACGGGCTTTCTGCGCGGCACGCCGGGCTATAATCGCTTCGGGCCTGACCCTCTGGCGCCGGAATTGCCGCCCGTAAGTTACGGCGGCGGCTATCCGCCGCAGGCACCGGGGGGATGGCAGCCGCAAGGGCCTCCGCCGCCACCTTCCGGGGGCTGGGGCGCACCGCCGCCTCCACAGGGCGGGGGCAGCGTGCCGCCCATTCGCCGGGGTTGAACCGCGCGGCGTGATTTCCCTGGCGCGCTTTCCGCGTTAAGGAAGTCGCGTGCCCGATACCTCCCCGCCGCTCGATCGCCCATCGGAAGCCGAGGCCACGCCGGAACAAGCCAAGCGCGGCTTCTCCCCGCTGCTCAGGCGCATTCTGCTGCTGAATGCGCTGCCGCCGGCCTTGCTCGCGGCCTCGCTGCTGTACCTCGACCAATATCAGAACGCGCTGCTTGGTGCGGAGGTTGAGGCCATGCGCACCCAGGCGCGCATCTATGCCGGCGCCATCGCCGAAGCCGCGGTGCGGCCCGAAGGCGAACGCTATGTGCTGCAATTGGAAGCGGCGCGGCCCTTGCTGAGGCGTCTGGTGGACCCTTCGCCCAATACCCAGGCGCGGTTGTTGGACACGGCCGGCCTGCTGGTCGCCGATAGTCGGATTCGTGATGGCGTCGGCGGCGCGGTGATTGCCGAACCCTTGCCACCGCCGGAACCGCGCGGCGCGCTGACCTCAACCGTCGCCGGTGTTTACGAAAAGCTGGTCGGCATGTTCCCCGCGCTGCTGCGCGGGCGCGGCGGGCCTGGGATGGTGGTCGATAGCGCGCCCGATGCGCCGGATTTCGATTGGCAGCCCGATCTTGGCCCCGACCGGCGGGAAGAATTGCGCATGGCGCTGGAGGGCGGCGTCACCCCCTATATCCGCCGCAGCGCCGATGGCCGGCTGCTGGTGAGTGTCGCGGAACCGGCGCGCCGGGGCACGCAAAGTGTCAGCATAGTGCTGCTGACGCGTGAAGCGCGCGAAGTGGATCGCCGGCTCTTTGAAATCCGCGCCTCAGTCCTGCTGCTTTTCGCAACCGCGCTGATCCTCACGGTCGCGCTTTCGCTCTTTCTGGCACGCACCATCGCGACACCCATGCTTGACCTGGCGCGCGCGACTCAACGCATCCGCGAAGGTGAAGGGCGCGCGCAATCCGTCCCCGATACGCTGCTGGAGCGCAATGATGAAATCGGTGTGCTGGCGCGGGATTTGCAGAACTCCGCCCGCGCGCTTTGGGCGCGGATTGACGCCAATGAACGCTTTGCCGGCGATGTCGCGCATGAATTGCGCAATCCACTGACAAGTGTGCGGAGCGCCATTGAAACACTCCGCCGTGTGGAAGACCCGGTTAGTCGTAACAGGCTGCTCGCGATTATTGCCGATGATGCAGTGCGCATGGATCGGCTGATTGGTGACATCAGCGATTCATCACGCGTGGATGCGGAGCTGTCGCGTACCATCTCAACGCCCGTGGATGTCGCGCCCATCCTAGCGGCGCTTTCTGATTTGCACGCCGCCACGCGGAATGATGATGACCCGATGGTGGTGCTGGAAGCCCCCGAAGGCCCCTTGGTGGTGCGCGGCGTGGAAGGACGTATCGTGCAGGTGTTTCGCAACCTGCTTGGCAATGCGCTTTCCTTTAGCCCGCCGCACGGCCTTGTGAAGGTCACCGCGCGCCCTGCCGGCGCCATGCTGGAAGTCGTGGTGGAAGACCAAGGCCCCGGCATTCCCGAACAGAAGCTTGAGGGCATTTTTGAGCGTTTCTATTCTGAGCGCCCGAGCGGAGAGCGCTTCGGCCAGCATTCTGGCCTTGGCCTTTCCATCAGTCGCCAGATCGTGGAGGGCCTGCGCGGGCGCATCTCTGCCGAGAATATACGCGATGCCAGCGGCGCCGTGACCGGTGCGCGCTTTACGGTGTTGCTGCCCATCGCCTGATCCTGCTTCCCAGGCTGCGCTTTCATGTTAGGCTTTAGGCCGCCGAGCCTAATCTGGGAGGATAAGTCATGATCACGCGCAGAAGCATGATGGCGGCAGGGGCAGCGCTTTTGGCCGCGCCGGCGGTGCGGGCGCAGGGCAATTGGCCAGACAAGCCTTTGCGCTTTGTGATTGGCGGCGCAGCGGGCGGGGTTTCCGATATTTTCCTCCGTATGATGGAAAACCGGCTGCGCGAAAAGCTCGGCCAGCCGATGATCATAGATCCGCGCCCGGGGGCGGGCGGCATGGTGAGCGCGGAAGTCACTGCGCGGTCAGCGCCGGATGGCTATACCTATTACGTGAACCACATCGCCTCTCACGGGATTGGCCCCACACTGTATCGGCGGCTTTCCTTCGATCCGCTGAAGGATTTGCCGGCGGTGGCGCGCATTGCGGCGCTGCCCAATGTGCTGATCATCAAGGGTGATAGCCCAATCAAATCGGTGGCGGAATTGGTCGCTTTCTGCAAGGCCAATCCGGCGAGGGCGAATTTTTCCTCGGCTGGGTCGGGGACTTCTTCGCATCTTTCCGGCTTGCTGTTCGGCATGCGCATGGCAATTGAGGTGACACACGTGCCCTATCGCGGCACCGCGCCTTCCATGGCGGCGGTGATGAATGGCGAGACTTTATTTGCAATTGATAACGCGCCGGCATCGCGCCAGCAGGTGCTGGGGGGTTTGCTGAAGGCACTTGGCGTTTCCACCGCGCAGCGTTCCGGAAACATGCCCGAAGTGCCAAGCCTGCAAGAACAGGGCGTGCCGAATTTCGATGTCGCTTCCTGGTATGGGATCGTCGCGCCCGCTGCCGCGCCGGCGGCCATTCGCGAAAGGCTGGGGGCAGAGGTGGTTGCCGCGCTGAGTGATCCTGCCATTGCCCAGCGCGTGCGCGATTACGGCGCGGAGCCATGGCCGCTCGGCCCCGCCGACTACGATGCCTTCATGCGGCGAGAGGTGGAAATCTGGGCCCCGGTGGTGCGCGCTTCTGGGGCGCAAATAGACTGACAAGGCCAGCATATCGCCAAGCGGCTATGGTCACGGCATAAGCGGGCGCCGTGACCAAAGCGCCCATCCTGCCACGACGCATCGCCTTTCTTGCCCTTGCCTTGGCCATCATGGCGGGCCTGTTCTGGCTTGCCTGGGCAACGCTTGCGCCTGGTGGTTGGACACTCGCGGAAATGCTGATTCTGGTCTGCATTGCCGGCACGCTGCCTTGGGCCGCGCTTTCGGCAGGCAATGCGTTGATTGGGCTTGGCCTATTGCTGTTCACGCGCGATCCTGTCGCGGCTGTCCTGCCCGCACTCGCCGCCGCGCGCCCTGGCCTGCCGCAAGCCCGCACCGCCATTGCCATCTGCATTCGCCGCGAAGACATAGCGCTGGTGCTGCCGCCACTCGCGCGCTTGCTGTCGGGCTTGGCGGGGGCCGGCGCGGTGGAGCGCTTTTCGCTTTGGTTCCTGTCAGACACACCCGAAGGTGCTGATGCGGTGGCCGAGGAAGCCGCCTGCCGCGCCTTTGCCGCCACGCAACCCACTGCCACACATTACAGACGCCGCGCGCAGAATACGGGCTTCAAATCCGGCAATGTGATGGAGTTTTTGGACCATCACGCGGCTGGGCATGACTTCATGCTCTGCCTGGATGCGGATTCGGAAATGACGGCGGCTGCCGTGCTGCGCTTGGTTGCCTGCATGGAGGCGGACCCAAAGCTTGCGATCCTACAACAGCTTATTCATGGCAGGCCAACCAAGGCAGGATTTCCGCGGCTGTTTCAATTCGGCATGCGTCACGGCATGCGCGCATGGGCGACTGGGCAAGCCTGGTGGCAGGGCGATGAGGGGCCCTATTGGGGGCATAACGCTGTCATTCGCATTGCCCCCTTTCGTGCGCATGCGCGGTTGGAAACCCTGCCCAATGGGTCGCATATCCTCTCGCACGACCAGGTGGAGGCAACGCGCCTGCATGCCGCCGGCTGGAAAGTGCGCGTACTGCCCGATGATGCCGGCAGCAGCGAAGGCAATCCGCCAAGTTATAGTGATTTCATCACGCGCGATCTGCGTTGGGCGGCAGGGAATATGCAGTATCTCGCGCTGCTGCGGCTTCCTGGCCTGACGCCCATGGCACGCTGGCAATTGATCCAGGCGATTTTGCTATTTTTGAGCGCGCCTTTTTATGTCGCGATACTATTACTTGCGGCCTGGAATGGGCTCACCGGCGGGGGTGATAGCACGCCGATTGCTGCACTTCTCGCGCTGCTATTGGCCGGCTGGTGCTGCCATTATGCTGCAAAGCTTGCCGGCTATGTCGAGGTTTTGCTGAAGTCAGATCTGGCCGCACGCTATGGTGGTCGCACGCAATTCCTGCGCGGCGCTTTGGCAGAAATGGCCTTCACCGCCTTCATGGAACCCGTGCGGTTGATGAGCCAATGCCTGTTTCTATTGGCGATGCCCTTTGGCATGAAGATGGGCTGGGCGCCACAAAATCGCAGCGAACGGGGCATCAGCTTTACGGATGCTTTCAAGCAATTCTGGGCGCCGACACTGGCGGGGATTGCGTTGACCCTGGTTTTTGCGTCGGTATCCTTCACCGCGCTGCTGATCGCGGGGCCAGTGCTGATCAGCCTGCTTGGTGTCATTCCCTTCGCTATGATGACGGCAAATGCGCAGTTTTCCACCTGGTTGATCAGGCAGCGGGTTTGTTCGCTGCCCGAGGAATTACACTGTAACTAATGCGTCGCGAAAATCGCGCAGGGCGCACGGCGCAAAAGGTGCTTGGTGGCGGAACCGGTGAATAGCGCGCGCAGCCCCGTGTGTTCATGAGCACCCATCACCAACATCCCCGCCGGCATGGCGGCGGCTTCCGCCAAAAGCGCTTCCACCGGATGCGTGCCGATCACCGGCAGCGCCTTCGTCGCCACATCGTGGCGCTGCAAATAACCCGCCGCTGTGCCAGCCAGGGCAGCGGCTTCCGCTTCATCATCCGCTACACTCAAGACCTTGGCACCACAGCGCCCAAGACCGAGCAGCGCAAAAAGCTGCACGGCACGCAGCGCGCCCAGTGAGCCATCATAGGCGACCAGCGCAGCAGCGGCGGGATCAAACCGCGCGCCGGGCGGCACCACCGGCAAGGGGCGTGTGCGGTCATGGAGCAGCGCTTCAATGGTGGGGGAAAGGCCATCATCTACCTCCTCTCGCCCCAGGGTCGAATCACGGCCCACCACCAACTTGTCATGACCACCAGCGGCGGCGAGCAATGCCTCGGCAGGTGAGGCTTCCGGAGTTTGCACCGCAACGGGCATCCCATCGGCGGCCTCGCGCAACCCGGCCACAGCGGCTTCCGCGTCTGTCCGTGCCTGACGCAACAAGGCAGCGTCCCGCCGTTCCTTGAAGGCGGCAGCGCCCGGGGGCACGGCCTCATGCGCGCCGGTCAGACCGGGGCGATCCATGAGGATCGCCGCCGTCAGCGCCGCACCGGTATGGCGCGTTAGTGCCAGGGCGTAATCACGCGCGGCGATGGCGCCTTCCGTATCATCCAGGGCCAGAAGAATGCTGCGCAACATGGCGGATGCTCCCTCAAGCAAAGCCAGCGGAAAGGACCCGCCGGAAGATGGGCACCGCCGCCGCCAGATCAGCCAAGGCCACGCATTCACGCGGCGTATGGGCGGTGGCGATGGTGCCTGGCCCCAAAATCACACAGGGCGCGATATCCTGCAATTCGCTGGCATCGGTGCCATAGGGCGCGGTGGTGGCGGGCTTGCCGGTGATACTTTCCGCAAGGCGGATCAGCGGGTGATCCACAGGCAATTCAGGCGGCGTGCCTTCGCGCCTTTCGGTCAGTTCCACACCCGCGCGTACGGCTGCTTCGCGCACCGCGGCTTCAATGCCGCTGACATCTATGTTGCGGCTGCGGCGGAATTTTATCCGCACGCTTGCTTGCACTACCGTGACATTCACCGCCGTGCCGTGATTATCAATCACCAGGTTGAAATCGGAAAAGGGCGGGTCATAGGCAGCGTCATGATAGGCCGGGTCAAAGCGCAGCTTTTCATAGATGGTCTTCATTTCCGTCATGAAGGGAATCAACGCCCAATTCGCATTCAGCCCCTTGCCGGTGGAAGAATGCGCCTGCAGGCCACGCGCAATGACCGTGTATTCGATATGGCTGCGATGCCCGCGCACGGGCGCAAGCGCGGTTGGTTCCGCCACCACAATGCCCTGCAAGCCCAATGATGCGGCCAGCTTTGACTGTGCGGCAATGATGCGCGCCCCTTGCTTGCTGGTTTCCTCATCTGCCGTCAGCAGCAGCGTCGCCGGCACATGGGCGGGCAGGCCACGCGCGGCGATGATGCAGGCGGCGACCGGCCCCTTCATGTCCACACTGCCAAGGCCGTGCAGCACGCCATCGGCGATGCGCGGCGTCCAGGGCGGGTCTGTCCAACCCGTTTCCGGCACCGTATCCATATGGCCGGACAGCGCATAACCACCGCGCGGGCCGCGATGCGCCACAAGCGCGCGCTTCGCAATACCTTGCGCATCCGTGTAATCCAGCCGTTCAATCTCAAACCCCGCCAATTCGGCTTCGATCCGATCCGCGAGTGGCAGGTTGGAGACCGAGGAACGGCTATCAATCGCCACCAGATCGGCGGCCAGGCGAGTTACGGCTTCGGCATCTTGGGTCATGCCCCCAGCATCCCTTGCGGCGCGGCCCGGGGCAAGCGAGGGTAAGGGCATGACAGAAATTGCCTATCTGGACCCTCGCAGCGGGGCCACCTATCCACTTGCCACGCCGCGCTGGTGTGGCGACGGCCAAGCCCCCCTGATGCTGACGCCGCTCCCCGGCATCACCCGCGCCGCGATCCGCACGGAGGATCGTTCGCTCTGGCGCTATGGCGCTGCGCTGCCCTTCCTGCCGGATGACCCGATCACGATGGGGGAAGGCTGTTCTCCCCTGGTGCCGCGCGTGATTGGCGGTGCCTCGGCACTTGTAAAATGCGAATGGTTCATGCCGACCGGGTCCTTCAAGGACCGCGGCGCTTCCGTCATGCTCTCCCTGCTCCGCGCGCAGGGTGTGGCGCATGTGCTGGAAGATTCGTCGGGCAATGGCGGCGCTGCGGTTGCTGCCTATGCTGCTGCCGGCGGGATGCGGGCGAAAATCCTGGTGCCAGCTTCAACCTCCCCCGCCAAGACCGTGCAATCCCGCGCCTCGGGCGCCGAGATTGAATTGGTGCCCGGCAGCCGCCAGGATTGCGCGGATGAGGCGTTGCGCCAGGCCAAGGATATCTTCTACGCGAGCCATAATTGGCACCCCTTCTTCCTGCACGGCACGAAGACGCTTGCCTATGAGCTCTGGGAGGATTTGGGCTTTGTCGCGCCCGATAACGTAATCCTGCCCTGTGGCGCGGGGTCCAATGTGCTCGGCTGCGGCATTGGTTTCGCCGAATTGCAGCGCGCCGGAGAAATCACAAAACTGCCGCGCATTTTCGCCGCCCAGCCGGAAAACTGCGCACCGATTGCGCGCGCCTTCCTGAAGCAGCCGGCGGTGGCGGCGGTGCCGACCATTGCGGAAGGCACCGCCATCGCGCAGCCCATCCGCACCTCGGAAGTCATTTCAGTGTTGCAGGAAAGCCAAGGCGGCGCGGTGATGTTGAGCGAGGCCGAGATTGGCGCTGCCACACTCGATCTGGCGCGTACCGGCATTTATGTGGAACCGACTTGTGCACAAGCAGCGGCGGCCTTCGTGAAATTGCTGGAAGCCGGCACCATTCGCGCCGACGAAACCACTGTGGTGGTGCTGACCGGAACGGGGCTGAAATCCACACCGCGCATCGCTGAACTTTTTGGGGTAGCCATCTGATGGCCGGACCACGCATTGCCCTTTTGGGCTTTTCCATTGAATGCAACCGCTTTGCGCCGGCAGCAACCTTGCGGGATTTTGAAACGCGCTGCCTGATTGCGGGTGATACCATTGTGGCCGATGCACGTTCCGCCGCCCCGGCTGCCTTGGGTGAAATGCCGGGCTTTGTCACCGCCATGGATGCCAGCGGCGCTTGGGGACCCTGCCCCATTCTGCTCGCCATGGCGGAACCCAATGGCCCGGTGGAGCAAAGCGTTTTCGATGGTTTCATGCAGCAATGGCGCGAAGGGCTGACCGCGCTGAAAGGCCGCGTGGATGGCGTTTATTGCGTACTGCATGGCGCGGGCCTCGCCACCGCTGATCTTGACCCGGAAGGCAGTTTGCAGGCGCTGATTCGCCACATATTGGGCGAAGTGCCGCTTGTGTGTTCCTATGATCTGCACGCGAATGTATCAGATCGCATGGTGGCGCTAACGGATGCCTTTGTCGGCTATCGCACCAATCCGCATTTGGATATGCGCGAACGCGGTGCAGAAAGTGCTGTTCTGATGCGTCGGCTTTTGGCCGGTGAGCGTTTCCATCGCGCTTTCCGCCGCTTGCCGATTGTGGCCCCCACCGTTTCCATGCTGACCGCACAAGGTCCCTATGCTGAGGTTATCAACCTCGGCCAGGAATGGGCGGCGCAGGATCAACGCATTGCCAATGTCTCCATCATGGGCGGCTTTGCCTATGGCGATACGCCTTTCAATGGCATGGCAGTGATCATCACCGCGACGGATCAGGCGGCAGCGGAAGCGCTGGTCGATCGGCTGGCGGCGGCCATTTGGGAAAGGCGCGGGCGTTTCATCGCCAATCTGACCAGCCTGGAAGACGCGACGCAAAAGGCGCTGCACAGCCCTGTGCCGCTGGCTTTCGCCGATGTTGCCGATAATCCCGGTGGCGGCGGGCGCGGCAATACTATGTGGATTCTGGAAGCGCTTCATCGCGCCGGCGCGCAGGATTGTCTGGTGGGTGTGATCCATGACCCTGCCTTGGCAGCGGAAGCGCATAAACTTGGCAAGGGCGCGCGTTTCACGGCGCGTTTCAACCGCGATGTCGCCGCTGATGATCCCTTCAGCAAGCCTTTTTGTGCGGCGGCGGAAGTGGTCGCGCTTTCCGATGGGCGAGTGACCGGGCGGCGCGGTATTTTCGCTGGCACTGCGATGACTTTGGGTGCCACGGCAGCGCTGAAGATGGGCGGCATTACGGTCGTGGTGATTTCCATTCGCACGCAATGCGCCGATCCAGCGTTTTTTGAGCATCTCGGCCTGGATGTGGCAAAGGCACGCGCCGTTGTGGTGAAATCGCGCGGGCATTTCCGAGGCGGCTTTGATGAATTCTTCAAGCATGAACAGATTATCGAGGTTGATTGCCCCGGCCTGACCTCGCCCATCCTGACGCGCTTTGATTGGAAGCACATGCCAAGACCTGTTCTGCCGATTGATAAGGAAGCGCGCTGGCCATGAAGCTGGATGATCTGCACACACCCTGCCTGGTGCTGGAACTCGGCATTTTGAAGCGTAATCTGGCGCGCATGGCTGATGCCGTGGCGCGGCATCCCGGCTTGAAGCTGCGCCCGCATATGAAAACCGCGAAAAGCCTGGCGGTGGCGGCTTTGGCCGCGCCGGATCACGGGCCAATCACCGTCAGCACGGTGGCCGAGGCACGGTATTTCGCTGGCGGCAGCTATCGTGATCAGATCTATGCGGTTGGCATCACGCCGCAAAAGCTGGACGCGATTGCGGCGCTAAACGCCCAGGGCAATGACGTGAAGATCATCACCGATGATGCGGATATCGCCAGCGCCATCGCCGCCCATCCCGGTATTTTGCCGACATTGATCGAGGTTGATTGTGGCGAAGGTCGCGGCGGTATCGCGCCAGATTCGGAAAAGCTGACGGAAATCGCCCAAAATCTGGGGGCGAAATGCGCCGGCATCATGACACATGCCGGGCATTCCTATGCGGAACGCAGCGAAGACGGCATGCGCAAAGTGGCGGAGGCCGAGCGCGCCGGTGCGGTGCTGGCGGCCGAGCGTTTGCGCAGCATGGGCATCACGCCGCGCGTTGTCTCGGCCGGGTCTTCGCCCACCGCGCTTTACGGGCAATCCATGGCGGGCATCACGGATATTCGCGCGGGTGTCTACATGTTCGGCGATTTGTTCCAGGGCCAGATCGGTACGCATGGTATGGAAGATATCGCCGTGACGGTGCTTTCCGCCGTCACCTCTCGCAAGCAGGAGCGCAATGCGGTGCTGATTGATGCGGGCGGGATTGCGCTTTCCAAGGATCGCAGCACCCAGACAGCGCCGCGCGATCTCGGCTTTGGCGTCATGCTGGACCGCCACGGCAAGTGGCGTTTTGGGGAGGCGATTTTGGCGCGCACCCATCAGGAACATGGCGAGGTGCGTGGCGCTAGCCCGTTGCCTTTCGCTGAGCTTCCCGTCGGCGCCCTGGTGCGCGTGGCGCCGAACCATACCTGCCTGACTGTCGCCGCGCATGACCGCTATTACGTGGTGGATGGCGGGGATGAGGTGATTGCCGTCTGGGATAGGGTGAATGGCTGGTAGGGTGCCCGCCTTGTCATGGAACTTTCACGTGCTTTAAACATTATTTCCATTATACTGGAATCATGGAAAATGAACACGCCGCCGCGGCCTTCGCCGCCTTGGGCCAGCCGACGCGCCTGGCCCTGATCCAAAACCTACAAAGCGCAGGGCCTGAGGGCCTGGCGGCAGGAGACATCGCCGAGGCACTTGGTGTGCCGCCCTCCACGCTTTCCTTCCATTTGCGTGCGCTGGAAGATGCCGGGCTGATCACGCCGCAGCGCCAAGGGCGCCAGGTGCTTTATGCCAGCGAACCTGCCGCCCTTGCCGCACTGGTGGGGTTTCTGGGTGGGACAACGGCGCCCATCACCGCCCCGCGCGCCATGCGGGTGCTGTTCCTCTGCACGCGCAATTCCGCGCGTTCCATCATGGCGGAAGCCATTCTGAACCGCATCGGTGCTGGGCGCTTCCGCGCCTATTCCGCCGGGTCGGAACCCGCGCCCGATGGGCCGATGCCAGAAGTGCTCGCGCAGCTGCAGGCGCTTGGGCATGATGTGGCGCCGTTGCGGTCCAAATCCTGGGAGGAATTCACCAGCACCGATGCGCCGCGCTTCGATTTCGTTATCGCACTTTGCGATACGCTGGAAGGCCAGCGCTGCCCGGATTTTGGTGACACCATCACCAGCGCGGCCTGGCCCTTGCCGGACCCGGCGAAATTCTCGGGCGCTGGCGCCGAACGCGCGACGCTTTTGAACGAGCTTTACGCGGCGCTGCGGCGCCGGCTTGATATCTTCATCAGCCTTCCCTTTACCACGCTGGATCGCATGGCGTTGCAGGCGCGGGTTGAAGCGCTCGGCAATCCTATGGCGGGGGCACGGGCATGAGGGTTGGCATCAATGGCATGGGCCGCATTGGCAGGCTCGCCTTGCGCGCCGCTTTCGGCGCAGCGGAACGGGGTGAGGATGATCCGCGCCGCGCCAATCGGCTGGATATTGTGCATGTGAACGAGGTGAAGGGCGGCGCGGCAGCCACGGCGCATTTGCTCACTTTTGATAGCGTGCAGGGCCGTTGGCGCGCGCCCATCGCGGCGGAAGGCGCGGATGCTTTGCGCATCGCTGACAAGCGCATCGGCTTCACGGAATACGCGACGCCGGCAGCGATTCCCTGGGGTGATTTCGGCGTTGATTTGGTGCTGGAATGCAGCGGCAAATTCCTGACCGAGGCCACCCTGCGCGGGCATCTGGACCGCGGGGCGAAGCGCGTGATTGTCGCCGCACCGGTCAAGGAAGCCGCAGTCCTTAACACCGTGGTTGGCGTGAATGATGCGCTTTATGATCCCGCGCGCCACCCGATTGTCACCGCCGCATCCTGCACCACCAATTGCCTCGCCCCCGTGGTGAAGGTGGTGCATGAGGCGATTGGAATCAGGCATGGCCAGATCACCACCATCCATGACCCCACCAATACCAATGTGGTGGTGGATGCACCGCATAAGGATTTGCGCCGCGCACGTTCCGCCATGCTATCCTTGCAACCTACTACCACGGGCAGTGCGACGGCCATTGCGCTGATCTATCCGGAATTGAAGGGCAAGTTGAATGGCCATGCGGTGCGGGCGCCAGTGCTGAATGCTTCCCTCACCGATTGCGTGTTTGAATTGCAGCGCGCCACGAGCGCCGAGGAGTTGAACGCGCTGTTCCGCGCGGCTGCCGAAGGCCCGCTGGCCGGTATTCTGGGCTATGAGGAACGGCCCTTGGTTTCGGCCGATTATGCGCGGGATACGCGCAGTTCCATCATTGATGCGCCATCAACCCTGGTGACGGATGGCACCATGGCAAAAATCTACGCCTGGTATGACAATGAAATGGGCTATGCCTGCCGCATGGTGGATCTGGCCTGTATCATGCAAGCGCGCGGCATCTGATATGCGCAACTACGCCATCGTCACTGCCGCCTATTGGGGCTTTACGCTGACCGATGGCGCCTTGCGCATGCTGGTGCTGCTCTATTTCCATAAGCTTGGCTATTCGCCATTCGCGCTGGCGTTTCTGTTCCTGCTGTATGAAGCGGCGGGTATTGGCGCCAATCTGATTGGCGGCTGGCTGGCGACACGCTTTGGCATTGCGCGCATGCTGGCGGTGGGGCTGGCCGCACAAATCGCAGGTTTCTTGATGCTGTCAGCGCTTTCACCAAGCTGGGTGCCGGCCATGGCGCTGGTTTGGGTCCTGGTCGCGCAAGGCATTTGCGGCATTGCGAAGGACATCACCAAAACCGCTTCCAAATCCGCGATCAAACTCACGGCGGGCGATGCCTCGGGCCGGTTGTTCCGCTGGGTCGCCTGGTTCACCGGCAGCAAGAACGCCATGAAGGGTGTCGGGTTTTTCCTGGGCGGTGTGTTGCTGGAAGCGCTTGGCTTTCAGGGCGCGCTTTGGTTGATGGCCGCGCTGCTTGCGATGGTGTTGCTGGGTGTTGTGGCATCCCTGCCGCCGATGATGGGTAAGGCCAAGGCGTCTGCCTCCATGCGCGAATTCATGGCGCGGGATCGCGGCGTCAATCTGCTGGCCGCAGCGCGTGTTTTGCTGTTTGGCGCACGCGATGTCTGGTTTGTCGTGGCGCTGCCCGTGTTTCTCTATTCTTCGGGCTGGGGCTTTGCCGCAGTGGGCGGCTTCCTCGCCATTTGGACGATTGGCTATGGGCTGGTGCAGGCAGCCGCACCTTCCCTGATCCAGCGCAGCGCCGATGGGTTGAGTGCCGAGGTCCCAGCCGCGCGGCTATGGTGCCTTGCCCTTGCGGTGATACCGCCCGCACTGATGGCAGCATTATGGTTGCAGGCGGGCCGTGCCGATCTGGTGCTGGTGGCGGGGCTTTTGGTTTTTGGCTTTGCTTTCGCGGTGAATTCCTCACTGCATTCCTACCTCATCCTGGCCTATGCCGGCTCCAAGAAAGCCGCCGAGGATGTCGGCTTCTACTACGCCGCCAATGCTGCCGGGCGCTTTGCCGGCACGTTGCTTTCGGGCCTGCTCTATCAAATGGCCGGCATTACCGGCGCCTTGGCGGGGGCGGCGGTGATGCTCTCGCTTTGCTGGGCCATCACGCTTGCCCTGCCGGCGAACCGCGCCGCTTGCGCGAAAGCGCACTGAGCGCAAGACTTGGCGCCTGAAGAAAAGGGGGCCGCCATGCTGAAACGTTCCGAATTTCTCGCAGGCTTCGGTGCAAGCCTGTTTGTGCTGACCCAAGGCGCCACGGCGCAGCCCCTGCCGGGCGGCGTGCTGCGCGTTGGCGTCAAACTCAGCCCCACTTCCATGGACCCGCAATTCCGCCTGGCAGGCGAACAGAATCTGCTGCGCGGTTGCCATGCGCGGCTGATTGGCATGACCCCGGATGGCAAACCAACCCCCGCCATCGCGCAATCCTGGCGCGCGGTCGGTGATGGCCGCGCCTGGGAAATCACGCTGAACCCAGCAGCGAAATTCAGCGATGGCCGCCCCATTACGGCGCAGGACGTGGCCTTTTCCATCCGGCGTATTCCGCGCCTGGAAGGCTCCGCCGGCGGCTATCAGATTTTTGTTCGCGCCATCAAAGATATCGAGAGTCTTGATGCGCAGCGCCTGCTGGTCAAAACGGAAGAACCCTACCCCTTCATGGCGGAGGATCTGACGGAAATCGCCATCGTCGCCGCATCACTCGGTGAGGATTTCAAGCCCGCGGATTTCAACGCCGGCAAGGCGCGGCTTTTCTCCGGCCCTTATACGCTGGTGGATTACCGCTTCGGCGAATTCGTCACCATGCGCCGCAACCCGCATTGGTTCGGCGCCAAGCCGGAATTTGAAGAAGTGCAATTCCGCGTCATCCCGAATGATTCCGGGCGCATCGCTGCGCTGCTTTCGGGCGACGTGCAGGCAATAGATGAGGTCTCGATCCCCGACCTTGCACGCCTGCGCAGCAATACGGCGATTGATGTCTCCCAGATCGCGGGCATGCGCGTGATGTATGTGGCGCTTGATATGGACCGCGATATCTCTCCGCATATTCGCGATAATAACGGCCAGGCTATGACCAAGAATCCGCTCAAGGATGTGCGGGTCAGGCTGGCGCTATCGCATGCCATCAATCGCGCGGCGATTGTGGATCGCGTCATGGAAAGCGCGGCGTCCGTCGCATCTGATGTGCTGCCGCCGGGTACGCCGGGAACCTCCCCACGGCTCAAGCCTGTGGCGTTTGAACCGGATCGCGCGCGGCGCCTGCTGGCGGAAGCGGGCTATCCTAACGGGTTTCAAATCACCATCCACGCCACCAATGACCGCTACCCGAATGATGAAAAGGTCGCACAAGCCATCGCACAATTCTGGACGCGCATTGGCGTGAAGACGGAAGTACAAACCATGCCGAATGCAGCCTATTTCCCGGCTGCCGCGCGGCAGACCTTCACAGTGATGGCTGCGCAATATGGCGCGGATAATATCAGCTATGCCTATCGCGCGCTGCTCCATACCTTCAACCGAGATGCCGGGCTTGGCACCGCCAATCGCACGCGCCATTCCAGCCCACGCGCCGATGCGCTGGTGGCAGAGGCGTTGAAGACCATGGATGAAACCAAACGGAATGAGCTTTTCGCCCAAGCGACCGATATCGCGATTGGCGAGGAAGGGATCATGCTGATGATCTACTACCCGGCCTATGTCTATGCCGCGCGCAAGCCGGTTTCAGCCGTGCCCTACTACAATGGCGCCTTCCTGCCACAAGGTTTGATCCGTCGCTGAATTGGCATGAAAACACTTCTCGTCATTCACCATTCCATGACGGATGGCGCACGGCAGATGGCGCAGGCAGCACTTGAAGGCGCCATGGCTGAAGGCATTACCGCCGTTGGTGGCCTGCACGCCACCGAAGCGGTGCCAGAGGATTTGCTGGCCGCCGATGGCTATATTTTCGCCACGCCTGAAAACCTAGCTAGCATGGCCGGCGTGATGAAGGATTTTTTTGATCGCTGCTATTACCCGTTGCTAGATGAAATCCAGGGCCGGCCCTATGCGATCATGATCTGCGCGGGGTCCGATGGCACGGGCGCTGCGCGGCAGATTGCGCGCATCGCCACAGGCTGGCGGCTGAAGCCCATTGCGGAGCCGCTGATTGTCATCACTGGCGCGCAAACGCCGGAAGCCATCGCTGCGCCCAAGATCATCAGGGCAGAAGACCTTTCGCTTTGTGAAGAGCTCGGCGCCGCTTTCGCCGCCGGGCTGGCTGCTGGAATTTTTTAGTGCGTTTCCAGTTCACGTTAGTTCACCGGAAACGCACTTAATCATTGTTGGGTCGCATTTTCCGAGTCGCCAAGTGATCTCACTTGGCTTGAAAATGCTCCAGATCAGCTCTCCGGCTTCAACCCAAGCCGGCGAATCAAGCCACCCCAGCGCGCAATATCGAAAGCGAGCAGCGCACGGAAAGTGTCTGTATCACTCCCCACCACGGTAAAGCCTGCGGTTTCCAAGGCACGGCGCTGATCGGGCACGGCAAGAGCCTTGCCAGTTTCCTCAGCAAGGCGCGCAATACGATCCGCGGGAAAACCCGCCGGCGCGAAAAGCCCGATCCAGGCAACAGCCGGGTCAGAAGGCACGCCCGCTTCCGCCATGGTCGGCACCTCTGGCAGGGCAGGGAAACGCTCTGCGCTCGTCACCGCCAAAGCGCGCACGGAACCATCCCGCACCTGGCCCAGCACACCGCCGGTTGCCGCGAAAAACGCATGGATGCGCCCTGCCACCAAATCCAGCACCGCCTGACCCACGGCGCGATAGGGCACATGCACCGCCTCAAAACCCTGAGACGCCGCCAAATCCTCCATCACCAGATGGGAAAGCGTGCCAGGCCCAGTGGAGGCATAGCTGATCTTACCCGGATTGGCCTTGACATAAGCAACGAACTCGGGCGCGCTACGCGCGGGCGCGGAAGGATGTACCACCAACACAAAGGGCAGCCGCGCCAAAAGGCTGATCGGCGCCAGATCAGTCGCCGGGTCATAGCCAAGCGCCGGGTTCAGAATTTTCGCCGTGCTGCCCGGCCCGCCAATCGTGACGCCAAGCGTATGGCCATCCGTCGCGCGCGCCACCGCTTCCGTGCCGATATGCCCGCCACCGCCGGCACGGTTTTCCACAATCACCGGCTGGCCCAGCACCTGCTGCAAATGCGGCGCAATCGCCCGCGCCGCGAGGTCCGGCGTCGAGCCCCCGGGAAAGGCGCAAATGATCCGCACTGGCCGATCCGGCCAGGCGGCTTGTGCGCGCACCGCCCTTGGGCTGGCAGCCAGCCCAGCGCTAAGCGCCAGAAGGGAGCGGCGATGGAAGCTGTTCATGGGGCAAGTTCCGGTGAAAACGCCGCCAGAATGGCGTGAGGGCGCGCGACCTGCAAGATTATCTTTGGCTTGGCCCCGCTTCGATCAGCGCCAAATTCTGCGCCGCCAGATCGGCAGCAGGACTATCCGGGGCCAATTCCAGCACCCTTTCCCAATCGCGCCGCGCGGCTTCAGCCTCTCCGCGCAATTGGCGCAAAATGCCGCGTTCCAGCAACGCTTCCACATTGCGCGGCGCGAGGCGCAGCGCGGTGGTGATGCTGTCTTCCGCCGAGCGCAGGCTTTCCATCCGGCGCTGCGCGGCGGCGCGCCAAACCCAGGCTTCGGCACGACCAGCGTCCAACACCACAGCGAGGTCGAGATCAGCGAGCGCCCCTGGCACTTGCCCGAGCGCAAGCCGCGCCATGGCGCGTTCCAGCAGCAAATCCGGGTCTTGCGGGGTCAATGCGAGCGCGAGGCTTGCGGCCGCAGCAGCGCGTTGTGCCCTACCCGCAGCGCGCCACGCTTCCGCCGCCTGGCCAAACACCGCCGCACGCGCGGCAAGCCCGGCTTCACTGCGCGCTGCGATACGTTCCAAAGCCCCTGCCGCTGCATCAGCCTCCCCAAGGCTGAGCTGGGCCAGGGCTTCGCATTGCGCGGCCCCTTCGCCGCCGCCCTGCATGTGCCAATCCCGCGCAAAGCCGCGCGCGCCGGCAGGGTCCACCAACAGCGAATCAAGGCAGCGCGCATACTCCGGCGCTTGGGAAAGCCGGGGCGGTTCTGGCGGAATAGGCAAGGCCGCATCCTGCTGCGCTGAGGACAGCACGCCCGAAAGCCACATGCCCCCGGCCGCGCCCAGAACCAGCAGCGCCGAGGCAAAACCGATCAGCTTCATGGGCTTTGGAACCATCGCGCCACATTTAGCGCAGTTTGCACGCTGTGGTAGCATGCCGCCCGGTGAACAGATTTTTAATTATCGCGCGTGGCGGAAAAACCATGGAACAGAAGAAGCTGCTGATTATCGCCGGGCTTGGCTATGCGGGGCAGGCCGTGGCCAAGACCGCTGTCGCCGCTGGCTGGCGGGTGGTGGCTACCTCTCGTCAGCCGGAGGACCTGAAGGCACCGCCTGGGGTTGAGGTAATCCGCTTCGATGACGCTGACCCGGCCTTCGCCGCTGCGACGCATTGGCTGATTACCGCGCCGCCTGATGAAGCCGGGGACCCCGTGCTGCGCCGGCACGGCCCTGCGCTCGCTTCCGGCAATCAGCGCTGGATCGGCTATCTTTCCACCACCGGTGTCTATGGCGATCGCGGTGGCGGCACGGTGGATGAGGCAACCCTACCGGCCCCTGGCCAGCCGCGCGGCCAAAGGCGGCTGGCAGCCGAAGAAGCCTGGCGCGCCGCACGGCCCGCGGGTGCGGCTTTGGATATCTGCCGTGTCGGCGGAATTTACGGACCAGGCCGCGCCCCCTTTGCAGAATTGCGCGCGGGTGTCGCGCGGCGCGTGGTGAAGCCCGGCCACAGCTTCAGCCGCATCCATCGCGATGATATTGCCCACGCGGTGATGGCAGCGATCAGCCACCCACCCGCACCGGGCTGTCGTGTGCTGAATTTCGTGGATGATGAACCCGCCGATAGCGCGGCTGTCATGGAAGAAGCCGCGCGGCTTTTGGGCGTGCCGCCACCGCCGGCCATTCCTTTTGAAGAAGCGTGCGCCAGCATGTCACCCATGGCGCTGTCCTTTTGGTCGGAAAATCGCCGTGTCGCCAATGCCGCAACTAAATTGGCGCTAGGGATTGCGTGGCGATATCCGAGTTATAGGGAAGGCTTGGCGGCGAGTTTAGAATAGCGACTCATGAGGATGGGGCAGCAGTGAAATCGCCGTTCATTCTCTGAAAGGTGGCTGCTTCAAGCTAACCTGAGGTCTGAAACAATATTCCGAAACGATATTTTCAGGTTTAGTCAGAAGCCTGATAAATTCTCATATTTCTGATACCGAAACAAAAACAGTCGGAGTTGAACGCCGACCGCTAGAGAAAGTTCGCTCATGCACTTTCGCCACGCCAATGAACAAGAAGTAGACGATCGAGTATTTTTGGCGCGTTGGTCTCAATGGTTTGCTGGTCCCGAGTCACAGGGTAGGCTTTCATCCAAAGATGCAGTGCCCCTATTGAATAAAAAAATAAGCCTCGAAACTCTTGTGGCAGCCGGCTGCGGTCACGGGCTAGATGCTTTGTGTAGAAGCATCGTCATGAAACAGTATGAGAATACCATGCAAGCTTCATTGATATTTCTTGATGATAATAAAACCATTCTCAAACCGGTTGTTGCGATCAATCCCTTGAATGAACGCCGCGTCAACGGGGTGCGTCTTACTGATTACGGATTACAACGTCTGCGCGAAGTCGCATAATTATCGCCGCGCGCGATTTTGAGCTGCTGGCCACAAGCCATGAGGAATAAGAGAAATTTTCCAACTTTGAAGAGGGATCAACTTTTCCATTCCTATGGCAATACCTTGAAGTACTGAAAGCCTCTATGGCGGAGTCTGGCTCATGGGGGCGCGCGCAAGCGCCAGCCCGATGGTCTCAAGCGCTACCATCTCATGAGCTGCCGGCGGCTATCGCCACCCATAACCGCCCTCTCTCGCGGGGGAAATTACGAGAGCTTTGTCGCGATCCTGCTGTAGACCTCTTGACTGCCTATTTTTATATCATGGCTCGGCACGGGCAGCGCCGAGATCATGGTAGGGACGCGTGGCGCCATCGTGACCGTATTCAGCGCGCCCTCACCCGATTGAGGGAAGAAAATCTCAGCCAAGGTGCTGCTTTCAACGTATTTGCTGCTGACGACCCGATCAAAGGTCTAGCTGTAGCATTCTTCGCGAAATTGATTTTCTTTTTTCGGAAGCCAGCGGCCGGATATTTCATCCTGGATCAGTGGACAGGGAATTCAATGAACCTCCTTTCTGAATACAAAGTTGTTTCCTTGGACCCATCATGGACGGTATCGCGCAGGACAACAGCAGCCACATATGACAAATATTGCGAATTGATGGTGCATTTAGCAAAGGGACTTTGCGTTCCGCCCGATCAAGCAGAACTACTTCTACATTCCGAAGGTGGGCGCCCCCCGAAGCCCTGGCGACGCCACGTCTTACAGGAGCGGCGATCACAACCAAAGCGCAGCAGAAGGGGATAATAAGCCAACCATTGAAAAAATAGATTGGCCAAGATCGGTCTCCAGCGTCAGCCATATACCATACAGGCAAAGTCGGCCTGAAAGATTCAAGCTTAGTCTCTCGAACTACCATATCACATAGCTTAACCTTCACCCAATCAACCCCGCCACCGCCTCCCCCAACAGCACCAAATCCGCCTCCCGCGACAGGCGATGATCGCCATCCTTGATCAGCGTCACGCGCACATCGCAACCTGTCACCGCTTCCGCAATGCGCAGCGCATGGCGCCAGGGCACATCCGGGTCCTGTTGGCCCTGCAAAATACGCACGGGACATTCAAGCGCAATCGGGCCGCGCAGCAAAAGCTGGTTGCGGCCATCTTCAATCAAGGCGCGCGTGATGGGATAAGGCGCGCCGTAGTCGCTTGGCCGATGCCAGAAACCATCGCGCATGATCACTTTTCGGATTGCGGGCGGAAATTCCGCCCACATCAAATCCTCGGTGAAATCCGGCGCCGGGGCAATGCCGATCAACGCGCAGATCGCCACCTTGCGGCGCGCGGCCAACAGCAGCGCAATCCAACCGCCCATGGATGACCCGATCAGGATTTGCGGCCCTTCGGTCAGCGCCGCAATCACGCAGGCCGCATCATCCGCCCAACGCCCAATCGTGCCATCCTCAAACCGCCCTTCGGATGTGCCATGGCCGGAATAATCAAAGCGCAAAAACGCTTGCCCGCGCGCGGCGCACCAGGCCGCGAGGAATTCCGCCTTACTGCCCGTCATGTCGCTATTGAAGCCGCCCAGAAACACCACGCCGGGCCCGCGCCCAGCCACGCGCCGCCAGGCCAAATGCATGCCATCGCCGCGATCAAGCTGCCCGGTTTCTTCCTTCATGCACGCGGCAATCCACGCGCCGCGAGGGAAGCAAAAAGCGCCCCAATGCCGTAGCGCCAGGGCGGGCATTCATCGGTGCGATCCACCTCATTCACCAAAACCCCAAGCCGGGGCGATGCAATCCGCACCACATCCCCTTCGCGATGCGTGAAGCCCATGCCGGGCGCGCCACGATCCTTGGCCGGCGAGAATGGCGTGCCCAGATACAGCACCGCACCACCCGGATATTGATGATGCGCACCAATCATTTGCAAAACCACATCCGCTGGGTCGCGGCTGATTGCGCCCAACGGCCCGCTTTCCGCCAATTCAAACCCATCACGCCCGGTAATGGTCAGGCCGAGTTCCGCGCGCCGTACATCTTCCAAGGTAAAGCCTGCATCAAACAAGCGGATCATCGGCCCAAGCGCGGCAGAGGCGTTATTGTCCTTGGCACGCCCCAGCAGCAAAGCGCTTCGCCCTTCCACATCCCGCAGATTGACATCATTGGCGAGAGTGGCACCCTGAATGCACCCCTTGGCATTCACCACCATCACCGCTTGCGGTTCAGGGTTGGACCAGGCAGAGACAGGATGCACAGCAATCTTGCTGCCAGTACCAACAGAGGCCATGGCGGGGCATTTGGTAAAAATCTCCGCATCCGGGCCAAGGCCCACTTCAAGATATTGGCTCCACCAGCCCTTTTGCAGCGAGGCGGTTTTGAGACGCATGGCTTCCGCGCTGCCGGGAATGATGGCGGCCAGACCATCGCCAATAATTTTGCGGAATTCAGCGCGCACCGCCTCCGCCGGGCCGGCATCGCCACGGCAGCGTTCTTCCACCACGCCTTCCAGCATGCTGCGGACATAGGTTACACCAGCAGCCTTCACGGTTTGCAGATCAATCGGTGACAGCAGGAAGGGCTTGGCAGGGTCGCGCGCAGCCCAGGCGGCACTGGGCAATATCGCTTCAAGGTCGAGCGTGATGCGCTCTCCATGCCGCAGCATGCCACCAATCGCGTCATCTTCCTCCAGAAAGCGCGATGTCGTCCCAAAGGCTGGTGTGAGATCAAAGGCCGCGCCGCGCGCGAAGCCGATCACGCAGGGGCCTTCGGGCCGCATTATGCGGGCGCAGAAATGCCCCTCGGCGAAATCCACCGGCAAATGGCTGGAGTTGATGTGCATGGCGCCCCCGTTTCTTGCAGGGGCATTTTGCGTGAAGTGGCGCCTTATCGCCAGGGTGCTTGCGCTGCATCAAGAAGCGGCGCTGCGAATTCGGTTTGTCTGCCATCATGCAGGAAATGATCGCCGCGCCCGCCCATGGCATCGGGCACCCATTTCTTTCCGCCGCCGGGGTGCCAGCTGCCCGCGCCCTGATGGCCGCCGCCGCCCCCGCCACCGTGCCGCGCCGAGATGTGATTTTCGCGCCCGAGGCTGAGCCAGAAGCGCTTTACCTTGTCTTGGAAGGTTCCTTCGGCCTTTCCATGCAGGGTGCGTCCGCTTCCCGCGGCCTTTTGGAAAGCATCGGCGGCGGCGAGTGCTTCTTATTGCCAGCGGTGATCATGGGCGGTGCCTGGCCCTTTGGCGCCGAGGCTCTGGCCCCGAGCCGCCTGCTCCGCATCCCGGTTCATGCCTCCCACGCCACCATGGCTAAGGAACCGCGTCTGGCGCGGAGGCCAACCTCACGCAAATGGCGCGGCAATGGCAGGTCCTGGCGGATCAATTGCTCGACACGAAACTCACCAAGACGAGCGAACGCGTGGCGCATTTCCTCACTGGGCGGCTGCTGCCAGGCGGGCGCGTTGCCATGCTGGAACCCCTTGCGGCAATTGCTGCGCGACTCGGCATGACCCCGGAAAGCCTCTCCCGCGTCACGCATGGGCTGGAAGCGGCGGGGCTCGTGCGCCTGCAAGGCAGGCGGGTGGAAGAGCCGGATGCTAAGGCGGTGACCCAGGCGGCGCGGGCTTCCGGCCATAAGAGTAAGCGGTTAGGCTTCCCCGAAATGGAGGATTGCCCATGGCCCGCGTGCCTGATTTGACAGTGGATGATCTGGCGGAAGCCGATCGAGACCTGCTGAAGCGCCCGATTGCCTTGCATAAGGCGTTGACCAATAGCCCTAAGGCAGCACGCGCCTTTTCCGGCCTTGGGCAATTCATCCGCTACGGGTCCCGCCTTGACCCCCGGCTGCGCGAATTGGCCATTCTGCAAGTGGGCTGGCGGGCGCGCTCTCCTTATGAATGGTCGCATCATGTGAAAATCGGTAAGGATTTCGGCGTCAGCGATGCCGATATCCGTGGCCTGATCGCGGAAAGCGCCGGGCAGGATTCAGCGCTTGAACCGCTGGCCAAGCTGGTGCTGCTGGCCGCCCGTGAAGGCGCGGCAGGGCCGGGCGTGACCGAGGCCACCTATAAGGCGCTCGCCGCGCATTTCGACCATGAACTGATGGTGGATTTGGTGGTCACCATTTCCTTTTACTGTGCGGTGGTGCGCGCCCTTTCATCGCTGGCGATTGAGGTTGAGCCGGAATACCAAGCCTATCTGGACCAATATCCACTGCCGGGTTGAGTAAAGCTTTTTACTAAAATACTGATTCAAATAACTTTAATTTACTAGCATGGGCTAGAATGGCCTCGGCCGACGCAGCTTTTTGGCGAAGCAGCGTCTCCGGCCTGCATCCCTGGGTTGCAAATAATTTTCGATTTAAGGGGTTCTTCAGCCCGCGCGTTGACCCTTTGGTTACTGCTCCCGATAAAGAATGCGCCAATTAAAGGAGAGCGGGGGCGATGGAACTCAGGATGGTCAAGGCCGGGGTATTGGACATGGCGGTGGAAATGCACGGCCCCGAAACCGGGCCCGCTGCCATCCTGCTGCATGGCTTTCCTGATGACGTCCGCGCCTGGGATGGCGTGGCGCCCGAGCTTGCCGCCCAGGGCTTCCGCGTACTGGTCCCCTATCTGCGCGGCTATGGCCCGACCCGGTTTCTGGACCCGGCAACCCCGCGTTCCGGCGAACAGGCGGCGCTTGGGGCGGATTTGCTCGCGCTGATGGATGCGCTGGCGATCCCGCAGGCGATCCTGGCCGGGTATGATTGGGGCGGGCGCGCCGCTTGTGTTGTCTCGGCCCTTTGGCCTGAGCGAGTGATCGGCCTGGTTTCCGCAAATGGCTATAATATTCAGAATATTGCTGGGAGTATCCGCCCCGCCGCGCCGGCGCAGGAAGCGCGCCATTGGTATCAATGGTACCTGCAAACAGACAGGGGCGCGGCGGGCCTGGCCCAGAATGGGCATAGCCTTTGTGAGCTGCTGTGGCGCATGTGGTCGCCCAATATGGGCTTCTCTGCCGAAAGCTACGCCAAAACGGCGGCCAGCTTCGACAATCCCGATTTCGTGGCGGTTGCCGTCCATTCCTACCGCCATCGCCACCGCGCCTTAGCCGGGGACCCCGCCTATGCGGCGATTGAAGCCCGCCTGGCCACCGTCCCCATGATCACCGTGCCGAGCCTGGTTTTGCACGGGGCGAAGGATGGCGTGGACCCGCCAGAGAATAGCGCCGGCTGCGCGCAGCACTTCACACGGCTTTTGGCGCGCCGGGTTGTTCCAGCAGCCGGACACTTCCTGCCGCGCGAGTCTCAGGCCGAATTTTTAGCCGCGATTCACCTTTTGGTAAGTACTCATTAAGAAAGGAATGACTAATGATCGTAAAAATCCGTCAAAAACTCAATTTAAGTATTTTTCTTCATCAAGAAATTTACTTTTTTGGACGAATATTGTTCGTGGGACGCAGGGGGCTGAAATTTCCCGTTCCAATCCCCAGCGAGACTCTGTAATTTCTCACCTGTGGGTCAAAAGAAGCGATCAATGCGTGTTCTGCTAGTCGAGGATGATCCTACAACGGCGCGCGGCATTTCGTTTATGCTTCTGTCCAGCCCCATTTTTATGTACCAGTGATTTGTGGGTTTACTAAGTATGTTTCGGGTGCCGGCGGCCGCATTCCGAGGGCGTGGTGGGGCCGGACATGGTTATATTGGTGGAGCCATTGATTGATAACAGTTTGGGCCTGGGGGGTGTGCTAAACCATTCAGCGTTGAGCACCTCTCTGCGAAGTGTTCGGTTAAACCACTCGTTATAGCCGTTCTCCCAGGGTGACCCGGGATAGATCCG
>Ga0194118_10000180_pt1 | contig 121368 bp, 105 predicted proteins | sample TA2MahsurfametaG_2_FD_148662 | JGI IMG/M metagenome (GOLD analysis project Ga0194118, IMG submission 148662) | Freshwater microbial communities from Lake Tanganyika, Tanzania - TA2015013 Mahale N5 surface | ecosystem: Environmental > Aquatic > Freshwater > Lake | place: Tanzania: Lake... | reverse complement strand
ATTCTGTGGCGGTGGCGTTGCCAACGCAGTGAACATCGTGGACGGCTTTAATGGGCTGGCTGCGGGCCTGGTCATCATTTGTCTGTGCGCATTGGGCACCATTGCTCTACAAGCCGGTGACCACACGCTGGCTGGCGTCTTGTTTGCCTCAAGTGCTGTGGTGGGCGGATTCTTGGTGGTCAACTTCCCGCTGGGTAAGATTTTTTTAGGCGATGGTGGGGCCTACACCCTGGGCTTCTGGCTGGCCTGGCTGGCGGTCTTGCTGATTGAGCGTAACCCCGAGGTCAGCGCCGTAGCAGTGCTGCTGAGCTGCGCCTACCCGGTGCTGGAGGTGGTCTTCAGCGTGGTCCGTCGGCTGCGCCGTGCCCATTCGGCCATGCACCCCGATCGGCTGCACCTGCACTCGCTGGTGAAGTGCCGTGTCGCGCGCAAGCGCCTGGCACACTGGCCCACGGTCATGCAAAACGCCAGCGTCTCCCCCTTGATCTGGCTGATTGCATTGGGGCCTGCATGCATGGGCGCCGTGTTTTGGAAGGCTGCGCCCGCTGCGTGGGCCGGGTTATTGGCGTTCGCGATGGCATACACCCTGATCTACAGGCGCTTGGCCTTGTTCAGCTGGCGCTGAGCAGAGCCCCATGCGGGGCCGACAGAGAGATCCGACTTTGGCCCTGCAAGATCCATCTACATCGGTTTAAATTCACGCCATGATTTATTTGCACACCATGGTTCGCGTGTCCAACGTAGAGCAATCATTGGCCTTTTACCGCGACGCACTCGGACTTCAGGTTCAGCGCGAATACGCCAGCGAACAGGGTCGCTTCACATTGATCTACCTGGCCGCACCCGGCGATAAACAGGCGCAGATTGAACTCACCTACAACTGGGACCCCGAAACCTACAGCGGCGGGCGCAACTTCGGCCACATTGCCTTTGGTGTGGATAACATCTACGAAACCTGTGCGCGGCTGCAGGATCATGGCGTCATCATCAGCCGCCCTCCGCGCGATGGCCGCATGGCCTTCGTACGCAGCCCCGATCAGATCAGCATCGAGCTGCTGCAAAAGGGAACCCCTCTGCCGCCGGCAGAGCCCTGGACCAGCATGCCCAATATTGGCAGCTGGTAGGCCTTAAGCGCCCCGCCGCTGGCACGCGCGCACGCCCGCAGTTCATTTTCCATCCACCGCCGCACTGCACCTGTGCCGCGGGTATCGGATTAGGTCTTCTACTCAGGGTGACGGATTTCGAAGGACACCAGCGCCTTACACCTTGCTCGATCCGTTGTGGAGAAAAGATCAGTCAAGATTTGACCCAGGATGGGGCCGACGCCGGCAGCGGGCTCGCATCCAGCGGACGCCTGTGCACAGGCCGATCCACTGGCCAGCAACAGCAAGGCGGCCAGAGCGGCTTGGCTATGGCCATCATGTTCTGTCGATCCTCATCGGCATAAAGCCGAGGGCCTACTCGGCCTTGATACCTGCAGCCTTCACCACGCCCTCGTAACGGGAAAGGTCTCGCTTGATTTCCTCGCCGAACTGCTCAGGGCTGCCGGGGCGCGGGTCGATGCCCAATACGGCCAAGCGTTCCCTCAAGGCGGGATCGGCCAGCACCGCGTTGAGCTCGGTGTTCAGCCGCTGCACGACAGCAGCCGGCGTGCGCGCCGGTGCCAAGAGTCCCACCCATGAAGTGACGACAAAATCGGCGATGCCACTTTCAATGAAGGTGGGCACCTCGGGCAAGGCCGGTGTACGCACCGGGCTGCTGACGGCGATGGCCTTGAGCTTGCCACTCTTGACATGAGCCTGTGCACCGGCTACGGCGGTGTATACCAAGGGAATCGCGCCCCCGATCACATCGGTAATGGCCTGACCACCGCCCTTGTAGGGTACGTGCGTGAGTTGGGCGCCCGTACGCTGCTTGAGCAGTTCAGCTGCAATATGGGGCGTGCCGCCGATACCAGACGTGCCGTAGGGCAAGCCGCCCTGCTCTTTTCTGGACAGTGCCAATACCTCTTGCAGCGTGTTCGCCTTGACACCCGTATTGGCCACCAAGATCAGCACTGCATCGCCAATCTTGCCCACGGGCTGGAAGTCCTTTTGGGTGTCAAAAGGCACTTTGGCGAAGACATGGGGATTGATCACCAGCGTGCCATCAAAGCCCAGCAGCAAGGTGTAGCCGTCCGCTGCGGCGGTCGCCGCGAGCTGAGTGCCGATGTTGCCGGACGCACCGGGCTTGTTGTCTACCACCACCTGTTGCCCCAGCCGTCGGCTCAAAAACTCGGCGATCACTCGACCGCTGGTGTCGGTCACGCCACCGGGAACGAAGGGCACGATCAGCCGCAGGGGTTTGTTGGGCCAAGGCTCGGTGCTGCCCTGTGCAAGCGCAGGGGCCCAAAGGCTGGCCGCAGCCGCCCAACAGCTCAGCAAAATATGTCGGCGAAGGCTCATGAAGGTCTCCCGTGTTGTGGTGTTGAGGGTTTGATCCGGATACCGGTAACGCCCCTAGTCTTGGGCGTGTCGGCGTTCAAAGACCCATATCTCTTCGAAGCCCATGAGCTGGGTCATGTCGGAGAACGCCATCAATGGTGGACCCGACTCAAGCAGCACTGCTTCCCCGCCCGCACCCACGGTGTTGCCTGTGGTTGTATGGGCCTTTAACCGTGCATAGGTGGTTTGCATCGCCTGCGCAGCGGCCAACAAAGCCGAGACTGGGAAGATAGCCAAGCGATAGCCGATTTCCTGCAGTTCCAAGGGGGTGAGAACCGGCGTGCGCCCGCCCTCGACCATATTGGCCAACAAGGGCTTGTGCAGCGTGGCCGTGATGCGCCGCATTTCGTCCACGCTCTCTGGGGATTCGACGAACAGGATGTCGGCGCCAGCCTGCTCATAGGCCAGCGCACGCTTGAGCGCCTCGTCCAGGCCCAGCGCCGTGCGCGCATCGGTGCGGGCAATGATGAGGAAGTCTGGGCTGCGGCGCGCCTCAACGGCCACCCGAATCTTGCGAACCATGTCCTGCAGAGGAATGACCCGCCGGCCTGTCGTATGCCCGCACTTCTTGGGAAACTCTTGGTCCTCCAGTTGGATAGCCTGTGCACCGGCAGCCTCATAGCCTTGCACGGTATGCCGGACGTTGAGCAAGCCGCCGTAGCCGGTGTCGCCATCCGCGATCAAGGGCGTGGTGGCCATACCTGCCATGGCCTGCACACGGTTGAGCATGTCGCGGTAAGTGGCCAGCCCCGCGTCGGGCAGGCCCAAGTGGGACGCCACGGTACCAAAGCCAGTCATGTAAAGGGCATCAAACCCCATTCGGTCGGCCAGCTTAAGGCTCACCATGTCGTACACCCCCGGGGCCAGGATGAGGCCTGGGGCGGCCAGGCGTTCCCGTAAGCAGGTCTTCATGGGGCATGATGTTACTCATGTCCACCCCGTCTGCGCCGGAAAACCCCAAACTCGTTTTGGCGCGGCGTGCCCTGTTTTACTTGGCTGTGTCAGTTCTGACGGTACTCAGCCTTCTGCCCACAGACCGGTTGCCCGAGTTCACAGCCTCCATTTGGGATAAGGCACAACACACCGCGGGTTTTGCAGTGCTGGGAACCTTGGGCCTATGGGCTTATCCCGGCGGCGCCGGTCACAGCGCCCGAGTGGTTCTGGGGCTGCTGGCCTTGGGGGTTGCCATTGAGCTCGCTCAGGGCGTCAGCGGTTGGCGCCACGCGGATGCGGGCGATGCTTTGGCCGACGCGGTCGGAGTGGCTGTGGGATGGGCGCTGAGCCGCGCGCTGAAGTAATGGTGGGCCCTGTAGGATTCGAACGCACGACCACCGGATTAAGAGTGCTGACTCTGCCCCACAAAACCGCACGCACAACAAACTGATGTAGCGTGTTGTCAAAGTGGTGTTGACGCTGCTGCGTTGTTCTACGCGAAGCAGAAAATTCCCTACCGTGTTCGTCCATTTTTGGTATACCTCTCCTAAGTCGTCCGTACGCTTTTTGTGTACGCAACGCCAGGCGCTCGGCGCGTTGTGTGGCATAGACCATGGTCATCATGCCGCCGTTGGAGCCGCCGGTCATGTACCCCGCTTCGGGTCGGCGCCGTACTGATCGATCAGCCGATCGATCAACGCGTCAAGAAACGCCACATCATCGACCGTGCCCACCTGCCTGCGCATCAGGTGGCCGGTGTTCCAGGCGTGCATGCCCGGCCTAAATTCAGATCCCTGCGGATAGACCACCATGAACCCTTCGCGCTGCGCCACCGCGTCGAACCCTGTCCGCTGGCGCTGCATGGCCGCGCTGCCCGCACCGCCGTGCAAGACCAGCACCAGCGGGCGCTTTTCCTGTGAAGGCTGCGCATTGACGACCAGTGCCATGCGGCCCATGCCACCCACCTGCATGCGAAGCTCTTCGGCATGGCTGAGAGAGGGCAGCAGGGCGCTCAGCAACAAGGCGAGGAAGGTGACCATGACCATGCTGTCTAATACAGTGCGTATCACGTCTGCGCAGTGTTCCCTGAGCGTGTCGATCTGTAAACCTATCGGGTCCAGTTCCAATATGGCCCTACCACCACCCAACTATTCCTGGACACCCCTGATCGCCGCCCACGCCAGCGTGGCTGCAATGGCGGTGTTGATAGGGACCGCCGTATTGGTGCGCCGCAAAGGCACGGAGGCCCATCGCTGGATGGGTCGTGCGTGGGTGGCGTTGTTGGGTTTCACGGCGCTGTCGTCCTTTGGCATCTACCGCGATGCCTTTTCCTGGATCCATGGCTTGTCCGTCTTTACGCTGGTGATGCTGACGGCGGGCGTTTGGGCAGCCCGAACCGCGCGGGTTCGCCTGCACCGCAACATCATGGCCGGCACCTACGCCTGGGGTTTGATCGTGACCGGCCTGTTCACTCTGCTGCCCAATCGCTTGTTGGGCCATGCGCTTTGGAATGTGCTGTTACCGCCTTGACCAAAGGGCTGGATCACCGCTTCAAATGCGCCACCGCCACCTCCAGGGCGCGATCGCGGCCCAGTCGTAGATCCTCAATCGAGGTGGGTACCTCCAGATTGGGCACCACCCCCGTGGCCTCAATGCGGCTGCCATCCGGCATCACATAGCCCAACTCGCTGTAGGCCAACTTGCCGCCGCCGGGCACCTCCGCATATCCCAAGTAGCCCAGCAAACACCCACAGGTCACCTGGCCCACCACGGTTGCGCGCTGAAGTGACTGCATGAGGCCGGAGAACTTCTCACTGGCGCTGCCGCTTCCGGCATCCACCAGGATGGCCACGGGGCCCTTGTACAGCCCGGTTCCCTTCAGCGTGCTCTGCAGCTTCACCAGTTCGACCATCTCGAAGGCCAGTGTGATGGGCTTGCCGGTGCGGGTCAGCGTGCGGCCCCCCTGAACCTCACCGTCAAAAAACGCCCGAGCGACCTGCTGCACCATGCCGGCCGAGCCGCCACCATTGCCGCGCAGATCAATGATCAGCGAAGGCGCATCTTTCAGTGCCTCGATGGCGCTGAGCATGCGCCCCTGGAGTGACGCATTCCAAGCCGTCAGGCGAATGTATCCGGGGCCTTCAGGCAGCCGCCGGTGCGTGACCCGTGGCGGGTTCGACAACACGGTGCGCCGCAGAACCGCCTCGATTCGGGAGCCGTCTGTGCGCGCCAAGGCCAGGCGCACGGTGGAGTCCGGCTCACCCGCCAACAGGCGCGCAGCGGCCAGGTTGTGGCGCTGTTGCTCAGTCGAGCCGCCTCGCGCCTCGGCACGAAGTCGGCTGTACACGGCTTGGGCGGGCTCCCCATCCACGGCCAGCAGTGCCATGCCGGGCCGCACACCGGCCCACCAGGCGTCCCCCTCACCATTGACGCTGGTGACCACCAGGCTCTCGCCAAGCGGACGGAATGAGAACCCCAAGCTCACCGACTGGGAACGCTCGATCAACTGTGCCCGCTTGGGGCTGACCACGCGGGTGTGGACATCGTTCAGTTCTCCCGCCATCCGGTCCAGACGGTCCCAGAAGGCATCGTCATCGGGGGCCTGCAGCACCGGCGCGCGCCACTTCTCCACGGCCGCCTTCCAGTCCACACCGTTCATCCTGGGATCGAAGTAACGCGCATCGACCGTGCGCCACACGAAGTCGAAGGCGGCGGCGCGGGTGGTGGCATCCAGTGGCGCCTGGGGGGCAGACGCGGACGGTGCGCCATCGACAGACTGCGGGGCGCGTCGGGTGATGACGGCATGCGGGTCAATCGCGGCGCAGCCGGTCAGAAGCAGAGCAGACGAGAGCATCAGCCTGCGGGTTAGGGTTGGGATCGGTGGCATCGGGGGCTCCATCCAAGTTTGGGCCAGCGGTTTGCGTCGCGGATGGTCTCAAAGTATCCCGCACCCTCTGGCGACCGCCTGAGTCGTTGCGGCAAAGTGTGAGCACGCTGATGTGCTCAAGCAGAAAACGCTTGCGCAAAGTTCCGCACCGTGTGTGCGTAGTGCGCTTGCTTACACGGGGGATGGTGGGCCCTGTAGGATTCGAACCTACGACCAACGGATTAAGAGTCCGCTGCTCTACCAACTGAGCTAAGAGCCCCCAGAGGAACTACCCGGGCGGATGGTGGGTCGTGCGTGACTCGAACACGCGACCAACGGATTAAAAGTCCGCTGCTCTACCGACTGAGCTAACGACCCACGGTCTGTAGAGCCCATGATTCTAGCTTGAATCTTTTAAGAGCTGATCCAGACACTCACCAGCGGCAGTCATGCCAAAGGTGGCGGTGACCACCACCGATGAACCGTAGCCATGGCAGCTGAGATCACCGGCCGAGCCCACCAGCGCTTGCACCGCTTCAGCAGAATAAACACAGCGCAGGCCGATACGACCTTGGCGATGGGCTGCACTGTCGCGTCGAAGCCGCTGGCGCAGCCCTGCCAAGAGCGGGTCGTGCGTGGCGGCTGAAAGATCGTCAACTGCAACGGCCTGGGCTGATTGCTTGCCGCCGGCAGCGCCCACACACACATGCAACGCGCGCGTGCGCAGGGCCCAAAGCGCCATGGCACGCTTGGCGGCAGACTGGTCGCATGCGTCAATCACCGCGTCGACCTGGGCGGGCAAGACAGCGGGCCAGTTCTGCGACGTCACGAGTTCTTCAACTGCGAAGACCTGGCAGTTGGGGTGGATGGTGGCGATGCGTTCTCGCAAGGCCTGCACCTTGGACATTCCCAAGTTGGGTATCGTCGCCTGCAACTGGCGATTGACGTTCGATTCAGACACATGGTCCAAATCGATCAACACCAACTGAGCCACACCACTGCGCGCCAAAGCCTCCACGGCCCACGAACCCACGCCACCAACCCCGACCACAGCCACACGGGCGGCCCGTATGCGGCCATAGCCACGCCCACCGTACAGCCGTTTGAGAGCGCCGAAGGCGCGGTCCTCGTCAAGCTGAATGGGGTTCACGACTAGCCCATGAAGCCCACATCAGAGCGAACGCTCGATGCGCCACATCTGCCACTTGAGCCCAAGCCAGGCACCCAGCACGATGAAGCCCAGGGCGATGAAGCTGCCCAGGGCCAAGGTAGATACGCCCGACAGGCCTTGCCCAATGGTGCAGCCCATCGCGGCAACGCCACCCACACCCATGAGCACTGCACCGAGCAGATGGTTGACCAGGTCTTCGGTGCCGCGAAACGACTCCCAGCGGAAGCTGCCGCCGCGCCATGCAGCCCACCAAGCGCCCAGGATCACCCCAGGCACCGTTACCACGCCCAGCGTGAGCACCTTGCTCTTATCGCTGAAGTAGGTGAGCCAATCCAGGGCATAGCCCACAGGCCCCACGAAGGTAAAGCTTTCCATCCCCTTGGAATTCGTAGCCAGAACCACAGCCTCCAGGGTTTCAGGATGCTCGGGCACAAAGCCCAGCACGCCCGAAACCCACCACAGCGCAGCCGTCACCGCGCCGATCCCGAGTCCGCCAAGCAACACGTCCGCGCTTCGCCCCTCGGGCTTGAGCACACTCCAAAGCACTAAGCCTCCACCCAGTACCAAGCCCGCCCACAAGGCGCCCTGCGCTGGGCTGACGCCCACTGCACCCGACAACACCGCACTGAGGTGTTGGCCGCCTTGCATGTTGAAGGCCACGGGGTCTAACCATTGCACACGGGCCACGCCGAAGACCCCGCGCATGGCCGCCAAAGCGGCGATGGCCATCACCACAAACACCACCAAGGACTTGAGATTACCCCCACCGATGCGCACCAGTGTTTTGCTGCCGCACCCTGAAGCCAGGACCATGCCCACACCAAACATCAGGCCCCCTGTCGCCAAAGACAGGACTGGCACCCGCGCTTGGGTGTAGAAGGTACGCGCCGGGTCCAGCCATTGCGCGGCCGCCATGCCGTTAAAGCCCAGCATCGCCACGCCGCTGGCCAACGCCCACATGCGCATTCGGCTCCAGTCGCCGATGTTGAGGATGTCCCCCACGGCGCCCATGGTGCAAAAGTGGGTCTTTTGCGCGATGAGCCCAAATAGCAAAGACAGGGCGAACGTGGCCCACAGTACCTGATGGCTCAAGGCCATCACATCAACTTCCTGCATCCTGGGACTCCGCTATTCGGTCCAAAGGGCTATCAATAGCCACTCGGCGCCTTACTTCAGTGAGGCCAGCCGTTCCTTACCGGCCTTGGCGGCTTCGCTGTTGGGATGTGCCTTCATCAACTCACCCAAGGTGACCCTAGCAGCTTTGCCATCCTTCATTTCAATCTGACAGTTGGCAATGGCCAAGAGCGCCTCAGGTGCACGCGGATGGTCTGTCGAGGCAGCCGTGACGCGAAACGCTGCTATCGCTTCCTTGTAGTCACGCTTGCCATACAGGGAATTACCCAGCCAAAACTGGGCGGACTCAGCGTAGCCCGAGACCGGCCAGCGCCGCAGGAAGCCGGACAGAGCCTGCGCAGCGGCCGTGAAGTCGCCTGAACGCAACTGCGCCACCGCCTCATCGTAGGCGCGGCGCTCCTGTGGCTCCACTGTGATCTCGCGGCCATCAATCGTGACCTTCACCGGCTCCAGGCGGCGAACCCGTTCTTCGGTCACATTCAGCAGATCACGCTGCTTGCGCTGAAGCTCCGAGAGCTCACGCGTCAGATTCTCGTGGGCGCCGCGGCTGGCGGCCAGTTCAGCGCGCAGTTGGTCGAGTTGGCTGTTCAGGTCCAGCAGGGCCTTGCGCAAACCCTGCAGGTCTTCGCTTTGGGCCTGAGCACGTTGGTCGGTTTGGGCCAAACGCTGCCGCAGCTCGATAATGGCCTTACGGGCGTCGTCATCTGCAAATAGGGAGGCTTGGCTGGGGCAGGCCGCCACCGCTATCAACACAGCAGCCAACCACGGGGCCCAAGGACCAAGCACACTCGGCACCTCAGCGGTCCTTGAGCTCGGCGCGACGGTTCTTGGCGTAGGCCGCCTCGTCCGAACCCTGCACGGCCGGACGCTCCATGCCGAAGCTGACCGGCTCGATCTGCGCGCCACGGGCGCCCAACAGGGTCAGCGACTTCACCACCGCTTCCGCCCGCTTCTGACCCAAGGCCAGGTTATATTCGCGGCCGCCGCGCTCATCGGTGTGCCCTTCCACGGTCATTTTCAGGCCAGCGTTGGACCCCAGGCGCTTTGCATGGGCGTCGATCACCGGGCGAGCGTCGTCGCGCACCACGAAGCTGTCGAAATCAAAATACACCACCCGCACCAGGTTGTCGCTGGCAGCAGGCCGGCTGCTGAGGTTCACCGTGGACACGCCCGATTGCGCACCGCCAGCAGCGGCTGCGCCTGCGGCGCGACTGGCGTTACGGTCCTCAACCGGCACCTTGTTGCTGTCTTCGAGGTTGACGCTGGAAGCGCAGCCCCCAAGAGCCAAGGCCGCCCCAGCGACCAGTAGACCGTTGAGGGCCGTAGAGAAGGAAAGTGCACGCATATAAAGCTCTCGTTGACTCAACCGAGGCAATGCCTCGCCCAGGCGCCTTGGAAAGGCAGTATCTTGGAGGCCTTCGGCTTACTAAGCCCAATTCGCTCAACGCCCATAAGGCCCCCAGGCCGGTTCACGGATGTCAGCCCCCGAAGAGGCCAAACGCGCTTTGATTTTACCGTCCAAGGTCGTGGTCATCAAAAGGTCCCGCCCCGCAGCGCGGGTGTTGTAGACGATCAGCTTGCCGTTTGGGGCGAAACTGGGGCTTTGATCATCCGTGGAGTCGGTGATCGCCACCGCAGGCCCAGCGTTGTCCAAGGGTTGCACCACCAAACGATAGGCGCCACCCTGACGGCTGATGTAGGCCAGCAGGCGACCATCGGGGCTGATCGCCGGGCTCAAGCTTTGCGCGCTGTTGAAGGTGACGCGTTCGGCTGGCCCGCCCTCGGCACTCATCCTGTACACCTGGGGGCTGCCACCGCGATCGCTCACGAAGTACAGCATCCGACCGTCGGGCGCGTAGACCGGCTCGGTGTCGATGGAAGAGCTCTGTGTCAACCGCTTGAGACCGCTGCCATCGCGGTTGAGGCTGAACAGTTGAGAGCCCCCTTCTTGCGACAGCGTCATGACCAAGCGATTACCGTCCAGCGACCATGCCGGCGCACTGTTGCTGCCCCTGAAGTTCGCCACCATACGCCTGGTACCCGTGGCTACATGCTGAATCCACACCACCGCCTTCTGCGATTCAAAGGAAACATAGGCTATTTCCTTGCCCCCAGGCGCCCAGGCTGGCGAAATGATGGGCTCATTGCTGTTGAGGGCCACCTGCGCGCCTTCGCCATCGGCATCCGCAATCCGTAACTGGTAGCTACGGCCCTGTTTGCTAACATAGCAAATCCGGGTGGAAAAAATCCCCTTTTCGCCTGTCAAGCGCTCGTAGACGTTATCGGCGATGCGGTGTGCCATCAAGCGAAGGTCAGCAGCAAGGACAGCTTCGCTGCTTCCGCCTAAATCAGCAGCTTTGACCACATCCCATAGGCGGTAGCGAACGTCGAACCGTCCGTCAGCCAAGCGGCTGATGGAGCCGCCAACCAGCGCATCCGCGCCGCGGCCGCGCCACTCATTCATGGGTGGCAAGCCGGTTTCTTCCACCACCTGCGGGGCCTCAATGCGGCGAAAGAAGCCGCTTCGCTCCAAGTCAGCCATCACAATGGCCCCGACAGGCTGCGGCGCACCATCCTCACCCCTAAAACGGGCCACGGCAATGGGCAGCTGGGTTGCACCCACACCCTCAATCTCCACCCGAAACTGAGCCCAGGCCGCCAAGGGGCCGGCGCTCAGGCCGAAGAGACCTGCCAAGCCTACGGAACCTGCACCAGCTTGGGTGGCGGCCAGAAATCTGCGGCGGGTGATGATGTTGCTGAAATCACTCATGCGCCAATTTTAGTGGGGGGTGTCGCGATAATCACCCGTGTTGCCAATCCCCTCATGACCGAGCCCATCTTTCAGAAAACCGACGCACCCCGCCACCCACAGGCTGCTGCGTCCTGGACTGCCCGAGTGGCGCGGCTGAGGCCTTACACGAGGGGGGCAATGCCAGGGGTTTGGGCCGCGCTGGCAGCCGCTGCCGTGGGCGCGGCCACCGAACCATTCATTCCGGCCCTGCTCAAGCCCCTGCTGGATAACGGATTCAGCGGCCAAGGCGATTTCCCCCTTTGGGCCGTGCCCGTGGCCCTCTTGGGCCTGTTCTTCGTGCGTGGTTTGGCCAGCTTCGTGGCCAACTATGCCCTGGCGTGGTCGACCAACCGAGCGGTGTTGCAGCTGCGCGCGGCGCTATTCAACCGCCTGCTAGATGCCACACCCGGGCTTTACGCCGATAGCAGCGCCAGCGCCTTGACCAACACCGTGGTGTACGAGGTACAGCAAGGGGCCCAACAGCTGGGCGGCGCGGTCTTGGGGATTGTGCGCGATGGGCTGACCATCGTGGCCCTGCTGAGCTACCTTTTGTGGCTCAACTGGGGCCTGACCCTGATGGTGCTGCTGCTGGCGCCTGCAGTGGCCGCCGTCATGCGCACGATTTCTGGTCGCCTGCGCCGCCTGGCCGCGGCCGGGCAGCAGGCCACCGACGGCCTAGCCTATGTGGTGGAAGAAAACGTGCTGGCCTGGCGCATTGTTCGACTGCATGCTGCACAGGCCGAGCAACGCCACCGGTTTGAACACAAAAGCCTCGCGCTGCGCAGCCTCATGCTCAAGTCGGTGGCCGCCAGCGCAATCAGCTCACCCTTGACGCAAATGTTGGCGGCGGTGGCCTTGTCAGGCGTGATCACTGCTGCACTTTGGCAACAGGGACAAGGCACGGTGGGCGGTTTCGTGGCCTTCGTAACAGCCATGCTGCTGCTGGTGGCTCCGCTGAAACACCTAAGCGATGCCACGGCACCCCTGGCGCGCGGCATGGCTGCCCTTGAGCGCGGTTTGGACCTCCTTGATAGCAGTCCGCCCGAAGACAGCGGCACGCATCGCCTTGAGCCCAGCGCACGGTTGCGCGGCGACATCGAGTTCGTCGGAGTCGGTCTGCAATACCGCAGCACCGGGCCGGCAGCACTGAGTGATGTCAACCTGCGGGTCACGCCGGGCCAGACCTTGGCCTTGGTGGGGCCTTCGGGATCGGGCAAAACCACCCTGGTGCAACTGCTGCCGCGCTTCCTGCAAGCCACCCAAGGCCAGATTCGGCTGGACGGTGTGTGTCTGACGCAGTGGGACCTCGCAAGCCTTCGGGAGCAGTTTGCCCTCGTCAGCCAAGACGTGGTGCTGTTCAATGACAGCGTGGCCGCCAACGTCGCGTTGGGCGCTTGCGGCTCAGGTGCTGGTTTGACCGCCCCACTGATAAGTCATCGCATTGAACAGGCCCTGCAAGATGCCAACTTACTGGACTTCGTCCAAGCTCTGCCCCAGGGCTTGGACACCCTGGTGGGGCACAACGGGGCGCAACTGTCCGGCGGTCAGCGCCAGCGCCTGGCGATTGCACGCGCCCTGTTCAAGGACGCGCCCGTGTTAATCCTGGATGAAGCCACCTCGGCGCTGGACAGCGAAAGCGAGCGCGCGGTACAGACAGCTCTGGAACGGTTGATGCGGGGCCGTACCACCATCGTCATTGCGCATCGCCTGTCCACCATCGAACACGCTGACCGCGTGGCGGTGTTGGCCGATGGGCGGGTGGTGGAGCAAGGCACGCCCACGGAGCTCCTGGCTGCACAGGGCCTATACGCCCGTTTGCATGCGCATGAGTTCCGCACGGACGGCCCAAGCATTTGATCCTCGATTGAGCAAAGGTAAAACCATGAGCAAGGCTCCAAACCCCGAAGTCCCTGACCAGAAGGCACACCCGATCAGCCGCTGGCCCGTGCCCGCGGTTGCCGACTTGCCGCAAGACCTCATGGCACGCATCCTGGAGGTGCAGGACAAGGCAGGGTTTGTGCCCCATGTGTTTTTAGCCCTTGCCCATCGGCCGCAAGAGTTGCGCGCATTCTTGGCATATCACGACGCATTGCTGCTGAAGCCCGAGTCGCCACCGGCAGGCGACGGCTCCCCCCGCGGCTTGTCCAAAGGGGAGCGGGAAATGATCATTGTGGCTACTTCGGGAGCCAATCATTGCCTGTACTGCGTGGTGGCCCACGGCGCAATCTTGCGCGTTTATGAAAAGAAGCCGCTTCTGGCGGATCAGTTGGCGATCAATTACCGCAAGGGGGATATCACGCCACGTCAACGCGCCATGCTCGACTTCGCCATGAAGGTCTGTCTGGATTCCGCATCGGTGAACGAGGCCGACTTCACTGCGCTGCGGACCCATGGCTTCAACGATGAGGACATTTGGGACATCGGGGCCATCACCGCCTTCTTCGGCCTATCAAACCGCATGGCCAACCTGACCGCGATGCGGCCTAACGATGAGTTCTACTTGATGGGGCGTATGCCGCGCAGCAAACCCTGATGTCGCACGGCTCGCCCGCTAGAGCAACACGATGTCGTACTGCTCTGGATTCATCGAGGGTTCGGCCGCCAATGAGATCGGTTTACCGATGAATTCGCTTAGGCCTGCCAAGTGCACGCCCTCCTCATCCAGAAGCATCTCCACCACAGCAGGACTGGCAACCACGCGGAACTCGCGGGGCTCGAAGCGTCGAGCCTCACGCAGAATTTCTCGCAGCACGTCATAACAGACGGTTCGGGCGGTCTTAAGCTGCCCACGGCCGCCGCAGGTGGGGCACGGCTCGCACAGCAGGTGTGCCAGCGACTCGCGGGTGCGCTTGCGGGTGAGTTCGAGCAGGCCGAGCTTGGTGAAGTCACCCACGGTGGTTCGGGCACGGTCTCGCGCAAGTTGCTTGTGCAACTCGGCCAACACCGAGTCACGGTGTTCCTGGCGGCTCATGTCGATGAAGTCCACAATGATGATGCCGCCCAGGTTACGCAGCCGCAGTTGCCGAGCGATAGCGCCGGCCGCTTCCAGATTGGTCTTGAAGATCGTGTCTTCAAAATTACGCCCGCCGACGAACCCACCGGTGTTCACATCGACCGTGGTCAAGGCTTCGGTCTGGTCGATTACCAGATAGCCACCACTCTTGAGGTCTACACGCCGGTGCAGCGCCCGCGATATCTCCTCGTCAATGTTGTGCAGGTCAAAGATGGGGCGTTCGCCCATGTAGTGCAGCAGCTTGGCGACCGCACCCGGTGTGTAGCTCTCGCCGAACGCTTGCAAGTGTTCGAACTGTTGGCGTGAATCGATACGGATAAACTGCGTGTCCTCGTTGCTCAAGTCCCGCAACACGCGCTCGGCCAGTGTGAGATCTTGGTGCAGCAGGGTACCCGGTGGCTTATGCTGGCCGAGCAGTCGAATGCGCGCCCAGGTACGGCGCAGATAGGCAATATCGGCGGCCAACTCGACATCGGTGGCATCTTCAGCGTTGGTGCGCAGGATAAAGCCTCCCAACTCTATGCCAGCCGGGTCGGTGCCCAGCCCGGCCATGGCTGCCTGAGTGGCCAGATCCAACACGCGCTGGCGCAACTGGTCTCGCCGTTCAGCCGACTCGATCTTCTGGGAAATGCCGATATGGCGGTCTTGCGGCAAGTAGACCAGCAGCCGCCCGGCGATGCTGATCTGGGTGCTCAAGCGTGCCCCCTTGGTCCCAAGAGGATCCTTGAGCACCTGGACCATCAGGCTTTGACCCTCAAACACCAGGCGCTCAATTGGCGTGAGGCTGGCCGATGCAGCGCCCTGCTCCAGCCGGGCCGTGATCTGCGAGTGTAAATCGGCCACATGCAGAAAAGCGGCACGCTCCAGGCCCACTTCCACGAAGGCACTTTGCATACCGGGTAAAACGCGAACCACCTTGCCCAAGTACACATTGCCCACCAAGCCACGTTCAAGAGATCGCTCCAGGTGCAACTCTTGCACCGCGCCGTTTTCCACCACCGCCACTCGGGTTTCTTGGGGGGTCCAGTTGATGAGGATGTCTTGCATACAGCGGGTCTTTAAGTGCTCGGGCTCTACCATCGCACACCCATGGCGCGCAACAGCCCTGCGGTTTCATGCAGCGGCAAGCCCATGATGCCGCTGTAGCTGCCCTCGATGTGCGAAACCCACTGTGCAGCACAGCTTTGGATGGCATATGCACCGGCCTTGCCGCGTGGCTCGCCGCTGTCAACATAGGCGGTCAGCACCGCTGGGTCGACAGCGTCAAAGTACACCCGAGACCGGCTCAAAGCCGCAAAGCACCGCCGGCCGTAGCCCACGGCCACTGCCGTGAGCACGCGATGGGATCGCCCCGATAAGGCTTGCAGCATGGAAAGCGCCTCCTGATCGTCAACCGGTTTGCCCAAGATTCGACGGCCCAAGACCACAGTGGTGTCGGCGCACATGACGGGCGCCGGCTTCAGGTCTCGCACCTTGAGGCGCTTCAGCGCAGCCCTCAGTTTCAGCGCTGTGACCCGCTGCACGTAGTGATCGGCGGCTTCACCGGGCACAACTGCTTCCAGGGCCTCAGCCTGTTCTTGCGGCCCGGCCAGCAAGGGGCGATGGGCCACGCCCAGCTGGTCCAGCAGTTGCGCCCGGCGTGGGCTCTGGGAGGCGAGGTAGACGAAAGCGTGTTCGGTCATCGGTCAGGCTCACTCGCGATGGTAGGGGTGACCGGTGGTCACGGTCCAGGCACGGTACAGGGCCTCTGCCAACAGGACCCGAACAAGGGCATGGGGCAGGGTCAGGTCGGATAAGCGCCAGGTCTCGTGGGCCAAACCCTTGATACGGTCGTGCAAACCATCGGGCCCGCCAATGATCAGGGCCACGTCGCAGCCTTCGCCGCGCCAAGCCTGCAGCCGACCTGCCAGGGCGTTGGTACCGAGAGCGGTACCCCGCTCGTCGAGCACCACGACGCGACAAGCCTTGGGCAGGGCCGCTTCCAAGCGCAGAGCTTCAACCGCCTTGCAAGACTCGGCGGTGTGACCGCTTCGGCTTTGAGCCTTGACTTCCTTGAGATCCAGCCTCATGTCCGACGGGAATCGCTTGGCAAAGTCCTGCCAGGCTGCATCGGCCCAGGCCGGCATGCGCTGCCCAACGGCCAGGACCCAGAGCTTCACCGGTCAGGCGCGCGGTTTGCGGGTGGCGGGCTTCTCGGCGGCGACGGCCTTCTTCGCCGGCGCCAGCGGCTTTGCATGCGCAACCTTTTTAGCCGCTGCAGGCTGCGTCGCGGACGCAGCCTTCTTCACCGGTGCCCTTGTTTTCGCCGGCACAGCCTTCTTAGCCGTTGCAGCCGTCTTGACGGCGTCAGTCGACTTCACTGAAGCGGACTTTTTCTGAAGGGTAGCCCTTTTCTTGGGCGCAGCCTTCTTGGCCGCCGCCCGCAGCGAACCGAATTCGCTGGCCTTGGGCAGCCCTTTGGCCGCTACTGCTTTCAAAGCCACCGGCTTGTCGCCCCAGATCTCTTCGAGGTGGTAATACTCCCGGATCGTGGGCTGCATGATGTGGGCCACAGCGGCCCCGCAATCCACAATGATCCACTCACCGTTGTCCTCACCCTCGGTGCGCAAGGCTGCAAAGCCCGCTGCCTTTACCGCGTCGCGCACGCTGGCTGCCAGGGCCTTGGTCTGCCGGTTGCTGGTGCCCGATGCCACCACGACGCGCTCAAACAGAGGGGACAGGTGTTCGGTGTTGAAGACACGAATGTTTTGGGCCTTGACATCCACGAGTCCGTCGACGATGGCGCGCTGCAGCTTACGGATGTCCATTGAGCTCCTGGCTTGGGGGGCGGGTTAAATACAGACCATGCTCGTCAATATAGCGCGCCACTGGGGCGCTGACCCGGTCCAGAATGACCCGCCCCTGCCCAACGTCGGCACGAATGGCGGTGGAAGACACCTCCCAGGGCGCCATCAACAGCTGCTGAACCGGCAAAGCCTGCAGTTCGGGGGGCAAGGCGGCCACCGGTCTGGTGCGGGGCACCACCGCCAAGCGCACCCGCGACACCACATCGGTCCACTGCTTCCAGGTCGGCAGGTTTAGGAACTGGTCCCAGCCCAACAGAAGGTGCCACACGACTCCGGGGTATCGCTTGATGAGCTCGTGAAGGGTGTCGATGGTGTAGGTGGGTCCAGTGCGTTCCAACTCGCAGGTTTCGATGCGCTGGCGGGGGTCGCGGCCCACGGTCAACTCCAACATGGCCAAGCGGTGCGGCGCAGGGGACAGGGCCCGGTCTTTCTGCCAGGCCAAGCCCGCGGGCAGCCACCACAGGGCATCGATGGGCAGCTGATGCAAAGCCGCTTGGGCCAGCGCCACATGGCCCAGGTGCACCGGGTCGAAGCTGCCGCCCAGAAGAGCCACCTGGCGCGATGGGCTGCTCATCGTTAGCCTCAGGCAATGGAGCCTGGGCCAGACCAGGCCGCCCAGTCGCGCGCCCTCAGGAAGTCGCTGTACAAGCGGCCTTCGGGCGTAGCGGTTTGTGGCTTCCAGTCGTAGCGCCACTTCACGATGGGCGGCATGGACATCAAAATGCTTTCGGTACGGCCGCCGGACTGCAACCCGAAGAGTGTGCCCCGGTCGAACACCAGGTTGAATTCGACATAGCGGCCGCGGCGATAGGCCTGAAAGTCCCGTTCACGTTCGCCGTACGGATGTTCGCGATGCCGCTGCACCAGGGGGCGGTAGGCCTCAATGAAGGCATCACCGACGGCGCGCATCATGGCAAAACTGCCATCAAACCCCAAATCGGAAAAGTCGTCGAAGAACACACCCCCAATGCCGCGTGGCTCCCCTCGGTGTTTGAGAAAAAAATACTCGTCGCACCACTGCTTGAAGCGGGGGTACTTGTCAGGCCCAAATGGCGCCAAGGCCGCGCGGCAGGTTCGGTGGAAGTGCGCCGCATCTTCTTCCTGCCCATAGTAAGGCGTAAGGTCCATGCCACCGCCGAACCACACCACCGGGTCGCGGTCCTCGGGACGCGCGGCGAACATGCGCACATTCATGTGCACCGTGGGGATGTACGGGTTGCGCGGGTGAATCACCAGCGAAACCCCCATGGCCTCGAAGGGGGCGCCGGCCAATTCGGGGCGATGCTGCGTGGCCGAAGGCGGCATGGCCTGGCCCATCACATGGCTGAAGTTACAGCCGCCGCGCTCGAAGACCTGACCCTCCTCGACCAGCCGTGACACCCCATCACCCTGCAACCGCTCACCGGGTGCACGGGTCCAGGCGTCGCGCAAAAAAGCTTGGCCGTCCTCGGCTTCCAGAGCTGAAATGACGGAATCCTGAAGACCCAGCAAATAGTGGCGAACGGGCCGGGTGTCGATCGTCATGGTCATGTCATGCGAACCGGAGAGGCATTGGCGGGGTGGTAGCCCTGGGGGTTGCCCAGCAACTGTGAAATTTCGGTCATGTCGGAATGTTGTTGCCCATTCAGGCTCACGAACTGCGACACCGCAATGTGGCGCCGCCCGAAGTCGATGGTGGCCAGGCCCAGAGGCACATCGGCCTGATGCGCCACCCAGTAGAAGCCGCTGCGCCAGCCGTTGGTGAGCTTGCGCGTGCCCTCGGGTGCCACCACCAACCAGGCAAAGACCTGCTGTTGTCGGCAACACCGCAAGTGCTCAGCCGCCTGCTCCACCAGGCCACCCGGCGCTGACCGGTTGACCGGGACGCCGCCGAGCCACTTGATCCAAGCACCAAGCACCGGGATGCGAAACAAGGAGTCTTTGCCCCAGAAGCTGACCTGCAAGCCCATGGCCCATTTGGCCAGCAGGCCAATGGGGAAGTCGAAGTTGGACGTGTGCGGATAGACCACCATCACCCCCTGGCGTCCAGGCAGGCCGGAAAAGTCGAGCGTCCAGCCCAAGCGTCGAAGAGCCCATCGGGCCAAGGCGCTGCCTTGAAGTTGCACGGGACGTTCAACGATTGCGATGGTGCTCATGGGAGACTAGAACTGTATAGGGGTCCCTAGGGTCCTGGGTCTCGTGCCTGTAAATTCGGGCTCAGCGCCGGATGGCCCGCCAACCGATGTCCCGACGATATTGGGCGCCATCAAATTGAATGCCCTGCAAGTGATCGTAGGCGCGCTGCTGAGCAGCCTTGACCGAGTCGCCCCGCGCGGTAACGCACAGCACTCGGCCTCCATTGGTACGCAAACTGCCGTCTGTCTCGCGCACCGTACCGGCATGGAAAACCATGGCATCGTGCTGCGCTGCGGGAAGGCCCGTGATGGCGTCGCCCTTGCGGGGTTCATCGGGATAGCCAAGCGCGGCCATCACCACACCCAGGGCCACATGCCGATCCCAATCCATCGGTGCCGCATCCAGAGCCCCGTTCGTGGCCTGAATCATCACGTCCACAAGGTCTGTCTTGAGCCGCATCAGAATGGGCTGGGTTTCCGGGTCGCCCATGCGGGTGTTGAACTCGAGCGTTTTGGCGCGGCCCTGAGTATCAATCATCAAGCCCGCATAGAGAAAGCCGGTGAAAGGGATGCCATCGGCACGCATGCCGTCGATGGTGGGCAAAATGATCTCGCGCATCACCCTGGCGTGCACATCGGGTGTGACCACCGGTGCCGGCGAGTAGGCGCCCATGCCCCCGGTGTTGGGCCCAATGTCACCGTCGCCGATGCGCTTGTGGTCTTGGCTGGTGGCCATTGGCTGCACGTGGTTGCCATCACACATCACGATGAAGCTGGCCTCTTCGCCCATCAAAAACTCTTCAATGACCACCCGAGCGCCGCCGGCGTTGTGCTGAACCCCAAGCTTGCGGTCCAACAACATGAAGTCAATGGCCGCATGGGCCTCTTCCAGCGTGGTGGCCACCACCACCCCTTTGCCAGCCGCCAGGCCATCGGCCTTGATCACAATGGGAGCGCCTTGCGCTTTCACATAGTCACGCGCAGCGGCTGCATCTGTAAAAGTCTCATACGCCGCCGTGGGAATGCCGTGGCGCTTCATGAAGGCTTTGGCAAAAGCCTTGGAGCTTTCAAGCTGCGCAGCCGCCTGCGTGGGGCCGAAGATGCGCAGGCCGCGGCGGCGGAACTCGTCCACCACCCCCGCAGCCAGAGGTGCTTCAGGGCCCACCACGGTGAGTTCGACCTTGTTGGCCAGCGCGAAGTCGGCCAAAGCCGGGACGTCGGTCACGCCGTTGTACGGGATATTGGTAAGGTTTACATCCAAGGCGGTACCGCCGTTACCCGGTGCCACGAACACTTTCTGTGCCTTGGGGCTGAGCGAAAGCTTCCAGGCCAAGGCGTGCTCACGCCCCCCGCCGCCGATCACCAAAATATTCATATGTCGATCTCGGCGTTGTGGAAGACGCTTTGCACATCATCGAGGTCTTCAATGACGTCCAGCAACTTTTGCATCCGTGCACCGTCTTCGCCGGCCAGACCGATGGTGTTTTCGGCGCGCATGGTCACTTCGGCCACCTCCGGCTTGAAGCCGGCAGCTTCCAGCGCTTTACCCACGGCTTCGAAGTCTGTCGGCGCCGCCAGCACCTCAATGGCGCCGTCTTCGCTGGTGATCACATCCTGCGCTCCGGCTTCCAGCGCCACTTCCATCACACGGTCTTCACAGGTCCCCGGGGCCAGGATGAACTGTCCGCAGTGCTTGAACTGAAAGGCCACCGAACCTTCGGTGCCCAGGTTGCCACCATATTTGGAGAAGGCATGGCGTACCTCGGCCACGGTGCGCACCCGGTTGTCGGTCATACAGTCCACGATTACCGCGGCACCCCCGATGCCGTAGCCCTCATAGCGAATTTCCTCGTAGGTGACGCCGTCGAGGTTGCCGGTGGCCTTGTCGACATTGCGCTTGATATTGTCGGACGGCATATTGGCCGCCTTGGCCTTGTCGATGGCCAAGCGCAGGCGCGGGTTCATGTTCACATCCCCACCGCCGGCGCGCGCGGCCACGATGATTTCGCGGGTCAGGCGCGTCCAAACCTTGCCGCGCTTTTCATCTTGTCGGCCCTTGCGATGCTGGATATTGGCCCATTTGGAATGTCCGGCCATGCCGAAGGCTCCTCGGTGCGAGGGGTGCTGCCTTGACGCTCGGGCGCGCCCTCTTGGTGTGGGGAATACGGGTTCGTTAGACTTCAATTCTAGGCGGGGTCAAACCCGACCTGCCCTGCCAATGCGGCGCCTGCCCTACTTGGAGTTGACTATGGCCGAACCCATCCTGCTGGCCCAACGCGGCGACACCTCCTGCCACCTGCTGCCCTCACTGGCTAACCGGCATGGCCTGGTCACCGGCGCCACCGGCACCGGCAAGACGATTACCCTGCAGAAGATGGCCGAGGGCTTTTCGCGCATCGGAGTGCCGGTGTTCATGGCCGATGTGAAGGGTGACCTTACTGGCATCAGCCAACCGGGGCAACCCTTGGCCAAATTGCTGTCGATCCTGGCAGAGCGGGGGCTGCCTGCTGCCACGCCAATGGCCTGCCCAACGGCGGTATGGGACGTGTTTGGCGAGCAGGGCCACCCGGTCCGTGCCACGGTATCGGACATGGGCCCCCTCTTGTTGAGCCGCATGTTGGAGCTCAACGACACCCAGGCCGGGGTGTTGAACTTGGTGTTCAAGATCGCAGACGACCAAGGGCTGGCCCTGCTGGATCTCAAGGACCTGCGCGCGATGCTGGCCCATGTGGGCGAGCATGCACGGGAGTACACCACCGAGTACGGCAATGTGAGCGCAGCCAGCATTGGGGCCATTCAGCGCGGCCTACTGGTGGTGGAGCAGCAAGGCGGCAGCCGCTTTTTTGGCGAGCCCATGCTTGACATACACGACTTGATGCAGACCGTATCCGGCCTGGGGGTGGTGAACATCCTGGCTGCTGAGAAGCTGATGGCCGCACCGCGCCTGTACGGCACCTTCCTGTTGTGGATGCTCTCCGAATTGTTCGAGACCCTGCCCGAGGTGGGTGACCTCGACAAACCCAAGCTCGTGTTCTTCTTTGACGAGGCCCACCTCTTGTTCAAGGACGCCCCAAGCGCCCTGATCGAACGCATCGAATTGGTGGTACGACTGGTGCGGTCAAAGGGCGTGGGGGTGTACTTCGTGACCCAGAATCCCCTGGACATTCCCGAGACGGTGCTCGGGCAACTGGGCAATCGGGTGCAGCACGCGCTGCGTGCCTTCAGCCCACGCGATCAGAAGGCAGTGAAGTCGGCGGCCACCACCATGCGGCCCAATCCAGCCTTGGACCTGGAAGCAGCCATCACCGAGTTGGGTGTGGGCGAAGCCCTGGTCAGCCTGCTGGACGAAAAGGCTCGCCCCAGCGTCACACAGCGGGTGTTCGTGCTGCCACCGGCGGGACAAATTGGTCCCATCACCCCCGCGCAGCGCCAGGCGCTCTTGGCCGGATCGCTTGTGACGGGTGTCTATGAGCAGGCCGTAGACCGCGAATCAGCCTATGAAAAGCTTCGCGGGCGAGCGATCAGTGGGGCGGACACCGTGGGCGAGCCCCAGCGCGGTTCGAGGCCCGGCCAAGCCGGCGCACCCGCTGAAGCCGAGTCAGGCAGCGGTGTGTTGGGCGGGCTTTCGGATTTGCTGTTTGGGGATTCCGGCCCTCGCTCGGGCAAACGGGAAGGTCTGGCACAGACCGCAGCGCGCAGCGCCGTTCGCAGCGTGGGATCGGCGGTTGGGCGCGAAATCGTACGCGGGGTGCTGGGCTCTATTCTGGGCTCGGGGCGCCGGCGCTGACGGAGGCCAATAGGAACCGCTTGAGCTGCCAGCCGTATCTACCCGCCGCGATAGACTCGAGGCATGTCTGCTCAGTCCAATCCCGAACCCAGCAAGCCCTCGAACTTCCTGCGTGCCATCATCGAGCGCGACTTACAGCAAGGAACCTTTGCCGGGCAACGCTTTGCGGGGACTCCCGGCGATGGCACCCATCACGCGGCAGGCCCACTCGATGCAGCCCGCATCCGCACGCGCTTTCCGCCGGAACCCAATGGTTACCTGCACATTGGGCACGCCAAGAGCATCTGTCTGAACTTCGGTCTGGCACGCGACTATGGTGGCGCCTGTCACCTGCGCTTTGATGACACAAACCCGGAGAAGGAAGAGCAGGAATATGTCGACGCCATCGCCGAGATGGTGCAGTGGCTGGGCTGGTCCTGGGAGTCGGATGTCAGCGGCTCCAACACCTCGCACCTGTATTACGCCAGCTCTTATTTTGACTTCATGTATGAGGCAGCCGAGTACCTGATTGCCCAGGGGCATGCTTATGTCGACGAGCAAACGCCTGAGCAAATGAAGGCTAAACGGGGCGACTTCAGCACGCCAGGTATCAACAGCCCTTACCGTTCTTGCCCCCCCGAGCACCACCTGGCGCGCTTTCAGCAGATGCGTGAGGGCCGGCACCCTGATGGTGCAATGGTGCTCAGGGCCAAGATCGACATGGCCTCGCCCAACATCAACCTGCGCGATCCGGCGCTCTACCGAATCAAGCACGCCACTCATCACCGCACCGGCAATCGCTGGTGCATCTACCCGATGTACACCTTTGCGCATCCGATTGAGGATGCACTGGAGAACATCACCCACTCGATCTGCACGCTGGAGTTTGAAGACCAGAGACCCTTTTACGACTGGACTCTTGAGCGCATCGTGCCCCTTCTGCGTGCACCGCAACTCGAACGCGCCAGGGCCCTGGTGGAGCAGATCCAGGCACAAGGCGCACCGGTCCGCGAGGCCTTCGCCCAGGCCTGCCAAAGCCGCAGCGACAAGCTGTTTGCCAGCGAGCCCGAAGCGCAGATGCGCGCGCTATTCCAGCGCTGGTATGACGAGCCGGGCGTCATGGCGCGAAGCCTGGGTCCATTCTTCAGCCTGCTCAGCGAACACCTGGAGCAGTTCACCCCGTTGTTGGCCCATTCGCTGTGCGCCCATGAACCCAACGTCTTCAAGCTCCCCCACCAGCATGAATTTGGGCGCCTGAACCTGAGCTATGTGGTCACCAGTAAGCGCAAGCTCAAACAACTGGTGGACGAAGGCATCGTATATGGATGGGACGACCCCCGCATGCCCACCTTGGCCGGTCTGCGAAGGCGCGGCTACACCCCAGCGGCCATTCGCAAGATGGCCAGCGACAGTGGCGCCAGCAAGACCACCGCGTGGCTGGACTATGAGGTGCTGGACATAGCGCTTCGCGACGACCTGGAGGGTCATGCCGCTCGTGCCATGGCCGTCCTCGACCCGATCAAGCTCGTGGTCAGCAATTGGGCTGAGGTGTTCGGCCGAACCGATCACCGAGAGACCTGCCAAGCACCGGCTCACCCGCAACGGCCTGAACTGGGGCGGCGCTCGATGCAGTTGGGACCCGAGGTGTGGATTGAGCGTGAGGACTTTGAGATTGAGCCGCCCAAAGGCTATTTCCGCTTGTATCCGCCGCGCGTCGATGGTGCCGGTGGCCAAACCCCAGGCAACCGCGTGCGCCTGAAGTATGGCTATGTGGTGGAGTGCACGGGATGGCTGAGCGATTCATCCGGCCGCGTGGTCCAGGTAATGGCCAGGTTAATCCCCGACACCAAGAGTGGTACACCCGGCGCCGACAGCGTCAAGGTCAAGGGAGTGGTGACCTGGGTGGGATGCGACGACGCAGTGTCCGCACAGGTGCGGCTGTTTGATCGCCTGTTCACCGAGGAGCAGCCCGATGCTGGGGGACGAGACCCCAAGGAGGTTCTGAACCCCCACAGCCGTCGAGTGGTACTGGCCTATGTCGAGCCTTCCCTTGCCAACGCCCCACCGGATCTACGTTTTCAGTTTGAGCGACATGGCTACTTTGTCACCGATCGCATCGACCATGCACCGGGTCGTGCCGTCTTCAACCGGGTCACCAGCCTGAAAGACACCCGCGGCAAGTGAAGCCTTGTCCGAGGCAGCGATGCGCGAACACTTCCAACTCGACCCTGGCCTCATTTTTCTAAATCACGGCTCCTTCGGTGCCTGCCCGCGCGCGGTGCTAGAGGCCCAGCGCCGCTGGCAGGACCAGATGGAGGCCAACCCGGTGGACTTCCTCAGCCGCCGTTCCGGGCAACTCTTGGAACAAGCGCGGCAGGCCCTGGCCCGCTACCTCGGCGCTGAACCTGCACACCTGGCGTTCGTGCCCAACGCCACCACCGGTGTGAACATCGTGGCGCGTTCGCTCTTGCTGCAAGCGGGTGACGAGATCCTCAGCACCAACCACGAATACGGGGCCTGCGATGCTGCCTTCCGTTTTATTTGCGAGCGCTGCGGAGCGGTGTACCGAAAGGTCACCATTGCCCTGCCCTACCAAGCGGCGGAATTTGTCGACCGTCTGATGGCCCAAGTCACACCGCGCACCCGGTTGATCTTCCTGAGCCACCTCACCTCAGCCACAGCCCTGATCTTCCCAGTTGGCGCCCTGTGTGCCGCAGCGCGCGCTCGGGGCGTCATGACCCTGGTCGACGGGGCCCATGCCCCTGGGCAGATCGCGCTGAGCCTGGAGCACATCGGTGCAGATTTCTACACCGGCAATGGCCACAAGTGGATGTGCGGCCCCAAGGGCAGCGCTTTCTTGCACGCAAGACCGCAGCACCATGCCCAACTGCAGGCCCCGGTAGTCAGTTGGGGCTATGTGGCCGAAGAACTGCAAGCAGAGGCCAAAACCGGTGGACCCACCACCGCCAAGCTCGACCACTACACCGGCGTGGACATCCTGCAACGCCGGCTGCAATGGCAAGGCACGCGTGACATCTCAGCTTGGTTGGCACTGCCAGAGGCCATCAGTTTTCAGGCAGCACACGGCTGGCCCGCGCTACAAGCGCGCTGCCACCATATGGCGGTGCAAGCGATGCACGCGCTGTGCCAACGGTGGGGGCTGGAGCCAATCGGGCAAGATCAAGACTTCGGCCAGATGACGGCCGTCCCGGTGCCAGAAGCGCTGGCCGCAAATCTTCAGGAGCGTCTGCTTCAGGAAAGCCGCATCGAGATTGCCTTGACGCAGCATGAGGGGCGGCCCTACCTGCGAATTTCGGTGCAGGGCTACAACACTGCTGCTGAGGTGCAGTCACTCTTGGATGCCCCGGCCTTGCGGCCTTAGCCGTAGCGGTGCTGCAGCACGCCGATACCGTCGATTTCCACTTCCACCTCAGTCCCCGGCTTCATCGGCAGCACGCCCAATGAAGTGCCGCACAAGATGAGGTCGCCCGGCTGCAAGGCGATGTCCTGGGAGATCAGGCTGAGCAAGTGGGCCGGCGGCACAATCATGTCCGAGAGGGCGTAGTTTTGGCGTTCGCGGCCACTCACTCGGGTGCGCAAGGTGGCTTGGGCATAGTCAAAATCGGTTTCGATCACCGGTCCAAACACACCAAAACCGGGCAAGCCCTTGGCGCGCGTCCATTGGGCAAAGCTGGCGTCTCGGTGGAGAACCTCGATGGCCGTGATGTCGTTGGCGCAGGTGTAGCCGGCAATGTAGGCGGGCGCCTGATCCACCGAAACCGCATGCGCCGGTCGACCGATCACGATGGCCAACTCACCTTCAAAGGCCACGCGACCAATCGCCTCAGGCGCGGCCGGCGTGGTGCTGCCAGGGCCAGCCAAGCTGCCGGCAGCCTTGATGAAATACAGCGGCTCGGCTGGTGATACCCAACCGTTCTTTTGCGCCAAGGCATGGAAGTTGTTCCACAGGCCCGCCACGGTTCGAGGCTCACAAGGTGGCAACAGATTTATGTCGGCCAGCGGCAAGACCTGCCCAGTGGGCGCATGATCGCCAAACTGCTCGCCGGCGTAGACCTGAACCGTCTGACCCTGGAGCACACCAAAACCCTGATGGTCCGCATGGGCAAAACGCAACCATTTCATCGACAACGTCCTTGGGCGTTGAGCGCTCAACTTCAGCGCGAAGCAGGACCCTTGCGCGGCGTGCGCAGGGATGCGGGACGGCTGCTTTGACCGGACTTTACCGATGCTCGAGCCACGCCCGGCCGGGGCGGCAAGCCGGTGTGCTGCGTGAGAACGCGGCCCTGCGTCATCGGCGAGGTCTTCACGCCCGCGGGGGTGCTGTTCTTGCGGCGTGCGCTTTGATAGCTGCCGTCGGTGTCGGGCTGCCAAGTGGGAATCAGATGGTGCTTGCCGTTGCCGATCAAATCAGCCCGCCCCATGGCCTTGAGCGCCTCGCGAAGCAAGGGCCAGTTGTTGGCATCGTGGTAGCGCAGGAAGGCCTTGTGCAGCCGGCGGCGCTTGTCGCCGCGCACGATGTCAACCTTCTCCGCGCGCGTGTCGTCACGCGTGATGCCCTTCAAGGGATTGAGTGAGGTGTGGTACATCGCCGTGGCTACTGCCATGGGACTAGGGTAGAAGGTCTGAACTTGGTCGGCGCGAAAACCATTACGCTTAAGCCATAGGGCAAGGTTCATCATGTCCTCATCAGTGGTGCCGGGGTGAGCCGCAATGAAGTAGGGAATCAAGAACTGCTGCTTGCCGGCTTCTGCGCTAAACCGGTCAAAGAGTTCCTTGAACCGGTCATAGGTGCCAATACCGGGCTTCATCATCTTGGACAGCGGTCCGCCTTCGGTGTGCTCCGGCGCGATCTTCAGGTAGCCGCCCACATGGTGCGTGACCAGTTCCTTCACATACTCGGGTGATTCGACCGCCAGGTCGTAGCGCAGGCCCGACCCGATCAGGATCTTCTTGATGCCTTTAAGGCTGCGCGCGCGCCGGTACAGCTTGATCAGCGGGCCATGGTCGGTATTCAGGTTCGGGCAGATGCCCGGGTACACGCAGGAGGGCTTGCGGCAGGCTGCTTCTATCTCCGGGCTCTTGCAACCGATGCGGTACATGTTAGCGGTAGGACCACCCAGGTCGCTGACCACACCGGTGAAGCCATTGACCTTGTCACGAATGTCCTCAATCTCGCGAATGATCGAATCCTCGCTGCGGCTTTGGATGATGCGTCCCTCATGCTCTGTGATGGAGCAGAAGGTGCAGCCACCAAAACAGCCGCGCATGATGTTCACGCTAAAGCGGATCATCTCCCAAGCTGGAATTTTGGTGCTGTGGTCGTGGCTGCCGTTGGCATCGGCGTAGCTCGGGTGCGGGCTGCGCGCGTAGGGCAGGTCGAATACGTGGTCCATTTCAGCCGTGGTCAACGGGATAGGCGGTGGGTTGATCCACACCTCGCGGGCCGTGTGACCCTCGCCGTGGCGTTGCACCAAAGCGCGTGCGTTGCCGGGATTGGTTTCCAAATGCAGCACACGGTTAGCGTGGGCATACAGGACCGGATCGCTCTTGACCCGCTCGTATGCCGGCAGGCGGATGACGGTTTTATCTCGCGGGGTCACCAAGGCCCGGCTGTCCTGCTTGATGAGTGGACGGCGCACCAGGCGAATGGGCTGGGCGGACAATGCAGAGACCGGCGTTTGATATGGGGTAGGTAGCGCCGGCGCACCGTCAACCGAGACATCCTTTGCGTCGACCGAGCGAGCAGCTTCGGCGGCCTGGCAACTCTCGCCGTTGGCCTGCGCGGCTTCCTCCATGCCCAAGTAAGGGTTGACCAAGGCATCGATCTTGCCTGGGCGATCCACCTCGGTGGAGTCGACCTCGAACCAACCGTGGAGTTGGGTGTCGTCGGGACTGCGCATGAAGGCGGTACCGCGTACGTCGGTGATGGAATCGATGGGCTGCTTGCGCGCCAGGCGGTGGGTCACCTCCACGATGGCGCGCTCCGCGTTGCCATACAGCAGCAAGTCGGCCTTGCTGTCAATCAAGACGGAGCGTCGAACCTTGTCCTGCCAGTAGTCGTAGTGGGCGATTCGGCGCAGGCTGGCCTCAATGCCACCAATGATGACTGGCACGTCTTTATAGGCCTCCTTGCACCGTTGGGTGTAAACCAGGGTGGCGCGGTCTGGCCGCTTTCCAGCCACGCCACCGGGCGTGTAGGCATCGTCGTTGCGCACCTTTCGATCAGCCGTGTAGTGGTTGATCATCGAATCCATATTACCCGCGGCCACGCCGAAGTAGAGGTTCGGACGGCCCAGAGCCTTGAAAGCCTCGGCATGCCTCCAGTCGGGCTGCGCGATGATGCCTACGCGGAACCCTTGCGCCTCCAAGGTGCGCCCGATAACTGCCATCCCGAAGCTTGGGTGGTCCGCATAGGCATCACCGGTCACGATGATGACGTCGCATGAATCCCAGCCGAGCGCCTCCATCTCAGCCCGGTTGATGGGCAGAAATGGGGCGGTGCCAAAGCGCTTGGCCCAGTAGGGCCGATAGGCCGTGAGGGCTGTGAGGGCTTTGGGGGCCTTGGAGGCGTCCTTCGGTTTGGGCGTGACCTTGGGCTGGCGCGTTGGGGAATCGATAATGGTCGCGTTCATGATGCTGTGGCTAGCCCTGTATTGTCCTGCTTTGGAGCCCGCTTGTCCGGACCGCGCGGGGCCAACGCGCTGCGCCGCTCCGCCGCTCCGCCGCTCCGAACTGGCCGACCAGACCCAATAGCGCCTGATCCTGGCAGGGTCGGCGCCACAATCAGGCATGTCCGAACCAACTCCACACCCATGTCAACCCTGGCCTTGAGCATCGTGCTTTTGGCCGCCCTGTTGCATGCGGGGTGGAACCTCGTGGCCAAACGCTCCGGGGGGGACCACCACTTCCTCTTCCTCGTGGTTTGTTTGATCGCGGTACTGTGGTCGCCCCTGTTGTGGGTGTGGGGGCCTGACGAACTGCGCCGATGGCAGGCACGGGACTGGAGCCTGGCGGCCCTCAGTGGCTTTATCCATGTCCTGTATTTCCTGGCCCTGCTCAAGGGCTACCGAGAAGCCGATCTGACGGTGGTCTACCCAACGGCCCGGGGCAGCGGCCCCTTGTTGACCGCCTTCGGCGCGGCAATCTGGCTGGACGAAGGTCTGGGCCCAGTGGGTGTGGCGGGCCTGCTGGCGGTCAGCGCCGGCCTGTGGCTGTTGGCCGGCGCTCCAGGATGGCGCCGCGGCCAGCTCAGTGCCCAGGAGACCATGCGCTTGCGCCTGGGCCTGCTATGGGGTGGTCTGACCGGCCTGACCGTCGCCTGCTACACCTTGGTGGACGGTTACGCGATGCGGGTAGCCTTGCTCTCACCGTTGATCTACGACTATTTCGCCAATGTGCTGCGCCTGCCCTGGCTGGCCCCCCTGGTGTGGCGTGACCGCCACCGCGCAGTTGGTGTTTGGGCCGCTCAGTGGAAGTTGGCACTCGTGGTAGCGGTGTGCAGCCCGGCGGCCTACATATTGGTGCTGCTGGCCTTTACCATGGCCCCGGTCAGCCATGTGGCCCCCGCGCGTGAGGTGTCGATGTTGTTTGCTGCCCTGCTGGGAGGCCACCTGCTGGCCGAGCGGGACAAATGGCTGCGCCTGGCGGGTGCGGCTGCGATGGGCCTAGGCGTGGTGCTGTTGGCTTCAGCCTAAACCGTCTCAGGCCTCCTCGCCCAGGAAGCCACCGCTTTGGTGGGCCCACAGTCGCGCATATAAGCCCTGTCGGGCCAGCAGTTCGGCATGGGTGCCTTCTTCGACCATGCGACCCTTGTCCAACACGATCAGACGATCCATGGCCGCAATGGTGGACAAGCGATGGGCAATGGCCACCACCGTCTTGCCCTCCATCAGGCGATACAGGCTGTCTTGAATGGCCACTTCCACCTCAGAATCCAAGGCACTGGTGGCTTCGTCGAGCAGCAGGATGGGCGCGTCTTTGAGCATGACCCGGGCAATCGCAATGCGCTGACGCTGGCCGCCCGACAATTTGACGCCACGCTCGCCCACATGGGCGTCATACCCGGTGCGGCCCTTGGGGTCGCTCAGGCTGCCGATGAACTCATGGGCCTGCGCCCTTCGGGCTGCAGCCACCATGGCATCATCGCCAGCGTCAGGGCGGCCATACACGATGTTCTCACGCACCGACCGGTGCAGCAGCGAGGTGTCTTGGGTGACCATGCCGATCTGGGCGCGCAGGCTGTCTTGCGTGGCCCGGCGAATGTCTTGCCCGTCGATCAGAACCTGCCCGCCGCACACGTCATAAAAACGCAGCAGCAGGTTCACGATGGTGCTCTTCCCGGCGCCAGACCGCCCGACCAAGCCAATTTTTTCGCCCGGCCGAATACGCAGGTTCAGCCCCTGCAGCACCAGCGGCGCATCCGCCGCAGCACCGTAGGCGAAGTCCACGCCACGAAACTCCACCTCGCCCTGCCTTACTTGCAAAGCTTGCGCGTCCGCCGCATCAACCACCGTCGGCGCGCGGCTGAGGGTGGTGATACCGTCCTGCACCGTGCCGATGTGCTCGAACAAGGCGGCAAACTCCCACATGATCCAGTGGGAAATCCCGTTGAGCCTTAGCGCCATGGCGGTGGCCGCGGCCACTGCGCCAACGCCCACATCGCCCTGAACCCACAGCCATACCGTGACCCCCGCTGTGCTGCCAATCAACGCCATGCTGAGTACATGGTTGGTGACCTCAACCCCCGTAATCAGGCGCATCTGCGCATGCACTGACGACATGAATTCCTGCATGGCGCTTTTGGCAAATGCCGCCTCTCGCTTGCCATGGCTGAACAGCTTGACGGTGGCGATATTGGTATAAGCGTCAGTGATACGCCCCACCATCAAAGAACGCGCATCGGCCTGCTCTCTCGCCACGATGCCCAAACGCGGCACGAACCACACCAGGGCAAGGGTGTAAAGCGCCAGCCAACCCAGGAATGGCAACAGTACCCAAGCATCAAACGACCCCACCACGGCCACCATGGTGATGAAGTAGATCGCCACAAACACCAAGATGTCAGCCACGATCATCCAGGTGTCACGTACTGCCAGCGCCGTCTGCATAACCTTGGTGGCCACCCGCCCGGCAAACTCGTCTTGGTAAAACGCAAGGCTCTGCCCGAGCATATGGCGGTGGAACACCCAGCGCAGCCGCATAGGGAAGTTACCGGCCAGCGCCTGGTGTTTGATCAAGGTCTGCAAGAGGACCAGCAGCGGGCTGGCAAGAAGAATCACCGCCAACAGCATCAGATTCGACTGCTGGAGTGCCCAAAGCTCGCCTACCGGGGTCTGTGTCAGCCAGTCCACCACCTGACCGAGCATTGCAAACAACAGCGCTTCGAACATACCGATGCCTGCAGTGCAGACAGTCATGCCCAGGATCAGCGGGCGCAGACCCCGCGTTGCAGACCACAGAAAGGCGGTAAAGCCCCGAGGCGGCGTGGCTGGCTCCGCAGCGGGGTAAGGATCCAACCGCTGTTCGAAAAAATTCAGCATCGGTGAAGCTTGCGCACGAGGCCCGCGGGGCAGTCGAGGTGGCTTTAAAGCTTGAACTCGAGCGCAACCCTCAGATTGACGGGTGTGCGCTCGACCAGGCGACCAGCCTCACGAGTGGCCTCGGTCACCACCACGCTGCTCGTGGTGTAGTCGCGCACAATGAAATTACTTGCTGTCAATCGCAAAAGGGTATTGCGGTTCAGATTGACCGTGGCGTAGGCATCCCACACCCGCTTCAAGCCCACTTGGCGATATTGGGTTTCGCTGATTCGAGTCTCATAGCCGGGTGTCAAGTTGACGCTGCTGCCAATGTTCAGGGGCAGCCCCGGCACGCGATAGTCGCCGCCTAGATTCAAGGTTCCCCGCGGCTGTTCATCGAGCCGGGCATTGGGTCCGGGTACTGCGTCAACCTTGGAGTTGAAAACACTCAGGTTGCTGCGCACATCGATTCGGGGAGCTCCCGCCACAAAATCGGTGAGCCGGAACTTCGCCTCCAGTTCAACCCCTTGGGTGTAGGCACCGCCGACATTCTGCGGGCGTGAGACCCATCGTGGAACCGCGGACCACGGCACATTTTCCAAAGCGGTCACGTTGCGGATGTAATCATTGAGTTCCCGGTGGAATACGTTGGCGCTGAGTATTCCGCCGTTGGACAGGTACCGCTCGATGGCGACGTCAAGGCCAGTGGCCAACTCGGGCCGCAGATCGGGGTTGCCGGCGCGGTCGGCCTGCGTGGCCGAGTTGGGCCCCGGCGCGGGTAAACGTACGTTCAAAGAGGGACGGGAGATCAGATTCTGCAGCGTTGGCGAGCGGTAGCTTCGCGTCAGGCTCACTCGAATCTGATCACGCCCCTTGGGATCGAACTTCCAGACGGTGTGTGCCAAGGGGGTCCAGACGCTACTGCGATTGCTCGTGCTGCGCAGGCCACTTTCACCTTCGGTGTGGATACCCTCCCACCGCAGGCCCGCATAGGCCGACCACTGGGGATTGAAGCTCCACTCATCCTGCGCGTAAGCAGCCAAGCGCTGAGAGCGAGCCGACACGTTTTCGCCGAACTCGGCCAGCAGGGGAACCCCGTTTTGAAGGGTGATGCGGTTCTCGTCGCGGCGGTTGTTTTCAATCTCGAATCCGCCCACCAGGCTGTGCTGGTTCGGCAGGAGCCGTGATGCCTTGAAATTAAGGGAGGCGCCACGGTCGGCGATGGCGGCTTCATCGTCCAACACCCGCAGTGGCGAGAGCGAACCCGTGCCGAATTCGCGACGCAGGTTCTCGTTTTCGAAGCGGTTGCGGTTCACACTCGCCCGCCAATCGGTGCGGGTGTCACCAAAGCGCAAGTTCAGGTTGGCGCCAACTCGGGCCAATTCGAACAAGCCACTGCCATGGGAGTCGGAGGTCGCATACGGCAGTGGCGTACTGCCCACCGATTGGGTCAGTGTGCTGGTGCGGTCGGTGGTGCCAGTGGAGCGGATGTACATGGGCATGATGAGGACCGAGTCACCCGCCTGACCTCGCCACTGCAGGCGGCCATTCACATTCATGCCTTCGCGTTTGTTCAAGGCTCTAGCGCTTTCCTCTTGCGCCAGCAGGGTGCGGCCTGTTGCCAAGTCGGTGGACACGGTCTGACCGAAATTCCGGTCATCGGTACCGCGCTTAAAGACAGTTGCCGTCAGGTTGTAAATCCACCGCTCACCGACAGTGTCGTTACGGGTCCACGATGCGCCGGGTTGCCACTGACCGCGCTCGTAGCCCAGGCCTACGCGGACATCATTTAGACGCCTTCGGTAGCCTTCGCGCATGACGATGTTGATCGTGCCGCCAATGGCGCGTGCGCCGGTCTCAGCGGTGGGGGCGCGCAGGATTTCGATCCGTTCAATCTGGTCGGGTGCCACGTTCTCCAAGGAGAAACCTGGCGGAACCCGTTCACCGTCCATCAAGATTTGGGTATAGCCGGCGCCAAGGCCGCGCATCCGAGGCGGTCCTCCACGCCCTGGAGCACCCGGCATCGTGATACCCGGCAGGCGACGCAGAATTTCCAGCGTGTTGGCATCTCCAAACTGCTCCAGTTCTTGCCGGCCAATCACGATCTTGGAGGCGGTGGAATTGCGCCGTTCCTGTTGATCCGAGGGGCGTCCACTGGTCACATCAACACGCTGTGTGGTGCTGGCAGGTGGCGGGTTCGTCTGGGCCTGCAAGGACAGGCTTAAGGACAAAAAGCCCAAACACAGCGCGGTGGCCCTGAGCATGAAAGGAATCTTGGTCATAGGAGCAGCCCGGCCGATCGCCTGGGCGAATGAGGTTTGCGAACCCTCGCGGCATGGTTTGCTGCGGCGGAATTCCCTACCGGTGAGCAGAGGTACACAAAGCCGGTGCCCAACACCCACACCGCAACCGATAGTGGAACATATCCGGTAGCACTTCGAACGGCGCCTGCCAATACCCCCTGAGACTTGCCAGCCGGTTTAGCATGACCGCCCAAGCCACCGCGCCCGAGCCACTGCTGTTGTGGCACGGCACCCAAGCGCCCCATGCATGTCACCGTTCACTCCGAAGCCAATTCGCCCACAGCCCTGAAGGCCGCGCCACTGCCGCAAGCCTGGGTCTACGCCCCGCCGGCTGCGCTGCCTACCTTGGTGCACCTGGACGAGCATCTGTTGGTGGTGAACAAACCGCCGGGGCTCTTATCCGTTCCGGGACGGCTGCCGGAACACCACGACAGCGCACTGCAACGCCTGCAAGGGCTGTACGGACCGCTGTGGGTAGTCCACCGCTTGGACATGGACACATCGGGCCTGATCGCATTCGCCCGCAGTCGCGAAACGGCGGCACATCTGGGGCGCCAGTTCGAGCAACGCCGCGTGTACAAGGTGTACGAAGCCCTGGTTTGGGGACATCCCCCATCAAATCATGGCGTGATCGCCCTGCCCTTGCGCCTGGACTGGCCCCACCGTCCGCGTCAGTTGGTAGATGCTCAATCGGGTAAGCCCTCGGTGACGGTCTATGCCCAGGCGGACCATCCGGAACCGCAAGGCAATGGCATGTCCCGGCAACCTCCCTGTTCCTGGCTTGGCAGCAGCCCGCCCCATGGGACGAGCCGGCTGCGGCTCACCCCCACCACCGGACGCTCGCACCAGCTCAGAGTGCACCTCAGCGCCATCGGATTGCCTGTCCTTGGCGACCGCTTTTACGGACGGCCCGAGCACGAGGAGCCCGAGGTGCAACGCCTGATGCTGCACGCGAGCGTTTTGGAGCTGCAGCATCCGACAGTAAAACAGCAGCTGCGGCTTGTGGCCGCAGCAGGGTTCTGAGGCCTTCGCTTGACAAGCCGGACCTCGGGCTCAGCCTTAGGTCTGGCGCCAAGATGCCAACGCGGCGCCTTGAGCCAACGCGCGTAACTTGGCTTCAGCAAGCTCTCGGCTCATAGGCGCCATGCCGCAATTGGTGCAGGCAATCAGCCGGTGACGCGGCACAAACTGCAGCGCCTGCTCTATGGTATTCGCCACCTCTTCAGGTGTTTCCACTTGCTCGCTGGCCACGTCGATCACACCCACCATTACCTCCTTGCCCTTCAGCAAGGCCATGAGTTCTGGCGGCACGTGCGAGTTGATGCACTCCAAGCTGACCTGGTCGATAGAGCTAGCAGCCAAAGCAGGGAACACGGCTTCGTACTGTCGCCACTTGTGGCCCAACCCCTTCTTCCAGTTGATGTTGGCCTGGATCCCGTAGCCATAACAGATATGCACAGCCGTCTTGCAGCTCAGGCCCTGGGCTGCACGCTCCAACGCACGAACCCCCCAATCAGCCGCCTCAGACGTGTACACGTTGAAGGCCGGCTCATCAAACTGGATGATGTCCACACCATCGGCCTGCAGCGCCAAAGCTTCCTGGTTCAAAAGTTCAGCGAAAGCCATCGCCATCTTGATCCGGTTGCCATAAAAGCGATCGGCCACCGTGTCCACGATGGTCATCGGCCCCGGCAGGGTGAACTTGATCTGACGCCTGGTGTTGGCGCGCAAGAACCGCGCCTCGGCTTGGTGCACCCGACCTTTGAGCCGAAGGGCTGCCACCACCTGCGGCACCATGGCCTTGTAGCGGTCAGCTCGGATGCCCATCTCCACCTTGTGCTCAAAGTCGATACCCTCAACCTGCTCCAAGAAGCCGTGCACAAAGTGCTGCCGAGACTGCTCTCCGTCTCCAATCACATCCAAACCCGCGTCCTCCTGCGCCTTGATCCAAAGCCGGGTGGCATCCAACTTGGCCTGCGCCAATCCGTCACCCTGCACACGCCACTGGGGCCAGAGTTTGTGGGTCTCAGCCAGCCATGAGGGCTTGGGCAGGCTGCCGGCGATAGCGGTTCGGAACATCGGAGGTCTCCAGAGTTGAAGTGGTTGCGCAGGGCTGGGCGCCGAATTGCTCCGCTCAAAGCCGGCCAGGGGCATGTGAGTGGACCGGTGCGGCGCTTGGCCTACCCGTCCTCGGGGATCAAACCGCGGTCCTTCAGCATGGGCTCCACGCGGGCATCACGCCCGCGGAAATCACGATAAGTCTGACCAGGCTCCACCCGATTGCCAGCTGCGTAGATGCACTGCAGCAGCCGTTGCGCAGTGGTCGGGTCAAAGATGTCGCCAGCCTCCTTGAAAGCATCAAAGGCGTCGCAATCGAGCACCTCTGCCCACAGGTAGACGTAATAGCCCGCTGCATACGAGGAGCCCGAGAACAGGTGTTGGAAGTGGGTGTAGCGGTGGTTCAAGCCGACCCCAGCTGGCAATCCGTAACGCTGCAAGACCTCTGCCTCGTAGGCGACCACATCCTGCGGTACCTGCCCTAGGCCTAACCCGTGCACCGCCATATCGGTCAAAGCGCTGGCGGTGTAGCGCACCGTCTCAAAGCCTTGCCCAAAGTTTCGCGCGGCCTGCAGCTTGTCGATGGTAGCCTGCGGAATGGGCTGGCCCGTGACCACGTGACGAGCGTGCTCTTGCAGCACCTGAGGCTGGCTCATCCAGTGCTCGAAGAGTTGCGACGGCAACTCAACGAAATCACGTAACACTTGGGTGCCGGACAAGCGTTCATAGCGCACATCAGACAGCAGGCCGTGAAGGCCGTGGCCGAACTCGTGGAACAAAGTGCGAACGTCGTCAAAGCTTAAAAGAGTGGGCTGACCTTCCGGCGCTTTTGCAAAGTTGTTGTTATTGACGATGATGGGCAAGGTTCTCGCCTGGCCCAGCGCCAGATCACCGTAGGACAGACCGGATTGAAGCCGATAGGCGCTCATCCAGGCGCCACTGCGTTTGGTCGGCCTTGCAAAGTTGTCATGTAAGAACAAACCCACTGCCGACCCATCGCTGCGGGTGACCTCGTAGGCCTTGACGTCTGGGTGATACAGCACCACGTCAGGCCGGTGTAGGAAGTGAACCCCGAACAAGCGTCGTGCGCAGTCGAAGGCGGCGAGTACCATCCGATCCAGGGCAAAGTAAGGCTTGACTTGTGCATCGTCAATGGCATAACTGCTGTGACGTACCTTTTCAGCCCAATAGCGCCAATCCCAGGCATGGATCGGCCCCGATTGTCCAACCGTTGCCATGAGTGACTGCAGTTGGCCACGTTCGCCCTCCAAGGCTGGCAGCGCACGCTCCCACACTTGGTCGAGCAAGCCCATCACCGCCGATTGGCTTTGCGCCATGGTGTCTTCCAAGGCGAAGTCGGCGTAGCAGCGGTGGCCGTGCAGGGCAGCCTGCTCAGCCCTCAGAGTGAGGATCTCTCGGACGATCGATCGGTTATCGGTCGGCCCCTCTTGCTCTCCGCGTGAAGTCCAGGCGCGCCAGGCTTGTTCACGCAGGTCGGGACGTTCACTGAAGGTCAAAAAGGGTACGATCAACGAACGCGACAACGTGATCACATGCCCGCTCATGCCCCGCATGCGAGCGGCATCTGCCGCCGCGTCACGGACAAAGGCCGGCAATCCCGCCAGGTCAGACGGGCTTTTCAGCGCCAGTGTGTAAGCTGATTCGTCAGCCAGGACATTCTGTCCAAACCGGGTGTGCAGATCGGCCAGGGCTTCCATCACCTGCGCGTAGCGGGCCTGCTCAGGCCCCCGCAGACGCGCGCCGGCTCGCACAAAGTCCAGGTGGACCCGCTCCAGCAAGCGCAATGACTCCTCATCCAAACCCAGTGCGTTGCGCCGCTTAAACAGGTGGTCCACCCGCGCGAACAGGCTTGCGTGCATGTACACCGCGTTGTTGTGAGCGGCCAAGGGCTGGGCCAGTCGTCGCTGAACGGCCTGAAGTTCTGGCGTGGTTTGAGAGGCGCACAGGTTGTGAAATACGCCCTCCAGCCTCGCCAAAAGCCGCCCCGACGCATCGAAGGCCGCCACCGTGTTCTCGAAACTGGGCTGCGTGGTCTGCCCGGCAATCGTGTCCAACTCCAAGCGTTGGTCGGCCATCGCCTTGGCAAAGGCGGGCTCGAAGTGGTCGGGCTGTATACGGTCGAACGGGGCCAGGCCAAACGGCGTCGCCCACCGTTGCAAGAGTGGATTTTCCTCAAGCAAGGAGGTAGTGGAGGTCATAGGCATCGATGCCTTGTATTGGCACACAAGGGCGTGTTGGTGGGGGCAGCGCGGCCGGCGGTACCGAGCAAGGGTGGTACCTACTTGCCAGCGCGAATAGCCTTCTCGTCTTCTTCTCGGTAAGGCCGGTCAGCACAATCGCGCCGCCAATCGACCGACGCGGCACTGAGGTCTTCGTTGTCCTGGGCATGCTGGGCCTTGCGGCGGTTCCATTCGGCCGCTCGTTCCTCAACCACCTTGGCCTTGATGGCAAATGCCTTGATGCTGTCCTCGTATCCCTCGAGCAGGCGATCACGCTCCGCATTCAAGTCTTTGCGTTCTTCTTCAAGCAGGGGAACTTGCTTGCGCATCTGTTCAAAGGCACGCCCCTCACTGGTGGTCATACGAGTCTTGCCGCTGAGTTCGCCCATGCGTGTATTGAACTCTTGAACCTTCTGAGAATAGGCCTGCATCTTGGGCTGAAACTCCCTGATCCGGGTGGCCCGTGTCTCCAGGGTGGCGCGCTCGGCCCGTATGGCGTCCAGGCCCTGCTCGATTTCAGCTCGCTGCGCATTGATTACCACGGCTAGGTCATCGAGCTCGTTGGCGCGCAGCTTCTGGTCGTCATTGCGCTTCAGACACGCCCGTAACTCGTCACGCGTCATGATCTTCTTGCCGCCAACGGCGGTCGGCGCGGCGGGGGTGGTAGCCGAAGCGGGCCTGGCCGGGGCATTGGTCGCTGGCCTGGCCAGCCCTGCCCCACCCGAATTGGTAGGTGTTTGGGCCTGTACGGTCGATACCCAACAAGCTGCGCCACAAAGCGCCAGTAGGGTGGTGGCCAACATCGAACGTTGGCAGTCGGCGGTTGTGGAATTGCGTCGTAGCTTCATGTGCGCAAGGGCCCAGCGGGCCACAGGTTCTGAGGGTGGGGAGCTTACGCTGAATTGGCCACAGCCTGCAGCTTCAAGCCCCAGGGTTTGCGCGATTTTCCTCTTCCTGCAACTGGCGCCACATCACCTTTCCCGAACCGCTCTTGGGCAGGCGGTCGACAAACTTCACCATCCGGGGCGCTTTATAGGCCGCCATATGCTGGCGCGCCCAGTCGATGACGGCTTGCTCACTGGCCTGTCCACGGGCCTCGGGGCGGAGCACCACCACCGCCTTTACCGTTTCACCGCGGTAGGCATCCTTGGCCGAAATGATGCAGGCCTCAAGTACCAATGGGCATTTGTACAGCAGCAGTTCCACCTCGGTGGGCCATACCTTAAAGCCGCTGGCATTGATCATTCGCTTGAGACGGTCGGTAATGAAGAAGTAGCCGTCTTCGTCGATACGGCCCAAGTCTCCCGTGCGAAAGAAGCGCTTGCCATCCATCTCGATGAAGGCCTGCTCTGTGGCTTCTGGGTGTTTCCAGTAGCCCTTGAACACCATGGGGCCGTGGGTGACGATCTCGCCCGATTCGCCCTGGGGTAATTCCTGCAGGGTCTGCGGGTCGATGATGCGCGAATCCACCCCGAAGATCGGGATACCCAGACACTGCAGCTTGGGGCGGTCTGGCGGGTTGGAATGGCTCGGGGCTGCGGTCTCGGTCAGCCCATATCCTTCAGCAAACTTCAAGTTGAACTCATCCAACAGTCGCTGCGCAACGGCCTGGGGCATGGCTGCGCCGCCCCCGGCCAAGACCATCAGACTGGACAAATCGAACTGGCGGTAGTTAGGGCTGCCAAACAGGTCAATGATCATGGTAGGTATGCACACCCAAACCGTGACCTTGTGCAGGGAAATTAGACGGCCAGCGAGTTCTCGGTCCCATCGCGGCAAGATGATCAGTGTCGCGCCGCTGTAGACCGGCATCAGCACACCGTACTGCATTCCCGTGATGTGGAACATCGGCACCACCGCCAGCGATGTGGTGTCCTGGGACGTGCTGACGAAACTGCCCACCACATTGGCCATCAGCGTTCGGTGCGTGTGCATACAGCCCTTGGGCAGGCCGGTGGTGCCTGACGTATAGGGCAACAAAGCCAAGTCATCCGGGCTGCGGGTGACCGCATGGACCAATGGTTCATGCGATAGGGCTTGAGACCAAGCGGCCACGCTGACGCCCTGGACCTCGGGCTTCGTGGGGGAAGGCGTGGTCAGCGCCTCCCAAAGACCCGAAGGCACGCCCAATTGCTCGGGCGGCGCGGGCGGCAAGGCGTCGGCGTAGCAAACCACCAGCACCGCAGGTGCGCGCTGCTCGGGCCGCAGGACTGCTTGGGCCTGCTGCACCACGGCCACCAGGTCTGCCGCAGCAATCACGACCCGGGTTTCGGGGTCGGTGATGTAGTGTCCGAACTCATCGGCCCGGTTCATCGGATTGACCGGCACCACCACTGCACCGGCGGCCTGCACGGCGTAAAAGGCCACCAGGAACTGCGGACAGTTCTGCATGAATAACACCACCCGGTCGCCCGGCTGCACACCCTTAGCGACAAGCCAACCACCCAGAGCCAGGGCCTGGTTGAGCAGTTCACCGTAGCTCAGAGATCGCCCAAGAAAGACAGCCGCTTCTTTGCGCGGATAGCGTGCAGCGGTGACCTGCAGGTTGTGAAAAAGAGTGACCTCGGGAATGGTCACCGTCTTGGTCAGGCGCGCAGGCCAGAAGGCGTGGTGGCGAGGGGCGGGGCGCGTGCTCATGGGCATAGGTGTACCCGCGCCCGGTCAGGCGACAATACAGGGTTTGTACGGCACCTGGATACTCGGCGCCGCGCCCAAGAGGGCGTTGCATGCGCCTTGAAACCAACCCCATCTGCAGACCCCTGAACCCCGACGACCCCCATGAGCACCATCCTTCAGTCGATTCCTGCCGGCCAAAAGGTCGGCATCGCCTTTTCCGGTGGCCTGGACACCAGCGCGGCCCTGCACTGGATGAAGCTCAAGGGCGCCCTGCCCTACGCATACACCGCGAACCTGGGACAACCCGATGAGCCCGACTACGAGGCCATCCCGCGCAAGGCCACGGAGTACGGCGCGGTTCTGGCACGCCTGGTCGACTGCCGCACCCAACTGGCACACGAGGGTATCGCAGCCTTGCAAGCAGGGGCCTTTCATATCACCACCGCCGGGACCACCTACTTCAACACAACGCCGCTCGGCCGAGCCGTCACGGGCACGATGCTGGTATCGGCCATGAAGGAAGATGATGTAAACATATGGGGCGATGGATCCACCTTCAAAGGCAACGATATCGAGCGTTTTTACCGCTATGGCCTGCTGACCAACCCTGCACTCAAAATCTACAAGCCGTGGCTGGACCAAAGCTTCATCACCGAACTCGGCGGGCGCGCGGAAATGAGCGCCTTTCTGAACCAGGCTGGCTTTGGCTACAAGATGAGTGCCGAAAAGGCCTACAGCACCGACAGCAATCTGCTGGGCGCCACCCACGAAGCCAAAGACCTGGAATTCCTCAACAACGGCATCCGCATAGTCAATCCCATCATGGGCGTGGCTTTCTGGAAGCCGGAAGTCCAGATCAAGGCCGAAGAGGTGACGGTGCGCTTCGAAGAGGGCACGCCTGTCGGCATCAATGGCTGCAGCTTCTTCTCGCTTGTCGAACTGCTCATTGAGGCCAATGCCATCGGCGGGCGCCATGGCCTTGGCATGAGCGACCAGATCGAAAACCGCATCATCGAAGCCAAGAGCCGCGGCATCTACGAAGCCCCGGGCTTGGCGTTGCTGCACATCGCTTATGAACGCTTGGTCACCGGCATCCACAACGAAGACACCATTGAGCAGTACCGAGAAAACGGTCGCAAGCTCGGCCGGCTGCTCTACCAAGGACGCTGGTTTGACCCACAGGCCATCATGCTGCGCGAAGCTGCCCAGCGCTGGGTGGCCCGCGCGGTCACTGGCGAGGTGACAGTAGAACTGCGCCGCGGCAACGACTACTCGCTGCTCAACACCGAGTCGCCCAACCTGACCTACGCGCCAGAACGGCTGAGCATGGAAAAGGTGGAGGATGCACCCTTCACCCCCGCCGACCGAATCGGGCAACTCACCATGCGCAACCTCGACATCATCGACACGAGAGGCAAGATCGGCATCTACTCGAATGCTGGGCTGCTTTCGGTAGGGACCGATACGGCGCTGCTGCAGTTGAAAAAGGACTGAAGGGGCACACAGCGGCGCTGCCGATGCTGTTGGCAGCGACCTTGATCAGTTGGTCTGCGCCAACTGATCAAGGATCGCAGGATTCTCCAAGGTCGAGGTGTCTTGTGTGATCGCCTCACCTTTGGCGATCGACCGAAGCAGGCGGCGCATGATCTTGCCTGACCGCGTCTTGGGCAGGTTGTCACCAAAGCGGATGTCCTTGGGCTTGGCGATTGGCCCGATCTCCTTGGCAACCCAGTTGCGCAGCTCATGAGCAATCCTTTTGGCTTCTTCACCTGTCGGACGCGGGCGCTTGAGCACCACAAAGGCGCAAATCGCTTCGCCCGTGGTGTCGTCTGGCCGGCCCACGACCGCCGCTTCGGCCACCAAGTCAGTGCAACTGACCAACGCCGACTCAATTTCCATCGTTCCCATGCGGTGGCCCGACACGTTCAACACGTCGTCAATGCGACCAGTGATGGTGAAGTAGGTGGTCTTGGCGTCTCGGATGGCGCCATCGCCGGCCAGGTAATAGCCCTTGAGCTCCGACGGGAAATAGCTCTTCTTGAATCGCTCGCCGTCGCCCCAGATAGTCCGGATCATCGAGGGCCAGGGCTTCTTGATCACCAAGATGCCGCCAGAACCGTTGGTCACATCGGCGCCGGTTTCGTCCACGACGGCGGCCTCAATACCGGGGAAAGGCAAGGTGCATGAACCGGGCACCATGGGCGTGGCACCTGGTAGGGGTGTGATCATGTGGCCGCCGGTTTCGGTTTGCCAGAAGGTGTCCACGATGGGGCAGCGCCCACCGCCCACGTTCGCGTAGTACCACTCCCAGGCGGCTGGGTTGATAGGCTCCCCGACTGAGCCCAGGAGGCGCAGGCTGCTCAGGTCATAGCGGCGCGGGTGCACCGTCTCATTCATCTCAGCGGCCTTGATCAGCGAACGAATAGCCGTAGGCGCGGTGTAGAAGATCGACACCTTGTGGTCCTGAATCATTTTCCAGAACCGCCCCGCGTCGGGGTAGGTGGGCACGCCCTCGAAAATGATTTCGGTGCCACCAAGCGCCAGCGGCCCGTAGGCAATGTAGGTGTGGCCGGTCACCCAGCCGATGTCAGCGGTACACCAAAACACATCCTCGGGCTTCAGGTCGAAGGTCCAGCTGGTGGTCAGGGCCGCATGCAGCAGGTAGCCCCCCGTGGAGTGCTGAACACCCTTGGGCTTGCCGGTGGATCCCGAGGTGTAAAGGAGGAACAGGGGATGCTCGGCTTGCACCCACTCGGGTTCACAGGTGCTGGGCTGTGTATCGGCAACTTCGCTCATCCAACGGTCACGCCCGGCGGTCATCGCCACTTCGCTGCCGGTGCGCTTGACCACCAAGACGTTCCTGACCGAATCGCAGCCGCCAAGCGCCAGCGCCTCGTCAACAATAGCCTTTAAGGGCAGGTGCTTACCACCACGCACCTGCTGGTCTGCGGTGATAACCGCCACAGCTCCCGTATCCTCGATGCGGTCGCGCAGGGACTGTGCTGAAAAGCCTCCGAACACCACTGAATGGGTTGCGCCAATGCGGGCACAGGCCTGCATCGCCGCCACACCATCGACTGACATCGAAATGTAGATGATGACGCGGTCGCCTTTGCGCACTCCCAGTGACCGCAGGCCATTGGCGATTTGGCAGGTACGGGCCAAGAGCTGCGCATAGCTGGTGCGTGACACCGCGCCGTCATCGGCCTCGAAGATCAGCGCGGTCTTGCCTGCAAAACCCCGCTCAATATTGCGGTCCAGGCAGTTGTAAGAAGCATTGAGGGTACCGTCGGCAAACCATTTGAAGAAGGGAGCGGCAGACGCGTCCAGCACTTGGGTAAAGGGCTTCTTCCAGCTGATCATCTCGCGAGCTAGGCGCGCCCAAAATCCCTCGTAGTCGGTGGCCGCTTCGGCCACCAAGCGGTCATACGCAACCATGCCGGATACCCGCGCAGCCCTCACGGCGGCCTCAGAGGGCAGATACAGCTTCTTTTCCTGGTTCTCGCTCACAACGGTCTCCTCGATTCGGTTCACGATCGTCTTTGGTGGTAAGGATCGGCGTCCGTACTCGGGTGTCAGGCACCCAGACTCAACCCGCAATGGTCAGCGCAGGCACTGACGACCCCTTACTTTAGGCCGCAATTGGGCATGCGGCGCGCGGGATGACCCTGTCCAGGCCCCGGGCACGGCCCCTAAAATGGCAGTTTGCTTTGCGACGGCGTCGCGCCGGACCCTATATGCCCTCCTCTCCCGCCAAGGATTCGTCCCCTATGGGCCCCCTGCCACGCGCCATATTTGCCAGCCGTTGGCTGCAGCTGCCGCTGTACCTGGGCCTGATCCTGGCACAGGCGGTCTACGTCTTTCAGTTTTGGACCGAACTCGTTCACTTGGTTGAGGCTGCCTTTGGGCACCAAGACGCCTTGGCCAGCCTGGTCAAGAACATCGGCTACAAGGCCGAACCCATCAAGGACGCCGCCGGCGCGATCACCGGATATGAGCCTATCGCCAAGCTCAATGAGACCATCCTGATGCTGGTGGTGCTTGGTTTGATCGACGTGGTGATGATCAGCAACCTGCTGATCATGGTGATCGTGGGAGGCTACGAAACCTTCGTCTCGCGCATGAATCTGGAGGGGCACCCCGACCAACCCGAGTGGCTCAACCATGTGAACGCCTCGGTACTCAAGGTGAAGTTGGCCACGGCCATCATCGGCATCTCGTCCATCCACCTGCTCAAGACCTTCATCAATGCCGACAACTACACCGAAAAGGTCTTGTTGTGGCAAACCGTCATCCACATCGCCTTCCTATTTTCGGCCTTGGCCATCGCCTATGCTGATCGGCTGATGTCACATGTGACCGATCCGCATTGAGTCCCAACGCCGCGCCTGTCGCGGCGTTTTTTCAGCGCATACGACACAGCACCATTTCAAATGAGCACCACCATCCGCCACCACGATTTGGTTGAAACCATCGCAGCTGCACTGCAGTACATCAGCTACTACCACCCAGCCGATTACATCGCTCACCTGGCACGCGCTTACGAACGCGAGCAAAGCCCGGCTGCCAAGGACGCGATGGCGCAGATCCTCACCAACAGCAGGCTGTGTGCACAGGGCCACCGTCCCTTGTGCCAGGACACCGGTATCGTCAACGTCTTCCTCAAGATCGGCATGGATGTGCGCTTCGGGGGTTTCAAGGGCTCTTTGGAAGACGCGATCAACGAGGGTGTGCGACTCAGCTACAACCATCCCGACAACAAGCTGCGGGCCTCCGTGCTGGCTGACCCCATCTTTGAGCGAAAAAACACCAAGGACAACACGCCTGCCGTGGTGCACATGTCGGTGGTGCCGGGCAACACCGTCGAAGTCACCGTGGCCGCCAAGGGCGGCGGCTCGGAAAACAAGAGCAAGTTTGTGATGATGAACCCCAGCGACAACCTGGTGGACTGGGTGCTCAAGACGGTGCCCACCATGGGTGCTGGATGGTGCCCCCCGGGCATGTTGGGCATTGGCGTGGGCGGCACGGCCGAGAAGGCCATGATGCTGGCCAAGGAAGCCTTGATGGACCCCATCGACATGTACGACTTGCAGGCGCGCGGGCCGCAGAACAAGCTCGAAGCATTGCGCCTTGAGCTCTATGAAAAGGTCAACGCCCTGGGCATCGGCGCCCAAGGCTTGGGGGGGCTGACCACGGTGCTGGACGTCAAGATCGCCACCTTCCCCACCCATGCCGCTAGCAAGCCTGTTGCCATGATCCCCAACTGCGCTGCCACCCGCCACGCCCATGTGGTGATGGACGGCTCAGGCCCGGCCTACATCGAGCCGCCCTCTCTAGACCTGTGGCCTAAAGTGAACTGGACGCCCGATGCCCAAAAGAGCAAGCGGGTGGACCTCAACACCCTCACCCCTGCAGAAGTGGCCAGCTGGAAACCCGGCGACACCCTCTTGCTTAACGGGAAGATGCTCACCGGTCGCGATGCCGCACACAAACGCATCCAAGACATGCTGGCCGATGGCCAACCGCTGCCCGTGGACTTCACCAACCGCGTTATCTACTACGTGGGCCCTGTGGATCCCGTGCGCGACGAGGTGGTAGGCCCAGCGGGACCCACCACCGCCACGCGCATGGACAAGTTCACCGGCATGATGCTCGAAAAGACCGGCCTGATCGCGATGATTGGCAAAGCCGAGCGCGGGCCTGTGGCGATCGAGGCAATCAAACAGCACAAGAGCGCCTACTTAATGGCGGTGGGCGGGGCTGCTTATCTGGTGGCCAAGGCCATCAAGGGTGCGAAGGTGGTGGGCTTCGAGGACTTGGGCATGGAGGCCATCTACGAATTTGACGTCAAGGACATGCCGGTGACGGTGGCGGTGGACAGCAGCGGCACCAGCGTACACAACACCGGACCCAAAGAGTGGCAGTCCAAAATCGGCAAGATCCCCGTGTCGGTGGCCTGAGCCATCAGACCTTGGGGCTCGCAGGAGCGCCGGTCGCTGGAGCTGTCGCGGTGTCGGCCGGCGTGCTGAAGCCGGGCGCAGTTGCAACGCCCGGGGTCACCGGCGGCCCTGAAGCCCATCGCAAGGCGCGCTGCGGATAGGGGATTTCCACGCCCTGCGCTTGCAGCACCGCCCAGACGGCAAGGTTCACATCCGACTTGACGTTCGCGCTGCCGTTTTCGGGGTCTTTAATCCAAAAGGAAACGATCAGGTCCAACCCGTCAGGCCCAAAGGCATCCAGGTGCACCGCAGGCGGCGGATCGGGTAGCACACGGTGCACGGACGCCACGGCCCGCACCAGCTTCGGGCTCAGGAGGCCCAGATCGGTCTGGTAGGCCACCGTCACCGCGGTACGCCAAACCAGCTTGGGGTCAGCCAACGAAGAGTTCTCGATGCGCTGGGTGAGCAGCAGCTCGTTGGGCACGATGGACTCGCGGCCATTGAGCGCACGAATCACCGTGTAGCGGGTCTTGATGTCGGTGATCCGCCCTTCAAAACCATCCACATTGACCATGTCACCAATTCGCACGCTACGCTCGGCCAGCACCACAAAACCACTCACATAGTTGGCCGCAAGCTTTTGCAGACCCAGGCCGATGCCTACGCCAAGTGCGCCACCAAACACGCCCAAGGCGGTCAAGGGAATGCCCGCTGCCGAAAGTGCGATCAACACCCCAACGACCAACAAGCCGCCTCGGATGATGTTGACGGCCATCTTGCGAAGCGACAAGGCTGCGGGGTCGCTGGACGGCGCTAATCGCGTCAACACCTGGCGTTCCGCCGTCGAACTTAGCCACAGGGTGATCAACAGCACCGCCACAAGGCTCAATGCGCCTTCGACCATGGTGCGCAGGCTTACCTTGACCCCGCCCAAGCGCCACTGGATCTCGTCCATCTCCTGCAGCAGCAAGGGCAGCAGTCCCGTGAGCCAGAGCACAATCGCGCCCCAAATCACCCAAGACCACACACGCTGCACGCGCTTAACCACCACCGAGTCAGGAAACGCAGCCCGCAGCACGCGCGCAGAGCCCTGCACCACCAGCAAGGCCACTACGATGGGCAGCCCCAACCGCAGCATCGCCTCCAGCAAATCTGCAGGCTGCTGCAACAGGTCCCAGCTCCATTGGGTCTGCCCCAACCACACCGCGCTGTTGAGAATCACCTCGCTTCGCATCCCCGTTCCTCAAGTCCGGCAGAGCACGCTCAAGTGGGCGGCCACGCTTCGCGCCAAGGCCGCAAGGTTGTAGCCGCCCTCCAGGCAAGACACCAAGCGACCTTGGCAGTGCCGCTTTGCCACTTCCACCAACTGTCCCGTGATCCAGCCGTAATCGTCCTCCACCAGCCCCAACTGCGCCAGCCCATCATCCCGGTGAGCGTCAAATCCGGCAGACACGAAGAGCATCTGCGGCGCAAAGCGATCCAGCCGGGGCATCCAATGCGTCGTCACCAGGTCCCGTATTGCAGGCCCTCGGGTGTACGGCGCCACGGGTAAATTCAAAAGGTTGCTGGCACTGGGTACGGCCCCGCTGTAGGGGTACAACGGATGCTGAAAAAAGCTGCACATGAGAATGCGCTCATCGCCGGCTACGATATCTTCCGTGCCATTGCCGTGGTGCACGTCAAAGTCGACGATGGCCACCCGCTCTAGGCCCCGAACCTCGAGGGCATGGCGAGCGGCTACGGCCACGTGGTTGAAAAAACAAAAGCCCATAACCTCACGACGTGTGGCGTGATGGCCAGGTGGACGTACGCTGCAAAAGGCATTCGACACCTCGCCGTCCAGCACCGCGTCGGTGGCCGCCAGCGCAGCACCGGCCGCTCGCGCCACAGCCGCCGCGGTGTGGGGGCAGGCGTTGGTATCGGGGTCCAGTGCCTGAGTCTTGCGGCGCTGCTGCAAGTCGTGCAGCAAGGCCCACAAGCGCTGAACATGATCAGCGTCATGGGCACGTGCCAGTGCCGATGGCTCGATCCGCGGCGCTTCCCGTCGCTGCAATTGGGCGTCCAACCCTGTGGCCCGCAGGTGCTCCTCGATCGCCGCCAAGCGCGCAGGCGACTCGGGATGCCCCGGCCCCATGTCGTGCAATCCACAGTCGGGGTGGGTGTAGAACGCTGTGGCCATGGCGATCGATTGTCGCCTGGGTCCATGCGGTTAGCATGAAGCCCATGACAGAGCGTGCTCACAAGCTATGGAGCTGGGTCAACACACCCCACCCTAACCGCCACCCGATCCATCGCGGGCTGATGGCAAGCGCGTTGTTCGCCACCTTGTTGATCTGCCCGACCACCGGGGCCGTGGCAACGCCTGATGCCCCCCAGGAAACGCCGTCCCAGCAGGAGTCCACTCCTGTGCAAGCCCGAGCCAGTGATACACCCAGCAGCTTGGAAGGCACTCCTGCGGATGTACCCATCAGCGTTTCCAGTCCTGCCCCCACTCCTGCCCCCGGACCTGCGCCCCACGCCGCGGTCCCCGTGCAGACCCGCCACCCCCGGGGCGACTACGGCGTTCGACCGGATGTGCAGCAGTTTGCGCAGGACATTGCCCAGCGACATGGCTGGAATGCGCAAGCCATCCTGCGCATACTGTCCCAGGCCAAGTACCTTCCCAAGGTGCCCCAACTCATCATGCCGCCACCGGCGGGAACAGCCAAGAACTGGGCCGCCTATCGCAGCCGCTTCATCGAGCCCGAGCGACTAAAAGCGGGCTTGCAGTTCTGGAATGCGCACGAAGGCCTGCTGCGCAGGGCGGAGGCGCACTACGGGGTACCTGCCTCGCTGATCGTTGGGATCATAGGCGTGGAAACCTATTACGGGCGGCACCTGGGTGGTTTTCGGGTGCTGGATGCCCTGACCACCCTCAGCTTTGACTTTCCGAGCGGTCGCAGCGACCGCAGCGCCTTTTTCCGCGGCGAACTGGAAGCACTCCTGGTATGGACACACCGTGAAGGACGGTCACCGCAAGATATCAGGGGCTCTTATGCAGGCGCCATCGGGTGGCCGCAGTTCATGCCCAGCAGCATCCTCCAACACGCGGTGGACTTTGATGGCGATGGCCGTGTCAACCTTGAGCGCAACATGGCCGATGTGATCGGCAGCGTGGCCCACTTCCTGACCCGGCACGGCTGGACACCAGGCTTGCCCACCCACTTTCCGGTGGAGCCACCCGTAGACCCCGCAGCCCGCGCCGAGCTCTTGGCGACCGATATCGTGCCCCGCTTTACACCGCAAGACATGACCGCCCGGGGGGCCGTGTTGGCCGATCGCGCCCTAGAGCACCCGGGGCCGTTGGCCTTGGTGTTGTTGGAAAACGGCGGGGGCGCGCCGAGCTTCGTGGCCGGAACCAGCAACTTCTACGCCGTGACCCGCTACAACTGGTCAAGTTACTACGCCTTGGCGGTGATTGAGTTGGGGCGCGAGGTTCAGGAGGCACGGCTCAAGACCGGTCAGGCCACTAGCGCTCCAAAAGGATCGCATGCAACAAAGGCCGCAAGCAGCAACAAGCCTAGCTCGCTGCAAAGGCCCAAGCCCACAAGCGGCAGCCCTGCGCGGTAACTTGGGGCCAATTGCCCGCGTGGGCACCTTGGGCCGCTATGGGCTTTATTCGGGCGGGTGATCGTGCCAATACCGTGGCTGCCGCGTGCGCCAACAGTGCGGGTGCTCGCCCTGCCACAGCAGCGCGCCACACCACGGCGCGCTCAACAAAGGGATGCCCATATCGGCATACCGCTGCATAACCACCGGCGAAGGGTGCCCATAACGGTTCCGATAGCCCGCCTGGGCCAGCGCCCACCTCGGCTGAATCGCTTGCAGGAACGCCGCGGTTGATGAGGTACGGCTGCCATGGTGTGGCACGATCAACCCGTCGGCGCGCAGATGCGGGCCGAATGCTTCCACCAGAGCCTCTTCTTGTTCACGTTCGATATCGCCTGTGAGCATCAGTGAACTCCCTTGGGCGTCCTGCACCCGCAGGACACAGCTCAGGCCATTGGGCTTGGTGTTGCGGGGCTCATGACCAAAAGGGTGCAGCACCTCAAAACGTACACCGTCCCATTGCCAGGCCTGTCCGCGTTGACACCGGTGATGTTCAAGGCCTTGTTTCAGCAAAGGGTGAGAGGGCTCCAGGCTGGACCGCAGACGCGAAACCGGCATGGCCTTGAGCACCGACGCCGCACCGCCCACATGGTCCAGGTCGCGGTGTGTGATCACCAGCTCGTCCAAACGGTTCACACCCAAATGGCGCAGTACTGGTAAAACCACCCGGTCCCCTGCATCCCGTCCCTCGCCCCAGGCAGGCCCGGCGTCCAACAACAGGGCATGGTGGCGGGTGCGGACCAAGACCGCAGTGCCCTGCCCCACATCCAAGCCCCAAACATCAAAACGCCCGGGGGAAGGAAGGCTCGGGGGCGGCAGCAACAGGGGCAGCAGCATTACCACGCCACTCAGGCGCACGGTCAGGGGCAACGGTAACAGGGTCAACACAGCGCCTGCCAGTGCTGAACCCAAGGCCCAGGCACTTCCGCCGGGCACAGCCACCACCGAGCCCGGTAGGGCCACCAGCGCGGCCATCACCGCCCTCAGCGGGTCCACCGCCCAGGGCAGCAGGCTCCACAGCGGGGGCCACACCAGGCCCAGCAGGCAGATCGGCGTCAACACCAGCGTGATCCACGGCAGGGCCAACAGGTTACCCAACACCCCCACGACCGACACTTCGGCGAAACACACAGATGCCAATGGCGCCAGACCCACGCTGATCAACACCTGTGTCCGCAGGGGCTGCCACAGGGCCCAAACCCATGCTCGCTGGCACACGCTGCGCGGGTGTGGCTCTTTAGGCCTAACCGAGCCGGGCGCGTCTTGCCCGGCCAGGATCAGCAAGCCCACCGCCGCAAAGGACAGCCAGAAGCCCGCCTGGCCCACTGCCCAGGGGTCCAGCAGCACGATCGGGGCTGCAGCCAGGACCCAGACCACCAAGGACGGCCAATTCAGCGCCATGGTTCGGGCCAGACACACCACCGCCAGCATCGCCACCGTGCGCTGCGCCGGCAGACCCCAGCCAGCCAGCAGAGCATAGCCCATGGCCAGACCCCACCCCACCCACAAGCCCACCCAAGGTGCAGGCCAGAGCAGGCAAGCGGCTGGCCAGCGCCGCCATAGGCCTGCGGCCAAAGGCGCGGCGAGCGATGCAAACACGGTGATGTGCGCGCCGCTGATCGACAACGCATGCGCAACGCCCGCGGCTCGAAACAGTTGCCAGTCTTGTGTGTCCACCGAGGCCTGGTCCCCAATGGTCAACCCCGCCACCAAGCCAGCCAGAGCGTTATCTTCCACGTGGGCATCAATCCGATCGCGCAAGGCAGCACGCTGCCGTTCCACCACAGCCCCAAGCGGCGGTGGTCCCTCCAAACGCCGTGCAAGGCCGCGGTGGCCTGGCGACACCGAGCCTGAAGCGCCCACATCCTGCTCGAGAAACCAGCGCTCAGCGTCAAAGGCACCGGGATTGAACGTTGCGTGGGGGCGTTTGAGCGTCACCGGCAGTTCCCAGCGTTCACCGGGCAGCGGTTGTGGGACCGCCGCTGCCAGCAGCCATTCCACATGCCCATCCCGCCACCACCCTAGCCACAGGCGCCGCGGCAGCCCGGTCACCGGTTGTCCCGCCAGGTTGGCGGCGGAATCGACCAAAAAGAGGAACTGCACACCCTGTGGCGTTCGTCGAGGCAGGCCTTCGACGACACCGCACAGCACCAAAGGCACGCCCTCCAGCGCATGCGGCAAGCGCGCCTCAAGCCGCTGGGCGCTGCGCAGGCCGGTGCTGCCGTGCGCAAGCAGAGCCGACGCAGCGGCAACGATGCACAGGCCAAGCAAGCAGCGCGGCGCTGATCGACCAGCCCTATGAAGACGTTGTGCTAGCCCCAAGACGCCCAGCAGGACAACGAGCAGCACCACGCCGATCGCCGTCAAGCTGTGGAACAGCGCAATATCGGGCAGGCGCGGCCACCAGCCCAGCAGGGCCGCACCCACCACCCAGGCCACGGTAGCTATCACCCCGCTAGCCATCCACCCACGCGCTTGATCAGACCCCCGCTTCACCTGCTCAATGTAGGATTCGATTCAACATTCACCGCCCCCCTTTCGAGGCCCCTGCATGACTGCATCGACCATCGCTCAAAGCCTGCAGGCTCTGGGCATCCAGCTCCCACCGGTGGCCGTACCGGCAGCTGCCTATGTGCCGTATGTCCAGACCGGTTGCCTCGTGTTCCTCTCCGGCCATATCGCCAAACATGACGGCAAGCCTTGGGTCGGGCAGTTGGGTGCCACCATCAGCACCACCGAAGGCCAAGCAGCAGCGCGATCGGTGGCCATCGACCTCATGGGCACCCTGCAGGCCGCGGTGGGCGACTTGCAGCGGGTCAAGCGCGTGGTCAAGGTGATGAGCTTGGTCAACTGCACCAGCGAATTCACCGAAGCCCACCTGGTTACAAACGGATGCTCGCAGCTGTTGGTGGAGGTCTTTGGCCCCGAGGTCGGCGCACACGCCCGCAGCGCTTTTGGAGTCGCGCAGCTGCCCTTGGGGGCCTGTGTGGAGATCGAAATGATCGTCGAGGTGTCAGCGCCTTGACGGGTATGCCCGTCCGCCGTGCCGCCGAGCCGCTGCTGGCCGCACTCGCTGCCCTTGCAGCCTTGGGCATCGCCCTGGTGTCCCAGCACCACTTTGACCTTCAGCCCTGCCCTTGGTGCGTGCTGCAGCGCTTAATTTTTGTGCTGGGCGCTGGGGTGGCCCTGCTTGAAGCCGCCGCGGTGATCGCAGCCCAGCGTCGGGTCTCGGGCGCACAGCGCAGGGTGCCACTCGGCTGCCAATGGGCTGCAGGCCTGCGCCTGCTGTTGGCCGTGGCCGGGGTAGCAGCAGCGGCGTGGCAGCACCTTGTGGCGGCCGCCCAAGCTTCCTGCAAACTCACCCATGCTGACCAAATCTTGGCCTGGACCCAGCTCGATCGGCTTGTGCCTGACCTCTTTCAGCCCAGAGCCAGCTGCCTGGATGCCAAAGCCTGGCTGCTGGGTGTGCCCTACGAATTCTGGAGCGGTACCCTATTTATTCTCTTGGGTGCAGCGGCACTGGTGTCGCTGCGCGTCACAGCCTCATTGAAGGCCTAAGGTCCAGGGCAGCGCGCCAGCGCAACAGGTGTGAATGCTCGGGGCCGGGCTTGACCTTGACGATACGGGCGAAATCAACGGCCACCACTGCCACGATGTCAGCCATGCTGAAACAATCAGCCGCAATAAAGGCGCGCCCTTCCAAGCGTTCGTTCAGGCTGTCAAGGAAGCGCCGCGTGCGCGCCACCCCTCGCTGAGCCAAGGCGGGAATCTGCTCGTAGTCGTCTGGGCCGCTGAGGGCGCGGCCGGCCATGGCTGCTGAGCCGTTGCGAAAACCCTCTGCGATGGCCAGTAGCCCTTCAAACTCCACACGCCAGTGCCAGCTTGCGATTTCGGCCTTCTCCGGTGCAGTGCGGCCCCACAGCGGTGGCTCGGGCGCATGGGCTTCGGCCCAGGCCTCGATGGCAGCGTTGTCGCACAACACCTTGCCGTCGTCCAAGCGCAAAGCTGGCACGGTGCAACGCGGGTTGACCGCTCGAAAGGCTGATCCCAGCTGCTCGCGTGCAGCCAAGTTCACCTGCACCGTCTCGTGGGGAATACCCTTTTCGGCCAACACGATGCGCGCACGCCGCGGGCTTGGGGCCGTGGCGCAGTCATAGAGGGTGATCACGGTCGTCTCCTTTGGATGCCTGTCGTCAATATTCACCCGTTCAAGCCACGGGCGTTACCCGCATTGGCCGCGGGAACCCTTCAAGCTTGCGGCCCTTGCGTGCTCGCTTTCCTCCATGTAAAGCCAACGCCACGCCCTGAAGCTTTTCTTCCTTGTCCTTGCCGCCGCGGCCTTGGCCGCTGACCATCAGCCCTCCCGCAAAGGTACACACCGAAACCAAGGGCGCTTTTGCGTCTACATCCATGACCGTCAAGCCGCGGCCTCCGCTGGGTTGGAGCTTCAACTCGTCGCGGGCGAAGACCAGCAGTCGACCATCAAGCGCCAGGGCCGCCACCGCATCGTGTGTAGGCATCACCAGCGCCGGGGGTAAGACCTGTTCACCCGCTTCCACGGATAAAAACGACTTGCCCCCTCGTTGGCGGCTGTGCAGGTCGGCCAATCGCGCCAAGAGGCCGAAGCCGCCCGTGCTTGCCAGCAGCAGCACCGTCTCACCCGGCCCGGCCAGGTAGTGCGCCGGCTGCGTACCGCTTTCCAACTCGATGAAGCTGGTGATCGGAGCGCCATCACCTCGGCCGCCCGGTAGCGCTGACACGGCCACTGAGTAGGCCCGGCCATTACTGCCCAAGACTGCCAGGGCGTCCACGCTGCGGCAAGCAAAGGTGCCGTACAGCGCATCGCCCGACTTGAATTGCAAAGCGGCGGACTCCACGTCATGGCCCTTGAGCGCCCGCACCCATCCCTTAAGACTGACCACCACTGTCACCGGCTCGTCCAAGACCTTGACCTCAACGGTGGCACGCTTGTCCGCTTGAATCAGGGTCCGACGCTCATCACCGTACACCTTCGCATCAGACTCCAATTCCTTGACCACGGTGCGCCTGAGGGCAGCGGGCGTGCCCAAAATGTTGTCGAGCTGCTTTTGGTCCTCGCGCAGCTCGCGCAGCTCCTGCTCAATCTTGATGGCCTCCAGCCGGGCTAACTGCCGCAGACGAATCTCCAAGATATCCTCAGCTTGCCGGTCGCTCAGCTTGAATCGTTCGATCAGCGAGGCCTTAGGCTCATCGCTGTTACGGATGATGCGGATGACCTCATCGATGTTCAGCAACACCAGTTGCCGGCCCTCCAGCACATGAATGCGGTCGAGTACTTTGGAAAGCCGATGGCGCGTGCGGCGCTCAACGGTTTGCAAGCGAAACCCAATCCACTCCAGCAACAGCTGGCGCAGGCTCTTCTGCGTGGGCCGACCGTCCGAGCCCACCATGGTCAGGTTGATCGATGCGCTGCCTTCCAGGGCGGTGTGCGCCAACAGCGTGGACACCAGGTCCAGTTGCTCGATTGTCCGGCTCTTAGGCTCGAACACCAGGCGCACTGGCGCATCTTTACTTGATTCGTCGCGCACGCCGTCAAGTACGGCCAGGATGGTGGCCTTGAGCTGCGTCTGATCACTGCTCAGGGCTTTCTTGCCGACCTTCACCTTGGGATTGGTGAGCTCTTCGATTTCCTCCAGCACCTTCTGGGAACTCGTGCCTGGCGGCAACTCTGTCACCACCAGTTGCCACTGCCCTCGCGCCAAGTCCTCTATCTGCCAACGGCAGCGCACCTTGAGCGATCCGCGGCCAGCGGCGTAGGCCGCTCGGATGTCTTGCGGCGAGCTGATGATCTGTCCACCACCCGGGTAGTCAGGGCCGGGCAGCAACTCGGCCAGCTCTTCGTCAGACAGCTTCTCGTTCTTCAACAGCGCCACGGTTGCGGCAGCCACCTCGTGCAGGTTATGACTCGGCACTTCGGTAGCCAAGCCCACCGCAATGCCGCTGGCGCCGTTGAGCAGCACGAAGGGCAGCCGAGCGGGCAGCAGGCGCGGCTCCTCAGTGGAGCCGTCATAGTTGGGAGTGAACTCCGCCGTGCCTTCGTCGATTTCTTCCAGCAACAGGCGTGTGATGGCCGCCAAACGGGCTTCGGTGTAGCGCATCGCTGCGGCACCATCACCGTCACGGCTGCCGAAATTGCCTTGGCCATCGATCAATGGGTAGCGCTGGGAAAAGTCCTGCGCCATGCGCACCAGAGCGTCATAGGCAGCCTGGTCGCCATGCGGGTGAAAACGGCCCAGAACATCACCGACCACGCGGGCGCTTTTGACGGGCTTTGCGCCGTTGTTACCGGAAAAAGCCAACCCCATGCGGGCCATGGAATACAGGATGCGCCGCTGAACTGGCTTTTGGCCATCACACACATCGGGCAGTGCACGGCCCTTGACCACGCTCAGGGCGTACTCCAGATAGGCCCGCTGTGCATAAGCCGCCAGACCGTCGTTTTCGCCTCGGTCGTCGGCAGGTCGGATTTCAAGTTGTTCGGACATTCGATGCTTTCCGGGGCTGCGGCATCAGGCGCCCCGATTTCGGTATTCGGTGGTGTTGCTCGGAGGCAAGTTACAGATGACAGCCAGTTTCAGATATCCACCTCGACGGCATCGCCGTGCAGCTCCATCAGTTCTCGCCGAGCCGCCGCTTCGCCCTTACCCATCAGTTGGGTGAAGCGGCTCTCGGTGGCAGCAAAGTCCATTGCTCCCAGGCTGACCTTCAGTAAGCGCCGAGTGTCGGGGTTGAGCGTGGTTTCCCATAGCTGCTCGGCACTCATTTCGCCCAGGCCCTTGAAGCGGCTGATGCTCCAAGACCCTTCGCGGGCACCCTCCTTGCGCAACTTGTCGAGAATGGCGGTGAGCTCGCCCTCATCCAAGGCGTAAAGCTTGGCGGCCGGCTTCTTGCCACGTGCCGGCGCATCCACCCTGAACAGCGGCGGGCGAGCCACATGAATGACGCCCGCATCGACCAGCTTGGGGAAGTGGCGGAAAAACAGGGTCAACAGCAACACCTGTATATGCGACCCGTCCACGTCGGCGTCGCTGAGGATACAGACCTTGCCGTAGCGCAACCCACTGAGATCAGGCGTGTCCTGCGCCCCATGCGGGTCCACGCCCATGGCCACGGCAATGTCGTGGATCTCGTTGTTCTTAAACAGAAGGTCGCGCTCGACTTCCCATGCGTTGAGCACCTTACCCCGAAGCGGCAAGACGGCCTGGGTCTCCTTGTTGCGGCCCATTTTCGCGCTGCCGCCTGCTGAATCCCCTTCCACCAGGAAGAGTTCGTTCATCAACAGATCGCGGCTCTCGCAATCGGTCAGCTTGCCTGGCAGCACGGCCACGCCCGAACCCTTCTTTTTTTCCACTTTTTGGGCTGCGCGTTGGCGGGTTTGCGCCGCCTTGATGACCAGTTCGGCTAGCTTTCGGCCATGCTCCACATGCTGGTTCAGCCACAGTTCAAGTGCGGGCTTGGTATAGGCCGACACCAAGCGCAGGGCGTCGCGCGAATTCAAACGCTCCTTAGTCTGGCCCTGAAACTGCGGATCTAGCACCTTGGCCGACAGCACAAAACTGGCACGAGAAAATACATCCTCCGGCATAAGCTTGACGCCCTTGGGCAGCAGGGCGTGTAAGTCAATGAAGCCCTTGATAGCCCCAAACAAGCCGTCTTTGAGACCCGACTCATGGGTACCGCCTGCCACGGTGGGGATCAGGTTCACATAGCTTTCGCGCAGCAGGGCGCCGTCCTCGGTGAAGGCCACGCACCACGAGGTGCCTTCTCCTTCGGCAAAGTTCTCGGTCTCGGCGGCCTCGGCGAAGCGCTCACCCTCGAACAAGGGAATCAAGGGCTCAGCCGGCAGGCTTTGCAGCAGGTAGTCGCGCAGGCCGCCCTTGTAGAGCCAAGTATGGGTGTCGCCGCTCTTCTCATGGTGCAAGGTGACGGTCACCCCGGGCATCAACACCGCCTTGCTGCGCAGCAGATGCACCAGTTCAGCCCTGGGCAGGTCGGCCGATTCAAAGTACTGAGCATCTGGCCACACGCGCACCGAGGTGCCGCTGCGCCGCGCAGCGCCGGCGACCTGCACCGCAGCACCGGTGGCCGGCGGGCCTGCTGCCGTGACCTTCAGCGGCTCAATGACATCACCGCCTGAAAACGCCAGGGCCGCAGCCTGTCCTTCACGCCACACCTGAACCTGCAGACGCTTGGCCAGGGCGTTGGTTACGCTGACCCCTACACCGTGCAGACCGCCTGAAAAGCTGTAAGCACCGCCAGAGCCCTTGTCGAACTTGCCGCCAGCGTGCAAGCGCGTGAAGACGATCTCAACCACGGGCGCCCCTTCCTCGGGGTGCAAGCCGAAGGGAATGCCCCGGCCATCGTCGTCGACACTAATGGACCTGTCGGCATGCAGGGTCACGCCAATGCGCCGTCCGTGACCGGCCAGGGCTTCGTCTGCAGCGTTGTCGATGACCTCCTGCACGATGTGCAGAGGGTTATCGGTACGGGTATACATGCCGGGCCTTTGCTTGACTGGCTCCAGCCCCTTGAGGACCTTGATGGAGGCTTCGCTGTAGGCACCGGCCGCAACGGTGCGGGACGAGCTGAACTTCTTCTGTGGGGGAGATGACATGGCCAAGATTTTAGGCAGGGGGCCGCCCTGCAGGAGCGGGCCGAATTCGCGACAATGCGCTAATGAGAGATTCCAGTGCAACGGTCGGGCGTGAGCTCAGCCTTCGGCAGGTGCTGATCTGTAGCGCTCTGATCTTGACCTTGTCCATGGGCATACGGCATGGGTTTGGTCTGTGGCTACAGCCCATCACGGTCGAGCGCGGCTGGTCGCGCGAAACTTTCGCCTTTGCGCTGGCCATCCAGAACATTGCCTGGGGCCTGGCGGGCCCCGTGGCGGGAATGATCGCCGATCGGTACGGCGCCTACCGCGTGCTGGTGGTGGGTGGCCTGCTCTACAGCCTGGGACTGGTGTTGATGGCGCTTTCTTCATCGGGCTTGGCCTTCACGGGCAGTGCTGGGCTGCTGATCGGCATGGCGCAAGCGGGTACCACCTACGCGGTCGTGTACGGAGTGATCGGCCGTAATGTCGCCCCTGAGCGGCGCAGCTGGGCCATGGGCGTGGCCGCCGCCGCGGGCTCTTTTGGCCAGTTCATGATGGTGCCCGTGGAAAGTGGCCTGATCGGCTCACTCGGTTGGCAGATGGCCCTGTTCGCTTTGGGCGCAGCAGCGCTGGCCATCATTCCGCTGTCGCTGGGGCTGCGCGAGCCGGCCAGCACCACAGCACCGCTGGCGGGTCAGCAAAGCATCGGCAACGCAGTCAAGGAAGCGTTCGGCTACGGCAGCTTTAACTGGTTGATGGCGGGCTATTTTGTTTGCGGCTTTCAAGTGGTATTCATCGGCGTGCACCTGCCCAGCTACCTCAAAGACCAGGGCCTGGGGCCCGAGGTGGCGGCCACTGCATTGGCCCTCATCGGCCTGTTCAATGTCCTGGGCACTTATGGCTCTGGCGTGCTGGGCCAGAAGTTACCCCGCAAATGGATTCTGTCGAGCATCTATGGCCTGCGCTCGGTGGCGATCATGCTGTTCCTGTGGGCGCCACTCACGCCTACAAGCGTGTACCTCTTTTCTTCGGTCATGGGCCTGTTGTGGCTGTCCACTGTTCCCCCCACCAATGCCGTGATCGCCCAAATCTTCGGCGTTCGCTATCTGTCGATGTTGGGAGGCTTTGTCTTCCTGTCTCACCAGGTCGGGTCTTTCCTGGGCGTATGGATGGGTGGCCTTTTGTACGACGCCACCGGGGGCTACGACCTGGTCTGGTGGATCGCGGTGGCCCTGGGCGTGTTCGCAGCCTTGGCCAATGTGCCGGTGCGCGATGCGCCCATCGCAAGGCCGGGGCCACAGGTGCAGGCGGCTTGAGTACCGGGCGCATCGTTTGGGGGCTTGCAGCCCTGTCCGCCTGCGCTGCTGTGTTCCTGGCGTGGCTGAACCCGCACCTTGCGCTGGAAGTGGCAACCCTGGTCCGCAGTTGTTTCTGAGTCCCAAGCCATGCACGGAACGGGTGAACCGTCTGATTGGGTCCAGCGATTCAGCCACCTGGTCGCGCCGGGTGCGCGGGTCTTGGACGTGGCCTGCGGCGCGGGCCGCCACAGCCGATGGTTCGCCGAGCGGGGTGCATCGGTCACCGCGCTGGACCGCGATGCGCAGGCCCTGCAGGGGCTGCAAGGGCTGGCACGGGTGGTCTGTGCAGATATTGAGCATGGGACTTGGCCGCTGGGCGGCGAGACCTTCGACGCCATCATCGTCACCAACTACCTCTGGCGTCCGCTGTGGCCGATCTGGCTGAGCAGCCTCAACCCACTGGGCCTGTTGCTGGTTGAGACCTTCGCTTGGGGTCATGGCCGTTGGGGCCGTCCGCGCAACCCCGACTTCCTGCTCCACCCGGGCGAATTGCTGGAGTTGGTCCGCAACGGCCCGGATCCCGGTGGCCATGGAGTTGCCCTGACCCACCCAAGGGCCGCTGACCAAGCACCACTGCCCGCCCCGGCCAGCGGATTGCATGTTCTGGCATACGAAGACGGACTCTTGGGCTCGACAAACCGGCTTGCCACTGCAGCCTGCCCTGTGGTCGACCCAGCCCCTGGCCTGCGCCGGGTGCAGCGCATCGCCGCGCTCAAGCCAGTCGGGGTCGATCTTGAGGCCGTCGGGGATTGGCCTCTGAACTCTGGATAATCAATGGGGTGCATCGCCCCTTGTCCGCCAATCCGAGCTCCCAATCATGAAACCGATCACCGGCAGCATCGTGGCCCTGGTCACACCCATGAGCGACGATGGTGCCGTCGACTATGACGGCCTGCGTCGGCTCATCGACTGGCATATCGCCGAGGGGACCGACGGCATCAGCGTGGTGGGGACCACGGGCGAGTCACCCACCGTGACTGTCGAGGAACACTGCGAAATCATCCGCGTGGCCGTTGAGCAATGCGCGGGGCGCGTCCCAGTCATGGCCGGGGCCGGCGCGAATTCCACCCACGAGGCCATTGAACTGTCGCGCTTTGCCCAAAAGGTCGGCGCCGACTGCACCCTTCAGGTGGTGCCCTATTACAACAAGCCCACCCAGGAAGGCATCTACCAGCACTTTAGGGCCATTGCGCAGGCCGTGGATATCCCCATGGTCCTGTACAACGTGCCGGGCCGCAGCGTGGCTGACATGAGTGTCGAGACCACGTTACGCCTGGCAGAAGTGCCGGGCGTGATCGGGGTTAAAGAGGCCACCGGCAGCCTCGAGCGGGCTGCCTGGTTGATCCGCCGAGCGCCAGCACACTTCCGCATCTATTCGGGTGACGACCCCACCGCCATTGCTTTGATGCTGCTGGGCGGGCACGGCAATGTCAGCGTGACGGCCAACGTTGCGCCACGAGCCATGCGCGAGCTGTGCGCGGCGGCTATTGCTGGTGACGCCATCCGAGCCCGTGACATCCACATGCGCTTGCTGCCCCTGCACCAGCACCTGTTCATCGAAGCCAACCCCATACCGGTGAAGTGGGCGCTGCACCGCATGGGCCGCTGTGGTGGGGGAATTCGGCTGCCTTTGGTGCCCTTGAGCGCACAGGCCCAATCGATCGTTGAAGGCGCGCTTCAGGACTGCGGCCTGATCTCATGAGCGCTGCACCTGCCTTGGCGCCTGTTCACCATCCTTCCGTTGACCCAGCTTAATTGCATCATTCATGACCCCCATGCGCACCTCTGCTCCCAGCACCCCCGCGGCCTTATTTGCCCCCTTTGCGCGCCCGGCGCAATGCTGTACCGCCTTGGCCGTGGCACTGGCCCTGGGCGGCTGTTCCACCCTGGGAGGCTGGTTTGGCCGCTCAGGCGAAACCGCCGGTGCGCCGGTCAACTACAGTTCTAAGGCGGTCAAAACACCGCCCTTGGAAGTGCCGCCAGACCTAACCCAATTGGCCCGTGAAGGCCGCTTCGCGGTGCAATCGGGCCAACCCATCAGCGCCACTACCTTCGCACAGGGCGGCCTTGCAGCAGCTCCCGCGGCCAGCTCCGTACCCGCGGTCGCACCGACCCAGGTAGGCTCAGTACGCCTCGAGCGCGAGGGCGATGCCCGGCGCTTGGTGACCACTTTGACGCCGGAAGTGGTGTACGAACGGGTCGTGGCCTTCTGGAAGGAAAACGGCTTCAACCTGGAAGTCGAACGCCCAGAAGCCGGCGTGGTGGAAACCGGCTGGGCGGAGAACCGGGCGAAGCTGCCCCAAGATTTGGTGCGCAGCGTCTTGGGCCGCTTTGCCGATGGCCTCTTTTCGACCGGCGAGCGTGACCGTTTCCGCACCCGCATCGAAAGGTTGTCTAGCGGTCGGGGCACCGAGTTGACCCTCACGCACCGGGGTCTGGTGGAAGCACCCTTGAACAACAACAAGGACCAGATCGCATGGCAAGCCAGGCCGAGTGACGCTGCGCTTGAAGCCGAAATGCTCTACAGGCTGATGGCTCGATTGGGTGCACCCGAGGCAGCCGTTACCCAAGCAAGGGCTGCAGATCGAAACGCCCCCGTGGCCGCAGCCCGAGCCAACCAGCCTGCTCGAGCCCGTATCTTGGCCGACGGGCGTGTGCAGATCGACGAAGGTTTCGACCGCGCCTGGCGCACGGTCGGCGCCGGGCTCGACCGCGGCGGCTTCACCGTGGAAGACCGCGACCGTGCAGGCGGCATTTATTTCGTCCGCTACGTGGACCGCAATCCTGACGGCCAGGGCGGCTGGATCAACCGGATCGTCAACGTCTTTCGCAGCGACGACAGCAAGACCCGCTTGGCGCGCTACCGGATCGTAGTCAAGGGCGAGTCACCCAGTCAGTCCAGCCTGGCGGTGCTCAATGCCAACGGGCAGCCGGAAGACTCCGACACCGCCAAAGCCATCCGAGAGACCCTGCTCAAAGAGCTGCGGTAACCGGCCGCGGGCGGCAACTCAAGGGGGAGCGGCCCTTGGGACTGGCTTGTGGTGCGGCCATCAGCCCTGCAAAAAAGCCGCCCGAGGGCGGCTTTTTCCGATCCATCAAACAGCTTACTTGCTGGCAGGAGCAGACGCCTCAGCAGCAGCAGCGGGAGCCGATGCAGCCGGTGCCTCAGAAGCCGGGGCCGTAACGGGCGCAGGGGCAGCGGCGGGTGCCGGTGCAGGAGCCGGAGCGGCTTCCTTCTTGCCGCAGGCCGCCAGAGCGGAGACGGCGATCAAGGATGCCAGCAGGATGGAGTGCTTCATGTGTGTCCTCGAAACGATTGAATTAATAGAGAAATGCCGGGTATTTCAACCCAAGAGTCACGGTCAGCCCCTAAGCACTCCGACGCAATGTCTGTCTAGCGCTCAGAGCCCAAGCCCTGAGCACCACCGCTGTCTAGGAACCTACGGACCCTTAGTATAACCGATATAAGGGTCTTCACTGACTCGGATGCAGCCAACCGGCCGCCATCCACTCGAACGCGACCGTACGCGCCTGCTCGCTGACCTGCCCCCAGGCTCGTGCGTCCAGGCAGCGTTGATTGGCCAAGGTTCGCAACAAGCGACCATCGCGACCGGCCAAGCGAAAAGCCTCACCGTTGATGAACAGGTGGGTTGAATCGTGCGCCATGCGGGTGCGACGGTCCAGCACCACCCCCTGCCCCGCTTGCCATGCCGCTGCTTGAGAAACAAACCAAACCTGCGGCTTGGGCTCAGTCAGCCAACGACCCAAAGCCACTGACAGGGCCTGCTCATCGGCTACAAGGCGGCGCAGCCCAGCCCAGGCGAAGGCCTTCAAGCCCACCGGCACCGCTCCCGTCTCCAGGGTGGCCGGCATACCGGGATCGGCATAGCGCCGTGCCCAGGCACCGGTGAACGATGAACCCTCTTCCGACAGATCTTCGGCCATGCGCAGCAGCAGCGCAGCGCTCAATTCAGCGGCCGTTGGGGAGCGAAACCCAATGGAAGCGGTCATGCAACCACCGCCCAAGGCCATACCCTCATGACCCCACCCCGGTGGCAGGTACAACATGTCACCGGGCTCCAAGACCCATTCCTCCTGAGGCTGGAACTCGGCCAGGATGCGAAGCGGCAGGCCGGGCACCCACTGCGCCCGGCCGGGCGGCGCAATGCGCCACCGCCGGCGCCCCTGCACCTGCAGCAGAAACACATCGTAGGAGTCGACATGCGGGCCCACGCCGCCGCCATCGCTGGCGTAAGACACCATGAGATCGTCCAGCCGTGCCTGCGCAATGAAGTCAAAGCAGCGCAGCATGACGTGAGCGGTGTCCAGATGAAGGTCCAGGCCCTGGACAAGCAGTGTCCAACCGGGCCGATTCAGCGGCGGCAGGCTGCGCCGGCTGATGGGCCCGTGGCGCAGGCGCCACGGGCCGCCACGCTGCTCCACCAAGCGAGACTCGACGTCATCGCGCGCGCACAACTCGAACAACTGCTGTCGGCTGGCCGGAGGCTGCGCCGTTGGCCAGGCTTGGCGTACCAACAAGGGCCTGCGCTGCCAATGCCGCCGCATGAACTGCGCCGGGCTGAGCCCACCGAGCAGGGTGCGGGCCTGCTGCAAGGAATCGTTGCTACGCAAAGGGGGTGATGCCACAGCGCAAGAGGTAAAGCCAAGTCCCTCACTGTGCCATGATTCCGCCCATGGACATCTCGACGCCCTGCGTGGTCACCCTCACTTGGACGCTCTCTGACGCACAGGGCAAACCGATTGACGAACTGGCCGAGCCCTTGGAATTCCTGGTGGGCGGACAAGACCTCCTGCCCAAGGTGGAAGAGGCCCTGATCGGCCAATCGATAGGCTTTGAAACCCAAGTACACCTAGAGCCCGAGCACGCCTTTGGCGACTACGACTCTCAGTTGGTTTGTTTTGAAGCCCGCTCGCTGTTCCCAGAGGATGTGGGGCCGGGTATGCAATTCGAAGGGCTGCCACCGGGAGCGGCCACACCCAATATGCCCCGCGAAGCGGTTTACACCGTCACCGAGGTGTACCCCCAACACGTGGTGCTGGACGGCAACCATCCCCTGGCCGGCATGGCCTTGCGACTGGCCCTCACGGTACGCGATGTGCGGCGGGCCACCGAGGAGGAGATTCAAGCCGGCAGCGTCGGCGGCCCCGTGCTGCGGGTTGGGGGCACGGGTGAAAACTTGGACGACCAATCGGACCGACGCGTCCTGCACTGAGGTGCCGGCGCCCCACCCCGCAAGGGATTGGAATAGGGTCAGGTCAGGTCAGGTCAGGTCTGGCCTGTCGAGCCAAAGCCACCGGATCCCCGGTCGCTGTCTTCAAAGCTCTCCACCAGGTCAAAACGCGCCTGCATCACGGGAACGATCACCAGTTGAGCCAAGCGCTCCAGGGGTTCCAGTGTGAAGGGCTGCGTGCCCCGGTTCCAGCAACTGACCATGAGCGGCCCCTGGTAATCGCTGTCAATCAGGCCGACCAAATTACCCAGCACGATGCCGTGCTTGTGACCCAATCCGGAACGCGGCAGGATCATCGCGGCCAGCCCTGGGTCTGCGATGTGGATGGCGATACCCGTGGGAATCAACTCACATTGCCCAGGCTGTAGCACCAGGGGTTTGGGCACACAGGCCCGCAGGTCCAAACCCGCACTGCCGGGTGTTGCATAGGCGGGCAACAAAGGGGGCTGGTCGGGGGTGCCGCGCAAGCGCTCGTCCAGAATCTTCAAGGCGACGTTGGCGTAAGTCATGCGTCGTTGAGGGTTGGCCCCGTTGGGCCTCAAAGGCCTGCAGCCTGTAGCCGCTGCGCGAGCTCGGCCACCAGCGCGCGGGCCAGCGTCAGTTTGTCGCCCTGCGGCAGCTCACGCGAGCCGGTCGCGTCCACCAGGATCAGTCGGTTGTCATCACGCCCGAAGGTGGACGGGCCGTGGTTGGCAACCACCAGGTGCAGCTTCTTGCGCTGAAGCTTCTCGCGGGCGTGGCGTTCGATGTCGTGCGATTCGGCCGCAAAGCCGATGCAAAAAGGTGCGTCTTTTAAGGCCGCTACGCAGGCCAATACGTCCGGGTTTTCTGCAAGCTCAAATGTCGGTGCAGCCAGACCAGCCGTCTTCTTGATCTTGGCCTCAGCGGGCTTGGAGGCCCGCCAGTCGGCCACCGCTGCTGTGGCGATGAAGATCTCATGCTGGGGCGCAAGGGGCAGCACCGCCGCTTGCATCTGGCATGCCGACTCCACATCCAGGCGCTGCACACCCGCTGGTGTGGGCAGATGCACGGGCCCAGCCACCAAGGTGACGGAGGCGCCGGCCTCCGCCGCTGCACGCGCGATGGCAAAGCCCATCTTGCCGCTGGAGCGGTTGGTGATGCCGCGCACCGGATCCAGGGCCTCGAAGGTAGGGCCCGCGGTGATCAACACCGTGCGGCCCCGCAGCAGCTTGGGCTGGAAATGCGCGATGAGGCCGTCGCGGAGTTCATCGGGCTCGAGCATGCGGCCGGCGCCGATTTCACCGCAAGCCTGCGATCCGGCCGCCGGTCCCAGCAACATCGCCCCATCCTGCTGCACCTGCTGGACATTGCGCTGCGTGGCAGGGTGCGCCCACATCTCACGGTTCATGGCCGGCGCCACCAACAGGCTGCAGCGCTCAGCCGGTCGGGCCAGACACAAAAGCGACAAGAGATCGTCGCAGCGGCCCAGTGCCAAGCGGGCGATGAAGTCGGCCGTGGCCGGCGCCACCAGGATGGCATCGGCTTCACGACTCAAGTTGATGTGGGCCATCGCGTTGGGCTGCGTGGTGTCCCATTGCGTGGTGGCCACCGGGTTACCGGTGAGCGACTGCAGCAGCAAAGGCGTGACGAACCGCTGGGCCGAAGCCGTCATCACCGCCTGCACTGAAGCACCGGCCCTCACCAACTCACGCGCCAGCTCGGCCCCCTTGTAGGCGGCCACGCCACCGGTGATGCCCAGGACGATACGCTTGGCGTGCAGGTCTAAACGCTGATCCACAGGGATGTTCACGCCGAGCCTTCAGCTTTGTCGGTTTGCCCGCGGTCTGGTCTTCACACCCGTTCAGCCACCCAGGCCTGGACAGAGGCCAAGGCTTCGGGCAAACCAGAGGCATCGGTGCCGCCGGCCATGGCCATGTCAGGCTTGCCGCCGCCCTTGCCACCGACCTGCTGGGCCACGAAGTTGACCAACTCGCCGGCCTTGACCTTGCCCACGCTGTCAGCGGTGACGCCGGCAGCCAACTGCACCTTGGATCCGTCAACAGCCGCCAGTACGATCGCGGCCGACTTGAGCTTGTCCTTGAGCTTGTCCATCGTGTCGCGCAAGGTCTTGGCATCGGCTCCTTCGAGCTTGGCGGCCAGCACCTTCAGGCCCTTGATGTCCACGGCCTGCGACATCAACTCATCGCCTTGTGCCGACGCGAGCTTACCCTTGAGCGCGGCGATTTCCTTCTCCAGCGTACGCACTTGGTCCAGTACCGCTGCCGCCCGCGCGGGCACTTCGCTCGGTGTCACCTTCATCGCACCAGCGGCCTGGCCCAGGGTTCCCTCGAGTTGCTGCAGGTAGGCCAGAGCCTTCTCTCCGCACACGGCTTCCACCCGGCGTATGCCGGCGGCCACGCCGCCCTCGGAAATGATTTTGAACAGGCCAATGTCCCCCGTGCGCTGCACATGGGTCCCGCCGCACAACTCGCGGCTGCTGCCGATATCCAGCACCCGAACGGTGTCGCCGTACTTTTCGCCGAAAAGCATCATCGCGCCCACCTTCTGGGCGTCTTCGATGGCCATTACGCGCGCTTGTGCAGCAACATTGACCAAAATCTCTGTGTTGACGATCGCTTCCACCTGAGCCATCTGCTCGGCTGTCATGGCCTCGTTGTGGGCGAAGTCGAACCGGGTGCGATCGGAAGTAACGAGCGAGCCCTTCTGCTGCACATGCGTTCCAAGCACCTCGCGCAAGGCCCTGTGCATGAGATGGGTGGCGCTGTGGTGGCGAACGATGTGGGCACGTTGCACCGCGTCCACCCGCGCGGAAAAGGTATCCCCCACCTTGATCTGGCCTTCCATCACGCGGCCATGATGACCGAAGACAGCCGCCTGAACTTTCAGCGTGTCTTCCACCAGCACACGGGTGCTGCTGTTGCGAAGCTCGCCGCAGTCGCCGACCTGCCCGCCGCTCTCGGCATAGAAAGGGGTGTGGTCCAGCACCACCACCACATCATCGCCGGCACGAGCCTGCTGGACCGGTGTGCCGTCCAGATAAAGGGCCACCACACGGCTGGTTTCGCACACCAAGTGCTCGTAGCCGTGGAAAGCGGTTTCACCACCGCTGTACTCAAGGCCTTGCTGCATTTTGAACTTGCCCGCGGCGCGGGCCTGTTCACGCTGGCGCTGCATGGCTGCGTTGAAGCCGGCCTCGTCCACCTTCACGCCGCGCTCGCGGCACACATCAGCAGTGAGGTCCAAGGGAAAGCCGTAGGTGTCGTGCAGCTTGAAGGCCGTTTCGCCATCGATCACCGCCACCGTGCCGGCAGACCCCGGTACGCCGGCGGTTCCACCCAACGCGGACTCCAGGATGTCCATTCCATTGGCGATCGTTTGGAAGAAGCGCTCCTCTTCCTGGCGCAGTACCTCGGTCACCCGAACCGTAGCGCGCCGTAGCTCTGGGTAAGCATCGCCCATGGTTTGGTCCAGAGCGCTGACCAGCTTGTGAAAAAAGGGCTTGCGCGCACCGAGTTTGTAGCCGTGGCGAATGGCGCGGCGTGCAATTCGGCGCAGCACATAGCCACGGCCTTCGTTGCCGGGAATCACGCCGTCGACGATCGTGAAGGAACAAGCCCGGATGTGGTCGGCGATTGCCCTGAGCGAGGGCGATTGCGCATCACACCCTCGGGCCGCCGCTGCCGTGCCACTGGCCGCATCCACCGCCACCTTAGCCGCCTGAAGCAGGTGCACAAAAGTGTCGATTTCGTAATTACCGTGCACATGTTGAAGCACGGCCGCTATGCGCTCAAGGCCCATGCCCGTATCCACGCTTGGCTTGGGCAGAGGGTGCATCACACCGTCTTCGGTGCGGTTGAATTGCATGAAGACGTTGTTCCAAATCTCAATGTAGCGGTCACCGTCTTCATCGGGGCTACCCGGTGGGCCGCCGGCAATTTCGGGTCCGTGGTCGTAGAAGATTTCGGTACAAGGCCCGCAGGGGCCGGTGTCGCCCATCATCCAGAAGTTATCGCTGGCATAGCGAGCGCCCTTGTTGTCTCCGATACGCACGATGCGCTCGGCCGGTATGCCAACTTCTTTGTTCCAGATTTCGTAGGCCTCATCGTCTTCGGCGTACACCGTCACCCAAAGCTTCTCCTTGGGCAGCTTGAAGACTTCGATCAGCAGTTCCCAGGCGTAGCTGATGGCGTCCTTCTTGAAGTAGTCGCCAAAGCTGAAGTTACCCAGCATTTCAAAAAAGGTGTGGTGGCGCGCGGTATAGCCCACGTTCTCCAGGTCGTTATGCTTGCCACCGGCACGGATGCACTTTTGAGCGCTTGTGGCGCGGGTGTATGGGCGCTTGTCAAAGCCTAGGAATACGTCCTTGAACTGGTTCATACCCGCGTTGGTGAACAGCAGCGTGGGGTCGTCACCCGGCACCACGGGGCTGGAAGCCACGATGGCGTGCCCTTTAGATTCGAAGAACTTCAAAAAGGCGTGGCGGATCTCAGCGGCGTTCATGCGCGTTGATGAGTAATGAGCAGTACCCACCGATTATAGGAAGCACCCTCAAAGCCCTGCGCCGGCCGCCCGTGTGATACCCCCGCTTTTGTAGCCCGCGCCGGAATGTTCCACACTGGAGGGTAAAGACCGCTCAGCCTGACATCGGAGCCCGTATGGATATGAAGAATTCCCCTTTGGCGCTGTTGCATGACGCCTCGCTGCTGCGCACCGCCGCGCTGATCAACGGGAAGTGGGTCCCGTTGCCGGAACACTTTGCGGTGAACGACCCCGCCACCGGTCTTGAACTGGCGCAGGTGTCCAACGCCGGCCCCGAGCACGCCCTACAGGCCATCAATGCGGCCAACGCCGCTTGGCCGGCTTGGCGAGCCAAACCAGCCAAGGACCGCTCGGCGGTACTGATGAAGTGGTTTGCGCTGATTCACCAGCACTCAGACGACCTGGCGCGCATCATGACCGCAGAGCAGGGCAAGCCGCTGGCCGAGGCCAAAGGCGAGGTGGCCTACGGTGCAAGCTTCATCGAATGGTTCGCGGAAGAGGCCAAGCGGGTGTATGGCGAGACCATTCCCAGCACCGATCCAGCGAAGCGGGTGATGGTACTCAAGCAAGCCATCGGTGTTTGTGCTGCGATAACCCCTTGGAATTTCCCAATCGCAATGATCACCCGCAAGGTGGCGCCCGCATTGGCCGCTGGTTGCCCGGTGGTGATCAAGCCGGCCGAGCAAACACCGCTGTCGGCCCTGGCCGTGGCCGAGTTGGCCCAGCGCGCCGGTATACCCGCTGGCGTCTTGAATCTGTTGCCGGCCGACGCCCAGCAGTCGATCGCCATCGGACATGTCTTGTGTGAATCGGACGTGGTGCGGCACCTGTCCTTCACCGGCTCAACCGAGGTCGGCCGCATCCTGATGCAGCAATGTGCCCCCACCATCAAGAAGCTGAGCCTGGAGTTGGGGGGTAATGCACCCTTCATCGTCTTTGATGACGCCGACTTGGACAGCGCCGTGGAAGGCGCGATGGTCAGCAAGTTCCGCAACGCAGGCCAAACCTGCGTTTGCGCCAATCGTCTGTATGTGCAAGACAGCGTGTACGACGCCTTCGTGGCCAAGCTGGCCGAAAGATCCAAAGGCATCAAGGTCGGCAATGGGTTTGAGTTGGGCGTGACCCAGGGTCCCCTGATTGATGACCAAGCCATGGCCAAGGTGCAAGCCCATGTGGCAGATGCGGTGGCCAAGGGCGCTCAGGTGGTGGTAGGCGGCCAGGCCAGCGGGGACCGCTTTTACACCCCCACGGTGTTGGCCAACGTCACACCCGATATGCGCTGCGCCCGCGAGGAAACCTTTGGTCCGGTGGCGCCGGTGTTCCGCTTCAGCACCGAGGCGCAGGCCATCGAATTGGCCAACAGCACCGAGTTCGGCTTGGCAGCCTATTTTTACAGCCGAGACATCGGGCGCATCTTTCGCGTAGCCGAGGGTTTGGAAAGCGGCATGGTGGGCATCAACACCGGTATTGTCTCGGCCGCCGAGGCTCCCTTTGGCGGGGTAAAACAGTCGGGTCTGGGCCGCGAGGGATCGCGCCACGGCATCGAAGACTACGTCGAGATGAAGTACCTGTGCATCGGAGATGTGTTGAAGTGATGCCGGCCACCTTCAAAGCCGTCACCGCGTGGACCCTGATGGGCTTTGCCTTGGGGTGCCCCACGACCTGGGCACAAGCGCAGCAGGGCCCGCCGACCATGCAGCCCATCAGTCGCTTCGAAATCGACCGTACCGAGGTGACCATTGGAGCCTTCCGCAGCTTCGTGCAGGCCACCGGCATACGCACCAAGGCTGAACGCGAAGGCGCCAGCCTGATTTATGAAGCTGGGTGGGAAAAGCGCCCCGGTTGGGCCTGGCATGCGCCCTATGGCTCTCCCGGCGCAGACAACGAGCCTGCCGTTCATGTCACCCATGCGGAGGCACAGGCCTATTGCAAGTGGGCCGGCAAACGGCTGCCCACCGAGGCCGAGTGGCGCGAGGCGGCCTACACCGAACGCCGTGCTCCAGCCCCAGCGCCCTTCATCACGGGGCGCACCTACGCGTATCCAACAGGGGACTCGCCGGTGGGTGCCAATTGCCTGGGTGACTGTGGTGCCAGTGCCAAACCGGTGGCGCATGCGGTGACGTCGCGTGGGCGTGGCCACACCCCCGTGGGCACCACAGCGCTAGGGGTCAACGGCTTGTATGACATGGGCGCCAATGCCTGGGAGTGGGTCGACAGCGGCCCCGGCTCAGAACAGGCCACGCTGGGCGGATCATGGTGGTACGATGCGGGGCCGATGCACCGTGATCACCGCGCCACCAAGGCGGCTGACATGAGTGTGGTCTACATCGGCTTTCGCTGCGCTCGCAGCCGATAGCCAGGGCTGCCCAAGTCGATTGGCTTGGCTTGATTAGCCTGCGGCCACCCGCTGTGCAACTGCCAGGCCCACATCGACGGTCTTGGCCGTGCCACCCAAATCGGGTGTGTGCGGCCCCGAACGGATTACATCCTCAATGGCCTTAACAATGGCTGCAGCGGCCTGGAACTGCCCCAGGAACTCGAGCATCATCGCTCCCGACCAGATCATGCCAATCGGGTTGGCAATACCCCGGCCATAGATATCCGGCGCAGACCCGTGCACCGGCTCAAACAGCGAGGGAAAGTTCCGCTCAGGGTTCAGGTTGGCTGACGGCGCGATGCCGATCGTTCCGGTGGTGGCAGGCCCCAGGTCAGACAAGATATCTCCAAATAGATTGGTCGCGGCAATCACATCGAATCGATCGGGCTGCAACACCAGGCGCGCGCTCATGATGTCGATATGATGGGCCTGCATGGCCACATCCGGGTAGTGCTTGGATATCTCGCGGCAGCGCGCATCCCACCAGGGCATGCTGATGGCAATGCCATTGCTCTTGGTGGCCAGGTCCAGCCGCTTGCGTGGGCGGCTGCGCGCCAGCTCGAAGGCAAACTTCAAGAGGCGGTCAGAACCTCGACGAGTGAACACACTCTCCTGGATGACGAATTCGCGGTCGGTGCCCTCGAACATCACCCCACCGGCCGAGGTGTATTCCCCTTCGGTGTTCTCGCGGACGATGAAGTAGTCAATCTCACCAGGTTCGCGGCCAGCCAGCGGGCAGCGCAGCCCTTCGAACAGACGCACGGGGCGCAAGTTGATGTACTGGTCGAATTCCCGCCGAAACTTCAGCAGCGAGCCCCACAGCGACACATGGTCCGGTACGGCATCGGGCCAACCCACCGCCCCAAAGTACAGCGCGTCCATCCCTCGCAGCTGCTGCTTCCAGTCATCGGGCATCATGCTTCCGTGTTGCGCATAGTGGCCGCAACTGGCCCAGTCGATCTGGGTGACCTGCAGTTGGAAACCAAAGCGCGCCTGCGCAGCCTGCAGCACCCGAAGGCCTTCGGGCATGACTTCCTTGCCTATGCCATCGCCCGGTATGGCAGCAATCTTCAGGGCTTGGGCCTGGGTCTGGGTCTGGGCCTGAGTCGGTAGGCCTGGTACGGCTTTGGCGTGGGTCGCGGTCGGGTTCATGGCAGCATTGTGCGTGCTTTGACCCGGCCTGCCCTAGGATGCGAGGCTGCTCGCGCCTGCATACCCGGCCCAAACTCTGCCCTGCCTCGACCGCGCCCGTCCATATGCATCTACCCAGCATCGCCATCATCGGGGCCGGCCTGGCCGGCTCGGTGTGCGCCCATACCCTGAGCGCCGCGGGCTGCCGGGTGACCGTATTCGACAAGTCGCGCGGGGTTGGGGGCCGAATGGCCACCCGGCGCATCGAGCTGGATCGGGGCCCCGACCCTACGCGGCTGTCACTGGACCATGGTGTGGGCTGGTGGCCCTCAGGTTCGGGTGCATTTGAGACCTGGCTGCAGGACTTGGCACGCACAGGTGCCGTGGCGTCCTGGGCGCCTCGCTTGCGTGACACCTCGGGGGCCGTATACAGGGCCAAGGGCTGGGTAGCCCAGCCCGACATGCCCGCCCTGTGCCGCCATCTGCTGCAGGGTGTGGCGCTTCACACCGCCTGTCCGATCGAAGCCCTGGTGCGGGGCCCCCGTGGTTGGCAGCTCATCATCGCGGAAGTTGCGGTGGGCCCAGCCTTCGACGCCGTGGTGGTGGCCATACCGCCGGCGCAAGCTGTCACCCTGCTGCAGGCCCATCAGCCCACCTGGGCTGTAAAAGCCCAGGCCCTGGATATGCTGGGGTGTTGGACCCTGATGGCTGTGGCGGGCTCGCCCGCAGGCGCGGGTCAGCCAAGCGCAAAAAGCCAAGCGGTGCCCGACCTGGGCTGGGATATTTTGGATAGCACCGATGGCCCGCTGATGCGCTTGAGCCGTCAGGGCATCCAGCCGGGTCGAACCCTGGGGACGAACTACTGCGCATGGGTGGCCCACGCCAGCCCCGGTTGGTCACGGGCACACCTCGAAGACAGCCCCGAAACCGCCAGGCCTGTCTTGCTGCAAGCTCTAAACAAATTGCTGCCCTCACCCATGGACTGGGTGCACACGGTGGTGCACCGCTGGCGCTATGCGCAGGCGGCCGCGCCGCGCGCTGGCGGCTTGCAGCAGCAAACCCATATGTGGGACTCGGCCGCGGGGCTGGGTACCTGCGGAGATCATCTGGGCGGTGGCGGCCTCGAGGGCGCTTGGCACTCTGGCCAAGATTTAGCCCTTCATCTTTTAACCAAACGTCCCCCCACACAGTCATGATTGGGACCTAAACCTGGGCCCAGGGTGCAGCCCAGACCTTGACGGCCCAGATTTAGCGGTAGCAGGTGGTGGTCAGGGCCGCGCAGGAGCGCAGCCTTTCATCGGTATCACCGAGCACTTCGTGAGCACCGATGCAGGCCGCCTTGCAGGGCCCGCGCGTGGGCCTAGCCGCCTGCGATGCAGGGCCCGGTCTGCGATGAGCGCGCCGGGTGACTACACTGCGCTTGCAACAGCCTTTCCCCTCTATGGATACGGTACTCATCAGCGAAGTCGGTCCGCGCGATGGCCTGCAAAGCGTCAAGGCCACGATGCTTTTGTCACACAAGTGCGCTTGGCTTAGTGCCTTGCACGCCAGCGGTCTGCGCGAAATCGAAGTCGGCTCCTTCGTGCCAGCGCACCTGCTGCCTCAACTGGCTGATACCGCTGAGGTGGTGCAGCACGCGCTGGGTCTGCGGGGTCTGACGGTGATGGCCCTGACCCCGAATCGACGCGGTGCGCAGGCGGCCTTCGAGGCAGGCGTGCATAAGATCACCCTGCCAGTGTCAGCCAGCGAAGCCCACAGTCTGGCCAATGTACGCAAGACCTGTGCTCAGATGGTGCAAGAGGTGCGTGAGGTGGTCCGGCTGCGCAACGAGCTGGCCCCAAGCGTAAAGGTCGAGGCTGGTGTGTCCACCGCATTTGGCTGCACCCTGCAAGGCTCAGTGGATGAGTCGCATGTGCTGCGCTTGGCCGAAGCCCTGGCGCAAGCAGGCGTCGACGATATTGGGCTGTCCGATACGACCGGCATGGCCAACCCCGCCGCGGTGCGCCGCCTGTTCAAAAAACTGCAGCGGGCCGTGGGCGAGAAGGCCGGCGCAGCCCATTTGCACAACACCCGGGGTCTAGGTCTGGCCAATGCCTTGGCCGCCTACGACGTTGGCGTGCGAACCTTCGACAGCTCCCAAGCCGGCCTAGGCGGCTGCCCTTATGCGCCTGGGGCATCGGGCAATGTGGTCACCGAAGACCTGGTGTTCATGTTCGAGGCCATGGGCGTGCACACGGGTGTTGACCTGCCCGCCCTGATGCAAGCTCGCGACGTCCTGCGTGCAGGGCTTCCTGGTGAACCGCTGTACGGCATGACGCCCGAGTCGGGTTTGCCCACTCACTTCCAGTCCACCACACACAGCCCTCTTGGGCCCGGCACCGCATGAGCGCCGATCAAGACTTACCGCTGAGTGGCATTCGGGTGATTGAATTCACCCATATGGTGATGGGGCCCACCTGTGGGCTGGTGCTCGCCGATCTGGGCGCCGAGGTGATCAAGGTCGAGCCGATCAAAGGCGACGCCACACGGCGACTCCTGGGTTCCGGTGCGGGCTTCTTTGCTGCGTTTAACCGAAACAAACAAAGCTTATCGGTCAACCTGGACGACACGCGCGGTCACGAAATTGTGCTGCGCCTGGTTGCCCAGGCCGATGTGTTCAGCGAAAACTTCAAGGCTGGGGCGCTCGACAAGTGGGGGCTGTCCTACGCAGCCCTGTCAGCGCTGAACCCCCGCTTGATTTATGTGTCCCACAAGGGCTTCCTGGCTGGGCCGTATGAGCACCGCACGGCGCTGGACGAGGTGGTGCAAATGATGGGCGGACTGGCCTACATGACAGGCCCTGAAGGGCGGCCACTGCGGGCGGGCTCCAGCGTGAATGACATCATGGGCGGTATGTTCGGCGCCATTGGCGCCATGGCAGCTCTGCGCCGGCGCGATGCTACAGGGCGCGGCAGCGAAGTTCACAGTGCCCTGTTCGAAAACAACGTACTGCTGATGGCCCAGCACATGATGCAGTACGCCCTAACCGGCCAAGCCGCAGCGCCCATGCCCAGCCGTATCAGCGCCTGGGCGGTGTATGACGTGTTCGACGTTCGCAACGGGGAACAGATCTTCCTGGCTGCCGTTAGCGACAGCCAGTGGGCGCAGCTGTGCGGGGAGTTCGGCTTTGAAGATTTGCAGCAGGACCCGCGACTGCGCAGCAACAACGACCGGGTTCGGGCGCGCGATTGGATGATGCCTATTCTGCGGGAGCGTTTCTCAAGCCTGGGCGCCGACGAGCTGGCGCTGCGCTTTGAACTTCGGGGCCTTCCGTATGCGCCCATTACCCGCCCACACGCATTGTTTGAAGATCCGCATCTCTTGGCCACCGGTGGTCTGGCGTCCACCGAGGTGCCAGCCGACGCTCACGGCGCGGGGCAGGCCGTTTCCACACGCAGCCCCCTGTTGCCATTGACCATGGACGGTCAACGCTTACCGCTGCGCCACAACCCACCATCCATTGGACAGCACAGCAGTGACCTGCTGAAAGACCTGGGCTACAGCGCAGCCGAGATTCGCGATCTGATCAATCAGGGTATCGTCCGGTCCGAGCAGAAAACCACATGAGCTTCAAACGCAGAACCATCCTGAGCGGCACGGCCGCCGCCGGCCTGAGCGGTCTCACCTTAGGCCTGCCCCTAGCCCGCGCGCAGACCCTGTCCACCACACGGCTGTGGGTGGGTACCGCTCCGGGCGGCAGCACCGACACCATCGCCCGTGAGATTGCTCCCGAGCTAGGTCGCTTGCTGGGCCGTCAGGTGATTGTCGAAAACCGCTCCGGTGCCGGTGGCAATCTGGCTGCTGACGCGGTGGCCAAGGCTGCGCCCGACGGTGCGAACCTGCTGGTGAGCTTCACAGGGCACACCATCAACGCATCGCTTTACAAGAATCTGCCCTTTGACCCGATTGCCGATTTCACGCCGTTGACCATGCTCAACACCTCCACCTCGGTGCTGGTGTGCCATCCCGGTCAACCCTACAAGACCGTGGGCGAGCTGATCGATTTTGCAAGGCGCCATCCCGGCAAGCTGAGTATGGGCCTAGGGGGAATCGGCTCATCAGTCCACCTCGCCGGCGAGGCTTTCAAAATGCAGGCCAAGGTCTACATCGTCAACATTCCCTACCGAGGTACCTCTCCCGCAGTGGCCGATGTGGTGGCGGGCAACCTAGAGATGATGTTTGCTCCCTTCGTCAACACCCGTACTCTGATCCAAGCGGGTAGGTTACGCGCTTTGGGCGTCACCAGCCCCAAACGAGTGGCGCCGTTCCCCGACATTCCGGCCATCGCCGAATCCCTGCCAGGCTACAGCTCCCAAGCGTGGTTCGGCCTATTTGGACCTGCACGCATGGCGCCCGACTTGGTCAAGCGGGTCAGCGATGCAGCACGCGCGGCGCTTCGCTCGGACAGCGTTCGTAAGCGCATAGAAGGCGATGCCGGTGAAGCCGTCGGCTCCAGCCCTGAAGAGTTCGCCGCCTTCGTTAAGGCCGATGTAGCCCGTTGGGCGCAGCTGGTGAAGTACTCCGGCGCAACCCCTGACTAGGGGAGCCTTCCCGGCCCAGGCATGCGCCAGCATCAAGCCCTACCGCAAGGAGTTCTGAGGCAATTGTGACAAGCGGGCATGTCCAGCGCATCGCGTCTAGCGGGTATCAAGAGGCCAATGAGTGAACTGCACTGCAGCAGACATGGTTCGGTTGCTTGTGATCATGCTCGACGGTCTTATTCAGGTACTTGGACTGCCAAAGCTTGATCGCCGTGGCGCTCTTTGCACCCAGATAACTTACACCCGCGCTGCTGGCATCACTCTTGTCGACCATGATGCTCGTCGGCAAGTCCTGAAGGTCGATCGCGCGCTTGAAGAAACACTGCGCTGCGGTAATGCCTCGATAGGTGGTCAGCAAGGAGGGCTCAAGCCGGTAACGGCTCACCGGCAAAACTCGGCCCGGTGATGTCACGCCACTGGCTCGACACCTTCTCCTCGTCAATCAGCGTGCGCTGGTAGAGCCGGCCGTCACGGAACCAGTGCCACACGCGCGAGCGGTAGCGTCCGCAGTCACTGATCTGGATCATCTCGTAGAGGTAGACGCCCGGCTCGTTGCGCCGGACCCAGTGCAGCATGGTCGTGCGCGCGGCGGTGTCCAGCGCCACATCGGCAGCCCAGCCTTCGATGAGATCGCTCTCGAACACGATGCGGTCGCCGGTGGGACCGGCGTTGGCGGGAAAGCCGCGCACATCGCGCCGGCCGTCCGCCCAAGAGTAATGGTTGGTCTGGTCGTAGGCAAAACGGCCGCTGTCGGGAAAGCGGCAGACCAGGCGCGAACGGTGCTCGTCGATCTTTTCGCCGGCGGCTTCGTAGTAGCGGTACCAACCGTCCCATACGCCTTCATGGCGGGCAAGCAGGGCGAACCTCTTTTTGAATTCGGACATCGGGCCTCCTCGGGAACTGGTACGGCGCAGCGGCGGATCAGGTAGGGTCGGCACTGCGACCGAGCTCTTCAATCACCGCTTCTATGCTTGGGTCAGGCGCACCAGCGTTGGCCTCGTTGAGGGCCTGCACGTCTTGGTCGATGATGCGCAGAATACGCGCGATGTAGGCACGGCCCCATGCGTCGCGCTCGGTCTGGGCGGCGGCGTCGGGCGAAAAGCCCTCGATGTCGGCACGGCTGAGCAGGCCACGTTGTTCGAGCAGGCGCTCCAGCGTGTCGATGCGTTCACGCGCTACGCTCAGTTCGCCGGCAAGGGCCATGGCGATGGAGAGCACGCGCTCTGTGGCCGGATCTTGCAGGAACCAGGGCCGTTTGCCCTGGGCGCGCCGGTTGGCCTCGGCCACGGGGTCGAGATGCTGCGGCTCGGGCTTCATGCCGGCACCGCGGGCTTGTTGGCGCCAAAAGCGGTCCAGGTAGGCGTGCGGCCGTAATCCTCCTGCGCTGCGCCACCCTCGCCTGCCGCCGCGGCGGGAAAGAGACGGCGGTCCACCTTGGCCTGCATTGTCGTTTCGAAGTAGCTGCCATTGGGGAAACCGGCCTGGGTGACGAGGCGGTCCAGGTCAGCCTCGTGCATGCGGGTCCAGAAAGGCTCGTTGTTGTTGTAGGCATCCCAGTCCCGCATGAAGGCGACGAAGGGGTCCATGCCGGCGTACTGCGGCTGTTCCAGGTGCAGCGTGAGGCCGCCCGGGGCAAGCACGCGATGCACCTCCTTCATGATGCGCGGCATGGCCGCAGAGCTGGTCTCGTGCCAGAACATCGCCGTGGTCACGAGGTCAAAGCTGGCGTCTTCAGCTGGCACGCTCTCGCCGACTGCCTGCACGAACTCAATGTTGTGCACGCCCAGCGAGCGGGCACGTGCATGGCCGTACCGCAGTACTGGCGTGGCCGGGTCGATGGCCACCACCCGTGCCTCCGGGAAGGCCTGGGCCAGCGGCAACGCGTTATGGCCGATGGTGCAGCCGATGTCGAGGATGCGGCGTGGCTTCCAGCCCGGCTTGTGCTGCGTGAGCCAGTCGACCAAAGCCTGGCCGCCGCCGTCGCTGTAGGCGCCGAGCATGCCAGCGGTGGTGACGAAGATGCCGGCGTCGTAGTTGGCGCCAGGTGCGATGTCGCGCTCGACGGTTTCGGTGTGGTAACTGCCGGGCATGCAGTGGGTGTCGACCGCAGTGGCGTAACGCGGCGACCTCACGGACGGGTCCAGCTTAAGGGTTGGTGCCCCCTCGTTCAGCGCGTCGGCCGCAGCGCGCAAGCGCTCGAGTTGGCGGAACACCAGCGCGCGGCCAGCCTGCTGACGCATCTCCATCGAGTTGCGGCGAAGCGCGCTCCACAGCTGGTAGTGCAGGTCGGGCTGCATAGCCTTGCGCACCTCGTGGCGGTCAGCTGGCTCGCGGCTGTATTCGGCCACGAAGGCCGGCTTTACTCGCTGCTCGTATGCGAGCTTTACGCCTGGGAGCACCATTTGCGACAGATGCAGGTTCAGCCGCGTGAGGAAGTCGAACCTGGCGACCTCGTCGTGTGTGGCTTCGGGGAACACGGCATGGCGGCCAACCTGGCGCCAGCTGGGGATGGAAGGCAGTGTGCTCATGTCAAAAGAGAGGGGCCTGGGTGGCCGGTGTGGTGACGACCTAAGCGCCTCATTTAGGATAGCTGATAGGATTGCCGGTAACAAGAGTTGTACGGACAACTTCATGGCCTTGGCGACCGAGTGTCATCCTACCGGCCACTCCCAGGAGACCCCATGCCCCGCATCGCCTTTTTGTCGTCCCGCGCTGCCCGGGCCGCGCTCGCCGTGTCGCTTGCTGCGGCGCTCTCAGGATGCGCCGTTACGGTCACCCAGACCGCTCCGCCCGCTGCGGTCGCTGCCGCGCCGCTGGACCTTAGCTCCCAGGCTGGCCAGCTCGACGCCTTCATCCGCATGCGCGCCAGCAGCGACGGCGCCACGGTGTTCGCTAACTGGTGGGTGACGGTATTCGCGGCCGTGCCGGGCGAGCGCCCGCGCGAGATCCTGCGGCTCGACGGCTATAACGTCGGCCGTTTTGTCAGGAACAGTGACGGCAGTGCCGAGTTCATCTCGCGCGAGGTGGCCTACTACAGGGACCCGCGCACCGGTCAGATCCTCAGCGACTGGACCAACCCCTTCACCAACGAGAAGGTGGCCGTGCTGCACGTGGCCAACGACCCAGTCAATCAGCGTTACGCCGCGCCACAGGCCGGCCAGCCCGGGCGCTACCCCTTCATGCTGAGCGGCGACGATGTCTTCCTGCGCCTGGATGTCCCGCTCCGCTACCCGAACCCTCTGCAGCCCGCAGAGTATCCGGCCGAGAGCAGCGGTCCGACTTACCTCGCCAGCGAACACTTCATCTTCTTCGCCAATGCGCGCGACTTGCGCAACCCGAAGCTGCTCAGTGTGCCCACCACTTACGCCTGGACCCGTACCGGCCCCTGGCTACCGTGGATGAAGATGGGCCAACAAGCGGGTTACCTGATCTACAGTGGCCACGGCCGTAAGTACGCCAGCTTCGCCGAGCTCCCGGCTGACGTGCAGGCCTACACGCGTGCCAACTTCGCGCAGTACCTCACGGCGCCGGAGAAGTTTGTGACGCCCAACGAAACGAGTTGGACCTACTTCCGCAAGCTCAACCCGCCCAAGAAGTGAGCCGCAGCGCGCCAGGCTCGTGAATCGCCTGTCCGTGCCTGCACGCACGATCATCGACCGCATCTGGGACGCGCATGTGGTGGCGCGTCCCGAGCCCGGACAAGCGCTGTTGGCCATCGACCGTATATTCCTGCACGAACGCACCGGCCCTGCGCTGCTCGCGGGCCTGGCTGCATCCGGCCGCGCGCCACGCCATCCGGCGCGGATATTCGGCGTCATGGACCATATTGTCAGCACCCTGCCCGGTCGTAACGAACTGAGCCACGGCCCGAGCGCGCGCAGCTTCATAACCGAGTTCCGCAACAGTGCCCGTAGCGCTGGCATCCGGCTCTTCGACTTAGACGACCGGCTGCAAGGCATCGTGCATGTGGTCTCGCCAGAACAGGGCCTAGCGCTGCCGGGTCTCACGCTCGTCTGTCCCGATAGCCACACAGGTACGGTTGGCGGACTGGGCGCGCTGGCCTGGGGCATCGGCTCCACTGAAGGTGAACACGCGGTCGCCACCGGCACCTTGTTGACGCCCGAGCCTAAGCGTATGCGCGTGCGCTTCGATGGCGTGCTGCCCGGCGGCGTGGTCGCCAAGGACATGATCCTCGCACTGATCGGCCGTTTCGGGGCCAGCGGTGGCGCCCCCGGTGGCGTGGCGCACGCCATCGAGTTCGCTGGGCCGGCGGTGCGGGCGTTGCCCATCGAAGGCCGGCTCACGCTGTGCAACATGGCTGTCGAGTTCGGCGCCTGGACTGGCCTCGTCGCCCCCGACGAGGACACGCTGCAGTGGGTGGCCGGGCGTCCGCACGCCCCCCAGGGCGCCCACTTCGACCAGGCTGCAGCGCATTGGCTCGCGCTTCGCAGCGACGACGACGCGGCCTGGGACGCTGAGATCACACTCGACGTGGCCAACCTCGCGCCTCAAGTTAGCTGGGGCACGAGCCCCGAGCACACCGGCGGGGTGGACGGCATCGTGCCCGACCCCTCGCAGGAAGCCGACGCCGCACGACGCCGCGCCTGCGAACAGGCACTCGCTTACATGGCGCTCAAGCCCGGGCAGTCACTGGCGGGTACGCCCATCGACGCCGCCTTCATCGGTAGCTGCACCAACAGCCGCCTGAGCGACCTGCGGGCCGCAGCGGCAATGCTGCGCGGCGCCAAGGTGGCGCCGAGCGTGAAGGCCATCGTCGTGCCCGGCTCGATGCCGGTCAAGGCCGCGGCCGAAGCCGAAGGCCTGCACCGTGTGTTCGAAGATGCTGGCTTCGAGTGGCGCGCCAGCGGCTGCAGCCTGTGTTTCTTCTCGGGGGGCGACAGCTTCGGTTTTGCCGAGGGCAGCGCACGGCGCGTTATCAGCAGCACCAACCGCAACTTCGAAGGCCGCCAGGGGCCAGGCGTACGCACGCATCTGGCAAGCCCACTAACGGTGGTGGCCTCGGCGTTGGCTGGTCACATCACCGACCCACGGCCCTACCTCGAAAGCTGAGTGGTATGGCCTTCGCCCCCCTGCCCGTGGTTGAAGGCCTGGCCGCCGCCTTGTGGCGCGAGAATATCGACACCGATATCATCATTCCCTCGCAGGAGATCACCTCGCCATCACGCGAGGGCTACGGCGCCAAGGCCTTCGCCCCCTGGCGCTACCTGGCTGCGGGTGGCCCCGAGAACCACGAATTCGTGCTCAACCGTGAACCCTGGCGCCGGGCGCGGGTGCTGGTAGCCGGCGCCAACTTCGGCTGTGGGTCCAGCCGGGAAATGGCGGTGTGGGCGTTGGTCCAGTTCGGCTTGCAAGCGATCGTCGCACCAAGTTTTGGCGCCATCTTCCGCAACAACTGTGTGCGCAACGGGCTCGTGCCCGTGGTGCTGCCCCAGGCCGCGGCGCAAGCGTTGGCACGACAAGCCGAGGTGGCGCCGCTCGAATTGCGCATTGATGTGGCCGCTGGCGAGCTGAGACGTCCCGACGGCATCATGTACCACTTCGAACTGGCACCCGGCGAACGTGAGATGCTGCTCACCGGGCTGGACGCAATCGCCCGCACGCTTGAACTCGAGGACCAGATCGCCACGTTCGAAGCCCGCGACCGACTCGCAAGACCCTGGGCCTGGAACTTCTGAACGGATGGCGTCGCTCAGGACTCCAAGGCCACGCCGCGCGCGCGTAGCACCTCAATCGCCCGCGACTGCATCGTCATGAAGTGCGCGCGATCGGGCACCTGCAGCTCACCCCCGGGGCCGAGCATGTTGTTGGCAGGGTACACGCTGCCGGCATAGGCGGCGGCGAAGAGCTCGAGCCGTTGCCGCGCCAGCACGTTGGCCATGCCGGGTTTGGCGCGGTGTCGGCGCACGGCTTCGATGTCGATTTCGGCATGCGCAACCATGCTCTCGCCAAAACCGGCTTCGGCCCGCACCTCGCCCTTGAAGTCGACCACCTTGCTCATGCCGTCGGTGCTGTGGGTGGGGAAGTCAAGGTTGGTGATGCCTGCGGAGTTGGCCGACACCACCCAGGACATGTTCTCATAAGCGCGGGCGCGTTTGGCCACATCCTTGGGCGTCAAACGCGGGCTGCCAACTTCGCTCGTGGAATGCAGCAGGACCTCAGCGCCCTTGAGCGCCAACACCCGCGCGATTTCTGGATAGAGGATCTCCTCACTGGCGATGCAGGCCAGGCGCCCGAGCGGCGTATCGGCCACCGGAAACACGGCGTCGAGGCTGTGATGAGCGAGGTAGCGGTCCCAAACGTCGTGCGGTGTGGGCGCGAACATCGAGACTAGGCGGCGGTAACGCAGCACAATCTGGCCGGTGTCGCTGGTGACGAAGCTGGTCTGGAAGTACAGGCCCGGAAAGTAGGGGTCTGTTTCGTAAACGTTGCCGCTCAGGTAGACCCCGTGAGTGCGCGCGATGACGCCGATGGCAGCATACTCTGGCCCGTCGGGCGCCCAGGCTGCACGTTCGGCCCAAAGCGGCAAGCTTTCACCGGCAGGGTAGCTGGAGGCGAAGTACTCGGGCAGCACCACGAGCCGCACGTCAGGCCCGATGAATCGTTTGCTGGCAATGATCTGGCGTCCAATACGCTCAATGCTGTCCATCATCCAGCGCCGCGCAGTGGTGGTGTCGGGCGCACGGTTGATGGCCTGGCAGGGGGTCTGCAGTGCGAGTGCGGTATAGGGCTTGATGCGACTGTCAGCAGTGGTGTTCATGCAGGAGCTTTCGGTTCGTCGATGCCGTCCAGGAGCACGATGGTGAAGCGGCCAGTGCCTTCTCGCAGCCGGGCCGCAGCCTGGTATGCGGGGCTGTGCCAAAAGGCGAGTGCGGCTTCGCGGCTTGGCCACTCGCTCACCACGCTCTTGCACTCCGGCCAGCCCGTGCCTTCAAGCCGCGTGGTGGCGCCGCCTAGCACGCAGTAGCGGCCCCCGAAACGCGCTACCAGCGCCGGCACCACGGCGGTGTAGTCGCGAAAGCGCGCCGGGTCCGTGATCTCAGCTTGCACCACCATCAGGCAACTCATCGCGCAGGCTCCAAGAGGTCGTAGCTTGTTGTTCAGCGGAACTGCGGCTCGCGTCGCGCCAGAAAGGCCGCGGCGCCCTCGGCGAAATCGGCGCCGATGAACGCCGCGTCGAAAGCTGCACGCACAGCTGCTTCGGTGGCGCCGCCGCTGTGAGACAGCAGTGCCAGCGTTGCCTTGATACCCGCCATCGAGGTGCGCGAGGCGCGTGCGAACTCAGCCACCCAGCGCTCAGCCGTGGCCGCCAGCCACTCAGGCTCGGTCAACTCGTCCAGTAGGCCCCAGGCCAGCGCTGTCGCGGCGTCGAGTCTCTCGCCGCGCAGCAATAGGCGGCGCGCACGATGGTCACCCAGCAGGCGAACCAATCGCCGCGTGTCTTCAATGCTGTAGAGCAGCCCCAGGCGCGAAGGCGTGACAGCAAAGCTCGCGCGGCTACTGGCCAGCCGGAAGTCGCAGGCCACGGCAAGCCCCAATCCACCGCCGAAGCACGGCCCGTCGATCAACGCGATCGTGGGAAGCGGCAATTGCTGCAGGGCGAGTTGGGATTCAAGCACAATCCGGTTGCTCTCCGCCAGCGCTGCGGGGTCGGCCACCAGGGCGCTCATCTCCTCGATGTCGGCGCCGGCACAGAAGGCCCCGGGCTCACCCTGCAGCACCAGCACCCGCGCTGAGCCTGGGGCCTGTGCCGTGGCGGCTTGGGCCAGAGCGCGGCAGTGATCGCCCAAGGCGGCCCACATGGCGGTGACGAATGCGTTCTTCTTCTCCGGCCGGCGGATGGCCAGGGTCGCGACGCCATCGTGCAAGTTCAGTTCGAGCATGGAGCTAAGCCTAAACGGATAAACTTGTTCGGACAAATCCACGGGTTCACGGCGTGAGTACCGATCCCCCGACAGCCCAGGCCGGCCCGATCCGGCATGCGACCCTGATCGTCGCGGACTTTGCGCCGCTGGTGGCCGCCTACGCCCACTTGGGCCTGGTGCCCAGCGACGAGGCCCGCATCGACGCGAACCGGGCGGCCGCTTGGGGCCCGGCCGCTGTGGCGCTGACGGGCTGCCGCGACCTGTGGCTGGGCCCGGCCGGCGAGCCAGCGTTGCTGCACCTGATCGAACGCCCCGGTACCGCGGCACGGCCGACCCGGCGTGAACATGGCTGGCTGGCACTGGAGATCCTCGTGCGCGACGTCGATGCCATCGCGGCACGGTTGGCCGCGGCCGGCGGCGGCGGCTTCGAGCTCATCGGCCCTGCTGCCGACTTGGACGTGAGCCCGGCTATCCGCGCGATGCAGCTCGTCGGCCCGTCGGGCGAGATGCTGTACCTGACCCAGGTAAAAGCTCCGGTGCCGCCGTTTGTAATTCCGCTGTCGTCCACGTTGCCGCTTGAACGGGACTTGGGGGCGTTGTTCATCGCCGTGCTGTCGACGCCCTCGCGCGAGGCCACGCTTGCGGCCTGTACAACGCTGGGTGCGGGTACGGTGCTGCGTTTCGATACCCGCATCACGGTACTCAACCGCGCCCTTGGCCATCCGCTGGACACCCGCTGGCCCGTGGCCACCGTGCAGTGGGCGGGCCAGAGCCTGTTCGAGATCGATGAGGTAGTAGCCGGTGAGGTGCGGCCAGCGACATGCGCCCCGGGCGCAGGCCTGCCTGCGGGGCTGGCCTGGGTGACGATGCAAGGGTCGGATGCCGACAGGACAGCAGGTTTGCGCGAGCTGTCGCCTGGGGCCTGGCTCGAGTGCGCGCACCTGCTCAATTCCCGTACAGATTCTGCCCCTCCGGCCTAAGTGTCAGCCCGCTCTGAAACCAGCCGAGGTTGAAACCGATGTTGCTGGCGTCCGTGCTGGCCCAAGTGTAGCTGATGCTCTTGCCCGTACTGCGGTCGACGAGGCCGAATTTCAGGATCGGGCGGCGCGTGTTCTGGTAGGTCAGCAGCGCGAACTCCAGCTCCCAGGGTGAGTCAGTACCATCCTTGCCCTGGAGCACCAGTCGCTGGCCTTCGCTGTGCAACGAAATGCGGGCGGTGAAGCTGGTGTCCTTGTCGTCCGGGCTCGCGCCGGGCCCGGCGTTGCGGAACCAGACCCAGCCTTCGAAATAGCGCTGCTTGCGCAGGCGCAGTGGCGGGGCCGGGCCGTTCTGCCCCTCGGCGTGCTCCTGCCACTCGATCATGCCAGGCGAGAGCCGGGCCTGCACACGGCGCTTCTGGCCAGCGAGCGTGCATTGGCCCGGTGCGCTGGCACCGGCCCAGGCTTCGGGCCCCTCGCTGCGCGCCAGGACTACGCTGCAGGCCGAGCCCTCGACGCTCAGCAGCGCCGTGCCGGCGCCGCCTTCGGGGAGCGTCACCCGCCAACTCTGGGTGAGAAGGGCCGCACCTCGGCCGTGTAGTACGCCCTCGTGCCACTGCACGCGCCAAGCGCCGTCGGACCCGGCTCGAACAACGGCCTGCCGGTGCGGCACTTCCGAGGGCCGCTGCGCCGCGCCCGCGTCGGCAGGCTTAGCGGCGTCGATGCGTTGCTGCCAGACCTGTTCGTGGTTGTTCCACTCACCAGCCAGCCAAAGTGGCGTCTGCGCGCACGCAGCCACGGCAGCCACCAGCGACACCGAGCCTGCCAGCAGGCGGGCAGGCCGAGCGGCGCGGGGCAGGTGCATCAGAAATCGAACGTACCGGTCAGGCCAATCTGGCGCAGCCGCGGCAGGAAGTCCACCGCCGTGCGGCGGAAGGTCACCGGGTCGAGGTAGCGAAAGCCGTTGAGCGAGGTGTCGTCATTCAAGGCGTTCTTTACCCACAGCCGCGCCGACCAGTCCTTGCCGCGCAGGCCCGTACTGAGGTTCAGACGCCTGTACGGGTCGGCCCAGACCATATTCTGTATCTCCGCGTACCGACGGCTCTGGTAGGTCAGGTCGGCGCGTCCCGTGAAGCGCACATTACCCGTAAAGGGCAAGTCGATTGCCGCCGACATCGCACCAGAGTGCCTGGGCGACCGCGGCAGCGTGAAGCCAGCCACGCTCATGTTGCCACCGAAGACTGTGCCGTTGGTGACCTCGGTACCCTGCAGCGCCTTGGCGTCGGTGAAGCCGTAGTTGGCAGCCAGGGTCACCCACTCGGCGGCGCGCCAGGAAAGATCGAACTCGACACCCTGCGTGCGCGCCTTGCCAACGTTGTTGACTATGGTGACCGTACTCGCCGAGGGCTGTGCCGGGTTGGTCGAAAACGGGTTGATGATGGTGATGATGTTGGAGAGTTGGAGATTTTCGATGTTGTTGCGGTACAGCGCGACGCTGAAGCCTAGGCTGCCACCCAAGGCCGCCTTGTAGCCAAGCTCGGTCGAATTGATGATCTCGCCCTCATAGGCAAACTGGCTGGCCGGGATACCGGCAGAGGTGTTGAAACCGCCGCTCTTGCTGCCGCGCGCGGCCTGGCCATAGAGGAGAGAGTCCTTGCTTGGCTTGAAATCCACCGTGAAGCGCGGCGAGAAGTCGGTGAAGGTGCGCTTGCCCGAGACGACGCAGACCTTCCCAGCGACGCAAGTGCCGGCGCCGACGGTGGCCGTACCCAGCGGCGTGCCCACCACTTCGACCGTTTCCTTGTTGTAGCGACCCTCAAACGACATACGCAAGGCCTTGCTAAACGCGTACTGCATGCGCGCGAAGGGCGCGGAGTTCGTCGTGGCGCTGCCGGGAACCGGGCGCATTGAGGTCGGGACGATGGTGTTGTTGGGGCCGCGTGCGATGACGCCGCCGGCGCTTTCACCGTTGCCTTGTTCGTCGTAGATGAAGGCTCCGACAAGCCAAGTCAGCGCGCGGTCCTCAGGCGAGGTCAGGCGCACCTCTTGCGACCAGTAAGTCAGGTTGTCGCGGTTGTAGCTGAGCCAGGACGCTCCAGCGATGGAGAAGCGCGTGCCGTTGTAGCTCTGGTCGGCTCCGACCGCCGTGAACTGCCGGGTCCAGCCGGTCTGCGCGGTGAGCGCGTAGCCACCAAGATCCCAGTTCAGCGTGAAACCCAGGCGGTTGATTGTGCGGTCGAGCCCGGCGATGTTACCGTAGCTGATGCCGGTTGAAGGGTCGGTGTAGTTGGCCAGATCGTTTTCATTGCGCGTGACCGTGGTCCCAGTGAAGCTGGCCGCACCGCAGGGCCAGCCGTTGGCGCGATTTGCGGCGGTGGGCGCCACAGCGGCATCCGGCAGGCCCTGCGCGTTGTTACCGACGATATTGATCGTACGGCCATTGCACAGCGCGCCGTTGGGCTTGTTGGTGCTGTTGTTCTGGCTCGTCACGAAGCCCGGTGGGCTTTGTGTCGGTACGGTGCGCACGGTGGCGTTGAACAAGCCGTCCCGAACCGTCGAACGGTCCAGGCTTAAGACCATATCCAAGTTCTTGCTCGGTGTCTGCGAGATCACAGCGCCGACGGCGTTATTGCTCTCGGTGCCGATCTTGTTGCCGGTCTGCGTGTTGGTGTACTGGCCGCCGAAGCCGCTGGATCGAGCCTTGATGCGCATCGAGGCGGTATCCTGTTTCAGCGGCACCGTCAGTGCGGCAAAAGCCGAGTACTCCTCAGCGCCGGCCAGCGTCACGGTGGCCGTGCCCTTCATCTCATTGCCGGGCCTAACGGTGATGTAGTTGATTGCCCCGGCGTAGGTGCTGCGGCCATACAGCGCCGACTGCGGGCCCTTGATCACCTCAACGCGCTGTGCGTCGTCCAGCAGCAGCGAGAGCGCACCTTCGCGCAAGAAGATGCCATCTATGAACACCGACACCGGCTGCGGCGCCTCCGGTCGCAGGGCCGAGATGCCGCGCACCACCGGACGCTCCGCGACCCGGCCGAAATCGGGCGAATATGCAATGCCGGGCACGAAGGCTGCAAGGTCAGTCAGGCTCGTGATGCCGCGGTCGGCCAGGTCGCGACCCGAGAGCGCGCGGATCGACAAGGGAACGTCGATGATGCGTTCGTCGACCCGGCGGGCGGTGACGGTGATGGTCTCCGTGTTGCTGTCTTCGGCGCTGGCCGTCCCTTGGGCCAGGGCCGGCAAGCCGCCACCGGCAGCGATCGCAGCGGCCAGAGCAAGCGCGCCCGGCATGAAACGCCGCGAACGCAAGCCGCCACCTCTGGGCAGGGGGCGCAGGACATAGGTTTTGGCTAGGCGGCTTTTCATCGGTTAATCTCCGCATGTGGGAAAGTTGTCCGGACAAATATCCGTGATTTGTCGCAACTTGTCCATGCGGGTTCCCCAGGTATTGGCCCGCGGGGCTCCCGGCCCGTGTCAAGTGGCCTGCTGCGCCACCCAGGCGTCGAGGATCTGCCCCGGCATCGCACTCCAAACGCCTGGCAAACGCGACAAGTGCGCCAGGAGCGTTTCGAGGTGCTTGATCCGGTGCGGCTGGCCGATCACCCACGGATGAAGCGATATCGTGAGCAGCCGGCCGCCCTGCTCGCCTGCTTCGGCCAGCAGCATCTCGGCCGCGTCAACCGCCTGCTGGGCCCAGCTTGCCTCGCTGTGCTGGTTATCGAGGATAACGAAGCGGTCCTCTATTTCGGTCGCCAGACCCATGTTCCACAGGCTACCGTTGTGGGCGTGGAAGCGGTAGGGCAGTTCATCGTTAACCCAGTCGGCCATGTAGTCGACGCCGTGCGCCACCAGCAACTCAGGCGTCCGGGCACTTTGTAGTTTGCCCGGCGAGAGCCATCCGCGCACGGGCTGGCCACTGGCGGCGCGCAGGGTGGTGAGCGAGCGTTCAATCAACGCGGCTTCGTCGGCTTCGGCCAGGCCCCCGGCGTGGGCGCTATCCATGTTCCACGAGTGGCCCAGCCACTCGCCGCCGTGTTGTAGCAGATGCTGCACCAGGGCTGGCGCTCGCTCAACGAGTTCAGCATTGATCGCGAAGCTCGCTTGCACATCGTACGCCTTGAGCGCATCGAGCACACGGTAGATGCCGACCCGGTTGCCGTAGTCGCGCAGCGTATAGTGCCGCAGGTCGGGGTACGGCATCGTCATGTTGCCCGGCAGCTTCACCGGCTTGCCGACCGGGTTAAGCGGAAAGTGCTCCAGGCTCACGTTAACCCAAAGAGCAAGCTTGGCGCCACCCGGCCAAGCCACCGGTTTGCGCTCAGTGAGCAGGCTGAATTCGTAGAAGTCGTGGTCCATGCCGCGGCGGCGGCGCAGGTACTGGAGGTAGGAGTCGTCCAGAGCCATGGCTTCAAGCGCTCACCGTGATCGGCAGGCCGGCCAGCGCGCCCGCTGCCACAGCGGCGGCATGGTGATGGGCGAGGTAGTGCTCAGCGATCTCACGCCCTGTACTCAACCACACGCCTCTGTGGCCGGTGACGTACTCCAGCGCCTCCTCGAAGGCCTTCAAGCGGTGCGGGCAGCTGACCTGGTAGTTGTGCGTGGGGATGCACATTACGGTACCGCTGTCAGCACCTTCGGCGTAGAGCCGGTCGAACGCGTCCTTGATCATCTGGCCATAACGCCGCGGCTCGATCTTGTTGACGACGTAGACGATAGTGTCGTTGAGCTCCAGCGAGTACGGCACCGAGACGAAGGGCTTACCGCTGCGCACCCGCACCGGTGTCGGCTGGTCGTCATGGAACAGATCGCAGGTGTACAGGCCGCCAAGCTCGGCGAACAGGTCCACCGTCACCTCGCTGTGCGACAGCGCGGGCGCCAGGTAGCCGGCAGGCCGGCAGCCGACGGCACGTTCGATGCTCTCAATTGAGTCGAGAATCATCGCGCGCTCCTGCGCTTCGCTCATGCCGTAGGTGTAGCGGGTGTTGTAAATCCCGTGGGTGAAGAACTCCCAGTTTCGTTCGCGGCACATCGCGACTATCTCAGGGTGGTGGTCGATGAGCGCCGTGGAAAGGGAGATCGAGCCACGAACTCCGTACTTATCAAGCAACTTCATCTGCCGCATGTGACCGACGCGGTTGCCCCAATCCCGGGTCGAATACCCGGGCACGGCGGGATAAGGGTGCGGCCAAGCGGCGCGTTGCGGGTTCTTCGGCGGGTCAAGCTCGTAGAACTCGATGTTGGGAGCCACCCAAAACGCCAGCCGTGCGCCACCGGGCCAAGTGATACGCGGCCGCTCGCGTGCCAAGCCGTAGGGCCAGTGTGCGTAGAGGCCGGGATCGGCCTTCACCGCGCTGCTCCCCCAGTGATGCAGCCATCAAGCCAGGAGACGGTCTCGGCCACATCCACCACATCAGCGTACTTCAGCATCAGGTCGGTGAGGTTGGCGAAGTGGTAGCTCTCGTGCTTGTCGGCCACACACTGTTCGGGGACGATGGTTCGGTAGCCGCGCGACAGCGACTCCACCGCCGTGGCGCGCACGCAGCCCGAGGTGCTACCGCCGGTGATGACCACCGTGTCGACCTGGTGCCAGACGAGCAGGCTCTGCAGCGGCGTTTCGAAGAAGGCCGAGGCCATACGCTTGTTATAAACGAGGTCACGACCGTGTTCGATGCAGCAGCGCTCGTCGAACTCGGCGCGGCGACTGCCGTGCTTGATGTTCTGCAGGCTGTCGGGCGTGTTCGTGCGCGTGCCCCAAACGCCGGCGTCCTCGCCGCTGTCGGCATAGGCGACGTGTGTCCACACCACCGGCCAGCCCAGGCGTCTGAAGCGCTCGGCCAGGATGTTGACATGTTCGATTTGCCGCGGGTCGGTTTCGTAGGCGGTCTTGAATTCGGCCACCTTGGTGTAGGCGCGCTGGAAGTCGATGTTGACCAGCACCGCCTTATGGCCATAACCGAACCGCGCACGGTTGGGGTTAGCCTTGACGTCGCCCCAGATTTGGCGCGCGGTCTTGTCGGAGAGTTCCATTTTTAGTGATCCTGGGTTTATCAGCTCGCCTGGTCCGCCGCTGGAAACCACCAGGGCGAGGGCGTGCCATCGTTGATAAGAAAAGCCTGCTGCCGGTAGAAGCGGGCAAGGCTGGCGCCGCCCATTCGGCTGCCACCAAGGCCGCTCATCTTGAAGCTCTGCTTGGCGGCGTCGTAGACCATTGCAGTCAGCGCGGCATCGTTAATCGAGACCGCACCAGCCTGCAAACGACCCGCAATGCGGCGCGCGCGGTCCAGGTCGCTGCTGAACACGCAGGCCGATAGGCCGTATTCGCTGTCGTTGGCCAGCGCCACGGCCTCGTCGTCGCTGTTGAAGGCGATCACGGGCAGGATAGCGGCAAAGCTTTCTTCGCGCATCACCGCCATGCCGTGGTGCACATCGACCAAGACCGTGGGCTCGCACCAGGCGCCGCCGCCATGGTTGACAACACGGCCCCCGGTGAGCGCGCGTGCTCCCTGGGCCAGAGCTTCTTCGAGGTGGCGCCGGACGACGGGCTCCTGCACCGCCGCGATGATCGGACCGATCGGGCCGGAGCTGGCCTGCGGCCAAGCGTGGCGCAGCGCGCCGACCTCGGCCGTGAGCCGTTCGAGGAACTGCGGCAGCACGCAGCGCTCGACGTAACAGCGTTCGATCGACATGCAGCTCTGCCCGGCGCTGCCCATGCTGCCCCAGGCCAGGGCACGCGCGGCGCGCGGCAGGTCGGCATCGGCGCAGACGATGGCCGGGTCCTTGCCGCCAAGCTCCAGATGCGCCGGCACGAAGGCCTCAGCGGCAACCGCGGCTACGCGGCGGCCGGTTTTCACACTTCCGGTAAAACACACCATGTCGCAGGCACGCACAAGCGCTTCGCCGGTGCTGCCAGGTCCGGTCACCAGCTGCAACACTGCAGCCAGGCCCGGCACGCCGGCGATCAGTTCGCGCAGCACCGGCACGAAACGGGGTGTCGCCTCGGAAGGCTTGATCAGTACCGCGTTGCCCGCGGCAAGCGCCGGCACAGCGTCGATCAGCGAGAGAAGCAGCGGAAAGTTCCAGGGGCTGATCATTACCGCCACGCCGTAGGGCACGCTGCGCTGCTCGATCGAAATGTGAGCCGTGCGTGAGCGACTCTGCTGCGGCAACGCCAGCAAGGCCGGTGTTTCTTCGACCCATCGCCTCAGGATCCCGACTACGCTATGCAGCTCAATCACGCTCTCGGCGCGGCGGCCGGTGTCAATGCTGATGGCGTCGATCAGAGCGGCGGGCTGCGCCAATAGCGCATGAGCCAGCGCTTCGAGCACGGCCAGCCGCTCGGTAACGGAGCGCGCGGACCAGGCCGGCTGTGCAGCGCGAAGTGTGTCGACAACGGCCTGCGCCTCGGCAGGGCCGTAGACCGGCATGGCATAGTCGAGTTCGCCGGTGCGTGGATTACGCACCCGCTCGATGGGCAGTTTGCTCGGGTCGGGTAATGCAGGCATCGAGGGTTTCACAAGAGGTCGAAGATCATGCGGCGAGGATCTCGTCGGCCGCACGTTCGCCAGACTCCACAGCAGCTTCGATGCCGCGCAGCCGGCGCCCGGTGTGTTCGCCTGCAAAGTGCAGACGGCCCACAGCAGGGCCAAGTGCAGCGGAAAAGCGGCTGATCTGCCCCGGCGCCCAGTTGATCCACGCGCCACCGGCCAGCACGTCCTGGTGCCAGGCCGTGCGATGCAGCAGCCGCACCGCGCCGCGCGCGCTGGGCCAGATGCGCACGAGTTCGGCCTCGACCAGGCGCGCCGCGGTGGCATCGTCCAGACCGTCCCAGCGCTGGGTGCCGGCGCCATTGATCCAGGCGGTAAGCGTGGGCGGGCGACCATTGCCTTCACGGTCTTGCGGGAACACGCGCTCTAATGGCCCGTCGCTCCAGAGGAAAGGGCTCGAGCCGTCGGCTTCCCAGAACGGTTCGATCACTTCCAGGTGCAGTTGCGTCACCTTCGCGTAGGCCGCCAGTGCCGCCGCTTCAGCAAGCCGCGCCGGCAGCGCGGGCGTAAAGCGCACCGCGGCCAGCGCAGGCAGCGGCAAGGTACAAACCAGCCGGCTGCCGCGGTGTCGGCTTCCGTCGGTGGCGTGCACGAGCACGCCGGAAGCGTCCTGTTCAACCGCCTGCACACGGGAGTTCATCCGCGGCGCGGTGCGCAACGCCGCGGCCATAGCTTCGGGCAGGCGTTGGTTACCCCCCACCACATTGCGCACCGGGCCTGGGGTCTTGAGAAGCTCGGTGAGGTTGGCCTGCGTATAGTGCAGGTGCAGCAGCGTGGTCTGGGCCAGCGTGTCGCCAAAGGCATTGTTGACGTCGAGCAACGCCAGCGCGGCTTCGCTCACGCCACGCTCGCGTAGCGGGCCGAGCGTCGGAATATCCAGTGCGCTGTGAGCAGGATCGCGCCAGGCACCAACGCTCGACAGTGGGTTGGGTGCCAGAAGCCGCGCCAGGGCGCGGTCGGGCGGTAAGGCCTTGACGGCAGCAGGCAGCGGGTTGTCGTCGGCCGCCGCCCATTGTTCAAGGCTACGGCGGCGGCCCTGCACAAAGAGCACCATACGGGCATCGCCAAACAGCGGGCTGCGTGCATTGGGTTCGAGGAACAGGCCCAGGCGCTGGCACAGTGCAAGCGTGCGCACATAGCCGTTGCTGATCTGCGTGCCACCGGTTTCGGGTCGGCCAGGCAGCTTGTCCAGCGTGTGGATGCGGCCGCCCAGGCGTGCCGCGGCTTCGAGCACCAACACTTGACGACCAGCGTCTTGCAGGCGCAAGGCGGCTGCTAGGCCCGCGAGGCCTGCACCGAGCACCAACACCGGGCCCTCGCCCTGGGCCTGCAGGCTCGGCGCAAAAGCGGCGGCACCGAGCCACGCTGCCGCGCCTTGCAGCAAGTAGCGGCGCGACACGCCGGGTGACTTCGGGGAAGGCAGTGCGTTCACCGGGGGCATGCTAATTGTCCGGATAACTTTCGACAAGCCGTGGCAACTCAGCCCCTGCGCCTGCGTGTGTGCGCTCGAGCGTGGTCTCCAAGTCAAGCCACTGGCGGTGGTACACGTTGGCTAGGGGGTTCGAGGCATGCCTCATGGACAAGGGTTCGGCAATAGCCGACCCACCGGCCAGGGGCAGCATTGCAGCGATAGCGGCGAACTGCGCCCGCGGGCTCAAGGGTCTACTGATCTCAAGGATCAGGTGCACTGCCTTGACAGCCCGGGGGGCCTGCAGTCAAATTGTCCGGACAACTTCGGGGGCGCTTTTGGGGGACGGGTTAAGCCCGATCAGCATCACCCCGCCTTGCTGCCACCGAACCCAGCCGGAGACCTGCGTGACCACCCTGATCGTGCTTTTTAACCTCAAGAACGCCGAGCAGCAGTCCGCATATGAGAAGTGGGCGCGCGAGGTCGATCTGCCCACAGCCGGCAGCTTGCCCTCGGTCGACAAATTTGAGGTCTTGAAGGCCAGCGGTCTGTTGACCGGCGGGCCATCGCCTTACGCCTACGTTGAGATCCTGCGCATCAACGACATGGCGCAGCTGGCCAAGGACGTCGGTACGCCCGCGATGCAGGCGGTGGCAGCACAGTTCCAGAGCTTCGCCGACCAGCCGCTGTTTATCATCACGCAGTCGCTGTGATGGCTGCCTACCCCGAGCTGCAGGGCAAGGTCGCCATCATCACCGGCGCCGGGCGGCGCGGCGGGCTGGGTGCTGCGATCGCCATGCGGCTGGCGGCCGAAGGTGCGCATGCGGTTGTCGCTGACCTCGGCGCGGCCGCCGGGCCGCACCTGCCTGCGTCAGCCATCGGCGCCAGCAGCGAAATGCAGGCGGTGGTGGCCGAGATCAACGCCGCCGGTGGTAGCGCATTGGCGCTGCCGTGCAACATGCTCGATGGTGCCGCGGTGGAGCAACTCGTCGACTCGACCGTGGCGCGTCTTGGCTGCGTCGACATCCTCGTCAACAACGCCGGCATCGGTTACCTGATGAAGCCCATCGTCGACATGAGCCTCGAGGAGTGGGACACCGTGCTGGGTGTCAATCTGCGCGGCGTATTCGCCGCCACGCAGGCGGTGGCAAAGCGCTTCGCGGCGCAGGCAGCTGCGGGCAGGCACGGCGGGCGCATCATCAACATCGCGAGCCAGGCGGCAAAGAGCGGGTTTCCCCACGCCGCCTCCTACTGCGCTTCAAAACACGGACTGGTGGGCCTGACACGCGTGGCTGCAATCGAACTGGCGCCGCTGGGCGTGACAGTCAACGCGGTCTGCCCCAACCACGTCACAACCGGGCTCGGCGCCTGGCAGAACGAGTACTTCGCCAAGCTGCTTGGCAAGAGCGTTGAACAGTATCTGGCCGACATGCGTGCGCGCATCCCGCTCGGCCGGCCCGGCCTGCCTGGAGACACCGCCGCGGCGGTTGCATTTCTCTGCTCCGAGCAGGCGCAGTACATCACCGGCGAGTCGATGAACGTCTCGGGCGGTGAAGAAATGCACTGACGCCACCTCATGTCTCCCACCCCCGCATGGCAGTGGCCGGGCGGCGCGCGGCTGGCGCTGTCGATCGTGGTCAACGTCGAAGAAGGCTCGGAGTACTCCATCGCCGACGGCGACCCCATCCCCGAACCGGTCGATGAGCTCGGCGTCATGCTGAAGAAGCCGGTTCGCATGCACGGCAACGAAAGCAATTACCGCTACGGCATTGAAGAAGGTGGGCCGCGCGTGTTGGCACTGCTCGATCGCTTCAGCTTCACGGCCACCTGGACCGCGGCCGCACTTTCACTAGAACGTGCGCCAGCGCTCGCGCAAGCCATCGGCAGGCGTATCGGGGAGCGGGGCGACGAGGTGTGCGCCCACGGTTGGCGCTGGGTGCACCAGTTCCGGCTGGCCGAAGCGGACGAACGCGCCTTCATCCGCCGCGCTGCCGACAGCATCAAGGCCAGCACCGGTCTGCGCCCGGTGGGCTGGCTCAGCCGCTACCTGCACACCGAGCACACACGCCGGCTGCTGCAGGAAGAGGGCTTTCTGTATCACATGGACGACTACAGCGCTGACACGCCCTTCTGGGGCCCGGTGCCTGGCTCGACGCGGCCCATGATTATCGTACCCTATGCGCTGGACAGCAACGACATGAAGATGTGGGTGGCACCCGCCTACACGCCGCGCCTGTGGCTTGAGTATGCGATCGACAGCTTTGATGAGTTGCTGGCCGAAGCGCGCCGCGGCCAATCGCCGCCGCGTCTGATGTCGCTTGGCCTGCACTTGCGCATCATTGGCCGGCCCGGGCGCATTGGTGCGCTGGAGCGCTTTTTCGAACATGTGCAGGGCGCCATGCGGGGAAACGGCGATGTGTGGATCACCTCGCGGCGTGCCGTGGCCGAGCACTTTGCCGCTCAAGTGCCCGCTGCCACGCAGGCCTGAGAGCGAGCCCATGACGCCTTCAATCTGCGACACCTGCTCACTGCTGTTCGTGCCAACTAACCGAGCAGAATATTTTGCCAAGGCCGAGGCCAGCGGCACCGTTGCCGAGCCGGTGTTTGTGATGCTGGCCAAGGCCGAAAGCGCCCCCGAGATCGAGATCCTGGCTGCACAACTGCACGGTATTACCTTGATCGCACTGATCGAACGCTCACGCAGCTTGCATGACACGGCCGCAATCGCTGCCGCGCATCTGCAACTTCAGGTCTTCATGCTCGGCGGCGTCGACTTAGCTGGCGAACTCGGCGCGCGCCTTGCGTGGGTGCATCTGCTGCACGCCCGCGGTACGCGGACCTGCGCGGTCGCCGATACCGGCTTGGTAGGCATCGACGTGCCTTGGCTCGACATCGTGAACACCGTCGGCCTGGCCGCCAAAACGCAGCGCATTGCAGCCTTGGGCTTTAGGGCTAAGGCCTGTATCCATCCGCGGCAGCTCGAGACGGTGCACTCAGCGCTAGCACCCACCCCCGGCAAGATTGACGAAGCACGCCGTGTCGTTGCCGCTGCTGGCCCAGCAGGCGTTGATGCAGCAGCCGCGCTGCCGAGCAGCCGCCTCAACGACCAGCCCGTAGCGCTGGCGGCGCAGCGCCTGCTCGCGTGTGCCGGCGGCAGAGCACACGCACTTTCCCACTGAACGAACACCCCTACCGGAGCAACAAGGCCATGGTTCATAACGTCAAGCAGGTCGGTGAGCGGCGCTTCCGCGAGAGTTTCGGCCGCCACTACGAAGACTTCAATATCGGCGACATCTACGAACACCGGCCGGGCCGTACCATCACCGAAACCGATAACACCTGGTTCACGCTGCTAACGATGAACACCCATCCGATGCACTTCGACGCTGAGTACGCCAAGGCTAGCGAGTTTGGTAAGTGCATCGTTTGCAGCCCGCTTACGGTAGCGCTGATGGTCGGTATGAGCGTGAGCGACGTTTCGCAGAAGGCCATTGCCAACCTGGGGTGGGATGAGATCAAGCTCACGCACCCGCTGTACGCGGGCGATACGCTGACGGCTGAGAGCGAGGTGCTCGACAAACGCGAAAGCAAGAGCCGCGCGAGCGCGGGTCTGGTCAGCGTCAAGACCACCGGCTTCAACCAACATGGCACCGTGGTGTGCCATTTCAAGCGCACAATGCTGATCGCCAGACGCGGCCACAGCGTCGAGGACAAGGTAGGGTACTGAGATGAGCACCTGGACCGCAGAAGATGAACGTGCCATCCTGGCAAGCATCGAAACCTGGGTCGACAAGGAAGTGCGCCCGATCGCACGGAAGTTCGACCAGGCCGACGAGTATCCGCACGCGCTGGTCGAGCAGATGAAGGAGCTGGGACTGTTCGGAGCCACGATCTCGCCTGAGTACGGCGGGCTCGGGCTATCTGCCGACACCTACGCCAAGATCGTGATCGAGGTGGCGAGCGCCTGGATGGCGCCCAGCGGCATCTTCAATTCGCACCTGATCATGGCCAGCGCCGTCGAGCGCTTCGGCACTGAGGCTCAGAAGCGCGAGTGGCTGCCGAAGATGGCCAGCGGCGAATTCCGCGGTGGCATCGGGCTGACCGAGCCTAACGCCGGTAGCGACCTGCAGGCGATCCGTACCGTGGCGCGGCGCGAGGGTGACCACTATGTGATCAATGGCGCTAAGACCTGGATCACCAACAGTGGCAACGGCCACGGCATCCTGCTGCTGGCCAAGACCGACCCCGAGTCCCAGCCGCGTCACAAGGGCATGAGCTTGTTCATCGCCGAGAAAGGCCCAGGCTTTCAGGTCAGCAAGAAGATGAAGAAGCTCGGTTACCGGGCCATCGACAGCTGCGAGCTGAGCTTCGACAACTTTCGTATTCCCACCTCGCGCTTGGTGGGTGGTGTGGAGGGTAAGGGCTTCGCGCAGATCGCCGGCGGGCTGGAACTCGGCCGTATAAACGTGGCTGCACGCGGCTGCGGAATTGCACTGGGAGCGCTTCGATTGGCACTGCGCTACGCCCAGGAACGCAGCGCGTTTGGCAAGCCGATCAGTGAGCACCAGGCGATCCAGCTCAAGCTCGCCGAGATGGTGACCAAGGTCGAGGCCAGCAAGCTGCTCATCGAACAAGCGGCGCGCAAGTACGATGCCGGCGAGCGCTGCGATATGGAAGCCGCGATGGCCAAGTTCCACGGCTCGGAAGCGGGCGTGTTCTGCGCCAGCGAAGCCATGCGCATCTTCGGTGGCTACAGCTACAGCACCGAGTATGAGATCGAACGCTACTACCGCGACGCGATGCTGATGTGCATCGGCGAAGGCACCAACGAGATCCTGCAGACCATCATCGCCAAGCAGCTGGTGCAGCGTGGTGGCGTTTGAATGCGCGGATACGATGACGGCCCTTGCCACCGACCTGCCGCTGGCCGGCATCCGCGTGCTGGCGGTGGAGCAGTACGGCGCCGGGCCCTTCGCCAGTCTGCATCTGGCAGATCTGGGCGCCGAGGTCGTCAAGATCGAGCCGCCTGGCGGCGATATCTCGCGCGCCACCGGGCCGCACTTCCTGGGCGACAACGACAGCCAGTTCTTCCAGACTTTCAACCGCAACAAGAGGAGCGTCGTCCTCGACCTGAAAACCGCAGCCGGCCGAGCTGACTTCCAGGCGCTGGTGGCCACGAGCGACATCGTGCTGGAGAATCTGCGCGGCGATCAGGCTGCCAAGCTCGGGCTCACCCACCCGGCGCTCGCGGTACATAACCCGCGCATCGTCTGCGGCCACCTCTCGGCCTACGGGCGTGGCAACGAACGCGCCGCGTGGCCAGGTTACGACTACCTGATGCAAGCCGAGTGTGGCTTTATGCACCTGACCGGTGAGCCCGAGGGCCCGCCTTCGCGCATGGGGCTGTCGATCGTGGACTATATGAGTGGCGTGACGCTGGCAGTGGGCCTGCTCGCAGCGCTGGTGGGCGCGCTGAAGACCGGCCGCGGCCGCGACGTGGATGTGAGCCTCTTCGATGTAGCACTGTTCCAGCTCACCTACCCCGCCGCCTGGTACCTGAACAGCGGTTCCGTCACAACGCGCCAGGCGCGTTCGGCGCACCCGTCTACAGTGCCGTGTCAGCTGTTCCCCACGGCCGACGGCGAGATGTTCGTCATGTGCATGACACCCCGGTTCTGGGACCAACTGGTCGAAGAGGTCGGCGCACCTGAACTGCGCAATCCGCACTTCGCGAGCGTGGCCGCGCGGCGCGAACATAAGGCCGAACTGATCGCGCTGCTCGACCGCGAGTTCCGCCGCCGGCCCACAGCTGCCTGGCTAGCAGCGCTACAGGGGCGGCTGCCGGTAGCGCCGGTGTACGGCTTGGCGCAGGCGCTCGAGAACCCTTTCGTACATGCACAGGGCGGTGTGCAGACCACGCCGCACCCTGCGCTGCACGGGATGCGTCTGCTGGCCAGCCCCATCCGCCTCGACGGCGCTCGTCTGCCTGGGCGTGTCTGCTCGGCACTGGGCGCGGACAATTCGGCCCTGCTGCCCACGGCGGTGACAAAACCCGCTGCTTGAGTCAAACAGTCCAAGGCGCCTCTGGCGTTGCGGGACATCGGCCACAGCCGTGTTCCGGCTGTGCGCATGAGAGCCTTGGCGCCGAGTGATGCTGATCCGCTTAAGCGGTGGGCGCCATGTCAACCACTGAAGCCGTGGTGAATGGCTGTCTGCCTCTGACGCCCCCTACCGGCGGGCGCTGTCGTTGGGGCCGGAGCACCTGTGCGCGCAGCCATGACGGGCCCAGAGCGTAGACTGAGCGCGGCGATCCTGCTATTGGCGCGGGGCCGGGCTGGCCGGCGGCGAACCGGCGGGTGCGCCGAGCAGTTTGTTGAGTTCGATGTAGTTACCGTCGGCGTCCCAGACCGCACTGAACAGCACTGGGATCACGCTGCCACCAGGACCGGGGTATTCAATGCGCATAGGCGGTGTGTCGATCTTGATGTGCGGCGTACGTTCGACGCTCGGCCAGCGTTGTTCGAGGTCGGCCACGTTGATGACCATGATCATCTGCCCGGGGCCAGCCTTTGCAAACACCGGCGGCGCTGGCGTGCTCGCGGGGTTCAGGCGCTGCATCAGGCCGAGATTGCCGATGAACGTATCATTAGCGCGCAACAGCACGAGCCGCACGGTCGGCGCAATCGGCTTTCCTTCCTTGTCGACGCCGCCGCCGATGGCCTGATCGTAGATAACCTTCAGGCCGAGCGCGTCACGGTACAGCGGTAGGCTCTTGTCAATATCGCGTACAACGAAAGTCGTGCGGCGGATGTCCACCGGGATGCGTTCGTTCTCTGGCACACGCTGCGCATACGGCGTGGTCGCGAGCAGCGCGAGCGTGGCGGCCAGTAACAGGGGAACGGTGACACGGTTCATGGGGGCTCCTCGGGATGGGCTACAGGCGCACGACCACTTTGCCCTGGTTTTCGCCGCGCATCAGGCGGCAGAATGCAGCGGGCGCAGCATGGAGCCCTTGGTGCAACTCTTCACGGAAGTGCAGACGGTCGGCACGGTGGTGGCTCAGGAGCTCCTGCACCATGGTGTCAAAGTGCGCCCAATGGTCGTAAACGACCAGACCGCGCACCGTAGCCCGGGCCTTGATCCACAGACCCGGGTTCGGGCCGGGTGCCGGTGGTCCGTTGTAGTTCGCCATCAGGCCGCACAGCACCACACGGGCACGCAGCGCGAGCTGCTCGCTCACCGCCTGCAGCACGTCGCCGCCGACGTTGTCGAAATAGATATCGACGCCATTTGGCGCTAACTCGCGCAATACGCTGCGCAGATCACGCTGGCGGTAGTCGATGCAGGCATCGAACTTCGCCACGTTCTGCACCCACGCGCACTTTTCGGGGCCGCCGGCAATACCGAGCACACGGCAGCCAGCGATGCGGGCGAGCTGGCCCACAGTAGCGCCGACCGCACCGCTGGCGGCCGAAACCACCAGGGTCTCTGATGTCTTGGCCTCGCACATCCGGTGGAAACCGGCCCAGGCCGTAAGCCCCGGCATGCCGAGCCCGCCAAGGGCGAGCGTGCGGGGCTCAATGGCGCTGGCGATCGGCCTCGCAGCGTCGATGGCAGCCCGGTCCAGCAGTGCCGCGCTGCGCCAGCCGCAAGCAGCCACCCAATGCGTTCCAACAGCCATCCGCGGGTGGCGTGACTCAAGAACCTCGACCCAGCCCTCGCCACGCACCACGTCACCTGGTTGGATGGCCGCGCTCAGGTGGCGGCCGGACATCGCGCTGCGCAAGTATGGGTCCAGCGAGAGAGCGTGAACGCGCACAAGTGCTTCTCCGTCGGCCAGTGCGCCTAGGCTGCCGTAGCCCGGGGCGAAGTCGCTCTCCAACGGTACGCCCTCGGGCGTACGCACGAGTGTGATGTGCTCAATCTTCATCGCAGACTCGACAGGTGCTGGTTCAGGGTCTGAAATCGTGCGTCGGCTTGCGCCGGCACGTCGAGCCGGACCACGTTGGGCGGCAACGGGTGGGCCAGCAGCTGGTCGATGTACGGTAGAAGGATCGACGCCTGCCAGCGCAACACCGTAGTCGGCACCTCGAGAGCCATCACTTTCGCCGCGTCTTCGTGCTCAAAAGCCGCGCGGTAGGCTAGAGTCCATTCGGGACCAGCGCCCAGCAGTTCGCACAGGCCCGCGTGCACCGCTGCGGGTAGCGCCGGGCCTGGAGCGATCCGGTGCGCTTCGTTCGCTTCGAACCAGGGAAAGTACTCCTGAGTGGCCGCCGCCATGCGCCAGGCCGTGGTGAGGTGGCTGCCATCGGTACGCGGCACGAGATCAGGAAAGTAGTGTTCCAGTAACGCAGTACGCTGCGCAGGTGTGAAGTGGGCGGCGTTATCCAGCACCAGGTGCGCCACCGCCCTCGGCTGGCGCAAGGCGTAGGCGATGCCGATCTGCGCCCCGGTGGCCGAGCCATAGATCAGCGCCCGTGGCCCGGCGATGTGGTGCAGCAACGCGTGCAGCGGCGCCACGTAATCGGCTAGGCTCTGCGGCGGCGTCGGCAGCGGGTCAGTGCCGCCGTAGCCAGGTGTGTCGATCGCGTACACCGGGCCGTGTTCGGCCAAAGCGGGCAGCCATGCGGTGTACATCGCAGAGCTGCGCGGTGAGGGGTGCAGCAGCACCAGCGGCAGACCGGGTCGATCGACGCCGCACTGTCGGAACTGCCAGGTCAGCCCCCCGGCATGGGCGAGTTCGCGCTCGACCGGTAACGAGGCCCCCTTCATCGCACCAGCACCAGTGAAAGCCCCGGCCACAGGATCACGACCACCAGCCCCAGCAGCAACAGCCCGATGAACGGCAGCACCGCCTTGCAGCAGTTTGCGAACCTCTCGCGGAACGCGACCGAAGCAACGATCAGGTTCAGTCCCATCGGCGGCGTGAGATAACCGATCTCGAGGTTGACGAGCATGATCATCGCGAAGTGCACCGGGTCCAGACCCATGGTCTGCGCCATCGGTGCGAGCAGCGGCGCGAGGATCAGGATCGCGCTGCCGATGTCGATCAGGCAGCCGGTCGCCAGGAGCAGCGCATTGACGGCCAGCATGAAGCTCCAGGGAGTGCTGAACACGCCGCCGAGCCACTGCGCAGCCATTTGTGGCACCTGCTTCTCGCCCAGGAAGACGTTGATCGAGATTGCCATGATCAACATTGGGAATAGCGCGCCGCTCATCTTCACGGTGTCCTCGGTGATCGTGAGCAGCTTTTGCAGCGTGAGATGGCGGTGCACGAACATATCAACCAGCACCGCGTAGAACAAGGCTACAACCGCTGACTCGGTGGCAGTGAAAAAGCCGCTGTAAATACCACCGAGGATGATGACAGGCACCAGCAAGGCGAACACACCGCCTCCCAGTGCCGCGCCGATTTCGCCTAGGTCCCAGCGCTGGGCTTCGCGCAGGTGGCGATTCTTCCAGACCGCATAGGCTGCAAGCAGCGCGGCAAGCAGGAACCCGGGCAGCACGCCGGCCTTGAACAGATCCGTGATCGAGGTACCGGTCATGATCCCGTACAGGATCATCGGGATCGAAGGCGGGATGATGATCCCCAGCGTACCCGCGGCGCACAACAGCCCCAGCGAGAACAGCCGGTTGTAACCCGCCTTCAGCAGTGCCGGGTACAACACGCCGCCGACGGCGAGCATGGTCACAGTTGAGCTTCCCGAAATAGCCGAGAAGATGGCGCACGACAGCACGGCTGCCAGCGCCAAGCCGCCCGGTATCGGCGCTGTGAAGGCCTGCATCACGCGGATCAAGCGCTGCGCGATGCTGCCGTTGGCCATCACGTTGCCGGCCAGCACGTAAAGCGGGATCGCAAGGAAGGTTTCGTTACGGGCGTTCTGCCAAACGTCCAGCGCGGTATTGCCGATCGCACCCTGGCTGTAGAAATAGTAGAGCCAGGCCGAAGCCAGACCCAGCACAACGATCATATTCTGGCGCAGCCACAGCAAGAGCGGCACCATCACAGCCAGGCCGATCACCGGTAGCCAGGCCGCGCTGCTCATCGCTTCGCCTGCGGCTGCGGCGGCACGTAATCGCGCATCTGCTCCTCGATCGGCGGCGCGTTCTCACCGCCTTCGGCCGGCCGTAATGCAGGGAATATCGCGTACAGCGTGTGGCGTAGCACCGCGATTCCGAAACCAACCACAAGGATGATCTGGAATGGCCACACCGGCCACTGCAGCACGGGGTCGGTCTCGGCGAGTTCGATACTTTCGCGGACGACCTTCAGGCATAACCAGGCAGCTCCGCAGCAAAAAAGCGCGAAGCCGATGTCGGTGAGGCGGGAGAAGAAGTCGTCCCAGGCCGAAGGTACGGTCTTGTCGAAAAACTTAGGCCGCAGATGCGTGCCACCCGCCGAAGCCAGGCCGATGCCAATGAAGGCGATAGCGACGTTACAGTACACAGCGATTGGCGTGGCCCAAATCTTGCCGCCCGAGAGCAGCTCACGCCCGACAATGTCCCAGCCCAGCACCCCGACCATGAGCAAGAAGGCCAGGCCCGTGGCAAGCTGCTCGAATCGGCGCAGCGCGAGCAGCGTCAGTTGGGCGGCGTTCATCGACGCGCGGCCCCGGCTTTAGCGCACGCCGGCGATGTCGCGCGCGATCTCGTCGCGAATCTGGCGTGCCTCAGGGCTCATCTGCGCCAGCAGCTCATCGGCTGCGCGCTTGCCGACAGCACGCCATGCCTCGAGCTCGGCTGCACTCGGCTTGCGCACCGTGATACCGCGGCTGGCGGCGTCGGCCAGGAACTTCTCATTGTCAGCGCGGGCGTCGCGGGCCTGGGCGCGCGCATCCCAGGCTGCGGTGACGATGGCCTGGTGCTCGGGCTTGAGCTTGTCGTACCACTCCTTGTTGCATAGCAGCGCGCCGCTGTCGAAGGCGTGTGCGGTGAGCGTGTAGTGCGGTGCGGCCTTGGCGATGAGCCCGCCGTAGACGATGACCCCTGACTCACCGCCCTTGATGAGCCCGGTCTGCAGCCCCGGCACAGCTTCTGCGATCGGCAGCACGACAGCCTCGCCGCCGGTGGCGCGCACCCAGGCCTGCGAGGCGCGGCTCTGCGTGGCACGCAGCTTCTGGCCCTTCACATCGGCAGGGGTGCGGATGGGCATGGTGCTGTAAGTGTGCGTGAAGCCCACCTCAACGAACTGCAGCATCGCCAGGCCGCGAGCAGCGAACAGGCGCCGAAAGTTATCGGCTAAACCCTTGTCATACGCAGCGTCAACCTGCGCAAAGCTTGAGAACAAGTAGGGCTGCTGCAGCACCGCGATCTCGGGCAGCACGGTCGAGCTGCCCTGCAGGCTCGCGCCCACGCACTCGACTCGCCCGCGCCGCACGTTCGACAGCAGGTTGGCCTCATTGGGGTCGTTCGTGTTCAGCTCGACTCGGATCGCACCCTTGCTCTGCGTTTCGATGTTTTGCTTGAAAGACACCCAGTAGCGGGTGAACACGCTGTTGGGGGGCGCAAAACTACCGGTGCGCAGCACGATTGGCTCCTGCGCGGCAGCGGGTGTCGCAAACGTGACGGCGGCCAACAGCGTGGTCAACGAAAGCACGGAGGACATAAGCAGCTTGAACATGGTGTGTGAGATAGGTCACAAGGACCTCAAAAGGACGTGGGGGAACGCGGTGTCACAGGCCTAACGCGCCAGGGTTCATCAGGCCGCGAGGGTCGAGTTCGGCCTTCAAGGCTTTCGCCCAGGCTGCGGTGGCTGGCTTGAGGCGGCCAAGATAAGGGTAGGCGCGGCCGACCTGGAAGTGCACCGCGCCGAAGCCGTCGAGCAGGTCGACCGCCTCGCGCCACAGGCGTTGTACGAGCGCCAGCGCCTCGGGGGCTGCGGGGCGCTGAATCCATGGCGCGGTGGTGGCCGGGCCAAGCACATCCACGTGAAGCGGTTTGATCGTGTCGGGCCAATAGAAACAGGGTTCGTACAGAAACGCGCGGTCAAGGTTGGCCGTGAGCGGCGAGTACACCACGCCAAGCGATTGCATGGCAGACGCATGGCGCGAGAACAGCGCTTCGCAGGCTTGCACCGCATCCAGCGCACGCGACAGCGGAAGGATCGCATGCAGCGGCACCCAACGGCTTCCGTCGTGCCCCAGCACCGACCGCAAGGGCTGGAAGGGCATGCTGCGCAGCACCTGCGGCACCGAAGCCGGCTGTGAGGTACCTGCGTGCGCCTCGCACAGTGCCGCCACGCGGGCCAAGCGTTGCGCCACGTGGTCCGGGCTGTCGCCGTCGAGCGCAAGGTGGATCGAGTACGGGTGCACGCCAAGGTACTGCGTGCCCGCCAGCGCCACGCTGGCGGCGGCTTTCACGCCGGCCAGCAGGCCCGCCTTGGCACCACCGGCGCGAGTCACCTGGGCGAGCGTCTTGACTCCACCAGTCACCTGGGCCAGCTTGTTGCCCGTTTGCGCCGAGTTCACGGCCTTGTAGGCGTCGATGCCGAAACACTCGCTGCCCAGGCCAGCACGCATCAGCGCCACCTGGGCATTGACCATCGAGACGATGTCGGGGAAGCCGTAGCTGGCATAGCCTTGTTCAGCCGGTGCGGCCAGCAGCCGCAACGTCGCTGTAGCCTTGATGCCGAAGGCGCCGCTGTCTCCGAGAAAGGCACCGGTGAGATCAGGGCCGCCCCAACGGGCGAATGGCGTACTCGATCCGCCTGCGTTGCCGGCCGCAAGTGCCGCACTGCCGGTAGCCAGGCACCGCCCATCGGCCAGAACGATCTCGAGCCCGAGCACCGATTCGCTGGCAGCGCCATGCTGGCCTGCGCCGAAGAACATGCTGTTCTGTGACAGGGCACCACCCACCGTGGCCCGCAGGCCCGAAAGGGGCCCGCCGTAGGGCGTGGTGAAGCCGCTGCCGGCCAGGGCCTCGCGCACCTGGGCCCAAGTGCAGCCGGCCTGCACGGTGATGAAGAGGTCCGGCAGGTTCACCTCGAGCACGCGGTTCAGGCGTGTCGTATCCACACACACCCACCGTGGCACAGGCGGCAGATAACCCGCGGTGTAGGACATGCCACCGCCGCGAGGCGCCAGTGCGATGTCCGCCGCCGTGAGTCGCGCCACGGCCTGCGCAAGGGCTTCCACGCTTGACGGCCGCAGCACGGCCAGAGGCTGGTGCGGTGCGTCATGGAAGATGTCGTGCGCCGCCAGCGCGAGCGAGGCCGCATCGGTGAGCCAGCCTGCGGGGCCGAGCAGCGAAGCCAGTTCAGCAGCCAGTACCGGCGCCAGCAGCGGTGCTGCCGCAGTGCGGGCTTCGACCGTGGTCCGCATGGGCTCCAGGGTGGAGGACATCAGTGCTGCGCCTGTTTGGATAAAAACGAGAGTTGTACGGACAACTCGAGAATCCTAGCGACCACGCCTGCTCTTGGCAAGCCGATCCAACGATGCGGTTCCGCTCACCGACTCAGCCCCTTCGTGCCGCAGCACCATGCTGTACTTGAAGCGGTCAGCCCGGTGCAGCGAGATCGCCACCAGGATCGGCCGGCCCTCACGGTCGAAGTAGGTGCGGTCGGCGCGCAGCGCTGGCACCCCTTTTTTCACCTGCAGTTGCGCAGCCTCGGCGGCGTTGAGAGCCACCGCCTCGAAGGTCTGCTCGATGCGGCCGATGGTGCGCGCATCCAGCGCTGTGAGCATGGTCGATAACGCCGTCTCTGGCTTGATCAGCTTGTCGCGTCGTTTTGGCGGCTGCGGTGGCAGGTGGATGGTGGTCAGCGCAAATGGTGTCGTCGGCCCGTCGCGCGCACCAACACGCTCGCTGCGCAGCGCGAGCTGCTCGATGCAGGTTGTACCCAGCGCGAGGCGGAAGCGCGCCGCGATTACGACATTGGTCAGCGGCCGCTCGCGCACGGCCACAAGCGTGAGGCGGGTGCGCTGACCGTACTGCAACAGGCCCTCGATCGTGTCCACCGTCTGCCGGTAGCGCACCGGAGGCGTGTTGGCTATGACTTCGCTACCCGAGCCTTGGCGGCGCGTGATGAGCCCGGCCTCCTCAAGGATGCGCAACGCCTCTCGGATCGTGTGCCGGCTCGCGTCGAGCTTCTCGCACAGCTGTCCTTCGGCTGGCAGCGCGCTGCCTATCGGGTACTGGTTGCCCAAGATGGCATTGATGAGCTGGTCGGCAATCGTCTTATACCGGGGGGTCTTCTTGGAGGACATCTGGGAGCTTCGTATGGTCGGACGGTGGGAGGGAGTCAGATCGTGCATTGATTCAGAGCGTGCGGCGCAGTGCGTGCCATGCTCCAGCGAGCGCTTCACGATGCGCGGGTGCGGCGATCCGGATCAGCGCCTGCGCGCGGGCGTCAACCGAGGCCTGCCGCAGATCGGCCACGCCGTGTTCGGTCACCACGAGGTCGACATCCGTGCGCGCCAAACCAACCGGCCCCGGCGAGAGTTGTGGCACGAAGCGCGAGCGAGCATGGCGCCCGACTATGGCCGTAACCGCCACGATGGCCCGGCCACCATCGCTGGCGCGCGCACCACGTGCGAAGTCGACCAGCCCGCCGACGCCGCTGACCTGCTCACCACTCAGGGTCTCGCAGTTGATCTGGCCAAGGAGGTCGATCTCGAGCGCTGAGTTGATGCTGACCAAGCGCGGCAGCGCTGCAAGCGTCGCCTGCGCATGAGTGTAGGAAACGGGCTCGAAGCGCACCAAATCAGTATCGGCCATCGCCGCGTGCAGCGCCGCGCTGCCAAGCGCGACCCCGGTGCACACTGGCGGCATGCCTCCTGCGGGAGTTGCCAGTGCGCCCGCGTCGCGAAGCGTAAGTAGCCCGTCGCTCACCATGCCCGAATGGACGCGCAGGCCCCGATGACCGCTGAGCGCACTTAGCACAGCGGCCTGCAGACGGCCCAGGCCGAGCTGCAGCGTGTCGCCGTCGCGCACGAGTGCAGCCACCTGCCGCGCCACAGCCACGAGCGTGGTCTCAGGCACTTCGTCGGCCACATGCAGCACCGGGGCCTCGGCCTCGACGATGGCGTCAAGGCGCGACCATGTCACCCAAGGCCCTGCCGTGCGCGGCAGGCGCGGATTCACGTGTGCAAGCACCATCGCGTCCTCGGACAGCCCATGCCAGACCGAAGGCGTGAAGTCGGCTGCCAGCGACAAACTGCAGCGACCTTGTGCATCGGGTGGCGCAACGTGCAACAGCACAAGATCGAAGCGGCCGGGCATGGCGAACCAACGTGCCGCTTCGCTGTAGTGCAGCGGCAGATAATCAAAGCGCCCTGCTTCCCAGGCGCGGCGCTGTTCTGGCCCGACGAAGATACCGCGCGCCCGGGCGCCTTCATGCAACGCGCAGGGATCAAAACGGTTCACACCTGGGATCCACACTCCACTGAAGGTGGCCTTAGCCGCAGCATCCCTCACCTCTTGCAGCCAGCGTTCGAACAGCAGCGAATGGCCCGCGCAACCGGGCAGATAGACCTGATGCGCGCGGCGAAGGGCATCGGCGAAGCGGGCTTGGATCAGGCCGGGCATTGGGCGGTGTCGACGCGGGCTCGCCATAGCTCGACTCTAGAATATGTCCGTACAACTTTCCAGGCGAGGTTATCCGGCGTGACGACGGGAGCCCCCGGTTGATTAATAGCGGCAGCCCTTCCGCGGCGGCTACGCCCGCCTTGCTGCCGCTGGCCGAGCAGGTCTGCGCTGTAGCGAAGCGCGTGCGGGACGAACTCGCCTGGCGCGAGCGCGTGGCGCTGCACGTGCTGGATTGGCTGGGCACTGCCGCTTACGGGGCCGCCTCGGCCGTGGGGCAGCCGATGGCGCAGTGGCTGGCGCTGCAGGCAGCCGGTGCCGTGCCTACGCTAGCAGGACGCGCGGCCGATGCTGCTGCGGCCGCGACCTACCACGGGATGCTGGGCAGCGTTCTTGAGATGGACGACGTGCACCGCAGCTCGGTGCTACACCCGGCACCAGTGGTGGTGCCTGCCGCCTGGGCCGCGTGTGCGGAGACCAGCAACGCCGCCACTCTGCTGGCGGCCGTAACGGCGGGCTACGAGGCGATGATCCGCGTCGGGCGAACGCTCGGCGCCACGCACTATCGCTTCTGGCATCCCACGGCAACGGTCGGCGCCTTTGGCGCCGCGGCGGCGGCAGCGGTCGGGCTCGGGCTTGAACCGCAGCGGGTGGCCCAGGCGATGGCGCTGGCAGGAACGCAGGCCGGCGGTCTGTGGCAGGTGCGGCACGAGAGCGGCACCGGCAAGCTCTGGCACATGGCGAGTGCGGCGCGTGCGGGACTGGCCGCGGCGCAGGCGGCAGCGTGCGGACTTACAGGCCCGCTTGCGGTACTGGAGGGGCCTTCAGGTTGGCTGGCTGCCACCGCGCCCGACGCTGACCTGGCCTTACTGAACGCACCGCGCGACACGCCGTGGATCGACGATGTCAGCTTCAAACCTTGGCCCGCCTGCCGCCACGCGCATCCGGCTATGGACGCGCTGCGCCATCTGCTGCAAGCGCAGCCCGTGGCGCCCGCCGAGGTCGCGCGCTTGGACGTATTCGGCTACGCGGATGCGCGCCGCTTCTGTGAACGAAGACATCCACACACGGCTACTGAGGCGCGCTTCTCGATCCCGCACGCATTGGCAGCCTGGTTGAACTGCGGCTGGCCGCAGCTCGAACACTACGAGGATGATGCGCTGGCAGACCCCCGTATCCAGGCGCTGCGTGAGCGCGTGGTCCTGCACGACGACGCAGAGTTCCAGGCGCGTTACCCGACTCACTACGGCGCACGCATCGAGCTCACGTGCCACGACGGCCGCCGCCTGTTTGCCGAGGTGCGCGACACGCTTGGCGACCCAGCTGTGCCGCTGGACCGTTCGGCGCTCGAAGCCAAGGCCTTGGAGTTGATGCAGGCCGCCGGCTGGAGCCCCAGGCGCCGGGACGAGGCCCTCATCGCCTGCTGCAGCCTGCCCGCGACGAACCGGCTGGATGCGCTGCGCGCGCTGATCGGAGCCGCGCAATGACGCTCGAATCACGCCTGCTCGACCACGCCGAGGCAATGCACGCTACAGCCCTACCCCCGCGCAGCATGGCCGCGGCGGTGGCCTTCATCACCGACAGCATCGGCGTGGGTCTAGCCGGTGGCCGTCACCCGCGCCTCGAACAGGTGCGCGCAGCCGCTTCACAGGCCGGCCGCGGCGACGACGCCACCGAATGGTCGAGCGGTCGGCGCATGCCGGCGCCAAGCGCAGCGTTGCTAAACGCCTGGCAGATCCACAACCAGGAATTCGACTGCGTACACGAAGCTGCCGTCGTGCACCCGATGGCAACCATCTTGCCTGCGCTGTTGGCAGTGGCCGAACGGCAAGAGCGCGCTGACCGCGCGGTGAGCGGCGCTCGCCTGATCGAAGCTGTAGTGCTGGCGGTAGACGTGGCTGCCACGATCGGCGTGGCGCAGGCAGCACCGATGCGCTTTTTCCGACCGGCAATGTGCGGCGCGCTGGGTGCAAGCCTCGGGCTTGTCAAGCTCGTGGGCGGTACGCGCGAGCAGATGGCCGACGCCCTGGGCATTGCCTACAGCATGCTGGCCGGCACGATGCAGGCGCACCGCGAGGGCTCGCCGATGCTGGCGCTGCAGATCGGCATCGCTGCCCGCAGCGCGGTCACGGCACTCGACCTGGCGCTGACCAGTTTCGCAGGCCCGCGCGACGTGCTCGAAGGGCCCTTTGGCTACTATGAACTCTTCGACAAGCCGCTCGCGCCGCGGCGCGACGCGGTGGCGGCCGTATTCGCGCGCCTTGGGCAGCACCACCGTATCGAAGAACTCAGCCACAAGCCGCAACCCACCGGACGTGCGGCCCAGGGTGCGCTCGACGGCTTGGCCAGGCTGCGGCGTGAGTATGACCTGGGCCTTGAGTCGGTGGCTGAGGTGGAATTGCGTGCACCGCCTCTGGTGCTGCGCCTGGTGGGCCGGCCGTTGGTGCATGGCATGGATGTGAACTACGCACGCCTATGCCTGCCCTACCTTGCGGCCACGATGCTCGAACGCGGCGCGGTGGATCTCGACGACTTCAGCCCTGAAGCATTGGCGAGCCCGGCGCGAGCCGCCTTCGCGCCGCGGGTGCGCTGGGTGGACAACGGCCACACCGACCCCAACGCACTGGCGCCGCAGACCGTGCGGGTGCGCACCCGCGCCGGCGGCGAGTACCGCATCGAGCTACCGGCAGTGCTCGGCCATCCCGACCAACCCTTGAGTCCCAAGGCCCAACGCGCCAAGTTCGACGCATGCTGCCACTTCGCCGGCCTCGCCCCGGCGCGAAGCGCTGCACTGCACGCTGAGTTGCAGGGCCTGCCCTCGCGGCCCTCCCTGGCCGGTCTTTCGCTTTTGGCCTCACCATGAGCACACCGCACCTCACCTATTTCGAGAGTTTCGATCCCCGCGCCCTGCTCGCCGAATACCCGCTGGGTGACGCCTTCACTAAGCGCCTGGCCCGCTTATCGCGCGACGAATTGCGAGCTCTGCAGGAGGGGCGTTTTGCACGCTTAATGAAACGTGCCTGGCAGATCCCGTTCTACCAACGTCTTTGGACCGAAAAGGGGCTGGCGCCTTCGGATATCCGCGGCCTGGACGACATCGCCCGGCTGCCCACGTTTGGCAAACAGGAGATTATGGAGAGCGTGGCGCAACGCCCACCGCTGGGCGACTTCCACGGCGCTGAGATTCCAATCCCGGGCCCTGCTGGCGCGGGCCTGTGGCCGATGGTGCTGCACACCACGAGCGGTACCACGGGCCGCCCACAGCCGCTGCTGTTCTCACCCAAGAGCCGCGAGGTGCAGAGCCTGCTGCTGGCACGCATCTACCGCATGCAGGGCCTGGCGCCGGGCGAGGTGGTGCACTCGGTCTATGGCCATGGCATGATTAACGGTGGCCATTATGTGCGCGAGGCGCTGCTGCATTACACGAACGCGCTGCTCATCACGCCCGGAACCGGCGTCGAAACGCCTAGCGTACGACAGGTCGAGCTGATGCGAGACTTCGGCGTCAACGTAGTCGTCGGTTTCGCCGACTACATCAAGCGCCTTGCGGACGTGGCGCGCGAGAACGGTATCGTACCGGGGCAGGACATCCCACTGCGCCGCATCTGTGGCCATCTCGGACGCGAGTCGCGCCAGACGCTGTCGGCAACCTGGGGTGGCGCCGAGATGTTTGACTGGTACGGCGTGGGAGACACTGGCGCCGTCGCCGGCGAAGGCCCCGACCACGACGGCCTGTACCTGATGGAAGATGCTCAGTATGTCGAGGTGGCGGATGTCGACACCGGGCTGCCGGTGGCCGAGGGCGCACCCGGCGACATCGTCGTCACCTGCTTATACAAAGACGATATCTACCCCATCGTTCGCTTCAACACGCACGACGTGACGCAGTTGCTCACCACGCCTTCCACGCTAGGCTGGAACCTGCGGCGCATCGCGGGTTTTCTCGGCCGCAGCGACAACATGGTCAAGGTGCGGGGAATCAATGTATTCCCGCAGTCGCTCGCGCCCATCCTCGAAGAAAGGCAGGACTTCGCGGGCGAGTTCCTGTGCATAGCTGTACGCGACAGTAACGGGCGCGATGAGCTGATCGTCACTATCGAGACCCGCGGCGAACGGACAGAAGAAGACAACTTGCCCTACCGCGAGTTGCTGCGCCGCAAGCTGGGTGTCGAGGTACGGGTAGAGCTGGTAGCGCCGGGCGCACTCGCGCCGCTGACCGGTATCGAGATACGGCAGAAGCCCATCCGCCTAATCGACAAGCGCTACACAGCATGAGCTCCACGCCGGCAGCCACTACGCCTTCTTCGGTGAGCGACACCCTACTCGATGCCGACCTGCACACGCAGGCCGCGGCACTGGCTGCAGGCGAGGCTACAAGTGTGGCACTCACCACCGCGACGCTGGCGCGCATCGACGCGCACAACCCGGTACTCAACGCCTTCCTGCACGTCGATACAGTCGGCGCCCTGCGCGCCGCTGCTGCCAGTGACGAGCGGCGCGCGCGCGCAGCTCTGATTGGCCCGCTGGACGGCTTGGGGCTGGCGGTCAAAGATAACCTGGACGTGCGCGGTATGCCCACCACGGCCGGCATGGGCACGCGGCGCACAAGCGAGCCAGCGGCCGAAGATGCCTTCGTCGTGGCGCGCCTGCGTGAGGCCGGTATGGTGCTGCTGGGCAAGCTGAACATGCACGAAGCGGCGCTGGGCACCAGCAATGACAACCCGTTTTTCGGTCGCTGCTGGCATCCGCACTTCGATGGCTTGAGCCCCGGCGGCAGCAGCGGTGGCTCGGCCTGCGCCGTGGCCGCGGGCCTTTGCGGGCTGGCGCTTGGCACCGACACCATGGGCTCCGTGCGCATCCCGGCGGCCTTCTGCGGTGTGGTGGGCTTTAAGGGAAGTTACGGCGCAGTCTCAACGCGCGGCAGCGTGGCCTGTTCATACCTACTCGACCACGTCGGCCCACTCGTGCGATCGGCGCGCGACTTAATGCTCGTCTGGCCCGTGATGAGTGTTTTTGATACCGCTTGCGGCGATGCGCACTTCAATCCAGCCCGACCCGTACCGGCTCGGCCGCCGGTGCTGTTGGCACCGGCCGACACATTGGCGCTGGGTCTGGAAAGCGACGTGCGTGAGGCATTCGAAGCCGCACTGCAACGGCTAGTGGCCGCGGGAGCGAACCTTAAACGAGTCGATCTCTCAGACTGGGACTTCGCCCGTGCTCGCCGTAATGGGCTGCTGTTGGTAGAGGCCGACTTGCTGCACGAACATGCAGCCGATTGGGCGGCCCAGCCGCATAACTTCTCGCCCGAGTTGCGTATGCTGCTGCAGTGGTGCGAAGGCCAGCCGGCTACGGCCTACGCCCGGGCGGCGCGCACACTCACCGCGGCACGCTTGACAGTACACCGCTGGTGGACCTTGGGCGACGTGATGCTGCTGCCCACCGCGCCGCTGCGTGCCTTCTCCTTCGACAGCCCCGTGCCGGCGCATTTGGCCGACCTCACGAGCCTGGGCAATCTCGCCGGCGTGCCAGCGTTGAGCCTGCCGCTACCGGTTCCGGCCGGTGAACGACCCATCGGCCTGATGGCGATGGCCCCGCCCGGCGGCGAGGCGCTGCTGATGGGTCTGGCCGGCGGCGCGCTCAAACCTGGAGTGACCGCCCCATGAAGCTTAGTAGTCTGCGTGTGCTCGACCTGAGCCTGTTCCTGCCCGGCCCGCATCTAACGATGATGATGGCCGACCACGGCGCAGAGGTCATCAAGGTCGAGCCGCCGCAAGGAGAGCCCGTGCGCCAGGTAGGACTGCGCCAGAACGGGCATACGGTGTGGTTCCGCAACACGCATCGTAACAAGCGCTGTATTGCGCTCGACCTCAAGAATCCGATGGCGCGCGACGCCTTCCTGCGTTTGGCACAGACGGCTGACGTCATCGTCGAGGCCTTCCGCCCTGGAGTGGCGGATCGTCTGGGTGTCGGCTACGAGGCGGTGCGCGCGCTCAACCCGCGCATCGTCTACGCCTCTATCTCTGCCTTCGGCCAGAGCGGCAGCCTCGCTTCGCACCCAGCGCACGACCTGGCGGTGCAGGCCGAGGCGGGACTGGTGTCAGTCAACCTAGGCTCGGACGACCAACCCGCCATGCCCGGCCTGCCGGCAGCTGACATGGCGGCATCATTGATGGCGCTATCGGGCATCCTGATGGCGCTCCTGCGGCGTGAAAGCACAGGCCTGGGTGACTACGTTGACGTGGCGATGTACGACAGCCTGCTGGCCTGGACGCCCAACGTCATGGGCCCGCCGTTTGCCGAAGGCCGCGCCCCGGTGCCCAAGAACGAACGGTCCTGGGGCGGCTCCTCGTTTTATGGCCTGTACGCCTGCAAGGACGGCCGCCACCTTGCGCTCGGTGGCGGCGAAGCCAAGTTCGTGCAGAACCTGCTGAAGGCGCTTGGTCGGCCCGAGCTCACCGCGGTCGCAACCCAGCCACCCGGGCCTGCCCATGAGCCCGTTCGCCAGTTCCTGCGCGAAAGCTTCGCCGCACGCACACTCGCCGAATGGACCGAATTCCTCGGCCCGCTGGACGTGGCTTGGGCGCCTGTGCGCACGCTGCACGAGGCGGTGACCAGCCAGCTCGCGCGCGAGCGCGCCATGGTGATCGAAGACCCACCGGGCCAGCCGCACCTGGGTATCCCGATCAAGTTCCGCGCTGAACCCGGGCGTTTGGTGCCGCGGCTTGATGCATTCGGAGAATCAACCGCCGAGGTGCTGCTTGAAGCAGGTCTCGACGACACGACCGTAGCTGCGCTGGTGGCGGCGATTCCGAAGGCCGATTGAGCGCGAGTCCGTCCGCAGCGTGAAATAAAGCCGCTCACCGCTGAAAAGGGCGCCCGACTTGGAGGCCTCAAGACTGGCCGCCGAATATGGATCATGGATCATGGATCGGTAACGCCCAACGCCCTCAAGTTGGCCGTGGGAACTTCAAAGCCGGTGCCGACTTCGAGATCCTGAGTCACGGGTGCTGGCTTTGCTTTGAACGCTAGCTGAATCGACACTACCCCAATCAGGTCTTTGTCGTTACCCGCAACTGCTCGCCTGTAGCAAACACTGGCGGTGCTCCCCGGTGGGCCTGCAAACAAGACTTCGACCAGGGAAAACACCGGAGCGCAGTACCGGTGGTGGGCACCTGCAGCCCAACCCTTGCGGTTAGGATGAGCATCCTTTGGATCTGGAGAGTCAAATTGATCTCAAGCCGTACACAGGCCGCCGACCCGTGCTCCGTTACGTCAGCTTCAGAAGCCTGCAAGCAACGCCGCAAGGCCCTCACAGCCCTCACGGGTCTGGGTGCTGCGTGCCTGGGCTTTCGCGCCTGGCCAGCCCATGCCCAGGTGCCGGCGGCTTACCCGAATCGGCCGATTCGGCTGGTCGTGGGGTTTCCGCCCGGCGGGGGCATCGACTTCACCGCCCGTGTAATCCAGCCCGCACTCGAGGCTGCACTGGGTCAGTCTTTGGTCATCGACTACAAACCCGGGGCAGGTGGTGTGGTTGCGGCCACCGAAGTCACCCGCGCGGCACCTGACGGCTACACCTTGCTGGTGGCCAACACGGGGCCCTTCGCCATTGCGCCCTACCTTCAGGCCAAGCCGCCCTACGACCCAATCAAGCAGTTCACCTACATCGGGCAAATCACCGAGGGCGGCTACATCGTAGCGACTCGGGCTAACCATCCCGCTTCGGACCTGCGGCAGTTTATTGATTGGGCCCGCACACAACCCGGCAAGGGGAACTTTGCCTCCGGTGGGCAGGGCTCAGCTACGCATCTCAATGGTGAACTGCTCAATGCGGTCACGGGCCTAGACCTGCTTCATGTGCCCTACAAGGGCAGTGCACCCGCGGTAACCGATCTGATCGGCGGGCAAACCCATGTGCTGATCGATGCCGGCACGGTGCTGGTGCCTCATGTGAAGTCTGGCAAGCTCAAGGCTTTGGCGGTGACGGGCAGCCGGCGGGATGCCAATCTTCCCGAGGTGTCGACCGTTCGAGAGCAAGGTCTATCCGGTTTGGAGTCAACGGGGTTTCAAGGCTTGGTCGGCCCCGCCGGGCTGCCGGCTTCGGTGGTGGATCGGCTGGCCACCGAGTTGCGCAAGGTCCTAGCCTTACCGGAAGTGAAAGCGCGCTTTGCGGGCGTGGGCTCCGATGTGCAGCCCCGGGGGCCGCTTGAATTTTCGGCTTATGTAAAAAGTGAAGCCGACCGGTGGGCCGACTTGATCCGCAAGCGCAAGTTACAGTTGGATTGACCGCAAGCGCCTGTGCGCCCAACGCGGCCAGCGTTCAGTCCAAGGATGCATGTTGGCCCAGTGTGAACTGCCCGTCCTCGAACTCTGCCGCATCCTGACTGCATCGCCCGGCTGGTGAAGACGCTCATGCGCGGCGGCGCGCTGACCAGAAGGTGCTGACTGTCCGCGGTGCCGTTGGGCGACCCGGGGCCGATCACCGCTTACGGCTAGGTCCTGCTCTCCCTCTCCCAGTCGCGGGAGAGGGTTGCGCCGACATCGACAGCTTCAGCCTGCACGCCGCGGTGCGGATGCAAGCGCACGACCGCAAGCGGCTGGAGCAGCTATGCCGCTACATCACGCGGCCGGCGCTATCCGATGAGCGGGTGCAGTTCAACGCCGCCGGACAGATGGAGCTCAGGCTCAAGGCGCCGTGGGGTGACGGAACCATGCACCTGGTC